>Ga0335083_10007839_pt1 | contig 13122 bp, 11 predicted proteins | sample Lox_Sample_42_FD_206716 | JGI IMG/M metagenome (GOLD analysis project Ga0335083, IMG submission 206716) | Soil microbial communities from Loxahatchee National Wildlife Refuge, Florida, United States - Lox_Sample_4.2 | ecosystem: Environmental > Terrestrial > Soil > Wetlands | place: USA...
CCCAAGGCGCTCGCCAAGATGCGCGACGCGCAGGCGCGCAGCGATGGGGCCGCGGACGACGCTTCCGCAATCAGCCCGCCGCCCGAAGACGGGCGTTGAACCTCAGCCGCTGCCGCGCCGGCGCGGTATGAGCGTCGCCGGCGTCGTGTGCGGCATCGTCTCGAACGCTCGTCCTTCCTGAACCTTTGCGGAGTCGATCGCCAGTTCGATCGCGGCCGCATCTTCGGCCGAATCCGTCCACCGACTACAGCACCGCCGCCGCCGCACCTTCCATATAGCCGAAGCGCCGCGAAAGTCGCTCCGCCGCCGCGATCAGCAGTTGCGCCGCCGTGCCTTCGCGTGCGATGTCGAGGCTGCCCGTGGGGCCCATCACCGCGAGCACGAGACACACGCTGCCCGTGTGGTCGAACACGGGCGCGGCCACGGTGCTGATACCGGGGATCGGCTTGTCGAGGGCCGTGTCCACACCCTGCGCGCGGATGGCGGCAAGGCGCGCGAGGTAGTCGTGCGTGGCGCCCTCGCGCGGCTTCGCGCCCGCGAGCCGCAATTCGTCTTGCGCGAGCAGCGCCGCGCGCACGTCGGCGTCGACCCACGCGGCGAGCACACGCCCGATCGCCGTGTTCACGAGCGACATCACCGTGCCGGGGCGCAGGCTCACGTGCAGCGGCAGCGCGGATTCTTCGAGCCGCACGACCGTCGGGCCGAGCGGCCCCGGCACCGCGAGCGCAACGCTCATGGCGGTGGCGGCGGCGAGGCCGACCACTTCGGCGTCGGCTTCGCGTACGGGAGAGAGGCGCGCAAGACCGATCAGCCCCAGTTCGAGACTCAGCGGCCCGGCTTCGTAGCGGCCCACCGCGTCGCGCGAGAGCAGGCCGATCTTCTGCAGACTCACGAGGTGCGGAAACGCCTTGGCGGGCGCCATGCCGGCCGCCAAGGCGAGGTCGCGCAGCGCGAGAGGCGTGCCCGCCGCCACGAGCGCCGCGAGCAGGTCGCCCGTGATGTCGAGGGACTGGATGCCGCGCTGCGGCTTGTCGGTGGCATCGGTGGCAACGGTGGCTGCGACGCTTTCGCTGGCGGCTTGCGTTGCGCCGGCGCGCGGGGGCGTGGGGCTTACTCGGGGCATGTCGGTGTCGAGGGAAAAGCGGCCGCGGCGATTTCAGCGGCGGTGTCGCGCAGCGCGCGCACGACCGCGCCGTTCGGGCGCACGTCGAGCGCGCCGCTTGCGCCGATGGCGGTGAGCGTGAGGCTCAGCTCGCGTTGCGGCCCGAACACGGGCACGCAGACACTGCTGACGCCGGGCGTGGGCGCGTCGATGCCGCGCTCGTAACCGCGCTCGCGGATTGCGTCGAGGGTTTCGACGAAGGCGGCTTCGGGCGCGGGCGGCGCTGCGGGTTCCTGCGCCGCGCTCCCGGCGCCGAGCGCGTTGCGCGCACCGCTCCACCCGGGCTGCGCGGTTTGCCGCGCCCACATGTCCTCCCGCGCGGGCTGCGCGAGGAACGCGCAAAACACGCGGCCCGTGGAGGTGGCCCGCAGCGACATCACCGTGCCCACGTGCAGGTTCACGTGCAGCGGCAGGCTGGCGTGCTCGTAGCGCACGATGGTCGGCCCCTGCGGCCCGGCGATACACAGCGCGACGCTGCAGTTCAGCGATTGCGCGAGCGCGGCCGCGCGCGGCACGGCCTCGCGCAGCGCGGGCTGCTGCGCGAGATGCAGCAAGCCGAGGCGCAGCGCGAGCGGGCCGGGCTCATAGCGCCCTGAAAGCGCGTCGCGCTTGATGAGCCCGAGGCGCGTGAGGCTCACGAGATAGGCGTGCGCCTGGCTCGCCGGAATGTCGCCGCTCGCCGCGAGATCGGTGGGCGCAAGCGGCGCGCGCGCGTCGGCCAGCGCGCGCAACAGGCGGCCGCCCACTTCCACGCTCTGGATGCCGCGCTGCGTGCGGCCCGGCGCCGCGCCGCCCTCGGGCGCGGATGCGGCGCTGTCGTTGCGACGTCTCATTGGCGCTTTTCTCTGGCTGAAAAAGGGTCCATGTTAACTGAACGGCGGCACGCGATGGCAGTGGATACGCCACCTTTCCGCCATGCAGCGTGGCCTGTCAAGAAATTAACGTATAACAATGTAATTCGCTATTGACAAATAAAAACCGGGAAGCCTATGATGGCCTCACCTCGGCATAACAGTGGTTCAGCTACATTCCAGACGGGGCGAGACAACGAGGCTGGCGCAACCGCGCCAGGCCTGCCCGCGCTTCGCCCCGCCCGCCCTCAATACGGAGACTCACCATGGCAAAGGCGTTCGCATCGCAGGCCGACCTCGAAGAAAAGAAGATCACCTTCACGCAGCTCTCGGAAAACGCGTACGCGTACACCGCGGAAGGCGACCCGAACTCGGGCGTCATCATCGGCGACGACGGCGTTTTGATCGTCGACACGACGGCCACGCCCGCCATGGCGCAGGACCTCATCGCCAAGATCCGCACCATCACCGACAAGCCCATCAAATACGTCGTGCTCTCGCACTATCACGCGGTGCGCGTGCTCGGCGCTTCGGCGTATTTCGAGGAAGGCGCGCAGCAGATCATCGCGAGCCGCGGTACGTATGAAATGATCGTCGAGCGCGGCGAAGCCGACATGAAGTCGGAAATCGAGCGCTTTCCGCGCCTCTTCGCGGGCGTCGAGACGGTGCCGGGCCTCACGTGGCCCACGCTCGTGTTCGAGAAGGAAATCACGCTGTTCCTCGGCAAGCTCGAAGTGAAGATCGCGCACCTCGGCGCGGGCCACACGAAGGGGGACACCGTGGTGTGGCTGCCCTCGCAGAAGGTGCTGTTCTCGGGCGACCTCGTCGAATACGACGCCGCCTGCTACTGCGGCGACGCGCAACTCGCCGAATGGCCCGCCACGCTCGAAGCGCTGCGCGCGCTGCAGGCCGAAAAGCTCGTGCCGGGCCGCGGCCCCGCGCTGCTCAACCCCGCCGATGTCAACAAGGGTCTCGACTACACGAAGGACTTCGTGACGACGCTGCTCGCGCAAGGCCGCGCCGCCGTCGAGCAGAAGCTCGACCTGAAGGGCGCCATGGCACTCACGCGCGAGGCGATGGACCCGAAGTTCGGCCACGTGTTCATCTACGAGCACTGCCTGCCGTTCGACGTGACGCGCGCATTCGACGAGGCGAGCGGCATTACGCATCCGCGCATCTGGACGGCGCAGCGCGACAAGGAGATGTGGGACGCGCTGCAGGATTGAGGTACTGCTCGGGTTGATTTGGTGCCTTGCCTGGGATCGCAGTCAAGCGCTAGTGCGCCAACTGCGTGCGACAGCGGCATGGGACCGGAGTAAGCGCTTTGCATGGGACCGGAGTAAGTGCTGAAGCACCAATTCCGGTCGACAGTTAAAGCACCAACTCCGGTCGACAGGAGACAAGAATGATCGACTATCAGACGCTGACCTTCGACTACGCGCGATGCAGCGAACAAACCCCGGACGCGCCAGCCAGCGTGCGTCCGGTCGTGGTGGTCGGCGCGGGCCCGGTGGGCCTCGCGACGGCCATCGACCTCGCGCGGCAAGGCGTGCAGGTGGTGCTAGTGGACGACGACTGCACGCTTTCCACGGGCTCGCGCGCCATCTGTTTTTCCAAGCGCTCGCTCGACATCTTCGACCGCCTCGGCTGCGGCGAGCGCATGGTCGAGAAGGGCGTGAGCTGGAACGTGGGCAAGGTGTTCCGCAAGAACGAGCTCGTCTACACGTTCAACCTGCTGCCCGAAAGCGGTCATCACCGGCCCGCCTTCATCAATCTTCAGCAGTACTATGTTGAGGGCTTTCTGCTCGAACGCGCGCAGGAATTGCCCAACCTCGAAATCCGCTGGAAGAACAAGGTGACGGGCGCGGAGCAGCGCGGCACGCCAGGCGCCGCCGATGCGCATGTCGCGCTCGAAATCGAAACGCCCGACGGCCCCTACACGCTGCTCGCGCGCTACGTGGTGGCCGCGGACGGCTCGCGCAGCCCGCTGCGCAAGCTGCTTGGCCTCGACAGCCACGGCCGCACTTTCAAGGACCGCTTCCTGATCGCCGACGTGAAAATGGAAGCCGACTTCCCGACCGAACGCTGGTTCTGGTTCGATCCGCCGTTCCACCCGAACCAGTCGGTGCTGCTGCATCGCCAGCCCGACAACGTGTGGCGTATCGACTTCCAGCTCGGCTGGGACGCGGACCCCGTGGTCGAAAAAACGCCCGAGCGCGTGATTCCGCGTGTGCGTGCGCTGCTCGGCCCCGACGTGAACTTCGAGCTGGAATGGGTGAGCATCTACACGTTCTCGTGTCTGCGCATGGACAGCTTTCGGCACGGCAACGTGTTGTTCGCGGGCGACTCCGCGCACCTCGTTTCGCCGTTCGGCGCGCGCGGTGCGAACAGCGGCTTCCAGGACGGCGAGAACCTCGCGTGGAAGCTCGCGATGGTGCTCGAGAACCACGCGCCCGACACGCTGCTGGACACTTACGCGAGCGAGCGCGAATACGCCGCCGACGAGAACATCCGCAACTCCACGCGTTCGACCGACTTCATCACGCCGAAGAGCGCGGTGAGCCGCGTGTTCCGCGACGCCGCGCTGACGCTCGCCCGCGAGCATCCGTTCGCGCGGCAACTGGTGAACAGCGGCCGGCTTTCCGTGCCGGCGGTGCTGCGCGAATCGACGTTGAACACGCCCGATGAAGATGCGTTCAGCGGCCAGATGGAGCCGGGCGCTTCGTGTGCGGATGCGCCGGTGCTCGACGCGGCAGGCAACGAGATCTGGCTGCTCGCGCATCTCGGCGACCAGTTCGCGGGCCTCGTGTTCAGCCGCGCGGGCTCGGCGCTCGATACGTCGACGCTCGACACATTGCAGGCACTCTCACGCGCGCCGGTGCCGCTCAAATTCGTCGTGATGCTCGACGGCGACGCGGCGGTGCCCGCGGGCCTGCCTGCCTCGACGGTGGTGCTGCGCGATGTGCAAGGGTTGGCGGCGCAGCGCTACGGCGCGCAGGACGGCGCGTTCTATCTGATCCGCCCTGACCAGCATGTGTGCGCACGCTGGCGGCGCGCGGACGCCGCGCGCGTGGAGAACGCGCTCAAGCGGGCGCTGTGCGTGCAAGGCACGGCGTGAAGCGGACATCGATACCGGACAAGAAATTGCATGGGACTGGAGACACCGATGCTGAACACCCAACCGAATCTGGCGAGGCCAGATGACTTCTACGAAGCGCTGATCGACATGCATCGCGACCTCGACGAGGCGCAAAGCCAGTCGGTCAACGCGCAATTGATCCTGTTGCTCGCGAATCACGTGGGCGAACACGAAACACTGATGCAAGCGATCCGCTTCGCGCGCGCAGGCGTGAGCGAGCCGGAAAGCCACGGCGCGACGGGAAAGCTTGCGGCTTGAAAGGGTGCATGAAGAGGTAAATGCGCGTGCGGTGGCGCAATCTGCGCCGCCGCCATTTGCCGCAAGCGACGAAGCAAGCAGAAAAGAAGCGAAGTGCATTCACGTAGCGCGTTTCGTCGCTCAATGCAGTTTTCAGCCATTTTTCCGGCACTTTGCGCACGCGCAACCGTTTGCGTCAGCAAAACAGGCGTCGCGCGCCTGTGCGCGTGCTCGCGGCACTGGCTTTCGTCATACTTTCCGCGCATGTCGCAACATGCAAACTGATTCAAGAACCCCCGTGGAAACGCCGTAAACGCGGCACGTAGGACTTACTTCGCTGCTGCACGAGCGAGAAAGACGCGTACGTGCAATCGAATCGATTTCCGGGGAAAGAACTTGAATCGCAGTCAAACATGGTCGCGCACGGCGGCGCCGGGCGAGATCATCTATTCGGAAGGCTTTGCAGGAGAGCGGTTGATCTTCGTGATCGCCGACGGCAAGGTTGAAATATCCACCCGCTGCGACGACAAGAAAGTCGTGATGGCGACGCTGGGCCGAGGCGAGTTTTTCGGCGAGACCGCGTTGCTCGGCGCCGAGCCGCGCCCGAACACCGCGAAGGCACTCAGCTTCTGCCAGTTGACGGTCGTGCCGGCCAGCCTCATCGAAGAGGAACTCGAGCGCGTCACGCCGCTGCTGCGCCATGTCGTGCGCACGCTGACACGGCGCGTGAAGGCGAAAGACGATCTGCTCGCCACGTATACGCACGCGGACTTCATGCCGGGCGTGCTTTCGTACGCGCACGTGCTTGCGCTGATCGCGGGCGCCACCGAACGCGCCGATAGCGGCGACACCTGGTCGCGGCACGGCACGGCCACAGGAGAGGTGAGCGTGCCGCTCGCCGACGTCGTGCAGAAGTGCCGCGCAGTGGCCGGCCATTCGCGCCCGCATGTGATGGCCATGCTGCGCCGCATGGAGAAGCTCAATCTCGTTGCGATGCAAAGCGGGCAAGCCACGCATCTCGCCAATGGCGCGGCATCGGCTGAAGGGGCGTTGGGCCGCCAGGTGGTGACGTTCGATCCCGTGCGCATCGTGGATCGCGCGGCGCAGGTGGCGGACCACGATCTCGACGTGTCGATCAACAGCGAACTCGAACTGATCGAGCTGGCCGATCTCGAAACGCTGATCGGCGTGGAGCGCAACGTCATCCTCAACAAGCTCTCGCATGCCGAAATCGCCGACGAGGTGTTCGCGTTCCGCAAGTCGAAAGTGCTGAACTTCGTCGAGCAAAAGGGCGTGGCGTATTTCTCGAAGCGCACGAACCGCGGCACAGGCGAAATCAAGGCGCTCGACGACCTGCTGTTCGTCGATCAACGCACGTTGTTCGAAGCCGTGAGCACGCTCGATACTTACGATCTCGCGAAACTGCTGGCCTCGATCGAGGACCCGGCAGTGTCCGAACGCCTGCTCTCGGTGATGGCGGACGCGCGCAAGAACGAGGTGTCGTGGGTCATGCGCCGCGACATCAAGATCGATCCCGTGGAAGTCGAGGACATCGAGCAGCGCCTGCTTGAAGCGGCGCGCTCGCTGAAGTCGCCCGGCGCACGCTAAACCACTCTCCCTTACCTCGGCGTCGCCGCAGTCCGGAATCCGGGCCCTGCGGCGTACGCGCGCGCGGTAAGCGGGCACGTACGGATTACACGCGGATTACTCATCCGGAGAAAACGCATGGATTTGCTTACCTTGATCGGCATCGCAGTCGGGGCGCTGGCTGTCGTGGCCGGATTCTCGCTGGAAGGCGGCCACTTCGCCACGCTGCTGCAGCCCGAGGCGCTCGCCATCGTGCTGGGCGGCACGCTCGGCGCGGTGATGATCCAGAACACCTGGGCGCGCTTCTTCGACGCGGTCAAACATTTGCGCACGGCCTTCGTGAAGGCGCCGCGCGTGGACGAAGCGAGCCTCGCCGCCGTGCTGGAATGGGGCGATCAGGCCAAGCTCAACGGCCTGCTCGCGTTCGAGTCGATGGACCCGCAAGGCATTCATCCTTTCGCGCGGCGCGGGCTCGAACTGCTCGCGAGCGGCGTGTCGACGGCCGTGCTCGAAGATGCGCTCAATCGCGAACTCGAAGCGTTCGGCCGCATGCATATGGCGGCGGCGCGCGTGTGGCAGCAGGCAGGCGGATACGCGCCCACGTTCGGCATTCTCGGCTCGGTGCTCGGCCTGATTCAGGTGACGGGCCACCTGATCGAGCCCGCGCAACTCGGGCCTGGCATCGCGGTGGCGTTCGTCGCCACGCTCTACGGCCTGGCTTTCGCGAACCTTGTCTTTTTGCCGCTCCACGGCAAGATGCGCGCACACATCGAAAGCGAACTGCGCCTGCGCAAGCTCTATATGGACGGCCTGCTCGCCATTTCGCGCAAGGAGTCGCCCCATACCATCGCCACGCGTCTTGCGGGCGAAGTGGGCGGTAACGCTGGCGGCCTGCAGGGCGAAGCGCACGTATGGGCGCTGGACAAGACGAGCGCGACCTGACCCGCAACCCGGCCACCCAGCATGCCTATCTATTCCGATAAAGACCTGCCGCTCACGGCTCACCTCGATCACGGCGAGGACGAGGGCGGCGAATCGCATTCCGGTCGCTGGCTCATTTCCTACGCGGATCTGATCACGACCTTGATGGTGTTGTTCCTCGCGCTCTACGCGATGCAACTCGCGAAGAATAAGGAATCCGAAATTCGATCGGCAACGCAACCGGTGAGCACGGCCGCACCCGCGGACAAAGCGCGCGTGGTCGATCAAGCCCTGATTGCCTCATTAGAGGCGCTACGCCAGCGCGGCGAAATCACGATCGTGCCGCAGGCGCGCGGCATCGAGATCGGCATCAACGCGAAGATCCTGTTCAATGCGGGCGACGCCACGCTGCTGCCCGAATCGCTCGGTGTGCTCGGTCGCATCGCCGACGTGCTGCGCGAGGCGCCGGCGGGCAACATACTCGTGGAAGGACACACCGACAGCACCCCCATCTCGAACGCGAAATACGCTTCGAACTGGGAGCTTTCGTCGGCACGGGCGGGCGCGGTGGTGCGCTACCTGGTCGAGCGGGGCATCGAGCCGCACCGGCTCGCCGCCATTGGCCGCGCCGACAACTACCCGCTCGTGGCAGGCAACGACCCCGCAAGCCGTGCACTGAACCGGCGCGTGACGCTGATCGTGCAGCGCTGAACGCGGGGTGTCGCCTTCCTCGAAGGGCTAGCCGTATCGCGGCTCAGTGCGCAGCGTCTCCTTCGCGGTGCATGGGCTGCGTCTCCTTCAGGCTCCTGGCGAGCCGCGAAGCCTCCAGGTAGCCGGGGTTCGCGGGCCGCTTCAGATAACGCCCGGCGCCGCGCCGCGCGCGCAGGTCGCCGTCCGCCCACACGAGCTCGCCTTGCGAGACCGTGTGCGTGGCCACGCCGCGCACCGTCATGCCTTCGAACACGTTGAAGTCGACGTTCTGATGATGCGTCTTCACCGAGATCGTGCGTGTGGCCTGCGGATCCCACACGACGAGATCGGCGTCGGCGCCCACGGCCACCGTGCCCTTGCGCGGGTACAGGTTGAAGATCTGCGCGGCATTGGTCGAGGTGACGCGCACGAACTCATTCGGCGTGAGCCGGCCCGTGTTCACGCCCTGATCCCATAGCACCGCCATGCGGTCCTCCACGCCGCCGCAACCGTTCGGAATCCTTGTGAAATCGTTGCGGCCCATTGCCTTCTGCGAAGCGCAGAACACGCAGTGGTCGGTTGCCGTGGTGTGCAGCAGGCCGCCCTGCAGGCCGCGCCAGAGCGCGTCGCGATGTTCCTTCGTGCGAAACGGCGGGCTCATCACGTGGGCCGCGGCGCGCGTCCAGTCCGGGTCGCGATAAACCGACTCATCGATCACGAGATGCCCGGCCAGCACTTCGCCGAACACGCGCTGTCCCTCGCTGCGCGCGCGCGCAATGGCTTCGAGTGCGTCTTTCGCCGAGACGTGCACGATGTACACCGGCACGCCCAGCACCTGCGCAATGCGGATCGCGCGATTGGCCGCCTCGCCCTCGACCTCGGGAGGGCGCGAAAGCGGGTGCGCTTCGGGCCCCGTGAAGCCGCGCGCGAGCAGTTGCCGTTGCAGCTGGAACACGAGCTCGCCATTTTCCGCGTGCACGGTGGGCAGCGCGCCTAGTTCGAGCGAGCGTGCGAAGCTGTTCACGAGGATCTCGTCGTCGGCCATGATGGCGTTCTTGTACGCCATGAAGTGCTTGAAGCTCGACACGCCGTGATCGTTCACGAGCAGGCCCATGTCGCGATGCACGCTTTCATCCCACCACGTCACCGCCACATGAAAGCCATAGTCGGCTGCAGCCTTTTCGGCCCAGCCGCGCCACTCGCGAAAGGCGTCCATGAGCGGCTGTTTCGGGTTCGGGATGACGAAGTCGATGATCGACGTCGTGCCGCCCGCGAGACCCGCCGCCGTGCCCGTATAGAAGTCGTCGCTCGCGGTCGTGCCCATGAAGGGCAGTTCCATGTGCGTGTGAGGGTCGATGCCGCCGGGCATCACGTATTGACCGCCCGCATCGACCACGGTCGCGCCTGCAGGCGCGTCGAGGTTCTCGCCGACGGCCTGGATTACGCCGTGCTCGCAAAGTACGTCCGCACGCCAGCTCTTGTCGGCGTCGACGACGGTGCCGCCTCGAATCAGGATCGCCATGGTGCCATGTCTCCTTCAGTTGAATGAATCCACGCTGGAACGGCTCACGCGCTCGCCACGCTCGGGCGGCGGCTCTTACCGAGCTTCATCAGCACGCCGTAGACGAGCGCCGCAATGGCGAGCCCCACGAACCACGCATAGGTGTAAAGGCCCTTGAATGCTTCGGGCACGGAGGGAAACGCGTTCGGGAACGCGACGTTGAGAAAGCCCGGCAGGTTCGGCAGCACGCCCGCGAGCAGCGCGATCACGGCCGCCGGATTCCAGCCGTTCGAGTAGGCGTATTCGCCGTTTTCATCGAAGAGCTGTGCCGTGTCGAGGCGCGCGCCGCGAATCACGAAGTAGTCGACGATCAGAATCCCGGCCACGGGCCCAAGCAGCGCCGAATAGCCGACGAGCCAGGTGAAGATGTAGCCCTGCGTCGTGGCGAGGATCTTCCACGGCATCATCACGATGGCGATGGCTGCGGTAATGAGGCCGCCTGCCTTGTACGAAATGGCCTTGGGCCACAGGCTCGAAAAGTCGTAGGCCGGCCCGACGAGATTCGCGGCGAGATTGCAGCACATCGTGTCGAGCGTGAGGATGACGAGCGCGATGCCCACGCCAACGCCTTCCATGCGGCTCGTGAGGTCGATGGGGTCCCAGATCGCCTTGCCGTAGATGACCACCGTCGCCGAGGTCACGACCACGGAGACCACCGAAAGCAGCGCCATCGGAATGGGCAGGCCGATCGCCTGGCCGACGAACTGGTCCTTTTGCGTTTTCGCGAAGCGCGTGAAGTCGGGAATATTGAGCGCGAGCGTGGCCCAGAAGCCCACCATCGCCGTGAGGCTTGGCCAGAATGTCGCCCAGAAGAGGCCCGCCTTCTTGCCGCCCGCAACGAATTGCGAAGGTTGCGAAAGCATCGAGCCCACGCCGCCCGCCCGCGAACAGGCCCACCAGACGAGCACCACGCACATCACGACCTTGATGGGCGCGGACCAGCTTTCGAGCCAGCGGATCGAATCGGTGCCGTGCAGGATGAAGTAGAGCTGCAGCACCCAGAAAACGAGGAAGCACGCGCCCTGGCCGATCGAGATGCCGAGAAATGGCAGCGCGTCGCCCACGAGCGCGTTGTGCGTGAGGATGTTGGCGAGCGTGTAGATCGCGCTGCCGCCGAGCCACGACTGGATGCCGTACCAGCCGCACGCCACGATCGCGCGCAGCATGGCCGGCAGCTTCGCGCCCTGCGTGCCGAACGACGAGCGCACGAGCACCGCATAGGGAATGCCGTATTTCGCGCCCGCATGGCCGATCAGCAGCATCGGTACGAGCACGATGAGGTTGCCGAGCAGCACCGTAAGCACGGCTTGCCACGGCGACATGCCCTGCTCGGTGAGCCCGGCCGCGAGCATGTACGAGGCGATGTTCATCACCATGCCCACCCACAGCGCCGCGAAGTGATACCAGCGCCACGTACGCTGCGCTACGCCCGTTGGCGCGAGGTCCTCGTTGTATAGCTCGCTTTCGGCGCGGCGTACGCTGGCGTCGCCTGCTAGTGGGTGGCTCATGGTGCGGGTTCTCCGTGGCTTGTCGTGAGTTCGGTCCGGTTGTCTTTCTGGGGAATCAGGCGGCCTTGGGGGCGGCCACGCGCGCCGGGTTGTTCGGGTGCGTGGTCCAGTTCGCGTAGCTGCCCGAGTCGACGCGCTCCATCGTGATGCACTGGTCGACCGGGCAGACGTGCATGCATAAATTGCACCCGACGCAGTTCGCATCGACCACCTCGAAGTGGCGCTTGCCGTCGCGCATCGCGGTGATGGCCTGATGCGAGGTGTCCTCGCAGGCGATATGGCAGAGCCCGCACTGGATGCAGCGGTCCTGATCGATGCGCGCCTTGATGTCGTAGTTGAGGTTCAGGTATTGCCAGTCGGTGACGTTGGGCACGGCGCGCCCGCGCACGGCGTCGAGGTTCGCGTAGCCCTTGTCGTCCATCCAGTTGGAGAGGCCGTCGATCATGTCGTTGACGATTCGGAATCCGTAATGCATCGCCGCGGTGCAGACCTGCACGCTTCCCGCGCCCAGCACGATGAATTCCGCCGCGTCGCGCCAGTCGGAAATGCCGCCGATGCCGGAAATAGGCAGGCCGTGAGTTTGCGGGTCACGCGCGATTTCCGCGACCATGTGCAGCGCAATGGGCTTCGCGGCGGGGCCGCAGTAGCCGCCGTGCGTGCCCTTGCCATCCACGGTGGGCAGCGGCGCCATGGCGTCGAGGTCCACACCCACGATCGAGTTGATCGTGTTGATGAGCGAGACGCCGTCCGCGCCGCCCTTCATCGCCGCGCGTGCGCCGTGGCGAATGTCGGTGACGTTGGGTGTGAGTTTCACGAGGCAAGGCAGGCGCGTGCCTTCCTTTACCCAGCGCGTGACCATTTCGATGTACTCGGGCACCTGCCCGACGGCCGCGCCCATGCCGCGCTCGCTCATGCCGTGGGGGCAGCCGAAGTTGAGTTCGACCGCATCGGCGCCCGTGTCTTCCACCTGCGGCAGGATCCACTTCCAGTCGTGCTCGGTGCACGGCACCATCAGCGAGACGATGAGCGCGCGATCGGGCCAGTCGCGCTTCACCTGCGCGATTTCCTTGAGGTTCGCGTCGAGCGGCCGGTCGGTGATGAGCTCGATGTTGTTCAGCCCCGCAATGCGCTGGCCGCGCCAGGTGGTCGCGCCATAGCGCGAACTCACGTTCACCACGTGCGGGTCGAGCCCGAGCGTCTTCCAGACCACGCCGCCCCAGCCGGCCTCGAAGGCGCGGTTGACGTTGTAGGCCTTGTCGGTGGGCGGCGCGGAGGCGAGCCAGAACGGGTTGGGCGATTCAATACCGGCAATCGTGCAGCGCAGATCGGCCATGATGCAACTCCTGTGTGCAGTTCGTGTTTTCGGGTTTCGGCGGGCTTTGCGCCAGAATCACGGCGGGATCAGGCCGCTTTGACGGACAGACTCGCGAGGTAGCGGTCGATCGCGCGCGCGGCGAGCTTGCCGT
>Ga0335083_10007841_pt1 | contig 13121 bp, 6 predicted proteins | sample Lox_Sample_42_FD_206716 | JGI IMG/M metagenome (GOLD analysis project Ga0335083, IMG submission 206716) | Soil microbial communities from Loxahatchee National Wildlife Refuge, Florida, United States - Lox_Sample_4.2 | ecosystem: Environmental > Terrestrial > Soil > Wetlands | place: USA: Florida...
GAAAAATTGTTTGGTGTTGTTGCGGGTGTTGTTGCGGGTGTTGTTGCTGTTGGCGCTGAATATGAGCGTTGCGCTGGCCGCGCCGGCCGACGACGTGCGTGCCGCCGGCCAGTTGTGGATCGCAGGCATCGCCAAGGGCGATCCCGATTACATGGTGTCGCTGTATGCCGACGATGCGATCCTGCACGGCACCACGTCGCCGGTGCTGCGCGAAGGCCACGCGCTGATCCGCGAATATTTCGCCGGGCTGAAGGGCAAGGTGGAAATGCACTTCGTCGAACCGCAGCACATCCGCGTCTATGGCGACACCGCGATCAACACCGGCAACTACGAGACGAAGATCGGCGACAACGCGCCGGTCAAACTGCGCTACAGCTTCGTCTATCGCAAGGTGGGCAGCAAATGGTTGATCGTCGATCACCATTCGTCGCGCCTGCCGGAGTGATTCCGGCAGTAAACCCGATCGCCAATCCATGTGGCGATGCACGCGATTGGCGCAGAGCCTTCCACTGCTTCCATTCATCGCAGTGACGCTTGCGCCCCTGCCGGCGCACTTGCTGCTCTTACCGCCATACCGCCTGTTTTCCGTTATCTGGCATGGGCCTTGCTCGGAAAGAGCTATCATTCATAGGTCGTGCGCAAAGAGCCATTTTCCACTGCGGCAAGACCCCAAAATGCAACATAATGGTTCGTAGTTGCGCTTTAACAGGGCATGACAAGCAGTAGATCAGTCAAGACAGTGTGCCCGTATTGCGGCGTCGGCTGCGGTATGAGCTTGCAGGTCGAAGGCACGCGGGTCGTCAAGGTCATCGGCGACAAGACCCATCCGTCCAATTACGGCCGTCTTTGCACCAAGGGCAACTCCAGCGCCCAGGTGCTGCGCGAATCCGGCCGGCTCGAATCCGCCTACCTGCGCAAAACACGCCGGCAGGAACCTGCCTCCGTCACGATGGACGCCGCGATCAGCGAAACCGCGCGGCGCCTGCGCGCCATCGTCGATGCGCACGGACCCGATGCGGTGGCGCTGTACGTCTCGGGCCAGATGTCGCTCGAGGCGCAGTACCTGGCCAACAAGCTGGCCAAGGGCTATCTCGGCACCAACAACATCGATTCCAACTCGCGGCTGTGCATGTCGAGCGCGGCCAGCGGCTACAAGCTGTCGCTGGGCGCCGACGGGCCACCCGGTTCCTACCAGGATTTCGATCGCGCCGACGTGTTCTTCGTGATCGGCGCCAACATGGCGGATTGCCATCCGATCCTGTTCCTGCGCTTGCTCGACCGCGTGAAAGCGGGCGCCAAATTGATCGTGGTGGATCCGCGCCGCACCGCCACCGCGGACAAGGCCGACCTGTTTCTGCAAGTGCGCCCGGGTTCCGACCTGGCGCTGATCAACGGCCTGCTGCATCTGTTGGTAGTGAACGGTCATACCGACGACGGGTTCATCCGCGATTTCACCGAAGGCTGGGAATCCATGCCCGGTTTTCTCGCCGACTACACGCCGGCGCGCGTCGCCGAACTCACCGGCATCGCGGAAGCCGACCTGCGCACCGCCGCGCAGTGGATCGGCGAAGCGGGCAACTGGATGAGCTGCTGGACCATGGGTCTCAACCAGAGCACGCACGGCACCTGGAACACCAACGCACTATGCAACCTGCACCTGGCCACCGGTGCCATCTGCCGCACCGGCAGCGGGCCGTTCTCGCTGACAGGACAACCGAATGCGATGGGCGGACGCGAGGTGGGCTACCTCAGCCAGGGCCTGCCCGGCCAGCGCGACGTCACCAACGCGGCGGATCGCGGTTTCATCGAAGCACTCTGGCAAGTACCGCCGGGGCGCATCCGCGCCGAACCTGGCCCCGACGCAGTCACCATGTTCAAGCGCATGGCCGCCGGCGACATCCGCGCCTGCTGGGTCATCTGCACCAATCCCGTGGCTTCGATTCCCAATCGCGGCACCGTGCTCGCCGCGCTCGAGCGCGCCGAACTCGTGATCACGCAGGATGCCTTCCTCGATACCGAAACCAATCGCTACGCCGACATCCTGCTGCCGGGCGCGCTGTGGGCCGAAGCAGATGGCGTGATGATCAACTCCGAACGCAACCTGACGCTGATGCAGCAAGCGATCGAGCCGCCGGGAGCCGCCCTGCCCGACTGGCAGATCATCGCGCGGGTTGCCTGTGAAATGGGCTTCGCAAGCGGTTTCAGTTACACCTCGGCCAGCGAAGTGTTCGACGAAATCCGTCGCACGTGGAATCCGCGCACCGGCTACGACATCCGTGGCATCAGCCATGAACGGCTGCGGCAGGGTTCGATGCAGTGGCCCTGCCCGCCGGAAGGCGAAGCGGAGCGGCATCCGGTGCGCTACGTGAACGATGGCGTCAGCCAGGCGCTGCGGCACGATCCGCACGGCAACGCACCGTCGCTGGCGTTTCCCACGCCGTCGGGACGCGCGCGCTTCATCGCCCGCCCGCATCTGGACCCGGCCGAATTGCCCGATGCAAAGTTTCCGCTGATTCTCAACACCGGCCGTTTGCCGCATCAATGGCACACGCTGACCAAGACCGGCAAGATTCCGGTATTGAACAAACTCAATCCGGGGCCTTTCGTCGAAATACATCCCGAGGATACCGCGGCGCTCGGGCTCAAGGCCGGCGACAGGGTGGAAGTACGCTCGCGGCGCGGGCATGCCGTGCTGCCGGTGGTGACGAGCGATCGCGTGTTGCCGGGCAATTGCTTCGCGCCGTTCCACTGGAACGACGTGTTCGGCGAAGCGCTGGCCATCAACGCGGTGACCAGCGATGCGGTCGATCCGTTGTCGTTCCAACCCGAGTTCAAGGTGTGCGCGGTGGCGCTGGCACGCGTGGAAGTCGAAGCCGCGCCGATGACGCTGCTCGACGAAATCCGCCTGCTCAGCCAGCCGCGCCACGCGACGGATGCACTGGCGACGATGGCGATGGCCGGCGATGCCGACAAACTCGGCCAGTTGAGTTCGGCGCTGCAACTGCCGCAGCAATCGATTCCGCAGTTGGCCGGCGCGGAGCAACGCTATCTGTCCGGTTTTTTCACGGCGTTGCGCGAGCGCCGCGATGGCGGCGTGCCGATGTTGCCGCCCGAAGCGCCGTTCGACGAGGACAAACGTCTGTGGTTGAACGGCGTGCTGGCGGGCTTGTTCAGCCGCGCGGAACCGGCGCCGGATGCCGCCGCGCGCATCACGCTGCTGTGGGCGTCGCAGACCGGCAATGCCGAAGCGCTGGCAATCAACATCGCCACGCACTTGCAGGCGCGGGGCTGGACGGTGCACGCCTGCTGCATGGCCGACTACGACACCGCGTACCTGGCGCAGGAACGCACGCTGTTGCTGGTGTCCAGCACCTATGGCGACGGCGATCCACCCGACAACGGCCAGCGTTTCTGGAATTTCCTGCAAGCGGAGCCGGCACCGGCGCTGACTGCATTGCACTACGCCGTGCTCGCGCTCGGCGATCCCGCCTACGATCAATTCTGCGGTTACGGCAGAAAGCTGGATGAGCGTTTGGCGGCACTCGGCGCCGACGCGCTGTGCAACCGCATGGATTGCGAACCCGATTATCAGGCGAACGCGGACGCCTGGCTCGAACAAGTGACGGCACAGTTGCGGGCGATGCAGCCGCCGGCCAGTGCCGCGCCGGCGATCGCGCTCGCCGGCAGTCCGCCGCCGAGTCCGGCCAAGGCCCGCCCTGCCGCTTCGCGCATGCTGACCAACCTCAGGCTCAACGCGGCGGGCGCCACCAAGGAAACCCGCTATTTCTCGCTCGCCATCGGCGATTCGGGCTTGAACTACGAGGCTGGCGATGCGTTGGGCGTGATGCCGACCAATTGCCCGGAGCTGGTGACGGAAATTCTCGACCTGACCGGCTTGTCCGCGCGGCAACCCGTCACCGTCGCCAAGGTGGGCGACATCGGGCTGGCGGAAGCGCTGGCGCGTCACTTCGAGATTGCACGACCTGGCAAGGAAGTGTTGCGCTTCATTGCCGATCGTTCGCGCGATGCCGGCCTCAAGAGCCTGCTCGGCCCCGACCGCAAGAGCGAATTGAAAGACTGGCTGTGGGGACGGCAACTGGCGGACGTGCTGCACGATTTCCCGGTGAGCTGTGCCGCGCAGGAACTGTTGGCCGCGCTGCGGCCGCTGCAACCGCGGCTCTACTCGATCTCGTCCAGCCCCAAGGCGCATCCGGGCGAAGTGCATCTGACGGTCGCGGCTGTGCGCTATCGCGGTACGCATGCCCAGCGCAAGGGCGTGTCCTCGACCTTCCTGGCCGATCGCGCGGCGGACGTGGAGATTCCGGTATTCGTGCAACGCTCGGCGCACTTCCGTCCGCCGGCCGATCCCGACACGCCGATGATCATGGTGGGCCCAGGCACCGGCGTGGCGCCGTTTCGCGCGTTCCTGCACGAACGTCGGATCAAGGGGGATCGCGGCCCCAACTGGCTGTTCTTCGGCGAGCAACATTCGACCACCGATTTCTATTACCGCGAAGAACTGGAAGCCATGCGCCGCGACGGTTTGCTGACCCGCCTGTCGCTGGCGTTTTCGCGCGATCAGGACTGGAAGGTTTACGTGCAGGACCGCATGCTCGAGAACGGCGCCGAACTGTGGCGCTGGCTGCAGGAAGGCGCCCACTTCTACGTATGCGGCGACGCCAGCCGCATGGCGAAGGACGTCGATCAGGCGTTGCGCGAAATCGTCCAGACCCACGGCGGCCTGCAGGAACACGAAGCCGCCGGGTACATCGAGCAACTCATTACGACCAAGCGTTACGTGCGCGACGTGTACTGATCCGCACCGTCAGTCGTAAGGCCGCTGATCGAACCGCGTCGAAATCCACCAGATGTTGCCGGCGGGATCGGTGACGCCGCCTTGGCGGTCGCCGTACGGCATGTCCATCGGCGCCATGATGTCGCCGGCGCCGGCACTCAGTGCTTGCCGGCAAGACGCATCGGCGTTTTCCACATAAATGTAGAACGCGCTCTTCGACGGCGGGAAGCGTTCACCGGCTTCGCTGACCATGAATCTGGTGGTGCCGATGCGAACGCGCGCATTGACGACCTGCCCTGGCGTGCGCTCGAACACGCCGAGAATCTGCGCGTCGAACGCGCGCTTGAGAAAGTCCAGATACTGCATCGTGTTGCTGACGAACAGATAGGGAAATACCGTACCGTAGCCGTCGGGGATGTACATGGTTTTCTCCTTTTTCTTTAGTGGCCGAGCTCTTTTGGTTTAGCGCAGGCTTGAGCGCTTGCGCTCCCCGACTGCTGCGATTCGCTCGCTTCGCTCCTCATTCGCAGCATCGGCTCGCCGCGCTCAAGCTTCAACGTTCAGTGATAGGGACCGCCTCATCCGATTACAATCACCACTCACACTGTTGTCCTTGCAAAGGGATACATGAACTCCCTTCTGCCACGTGAACTGTCGGCGACATTGCAAATACAATCCGATGCTCATGAAGGGCGTACCCTCCGTGATCATATTCGAGCGCCCAGCCAGAGTCGGTTTTCTCCACCCGCTTGAGATGGCGATGTGGCCGGTTGTCGGTTATCACGTCTCAGGCGAGCCCACATCAGATTCAACCAAGCCCGGGCGCGGCGAGCCAGTCGCGCCAAGGAGGGTGAGAGCAAGCGCTTGCAAAGCATCGCTTTGCGCTTGCTCGAACGCCACGAGGTTCTGCCGAGTGGCCGGACGCGGAAGCGACGGATGCGCGAGCTGGGGAGCGCAAGCGCTCGGGCGCCGCTCAGAACCCTGACCGGCTCGCCCATACAAAAAGGGCACGCCATGGCGTGCCCCTACGTAATCGCGCTGCGGTTACAGCACTTCCTTGACGATCTGCTTGAACTCGGCATCGGAGATGACGGTTTTCTTCTTGATGCCGAGCGCCTTCACCTTGTTGAGGATCTCGTTGACCTTGTCGTCCGGCGTATCGTTGATGCCCATCTGCTCCAGGCTGAAAGTCACCGAGCGCTTGCCGCTCTTCTTGCCCAGTACGATGTCGCCGCTGCGGCCGGTCAATGCCGGATGCGTGCCGAACATCGCCAGCGGCTCCTTGATGACGAGATCGACGCCGATGCCGGATTCGCGCGTGAAGTTGCGCGAACCGCCGACCGGTTTGTTCACCGCGATCGGGATGTTGCTCATCTTCGACACCAGCGCGAACAGCTCGGGGAATTTCTTCATGTTGTAGTTCATCGGAATGCCGTACAGCACTTCGAGTGCCAGCACGAGCTCTTCCATCGCCGCGTTGCCGGTGCGTTCGCCGAGGCCGTTGACGCACGAGTGCACGACAGTGGCGCCGGCTTCGACGGCGGCGAGTTCAGTGGCGACACCCATGCCGAAGTCGTTGTGGGTGTGAATTTCAACCGGCAGCTTGGTCAGGTTCTTGACCAGCCGCACCATGTACTTGATCGCTTCCGGCAGCGCACAGCCCATCGTGTCAACCACACCGACGGAATCCGGCGGCGATTCATTCATGATGGCATTGAGCAGATTGACCAGGTCTTCTTCGCGCGCGCGCGTGGTGTCGTACGGAAAGAACACGGTATAGAGGCCGCGCTGCTTGGCGTAGTTGATGGCGTCCTTGCTCTTCTTGAACACGTCTTCCCAGGTCCAACCAAATTGCCACTTCAGTTTGGGGTAGCCGATGGGCACTTCGATGATGACGCCTTGCGCGCCGACGTCGATGGCGGCATCCATATCGGCCTGCATCGCGCGGGCGAAGGTAAATATCTTCGACTTCAGGCCCAGCTTGCAGATTTCCTTGATCGCGCGATGATCGTCCGGCGACACCGCCGGCATGCCGGCTTCGATGCGGTCGATGCCGACGTCGCTCATCATCTCGGCCATGGCGATCTTGTCTTCCGGGCTGAACACCACGCCCGGGGTCTGCTCGCCGTCGCGCAGCGTGGCGTCGTGGATTTCGACCTTTTTCGGCAGGTCGAATTTCGACAGCACTTCGGGTTTGACGTTGAAGGGGCTTACCCACCATTCGCCGTCTTTGTGGTATTGGACTGTCATGGGGCACCTCGCGGTTCGGGCCTATATGAAGAGGCAGGCAGAATAAGGGGCCGGCCCGGGCAGGTCAACGCGAACCGGGGCTCGGGCGTTACGGTTGAATCCTCCCCCATACCTCTGTTTTACTCGCGCGACTTTCAGAGGAGAACCTTGCATGTCCAAAAGAATAAGAACCGCCCTCGTCGGCAGCTACGCCCAACCGGAATGGCTGATCGATCGCCACGCACTCAAGACCCGCCTGCCGGCGCGCATCATCAGCAACGAGATGTGGCGCATCGCGCCGGAACTGCTGAAAGAAGCGCAGGACGATGCAGTGCTCAGCGTGCTGGCCGACCAGGAAGACGTCGGCATCGACATCGTCACCGACGGCGAAGTGCGCCGCGAAAGCTATTCCGCGCCGCTGGCCAATGCGCCCGAGGGCGTCAACCGCGAGAAACACGAAACCCTGGTCGGTCGTGCCGGCAAGCCCAACAAGGTGCCGCTGATTTCATCGCCGCTGAAATGGGTGAGCCCGGTGCACGTCGATGACGTGAAGTTCCTCAAAGCCCATACCAAACGTACCGTCAAGATCACGATCCCCGGCCCGTTCACGCTGGCGCAGCTTGCTGTCAGCGACTACTACAAGACCAACGAAGAGCTGGCGCTCGGCTATGCCGACGTGGTCAACGCCGAGATGAAGGCGCTGTTCGCCGCCGGCGCCGACATCGTGCAGCTCGACGAACCCTATCTGCAGGCCAAGCAGGCCGATGCCGCCGCCTATGGTGTCAAGGCGGTCAACAAGGCGCTGGCCGGCGTCAAGGGCACCACTGCCCTGCACGTGTGCTTCGGCTATGCCGCGATGGTCAGCGACAAGAGCGCCGACGGTTACTCGTGCCTGCCGCTGGTCGAACAGATCAACGTGCAGCAGGTATCGATCGAAGCCGCCCAGCCGCAATCGTTGAACCTGAAAGCCGCGCTCGATGCGCTCGGCAGCAAGGTCATCATGGTCGGCGTCATCAACCTCGGCGATGAAACGCCGGAGACGCCACAGATCGTCGCCGAGCGCTTGCGCAAGGCGCTGAAACACATTCCTCCCGAACGTTTGATCGCCGCTCCCGATTGCGGCCTCAAATACCTGCCGCGCGCATCGGCCCGGGCCAAACTGCTCGCCCTCGCCAAAGGTGCAGAAATTGTGAACAAGGAGTTAGGGCTACTCTGATCAAAAATAACAAACTGTTCTGAAACAGTCGGTTGGAAAAGTGCGACTGCAGAATCTGCATTCGCATTGAACAAACAATCTGGAATCTCTCCCCCCGCGATGTACAGCTTTTTTTTGCTGTGAGAGCATCCTTTTTACCTATCGAATCAAAATCCTTAATACTTTATTCACAGTTCGATAGCTAAGGGGAGTTATCAAAATGCTAAAAAGCACAGTTATGTTCAGGAGCTCCATGCTTGCGCAAAGCATACGAGCCGCTCAAACCCAATCCACTCGTACTATCTCTACCGGCGCCATCGCAATCGCGCTTGCGACAGGCATGATGGCTTCGACTGTTTACGCACAGGAGAAACTGGAAGAGATCCAGGTCACGGGTACCCGCATCAGCCGCACTACGATGGACACACCGACTCCGGTGACCACCATCACGGCGGATGAACTGAAAAACATGAACCCTGGCAACCTGATCGACGCCATGGTCGAAATGCCGCAGTACTATTCCAACCAGGTTCCCAACCAGGAAAACGGTGGCCAGAACTCCGGTGGCGCCAACATCAACCTGCGCGGTGCCGGCTCCAACCGTACCCTGGTGTTGATCGATGGTCGCCGCGTAGTCTCCACCAACCGCTTCGGTAACGTGGATATCAACTCCATCCCGCAAGACCTGTTGAAAACCGTTGAAACCGTCACCGGCGGTGCCTCGGCCAGCTACGGTACCGACGCCGTTGCCGGCGTGGTCAACTTCCTGCTCGACAACAAGTTCGAAGGTTTCAAAACCCACGCCCAGACCGGCATCAACGAACTCGGCGACGGCAGAAACTGGGAACTCGGCGCCGCCTTCGGCAAACAGCTGACCGACAAACTGCACGTCATCGGCTCTGCCTCCATGGCCCAACAGGAAGGCATCGCGGATTACGATTCTCTGAGAAGACGCGACTACTACAAGAACTGGTCGAGGATCACCGATCCGGATCCGAACGGCCCGACCGATCTGGTCCGCCCGTACGTTTATCCGACCAACTACACCAACACCGGTATCATCGTCGAGCCGACCGTGCCGGCGCTGAACCGCTTGGTGTTCAATCCCGACGGCAGCGTGACGCCGTTGAACGTGAATGGCCTCGGCGCGGTCAACTCCGGTTGCCAATGTATCGCATCGCCGACTCCGACCCACGGCGTCAACAACGACGAAGCCCTCACCAACAGTTACACCCGCTACAACGGCTTCGCCTACGGCGACTACCAGTTGAACGACCACAACACGCTGTTCGGTCAAGTGATGTATTCGCGCAACTTCACGTCCAACCGCTGGCAGAGCGTGCCGCTGCTCAGCATCTGGGGCGGCCGTATCTACGCGGAAAACCCCTATCTGACCAACGACGTTCGCAACCTGATCGTCGCCAACAAACCGGCCAACGCCCAGTACGTGAGCTATGGCATCTTCGCACCGAACACGCCTGATTCGGCGTTGGGCGAATCGCGCGAGAACACGGTGAACCACATGGGCACCGCCACGCTCGGCGCCAAGGGCGACTTCACGCTTGGCTTCATGAAGAACTGGAACTACAACACCTACGTACAGTTCGGTGAAAACATCCAGGACTTCATCGAAACCAACGGCGTACGCGTCGATCGCCTGTTCCTGGCCATGGATGCCGTCACCGGCCCGCAGGGCACGCCGATCTGCCGCGTCAACCTGCCGCAGTTCACCGTGCCGATCGCACAAGGCGGCAACGGCGGCCTGTTCAAGGACTGCGTGCCGATCAACCTGATCGGCGGCGTTTCCAACGTTTCCAAAGCCGCGGCCGACTATGTGATGGACCGCAACGGCAAGGATGCACGTCAGTGGACCTACCAGCGTTCGTGGGAATTCGTGATCAACGGCGACCTGCATCAAGGCATCGGCGCCGGCCCGATCGGCGCCGCCGTGGGCGCATCGTGGCGCAGTGAAGCGCTGTCGCAGAAAACCCTCAACCCGGCCGACGAATATCCGGCCCAGGTTGACGGCACCCTGCTGAGCGCACAAGGCCTGATGCCGGCAGGCGTCCGTGGTCTGCTGCCACAAGGCACCACCACCTATCCGGGTTACAACGGCATCGCCGGTCTGCGTTACGTACCGTCGGGCTTCACCGGCGACTCCAACTCCAGCTCGGTATTGTTCTCCAGCTTGCGCGAAATCAGCGGTGGCTTCACCGTGAAGGAAGGTTTCGGTGAGTTGAACATTCCGCTGCTGAAAGACAAGACGCTGGTCAAGTACGCCGAGCTCGATCTTTCCGCCCGTTACGCCGACTACTCCGGTTCCGGCGGCATCTGGGCCTGGAAAGCCGGCTTGAACTGGACCATCAACGACCAGGTGCGCATCCGCGCCACGCAGAGCCGCGACGTACGCGCCGCTTCGTTGCGTGAACGTTATGACCAGACCCGTGGCGGCATCACCGTCACCAACCCGTGGCAGAACAACATCGTGGTCTCGGCCGCATCGTTCTCGGGCGGCAACCCGAACGTCGCTCCGGAACAAGCTGACACCACGACCGTGGGCCTGGTGTATCGCCCGAACTGGCTGGATGGACTGTCGATGTCGGTAGACCATTACTACATCGACATCAGCGATGCCATTGCGCAGTTGACGGCACAGACCATCGTCAACAACTGCCGCCTCGGCGACCTGACGATGTGCCAGTACGTGATCTCCGGCACCACCGGCGTCACCGACCCGTTGTCCAACACGCCGCGCTCGATCGACCGCGTTGATGCCCTGTTCATCAACCTGGCCAACCAGCGCATCGAGGGCACCGACGCCGAAGCGACGTACAAGACCGACATCAAGCTGATCGGCGGCGCACCGGAAACGTTGACTGCCCGTCTGCTGTACGCGCATCTGGACCAGAACTCGATCCAGAACCCCGGTGCGATCCGTATCGAACGCGCCGGCCAGATCGGTACCTACGGTTTCGCCAGGGACAAGCTCAATCTCTCGCTGACCTACAACTATGACACCTGGACGACGTTCCTCCAGGCCCGTTATATCGGTTCCGGTCTGCTGGACGAAACCTACCTGGAAAGCGCCACGGCATTGCCGGCAACGCTGAAACCGGCCAATTCGCAGTTGCTGACCTGTGGTACCAACATTTGTACCATCGACAACAACCACGTTCCGTCGATCACCTATATCGACATGAAAGTGTCGAAGCTCCTGGGTCAAGACAAACGGACCGAGTTGTATGCCAACATCAACAACCTGACCAACCGCGATCCGATCCCGACGCCGACCGCCATCGGCCGCGCCGGTACCAACGGCTCGTTCAACAGCTCGATGTACGACGTTCTCGGACGCCGTTACACCATCGGTGTGAACTACTCGTTCTGATCACGGCAAGTGCAGTACAAAAAGGGCAGGCTCATCACCTGCCCTTTTTTTATGAATGGATTGCAGTGCTACTTGCTATGCCTTGGCGCTGATCTGGTTTGCTCGCTTCGAACGCCGCGGGCGCTTCATGGCTGTATTTCGCTACTTATGATGCCTTGGCGCTGATCTGGCTTGATCACTTCGAACGTAGCGGGCGCTGTTGTGATTTCTGTTATTTCACCGCGCTGACGATCGAGTAGTAGCCGTAGCTGTGGCGGCTGGTGATGTCGCGGAATCCGGCTTGCTGCAGGATGTCGCGCAATTGGCCGAGCGTGAATTGCTGGCCCAGTGTTCCCATCGCCATCAACAGCGAAAACGTTACTGCCGGCGCCGGCGTGAGCCCGCCGTCATCGAGCAGCATCTCGTGCAATACGATGCGTCCGCCGGCCGGCAACGCGGCAAAACTGCGTTTGGCCAGGTCGAGGCAGGTGTCGATGCTCCAGTCGTGGAAGATGTTGCTGAAGAAGTGCATGTCATAACCTTGCGGCCAATCCTGGCGGAACATGTCCACCACCGTCGTGTCCACGCGATCGCTGACGCCGGCATCACCGATATAACCGCGCGCCAGTTCGCAGATGGTCGGCAATTCCATCACGGTGCAACGCACGTCCGGCAGCGCCAGCGCCAGCGCGATGGAAAAACACCCCGAGCCGCCGCCGACGTCGAGCACGCGCCTGCAGGCGGAAAAATCGCAGTTGTGGGTCATGCCGACCGCGGCCGCCATCGAGTGACTGTGCATGAAGGCGGTGACGTCGCGGGCCAGCGCCATGTCGACATGGCCGCTTTCCCAACCATCGACCGGCCGGTTTTTCGCAGCCCGCGCGCGTTCGTTGTTGACGGTCTCCAGCAGCAGTTTGTGGGCCGGCAAGGTCTTGGCGATACGGCGGTACAGGCCGCCCCAGAACCAGGGACTGGCTTTCAACAGATAGGCACGCGACGCTTCGTTGAGACGGTATGCACCGTCCTGCAACTGCAACAACTGCTGCTGTCTCAACATCGGCAGCAACGCGCGCAAACCGCGCACATCGAAGCCACGACGCTCGGCGAGGCCTTCCGGCGAATCCGGTTTCGCGTCCAGCGATTCAAAAATTTCCAGTTCGAGCGCGACCGTCAACGCCGGCACCCGGTACATCGACAACCAGGCGTCCCAGATCACGGTGTCATCAACAGTCGGTAAAGTCATCGTCACGGGCATATCCTCCAAAAAAACGGCACTGTACCCAAGGCGCCCAGAGGCAACCAAGGAAGAAAAGAGGAATGGTGGAGCGATGGTTAACACAAGTCAAAATTTTCAAGATATGACCATATTTCCGCCGCCGCCGCGTCTTGTTCCTCCAGCGCGTTTTCGTTAACTTTGCGCAGCTCTCACAACCGGGTAGGACCTTACAATGTTGTTTGATTTTTTTCTGGCGATTGAAAACAGCGCGCTTGGCGTCACCATGCGGGAAAGCGCATGGGGTTTCGCGATTGCACTG
>Ga0335083_10007842_pt1 | contig 13120 bp, 9 predicted proteins | sample Lox_Sample_42_FD_206716 | JGI IMG/M metagenome (GOLD analysis project Ga0335083, IMG submission 206716) | Soil microbial communities from Loxahatchee National Wildlife Refuge, Florida, United States - Lox_Sample_4.2 | ecosystem: Environmental > Terrestrial > Soil > Wetlands | place: USA: Florida...
ACTGGCGCGACCTGCTGCTGTTCTACGAGTACTTCCACGGCGACACCGGCCGCGGAATGGGCGCCAGCCACCAGACCGGCTGGACCGCCCTGGTGCTGCGACTGATCGAGAGCCTGGCGGGCGCGTGTTCCCGGCCGATCAACTTCTCATAATAGGCAACCTGCGCAGCGCCCGAAATCAGCGCTACACATAGGGCATTTCGCGGCTGCGCGCTTCGAACGTCCGGACGAGCACCCGACGCAGCTTGGCACGCGCCCGAAAGAGGCGGGTCGCGACGGTACCAACAGGAATACCCAAGTGGGTCGCGATGGCCTTCTGCGCAAGACCGGTCTGGGCGAGCCCAAGGATCTGGCGATCGTGCGCCGGCAGTGTGGATGTGGCGGCCGCCACATCCGTCGCGGTCAGGATATCCAGCGGCCCAACCGGATCTGCAGGTGCGATCCAGGCCGGTTCCGTCTCCATGGGGACAGATCGGAGTGAGCGCCGATACCAATCCACGAAAGCATTTCGCAGAATCGTACCGACCCACGCACGGAGGTTGGTCCCCGGCCGGAACTGAGGACGCGCTGTCAACGCCCGCTCCATGGTGGTTTGAACCAGATCTTCCGCATCGGCACGATCCCGGGTCAAAAAGTAGGCCCGCTGCCACAAGTCGTTCTGGACGCTCAACAATTCCCCACCGAAGAGATCCGGCTCCCTGTCGCCCGTACCTGATTCTGCTTCGGCCTCCGCGAAACAAACGGCCTGGCTCATCCTCCTCATAGCGATCTCCTTTTCCCGGTAACTGACGCCCGATCCGAACGCGCTCGAACACTAGCCGCCTGAGGAACACGGCCAAATGCGTCTGCCGCGAACGGCGGAATATTCCTGTCGACGGTCGAACCGTCGCGGTCGGCGGTGGTTCGGCCAAATGGAGATTGCGTCTTGTACAGCCCTGACCCGTTTGTTACCGTCGCTGAGCGTCTGGGACCGCGCGCCGGAGGGGGCCGATGTTGCGAACCCTGATAGTCGAAGACGAACCGAGCTCACGGGATCGGTTGCGGCGGCTGCTCAGCAAGTTCTCGGATGACGTCGAGATCGTCGCCGAGGCAGACAGCGGTCCGGGTGCCGTCGAGCAGATGCGGGTACATCAACCCGATCTGGTCTTTTTGGACGTCTCCCTACCCGGTTTCGACGGGTTCGACGTTCTGGCTCAGGCCACGCAGGATGTCCGGATCATTTTCACGACGGCATCTCAGGAACACGCTGTGCGTGCCTTCGGGGCCCGGGCCGTTCACTACTTGTTGAAGCCGGTGGATCCGTCGCAACTAGAAGAGGCCATCCAACGTGTTCAGGGTCCGGAGGTGCGCTTGCCGCCAGACGCCGGACGAAGCAGCCTCACGCGCGTTCTCTGTCGAGATCGCGACAAGACCTACGTGATTCGACCCGAGGAGATCCTCTTCCTGAAAGCCGACCAGGGCTACACGCTGGTGCGGACGGACACCAAAGAATTCCTGACCGCAGATTCGCTAGGCACCATCGAAGAGCGGATCGGGCCCGCGTTCGTGCGGATTCACCGGAACGCGCTGGTGAACATCTTGCACGTCAGTTCTCTTCGCCACGTCGACGGTGAGGTCGTGGTCATCCTGCGCAATGGGATGGAACTACCGGTCAGCCGTCGTCACGCACAGGGGCTTCGCAATCATCTGCTGTTCGGTGCTCCCTGACCCCGAAGACACGCCGTTCATCTGTCCAAAAAGACCGTTCGTCCGAAGGTGGTGGTGTACGAGAGAGGCCGGCGATAAGACGCGCTGAAGGGGAGGTAGGCATGAAATTCGTACAAAACGATCTGAAAGTCGCGGATCAGGCGGTCCCGGATGAGGCGATCGACCCGAGGGACCTGCAGGGGAACATTCTCCGGGGCTTCCGGAGCCTGCGAATGATTTACGCGCTCATTCGATTTCCGGAGGATCCAGCCCAGGCGAGAGCCTGGGTCCACGAACACCTGCTGGCGCAGCGGGCGCCGTTTAAGCTGACAGAGTCGGCCACCCAGAGGGAGTCGGGGAATCGACCTCAGTTCAACTTCTTCCTGACAGTCGCCGGGCTCGAGCGGCTGGGGGCGGACGCGGGTCGAATGGCGTCGATGGACCCTGCCTTCCTGCGGGGAATGCGGTCCGACGCGACCCGGCGCCTCCTCGCAGATCCGGCGGCAACGGACTGGGCTCTCGATTACCAGCGTGGCTGGGACGCCATGCTGCTGGTGGCCTACAACCCCGGGGACGATGGGATCGTGGGGGCCGTCGAGAAGGCGGTAGCTCCATTGCCGGACAAGAAGCTCGAGCTCGGAAACGTTCTCGATGGGGACGGTCACCCGATGGACGCGGCGACTGCTGCCCGTTCGCCCCACAGGTTCGAGCCCTTCGGCTACCGGGACAATATCAGCGTGACCGTATTCACGGTCGAACAAGAGGAGGAGGACAAGATCCCGAGCAAAGTTGACTGGGATCCCAGGCGGCCGCTTTCGGCGATCCTCTGCAAGGACCCCTTCGGCTCGGGATTTGGCTCGTACTTCGTCTATCGCAAGTTGAAGCAGGACGTCCTCGGGTTTCGCCGGCGGGTCGAGACAATCGCGGGTACGTTGAAAGAGCGGGGGACATACCTCAATCAGCTCTATGCTTCGAAGGGGGAGAACAGTGCGTACGGCATTTTCGCTCCGGGCAGCACTCCCTCCGACCAACAGATCGCCCAGTTCGTAAAGGGCCGGATCATGGGGCGGCTGCCGTCTGGTGCGCTGCCCGATGGGACCACGCCCGAAAATTACGCGTTCAATTTCGAGAACGATCGCGCCGCCTCGCGCTGTCCGTTCTCATCGCACATCAGGAAGATGAATCCCCGAGGGCAGAGCGGGGATTTGAAGAGTGAAGTGACGATCGCTCGGCGGGGGATTCCTTACGGTCGGTCGGATACCGGCCAACAGGCCCCCGAGACCGGGATCCTGTTCTTGTGTGCCCAGGCAGGGATCCGCGACCAGTTCGAGCGGCTGCAGGCGAGGATGGCGAACGATCGCACGCCTCAGATGAATGCGGAACCGATGCCGATGCCCGACCAGGTGGCTGGCCATCCGACCGAGGTGAGCGACTGGGGCACGATGAGCCGGTACCAGCGATTCACGACGACGATCGAGGCCGACTTCTCGATCTGGGACCTCGTGACTTTGCAGGGCGGCGAGTACCTCTTCGCGCCCAGTCTCAGCGGCCTGAACGCTCTGGCCAGCAAGGGAGGTGTGCGATGAACTTCTCCAAGCCGAGGAGTCTCCTGTCCTTCATCTACAACACGACGATGGTTCCGAGTTATAGGACCGAGATGCACATGGACATGCGGCGGGCTTTCGAGCGGTTCGGCGTCACGAACGGCGTGGCCCAGGCGGCCTGCTTCAACATCGAGCAGGCCACTTATGGCTTCCGAACCACCACGGACGACGTCGCCGCCAAGCGCGTCATCAACGGCGCCAAGTATGACGCCGCCAAGGCGCTCATCGCAGAGGCGGCCCCGATCCTGTTCAAAGAGGTCGCCGACGAGCTGGTGAGGTTCGCGGTCGAAAAGCGGGACGACGAAGCAGTTGCGCCGCTGGCAGGCGAGATCAGCCCCACCTCGGCACCCAGAGCGCCAAAGACTGGATTCGGTCCGCTGTCGATCCCGGCCGCAGAGGGATCGCCCACACTCACTCGACCGGACCCCGCTGGGGTCGGAACGGCGATGGGCGTCATGGCGGGCGGAATCTCGCCGACGAACTACCCGTTCCTGTCATACGGGTACTACTTCTTCCACTACCGAGCGGCCCGAGCGGCCATCCTGGCCGATCCGTCGGGCTCCATCGAGGCGGTCAAGACGCTAGCGGGTCTCGTCGGCCCGGCCGGCGAAGTCGAGGGCTATCTCGCCGTGCACAAGGCGTTCCTGAGGCTGGGGGAGGTGATGAACGCGAAGGAGGCCGTCTCCGCCGCCGCGGCGCGTGAGTTGATCGTTCCCGTGTGTCGACTGCTGGCCACGGAGTACGAAACGGTCGACTGCCTCTACTGCTGGTGAGCGGATGGCGCCGTCGGCAGAACAGATTCTGAAAGCGGTCGAGGCGGACCTTCCCGAGGAGGCAATCGGTCGTGAAGCGCTAGAGGATTGCTCTAGCGTCGCCAGCCGGCTTCCCTCCGGGGTGCGCTCGTACTACCTCGAGTGCCGCTTGGACGACGATCCACAGGTGGACTTCCTGGTCCAGTTCACGGATCGCCTCCAGGCCTGCCGCGATCTTCAAGCTGTTCTGCCGGCCAGCCCCAGTCGGAGCTGGGAACAAAACGTCTCCTTGTTTCGGAGGTGGAGCGACGACGCCACTCCCCTCCGGGAGGTCCCCTTCCTGTGGCTCGAATACGACATTGACGCCGATTTCGACAGCGTGATCCCGGAGGCGAGTCCGTCAATCGGCGTGGAGCGTGGTTACTTCTCCCGATATCGAGAGCGCCCGGACTCAGACAACGCGGGCGCACTGCGTCGGGCCAGCGCTGGCTTGGCGGCACTGGCTTCTCCGGCGCCGTCCGACGTCCTCCAGGCCACCGTCGATCGCTGCGTGCGAGCGCTCCCTGCGCGTGGCGCGCTCATCTACGTCTCCTGGATGATCACGCGGACGCCTTCCTGTCTCAAGCTGTACCTCGCATTGCCGAAGACCGAGGTGCTGGCCTACCTGGCTCGTATCGGCTGGCGCGGGGACGAGGAGCGGGTCCGTCGCGTGATCGAAACGCAGTACGGGCCGGTGCAGGAGACAGCATTTATTGACGTCTCCGTCGACGACCGCGTCCTGAGCCGGGTTGGGTTCGCTCTGTCACAGCTCCACCGGCGTGAGATGGAACGTTTCACGGAACAGTGGGCGTGTGTCGACGTTCCGCCCGAATGCACGCGCAAGATGGCAGCGGTCAGGCGTTGGCCGGGAATCGCTGAAATGCGGCTCGACGGTCAGCGCAGCTGGCTCCATCGCTGGCTGGATCTGAAGTTCATTCTCGAAGAGAATGGGCGATTGCGCCCGAAGGCCTACCTCGGATTCATGCCCCGTCCTCCCCTCCCGTTTGCATGAGTCTTCAGGGGTGCTTGGTTGACTCGTGAAGTTGCTGGGCACCGGTTGGGCCCACCGAGATACGAGATCGGCGACTTCTGCGTTTATCCGGTTGTCCGGATCTCGGACGGCACCGAGTTCCTTGCCAAGGCACCCAAGGAGGATTTTCCGTCGCTTCACCTCCTAAAGGATCTGGAGCACGAGCTGCTCCTGCTTCAGGGGCAACGTCCGCAACCATCGGGCGTGCTACGGCCCATCTACCGTCTGGACGACAACCGAAACACGTACGTCGTGTTCGAGTTCTTCGAGGGAAAGCCCGCGGTCGGAGCCGCGATCGAGAACCTCCAGGGCTTCCTACGGTTCGCTATAGCCCTTCTGGCCGCGCTGGACGAGTGTCACCGGATGGGGCTGGTTCATCGCGGACTCGATCCCGCGTCCGTCCTCTGGGACCAACAGGCACAGAGTATACGGCTGACACATTTCATCCACGCTGCATCTGCATCCCATCTGGCGAGCGGTTCGTTCCCCCTCTCGACCTTCAGTGCTCCCGAGATCACCGGGCAACTGAACGTCGAGCCCGATCACCGAGCTGACCTCTATTCGGCCGGCGCGGTCCTGTACCACCAGCTTGCAGGCAGCCTTCTCTTCTCGGCCACCGACGATCCCGCAGAGCTGGTGCATAACCTGGTCGCCAAGCAGCCGCAGTCGCTCGCAGCGTGCCGGCCCGACCTACCCGCGGCACTCGTGCATATCGTGTCGCGACTGCTCGCGAAGAGCCCCAGTGATCGCCCCGGCACGGCCTCCGAGGTGTTCCTGGAGTTGAGCGCGATCGAAGCGGCGCTTCAGCAGTCCCCAACGCTCGTCACGCCGCGTGTGCCAGCCTCTCTGGGCACTTCGCGCATGCACGGCCGATCCATGGAACTGGAGCGGTTGGTCCGCGCGATTGACGAGACGGCCAACGGCGCCATGCGTGCCGTCTTCGTAGCCGGATCAGCCGGCACCGGCAAATCCCGCCTGATCCAGGAGCTGCGCCCGATGATCCATCACAGCGGGCGAATGATCGCTTCCGGCAAGTTCGAGCAATATCGCCGCAGTCGGCCCTACAGCGCCATGCTGGACGCGGTCGAACGGCTCGTCGAACAGCTGCTCTCTGGCCCCGAAGCTCAGCTGGAATACTGGAGAGCACGCCTCTCCGCAATTGAACCGTCTCTCCTCAACGTCCTGGCCGAGCAGATCCCACAGCTGACTTTCCTGATCGGCAAGCAGCCACCGCCCATGACGCTGCTCCCCGCGGAAGCCCAGAACCGGTTCCAGAATGCCTTCCGGGCGCTCGCGACTGCCCTCTGCGACAGGAATCACCCACTAGTGTTCGTCATCGACGATCTTCAGTGGTCGGACGATGAGACGGTTGGGCTGCTCGCCGAGGTGTTCCTGCGTTCGCGTCCACCGTTCTTGACGTTGATCCTGGCCTATCGGCCTCGCGAGGCGGAACACTCACCGGCCCTCATCAAGCTCATCAGCAGTGCCTGTGAGCCCCAGGTGGGCGACGAGCACGCCGGCGAGTTGCGGGTACAACTGGATCGTCTGTCCCTCAACGACGTAAGGGCCATCTGCTCAGACATCGTTTCACCCTGCGATAACCCTGACGTGTTGTCCTTGTTCGTTCACCGAAGCTGCCGGGGCAATCCCCTGTTCGCCACTGAGATCATCAACCGGTTGCGGCGCAACGGGGGCCTTCGCTGGATGAGCGATGCCGACGGCAGCCGATGGATGTTCCGCGTCGACGATCAAACCGATATCCGCCTCAGCGAGAACGTCGTCGATCTCATCGTGGGGCGCATAGACGCGCTGCCCGACTCCTGCCGGCGCGTGATGGTCACCGCCTCGTGCGTCGGGCATTCCTTCGAGCTGGAAGCACTACGCGTGGCCACCGGCCTGACTATGGCCGAAGTCGAAGAGGCCGTCAGCCTGGCACACGCCGAAGGCCTGGTCCTGCCCGCCTCCGAGGGCGCGAGTCCCGATGCCTTTTTGTTCTTTCACGATCGCGTTCAGCAAGCCGCCCATTCGCTGGCCAGCGAGGCCGAGAGCGCCCGCCTGCACACCGTCCTGGGACGGTGGCTACTGACCCGCATCGAGGAAGGGAAAGAGGCGCTCTTTGCTGCCATCGAACACCTCAACCCCGTTTCTGCGGCGCTGGAGGAAGCCGAGCGAAAGGTGCTGTCTGAACTGAACTTGCGGGCCGGCCGGTTGGCCAAGCAAGCGATCGCATACACGACGGCGACGGCGCTGTTCGAGAAGGCCCTTGCGTTGACCGAAGAAACGGCATCCGACGACCACGCGCTCAGGTTCCAGGCACGTATCAATTTGGCCGAGAGCCTGTACCTGACCGCGCGCTTCGACCTCGCGGAGGTCGCCTTCGAAGCCGCCCTGGCCGAGGCCCGCACCACCTCAGAGGAGGTGGAGGTCCATCGAACGCGATTGATCCTGTACCAGCATATGCAGCGGTACGGCGAGGCCATCAGCCTGGGCCTGCGGGCCCTTCGCCTGCTGGGCGTGCCGCTGCCTGAGAAGCCATCTCCGGCCCGCCTCGTCACAGCGCTCGGGGCGCTCATGCTCCGAGTGCGGAAGGTCCCGATCGATTCCCTGGCCGACGCGCCGGACCGCGCCGACGCTCGAGATCGCGCCGTTCTCGACCTCCTGGTGCTGCTCTGGACCCCGACCTTCTGGGTGAACCAGCCACTCAACGGGCTCATCGTCGTCAAGTTGATGGCGATGGTCCTTCGTCTGGGGAACACGCCTCAAGCGCCGATGGCCTACGTCTGCTTTGGGATCCTGAACCATGTGCTCTTCAAGGCGCATCGCCGCGGTCTCCTCTTTGGACGGCTCGCGTTCGACACCCTGGGGGAGACACCGGATCCCTTCATCGCCAGCCGCGTCCGGTTCCTGGGTCTAACGTTCTTTGGAACACTGGAGCGAGACAACCGCGAGAACGTGGGTCGTTACGAAGAGGCTTTGGCCCGCTGTATCTCCGACGGCGAGCACGTGTTCGGAGGCCACACCATCGACGGGATCACGACGTCGCTCCCCATCCAGGGCTTCCGACTGTCCGACATCGAGCATCGGTTAGAAACTTGCGCAAAGATGGCCCACCAAATCTCCAGCGGCCCCAGCGAAGAGCTGATCCGGATCATCCGCCACTGGTGCGCCGACCTCTCACGGTCCTCCGACGTCGCCGCTTCCGCTCTTGGGCCGGAGAACATCCAATACAAATCGTACGTGGGCGTCTACCAGATGCTTCAGATGGCGTCCTGCTATCTCTGGCGCGACGAACAACGGGTGATGGAGATCGCCAGGCAGCTGCGCCGCAACATTGTCATCCAGAGCAACCCACTGCACGCCGCCTTCTACGCCCTCTTCACGGTTCTCGGCGGATGCTACGGCAGCCGGATGCGTGCCTCCGGGCTGGTTCGCGCGTCGATGCGACGGTTGCGGGCCATCGCGGCGGTGTATCCGCGCAACTTTCGCTCGATGCTGCGGCTGGCGCAGGCCGAGGTTCATCGCCACAAGGCACGCAACGACGAGGCCGTAAGCGCGTACCACGACGCCATTGGCGAGGCTGCCGCGCTGGGCCACGACTTGATCCATGCGATTGGCTGCGAGCGATTGGCTGACTTCTACGAACGACGCGGCAACGCCACCGAGAGGCAGCGTGAATACCTCACCGTGGCTGCCTACAGCTACGCTCGGTTCGGCGCAGCAGCCAAGGTTCGGGAGATGGTGCGACGCCATCCCGGGCTGGACGTGGCCACCCCGACCTCGGGCGGTCAGGAGCCTCCTGGCCGCACTGTCGATTTGGGCGTGGAAGCCGTCATGCGCGCCGCGTACGCGATCGCGGAGGAGACTCGCAGCGATCGCCTGGCGCGAAACCTCTTGCGGGTGATCACCACCAGCGCTGGGGGCCAGCGAGGGCTGCTCGTGCGGCCGGATGGCCCCCGGTGGCGGGTCTTGGCGGGATGGCAGAGCCAGGACCTCAACGAGTCGGGCGACCACGGAACCTCGGGCGAGGGGATGGCGATGTCGGAGCCGATCATTCGTTATGTGGCCCGGACCCAGAAGGTGCTTCGCCTCAAGGACCCGGCCACCGATGAACGGTTCCGTACCGACCCCTACCTTCGCGAGCGTCAACCTCGTTCCATCCTGTGCTTGCCGCTCCTTCACCGGGGGGAACTCTCGGCCGTTCTGTACCTCGAGAACAGCGTCTGCGCAGATGTGTTTACGAGTGACCAGCTCAAGCTGGCCACTCTCCTCGGTCACCAGGCGGCGATCTCGATGGCGGTCGCCGACTACCACAAGGTGGAGATGGACGCCTTGCAGGCGAAGATCAACCCCCACTTTCTGTACAACACACTCAGCGTCGTCGCCGAGCTGATCGTCAAGGATCCCGGAACCGCCGAGGCTGCCGTGCTGAAGCTCTCGAACCTCTATCGATACGTCCTCAGCTCGTCGTCCGACCAGATCGTCACGCTCGACGATGAGCTGTTGATCGCCCGCAACTACTTAACGCTGGAGCAGTATCGATTCGGTGAGCGTCTGAGCATCGAGTTTGACGTCGTGGGACCGACCGCCGGGGTGCACGTGCCTGCGCTGATTTTTCAGCCCATCGTGGAGAACAGCGTCCGGCACGGCATCGCCCGGAAAATCGGTCCGGGCAGGGTTCGCGTTGCAGTGGTGGTTGGCAAGAAATCGTGCAGGCTCTCGGTCGAGGATGATGGCCCAGGCTGGCAGGAACCCACGTCGCGCGAGGGGTTCGGCCTGCTGAGCGTGAGACGCAGGCTGAAGCTTCTGTACCAGGACAATTTCAGTCTCGAGATCAGCAAGGGTCCGGGGGTCCGGGTCGACATCACGATCCCGACCGGCACCTCGGGCGCAGATATGTCGCTTTGAAGTTGAGATCTTCGAAGGCGAAGATCTTTCGCGTCCCGCGTTTCTAAATCCAGACCGCTGGACGACTGACCGAACCTCACTTCAATGAAGTTCTCTGACGCACTGATTCAGGCTGAGCGATGGGTAAATGAGATTTCCGGAGTTGAACGAGTTGCGGAAGGAATCGAAAACGGCGAGCCGTGTATCACCGTCTTCGTCTCGTCCAAGGGAGCGACCCGGCAGCTACCCGACCGCCTGGGTCCGTGGCGGATTGTGATCCAGGGGCTGCATACCGACCGCGACGGCGCGCCTTGAGGGGGACCCGAGTTGCACACCGGGGGACTCGTGGCGCACGCTCGTGCCTGCCACTCCTGCCGCGGCCCCCCTCGACTGATCACTCGCGTTCAAGGGTGGCTCGAGAAGGGGCAACGCCCGCCGCACGCGGCGTGAGATCGCCGTGGTTTGGCCCTGAACGGTGACTACGTTTTCCCCTGATGGATGCCCCCGACATTCTGATCGTGGGTGCCGGGCCTACGGGCCTCGTGCTGGCGCTCTGGCTCAGTCAGATGGGCGTCAAGGTGCGGGTGGTCGACGAGGCCGAGGCGCCGGGGACCACGTCGCGGGCCCTGGTGGTGCAGGCCCGCACGCTCGAGCTCTACCGCCCGTTCGGTCTGGCTGACGAGCTGGTGCGCCGCGGGCGGCAGGCGCAGGCCATCAACCTGTGGGCGCGCGGGGAGAAGCGAGGGCGGGCGGAGTTCGGGCGGCTGGGCGCGGACCTGAGCCCGTACCCGTTTGCGCTCATCTTCCCGCAGGACGAGCACGAGGGGGTGCTGGCCGAGCGGCTGGCGGCCCGCGGCGTCGCAGTCGAGCGCGGCACGCGGCTGGTCGCGTTCGAGACGCGCGCCGACGGCGTGGTGGCCCAGCTGCAGCGCGGGAGTGATCATCCGACAACCTGCCGGGCGGCCTATCTGGCCGGCTGCGACGGCGCGCGCTCGGCGGTGCGCAGGGGCATCGACGCGGAGTTTGCCGGGGGCACCTACGAGCACCTCTTCTACGTGGCCGACGTCGACGCGCGCGGTCCGGTCATGGACGGGGAGCTGCACCTGGATCTGGACGAGGCGGATTTTCTGTTCGCGTTTCCGCTGCCGGGCGGCGCGCGCGCGCGCCTGATCGGGATCGTTCGGGGCAGCGACAAGGAGCGGCTCGGCTGGGACGACGTCAGCCCGGGCGTGCTGCGGCGCATGCGGATCGAGGTCGACCGGCTGAACTGGTTCTCGACCTACCACGTGCACCACCGGGTGGCCTCCCGGTTCCGCGAAGGGCGGATCTTTCTGCTGGGCGACGCCGCCCACGTCCACAGCCCGGCCGGCGGACAGGGGATGAACACCGGCATCGGCGATGCCATCAACCTGGCCTGGAAGCTGGCCGCCGTGCTGCGGGGCTCCGATCCGACGGTGCTGGACACCTACGAGCCCGAGCGCCTGGGCTTCGCGCGGCGCCTGGTCGCCACGACCGATCGTCTGTTCCAGCTGGCGACCAGTCGTTCGCCGGCGGCGCGCCCCATCCGCCGGTCGCTGGTTCCGGCGCTGCTGCCGCGCCTCTTCGAGCGTCCGGGGTTCCGGCAGATGATCTTCCGCCGCATCTCGCAGACCCAGATCGCCTATCGCGCCAGCTGGCTCTCGCAAGGGCACGCGCACGGCGTTCACGCCGGCGACCGCCTCCCCTGGGTGGCCGACCCCGACAACTACGCGCCGCTGACGGGGACCGGATGGCAGGCGCAAGTCTACGGCCACGCCTCGCCGGACCTGGCGCGCGTCTGCAGCGCGCGCGGGCTGGATCTGCACCCCGTCGCCTGGACCGCGGCCTGCGGCGAGGCGGGCTTCGTCCAGAACGGCCTCTACCTGGTTCGCCCCGACGGCTACCTGGGCCTGGTCGATCCGGGCGCCAGCGTGGACCGCCTGAAGGGCTACCTCGACGCGCGGATGTGATCGTTGCCGGCCAGCGTCCCGGTCGCGCCGTCGGACGTCGCGTAAGTCACGGACAGCCCGAACGTGTACTCGGCGGCCGGCCATTCGAGCTGCTTGTGAAAAGCGGCCGAGATCGTGACGGTCTTTTCGGCGTGAGGCCGGATCTCCGTGGAGAGATTCGATCGGGAGGCGACCTGGTCGAAGTAGGTGACGCTGGCCGCCGAGACCGTCACCGGCTTTCCGGTCAGGTTCTTCAGCTCGATGTACGCGCCCCCGACCGGTGTGAACGAGGTCAGCTCCGCCGCCAGCACCTTGTCCGCGACGTGAAACTTCGCCGGCCGCGGTTCGCTCACGACGCAGCCCTTCACGGCCGCCGCGACGCTGACCTTCGTCCCCGGCTCGGGCATCTGCGCCACCGGCACGCTGGCCGGCGTGGCCTCCAGCGTGCAGTCCAGGGTTCCGCCCGCAAACGGCCGTCGCACCGGCTCCGCAAACGACACGTGCGCCTCATACCCGTTCCCCGCCGGCGTCACGTCGATCCGCCCCACCGCCGCCGCCTGCGCCGCCGTGTACGCCCCTTCGAACGGCACCCCGGTGATGTCCGCGACCTCCAGCTGCAGCCGCTCTCGCACCGCCGCCTGCCGGGCCGCCTGGGTGCCCTCGGCCGGCTTCACCGGCGCGGCCGGCTCGACCGCCGGCGCCGGTTGCGGTCCTTGAACGGGAGGCCTGGAGAAATACGAACAACCCACGAGCCACCCGCTCGTCACGACGAGCAGGCCGAGCCATCTGCGCATGCGATCGATTGCTATTTTTTCGCCCGACGGTACGCCGGCGCCAACTTTTTGATGGCGTGTTGCGGGTCGCTCGCTTGACGCATCAGCTCCGTCAGACACGCTGCGATGGCATAGCCCTCGACGTCACGCTAGACGGCCGTTCGTCCCTGGGCCGCTGCTGTCGACCCAGACAAGCCCAGTCGACCGTTCGAACAGTTGCTTGTCAGAGACCTTGCGGAGGGCTGCGCATTAGTTCAGTATTTGTCGATGGGCGATTGCTTTGAGTTGGGAGAGGAGATTGCGGCGCTGGCCACGCAGGTCAACGTTGCGACTCACGGGCTGCTGGTCCGCATCCGCCGCTTCGATGAGGCGGAAGGCTGGGGCGA
>Ga0335083_10007843_pt1 | contig 13118 bp, 7 predicted proteins | sample Lox_Sample_42_FD_206716 | JGI IMG/M metagenome (GOLD analysis project Ga0335083, IMG submission 206716) | Soil microbial communities from Loxahatchee National Wildlife Refuge, Florida, United States - Lox_Sample_4.2 | ecosystem: Environmental > Terrestrial > Soil > Wetlands | place: USA: Florida...
CTGGTCGACCACCCCCTGGGCACCAGCGTCCGGTTCGCCGACGCACTTCCGGTCCAGATTCGGAGCCTCGCCAGCCTTCGGCAGACCGGCGAGATTCCCAGCCAGATCGGACTGCTCAAGATCGACACCGAGGGCGCGGACATCGAGGTCATCAAGGGCCTTGGCGAGCCCGATATTCCGGTCGTGATGACCGAATTCTGGGATTCCAACCACGCCTTCGGAGCGGGAACGCACGGGCATCTGGGCCCCACCGTAGAGCTGATGCGATCAATGGGATATCCCTGGCACGTGGTGATTTACCATGTCGATGAAGACGACAGCATCTCCTATTACTTCAATTACGCGCAGACCTTCCCGGGGTCTTGGGGCAATGCGATCTTCTTCAAAGAGCGCGCGCTGTTCGCGCGTGCGGCGCAGTGGTGTGAGGCCGCACTGCGACCCACGCTGCATCAGTAGGAACGTGCGCATCAGGGGCTCGGATTATGAACCGCGAATTTCCCCGTCTTCCGGTCATTCGCAATCTGGGTGGATGTGGCAGCACCATGTTGGCGCGTGTGATAGCCGCACTGCCTGAGGTCGTTCTGCTCAGTGAGACCAACCCGCGTTCTGCGGCTCTTTACAGCGGCTACATGAATCCTGTTGTCCAGGTTCGGAAGTGGTCTCCCGAGCTGGCGTCAAGCATCTCTGCCTTTGATGAGCATGAGTTGGGATATCCGCCTCGTTTTGGCGAATTGCTCGAATGCCTGCATTCTGCGGCGGAAAAGCTGGGCCTCAATCTAGTCGTTCGTGATTGTAACTACGTAGATTTCATCGGCATACCCTTCGTCTGGCCCGTGCCGTACGACTCCAGCCTCGACTTGGCAGTGGCCGGACGTTTCTTTATGTCCGCGATCGTCCTGGTCCGGCATCCCGCTGATCAACTCGCGAGCCTGCGCTCACATCGTGCGATGCAGGAAAATTTGGCGGCCGAGCACTTCCTGAACTCGTACCTCGCATTTTTAAGGGCGATGATCGGGACACCAATCTTTCGATACGAGGATGTCGTCACAGACCCCGAAGAATTTTTCCCTCAGATCTGTTCTCACCTCGGCATTCGATGGGACTTGAATGCGCTCGAAAGATTTGCTTCGATCGATACGGTAACCGGTAATATGGAACGGAGCAAAGAATCGGCGATTCGCAGGCCTATGAGAACCGATGCAGCGTCGCTGGCGGATGAAGAGTTGCGTCGGTTCGGCGCCTACTCCGACCTCCTGGTCGAGATGGGGTACTCCGCTTACTGAGCATCAGGTGATGCGCGAGGCAAGCTAGTCGATCGACCCCGCCGGGCAGCGTGCCTCCGCAAGCTGTCCCGCGGCGCGACATCCGCAGCGCCGCCGACCGAGACTTTGTGGCAGAAGCCGGCTTTGCGCATCCGGAGGTGCGAACATATCTTTGAATTACCACGCTTTGCCGGCCAAGGGATCGCAATGCTCGTTCTGTGCAATGGAATGCCGCGTAGCGCCTCGACGTGGTCGTACAACGTGGCCATCTCTCTCCTGCGCCATACTGAGCAGGAAGTATATGGCGGTTACGACGAGAACCTGCATCGCTTCCTGTGCGGCCTGCCGGCATCCTGTGTGCACGCAGTTGTCAAATGCCATTCGCTTGACGCGGCCGGGCTGCATCTTGCTCAAGTGCAGGCCGCAAAGGTCATCTATACGTGGCGCGATCTGGCCGATGCGACCGCATCTTTCATGGCCATGTTCGACGTCGACTTCGAGGATATTATCTCCGTTATGTCGAGTTCACTCGACCTCTTTCTGCACCATCGAAGCAATGGCGCGCTCATTCTGAGCTATGAGGCGATTACGCAGCAACCGACGGATTCGGTGGCCGCCGTCGCGTCCTATCTGAATATCGCTGCGCGCCAAGATCTGGTCGCCGAGATCGCCGAGGCGAACTCGTTCGGCAGAATGCGCGAGAAGGTGAAAGAGATCAGCACGCGCGATTACGCCGAGCATCTGGTACGCCACGATCGAACTTCGTATATTGATGCCGCGCGCTCCGACAACTGTTATCTCTACGATCCCGAGACTCTGCTGCACCTGGATCATATTCGTGACGGCAGTACCGGCTACGGAGCCGGCCGATTGAACCAGACCCAGCTGCGCCGGCTCGAGGAATTGCTGCACGAAAAAGGCGACCTCGGCGTCAACGTTCTGTCAATTACCCCCGACGCTTAATACGACCGCTGCAAGCGCACGCTCACGACGCCAGGTTCTCCCGGAGTTGCTTTGCATGCCACTCGATCGTGCGGGCAATCCCTTCACGCACCGAAACCTGAGGGTTCCAGCCAAGGCGGTCGCGCGCCGCTGTGATATCGGGTTGCCGGCGGGTTGGATCATCCTGGGGCAGCGGATGCAGCTCTATCCGGGACGGTGAACCCACTAGCTCAAGCACTAATTCAGCGATCGCGAGAACGCTGAGTTCCACTGGATTGCCGAGGTTGATCGGCCCGGGCTCGTCGGACTCCAGCATCGCGAAAATGCCGTGCACCAAGTCGTCCACATAGCAAAGACTTCGTGTTTGCGTCCCGTCGCCGTAAACGGTCAAGGGTTTGTTATTCAGTGCCTGGTCGATGAAGTTCGAGACAACGCGCCCATCCTCCGGGCGCATCCGGGGGCCGTAGGTGTTGAAAATGCGCAGAATTCCTGTATTTGCGCCGCAGGAGGTCCGGTAGGCCGTTGTTAATGCTTCTGAGAAACGCTTGGCCTCGTCGTAGACGCTGCGCGGCCCGACCGGGTTGACGTTGCCCCAATATGTCTCCGGCTGTGGGTGAACGATGGGTTCACCATAAACTTCGCTGGTGGAAGCGAGGATAAAGCGCGCGGATTTGGCCTGGGCGAAATCGAGGATATTCCGGGTTCCCTCCGACCCGGTCCGGAGCGTGAAAACGGGCCTCTCCAGGTACGCGGACGGCGACGCCGGGCTGGCGAGGTGAACCACACCATCGAATACGCCCTCGAAGTCAGCCGGGTCAAGAACGCTCGCCTCGACGAATGAGAACTTAGGACACGTCTCGAGCCGCTCGATGTTGGTGCGGTACCCGGTCGAGAGATCGTCGAGGCATACGACGGTGTGGCCCTTGGCTATCAACAGATCGCAGAGATGAGAGCCGAGAAATCCGGCTCCCCCGGTGACAAGGACCCTCACGCTGCCTCCCCATCTGCTTGTCGGCCTCGTTGTTGCCGCATCATGGCCGCCCGAAACCTCGGTAGCTCCACCCGGCGGCACGCCATGACTGCGGGTCAAGGCAATTGCGAGCATCGATGACGCGCTTGCACCTGGTCACCGATGCAAGCTCTTCCGGTCGCATTTTGCGAAATTCATCCCACTCGGTAAGAATCAGGACCACATCGGCTCCCTTACATGCGTCGAGGGTTGACAACGCATAATTGAGTGTCGGGATCACCTGTTGCGCATTGTCCATGGCTTTAGGGTCGTACACGGTCACATTGGCCCCGTGTAGCTGTAATCGGCTGGCCACATCCAGCGCCGGCGAGTCACGAATATCATCTGAGTTCGGCTTGAAGGCAAGACCAAGTGCAGCAACCCTGGTTCCCTTCAGCGATCCGCAAATCTCGCGAGTGGCATCGACTACGCGGCTGCGTTGCCTCATGTTGATGTCATCGACGACGTGCAAAAACTTGGCAACATTACCGAGTCCCAATTCGTCGGCACGGGTAATGAAGGCGCGCGTGTCTTTGGGAAGGCACCCACCACCAAAACCCAGCCCGGCATCGAAGAAACGGCGCCCAATGCGGTTGTCGACCCCGATCGCGTCGGCGAGCACGGTGACATCGGCGGATGTGGCTTCGCACACTTCAGAAATCGCATTGATGAACGAAATCTTTGTGGCAAGAAACGCGTTAGCAGCTACTTTGGCCAACTCGGCAGTCGCCAGATTTGTTATCAGAAACGGAATGGCGGCGGTGGCCAGCAAGGGGCTGTACAGTTCTGCCAGCACTTTCTCCGAACGGCCTTTGTGGCGATGTTCCACACCGATGACAATGCGATCTGGGTGAAGAGTATCGTGCACGGCAAAACCCTCGCGGAGGAACTCGGGGTTCCACGCGAGTTCCACGTCATCACCAGCAGGCGCAATGCATCGCGCCCGTCGCGCCAAACGGCTCGCCGTCCCTACCGGTACAGTCGACTTCCCCACGATTAGAGCCGGTCTATTCAAGTGCGGACACAGAGCATCAATTGCCGCATTCACATACGAGAGGTTCGCACCGAAACCCCGCTCGCATTGTGGCGTGCCTACGGTAAGGAAGTGCAGTTCCGCGAAATCCGCCGCTTCCTCGTAAGAGTCGGTAAAGCGGAGGCGCCCGGAGGCAAGGTTGTCTTTGACGATGTTCTCGAGGCCGGGTTCGAAGAAAGGGACTTCGCCGGACTGGAGCTTGGCTACCTTGCCCGGGTCGATATCAACGCCCAGCACATTATGGCCGATTTCTGCCATACAAGCAGCATGGGTGGTGCCCAGATACCCGGTTCCGATCACCGCAATCCGCATCTGAAATCCGCTCCTGTTCGCACGACGTGATCGTCGACAAAAGTTACGATATTTCGCGTGGCCTCTTGCAAACCCCGGTGTGCGCGGACGCCAATTCAGCGGACCAGGATTTTCCGGGTTTGCGACCAAAGCCGGTTAGCTCAAGTTCATTCGGTGGTGCGCTGACCTTAATTGCAGTCCGCGCCACAGGTACGCCTTCGGCGATCAACCACGCCGGTGTCTGGAATTTCATCGGTTACGGTACCGCGTCAACTTGAAAACTGTTCACCGGCTATTCCCCCATCATTTTCCTAGCGGGTGTTGTCGTCGTCTTTGCGGAGACAACGTCAAAAAGGAGTTTCTCTCGTTTACCGACCAATATGGTCGAGAAGTGGGCAAACACGCGTTTGCCGGGAAACGTGTAGCGTCGATGGGGTCGCCCGGAACCATGCCCCATGCTCTCATACAGAACGCAAATCTCCGCATGATCGCCAAATCTTGGTGACCGACCCGACTACCCGGTCACTGCCGGTGGGTGAGTCGACGTTGGCGAGGGTGTGTCGAAGGTAGCTGGGCGTCGGCGGCGATGCGGACGAATGCCTTGATGCGCCAACCGGTTTGGGGTAGTCGACGGGGCGCTGAGCGTGCCGTCGGCGGAATGCGTTCAGTGGTTGTGACGCAACGACTCCCATTCCAAAGTTGAGTTGAACGCCTCGCTAACGGCACAGAAGCCCAATCAGCGCTCGCGCCGCGGCGGTAGCTTCGCTATAGAATCCGCATCGGCGACAGGAGTTTGCGTTGGCTACCTATACGCCGTCCCTTGCCTGGAATCACGAATTCCTCCGGTCGTTGGTGTGGGTGATCGAAACCGCGATTATCAGCGGCGCGCTGCTGCTGATCGTCGCGGTGCTCCTGTTCCGGTACACCACGTGGGGAAGGCAATACTGGCGGATCACCGGTGACTACTTCAAGGGCCGCCAGAGCCTGCCGGCGTGGGGATTGTTTGTCGTCCTGCTGCTGTCGGTCCTGACGAGCGTGCGGATCGAAGTGCTGCTCAGCTACTACGTCAATGATCTCTACTCGTCTTTGCAGGTCGCGTTCCAAGGCGGCGCGGCACGCAACGCCACAGTGCGGAACTCGGGGATACACGGCTTCTGGATGGCGATCGCGACGTACTGCGTGATCGCGACGGTCAACGTTATGCGATTTGTGCTCGACGTCTATTTGACGCAGCGATTCATCATCCGCTGGCGGGTGTGGCTGACACACCGGCTCACCGGCGACTGGCTGCGCGGCGCGGCCTACTACCGCGGGCGGTTCATCGACCACACCATCGACAACCCAGACCAGCGCATTCAGCAGGACATCGATATCTTCACCGCCGGCGCGGGCAGGGGGACGAACCAGCCTTCCCTGCACGCCCACAACACCTTGGTATTCGGCGCAGTGGGAGCGGTGGTCTCGGTGTGCGCGTTCGGGGCCATCCTGTGGGATCTGTCCGGCCCGCTGAGGGTTTTCGGCGTGTCGATCCCGAACGCCATGTTCGCGCTGCTGTTCGGCTATGTGCTGGTCGCTACGGTGATCGCGTTCTGGATCGGGCGACCGCTGATCCGGCTGTCCTTCCGCAACGAGGTTTTCAACGCCGCCTTCCGCTACGCGTTGATCCGGCTGCGCGACGCTGCCGAAGCGGTCGGCTTCCACCGCGGCCAGCAGGCCGAAGAGACGCTGCTGAGCGGCCTGTTCGCGTCGATCATCGCCAACTACCGGCGCTACGTACGGCGCAACCTGGGCTTTCTTGGCTGGAACCTGGGCGTGAGCCAGGCCATCGGTCCGCTGCCGTTCATCGTGCAGGCACCGCGGCTGTTCGCCGGCGCGATCAGCTTCGGCGGCGTGATGCAGTCCGCGCGAGCATTCGCCACGATGCAAGAGTCGTTGTCGTTCTTCCGCAACACCTACGACCAGTTCGCCAGTTACCGCGCGTCGATTCTGCGCCTCAACGGCCTCATCGACGCCAACGAGAAGGCCCGCGAGCTACCCAAGCTGACCGTTGCGCCGAGCCCGGACGGCTCGCTGGAACTCGTCGACGTCGAGGTGCGAACCCCTGCCGGGGATCAGCTGGTGGAGCCGTTGGACCTGCGGCTCAAGGCCGGCGACTGGCTGGTCATCACCGGCCGGTCCGGCAGTGGCAAGACCACGCTGCTGCGCAGCCTGGCCCTGCTCTGGCCGTTCGCGTCGGGCACACTGCATCGCCCGTCTGCCGACGAGCACGAGACGATGTTTCTGCCCCAGCTGCCCTATGTACCGCTGGGCGACCTGCGTGCGGTGGTGTCCTATCCGGCTGAGCCCGGTGAGTTTCCCGATGCCGAGGTGCGCCGCGCACTGAACACGGTCGCGCTCTGGCACCTGAGTGAGCGCCTCGACGAGAACCAGGACTGGGCCAAAGTGCTCAATCCCAGTGAGCAGCAACGCATTTCCTTCGCCCGCATCCTGCTCGCCAAGCCCAAGGCGGTGTTTCTCGACGAAGCGACCTCGGCGCTGGACGAGGAATTGGAATACGAGATCTACGAGAAGCTGCGCAGCCAGTGTCCCAACACCATCGTGGTGAGCGTGCGCCACCGCCGCACCACCCAGGAGCACCACGAGCAGCAGCTGCAGCTGCTCGGCGAGGGTGCGTGGCGGCTGAGTCGGGTGGGCGACCTGCCCACGCCGGTCTGATCGCAGCGCCGCTACCCCGCCCGGGCATTGTGATTTTGCGTCTTCCAGGCGTTTCTTGGTTGTATTCTGTGGCCTGGTGCGTGCCCGGAGGGCCGGGCGGCGGGGCCAACAGGAGACGAGATGGATCAGCAGGCTCGGAACCGATGCGCCTGGGGGGTCAGCGCGCCAGTCTGTGACATTTCATCGACATGATCACAGTCGTCACATCGTCAGCGCGATGACCGTGACCACCGCACCCAGCACGCGGGTATTCAGCGCCGGCGGGCATTGCTTCACCTGGGTCGAGGTGGTCGAGGCGGCCCGCGTCTGGGGTGAGTGGGCGGCGTTGGAACAACGGGTAGTCGGGCTGCTGGCGCGCGAGAACGAAGTGGCCGCCGCAGGTACGTCGCCGGATGTGGCCAAGGTGCAAGCCGCCGCCGACAAATTCCGCGAGCAGCACAACTTGCTGACCGCTGACGAACTCGAGGAGTGGCTGGGCCGACATGATGTCAGTCTCGAGGAGTGGAAGGCCGAGATGCGTCGCTCGCTACTGGAGCCCGCCTCTGACGTAACGGCAGTCCCACCAGGCGATGTCGAGCGGGCGTGCTGGGTGCACGCCGTGTGCTCAGGAAAGCTGGCCGCCTACGCGCGCACGATGGCCGAGGCAGTCGCTGTGCATCTGCGTGATCAGCCACTGACCCTCACTCCCGACGAGCTGGCCGAGCTGCCGCAACAGCGCGAGCGCTTCTGCGCGGCCCAGCTGCAGACACCCGCGCTGAACGCCGAGATCAGCGACAACAGAGTCGGCTGGACCCGGATGGACCTGGTGCGTCTGGCGCATCGAGACGAGATGGTCTTACGAGAGGCCGCCTTGTGCGTGCGACTGGACGGCCGCGAGCTGGCCGACGTCGCCGCCGACGCGAAAGCGGAGCTGCAGGAAACTAGCGTGCTGTTCGATGATGCCGAACCGCTGCTGCGCACCAGGTTGCTTGCCGCGAATCCCGGCGACCTGATCGGACCGGTGGCGATCGGAGGGGGTTATCAGTTGGTGCTTGTCGTGCGGCAGGTCGTGCCGAGCCTGGACGACCCGATGGTGCGCGTTCGTGCGGAAGGTGTGCTCACCAAGCGAGCGCTCGCCGCCGAGGTCAATCGCTACGTGAATTGGCATGAGCGTCTCTGACCGCCCACTCGTGCCGAGTGTGCCCTTCGAGCTCCGCCGGGTGGCGTTGCTGGAATTGATGCCGACCGATGTGCGCCGGCTGGTGGAGGCGTCGTTCACGCCCGTGGAATTCGGTTTCGGCGAGGTGATCGTCACCGAAGGCGATCAAGCCGACGCGCTGTTTGTGATCCAGTCCGGGACCGCGCGGGTGGTCAAGGCCGGCGATGACGGCGTGGAGGTACCCCTCAACGTCTTGCGGGCCGGCGACGTCTTCGGTGAGCGGGCGCTGCTGGACCGTGAGCGGAAGCGCACCGCGACGATCCGCGCCTCCAGCCCGGTGGAGGCGCTGCGGCTGGACCGACACGTATTTGAGGCGCTGGTCCGTAGCGAGCCGAAGGTGGGTCACTACGTCGAGTTGCGCATTCGGCGCCACGAGCTGAGCGATTTCCTGCGCGAGTACACCGCTTTCGCCGACCTTCCGCCCGAGGTGCTGCGGCTGCTGCTGGAAGGCTTGGTCCCCAAGTCGGTCAGCGCCGGAGAGGTGGTGATCCGGCAAGGTGACCCGGCCGGCGCGATGTACATCGTCCGCAACGGCCGGCTGCGCGCCTACATCGATCGCGACGCCAAGCGCGAACAGCGGTCGTACCTACGGCGCGGCGATTTCTTCGGCGAGGTGTCGCTGCTCAGGGGAACCGATCGCACGGCCAGCGTCGAGGCGGTCAGCGACTGCGAGCTGTGGGCGCTCGAACCGGAGCTGTTCGCCCGGCTGGTCGACGAGGACCCGGAGTTTCGGCAGCGCATCGAGCAGCGCATCGCCGCCTACGACTACCGCCGCTTCGCACACGTCCCGCTCGACTTCGCCGACGAACTGCTGCCGGCGGATGCGGCCGGGCCGGAGGCCCTCAGCGCGCAGCAGACCGAGGCCGCCGGGGCCGAATACCCGCCGCAAGCCGGCATCACCATCGAAGAGGATTTCGACGGATTCGTCCGCCCGGCCAGGCGCATCCGCCGCTTTCCCCATGTGATGCAGGTCGATACGGCGGACGCGGGCGCTGCGTCGCTGGCAATGATCTGCCGCTATTACGGTCGCAAAGTGTCGACCACGCTGGTGCGCGATGCCGTCAACACCGCGGTTGACGGTACGAGCCTGCTCGGTATCCGCCAGGGGGCCGAGTCGCTCGGTCTTTCGGTGCGTACCGCAAAGGTGTCCAAGAGTCGGCTGGACGAGATGCCGCTCCCGGCGATTCTGCACTGGGCAAACAACCACTGGCTGGTCGTATACGACGTCGACGCCCAGCATGCGCGGGTCGCCGATCCGGCGCGGGGGTGCCGGCGCATCCCGCGATCCGAACTCGAGTCGAAGTGGTCGGGCTACGCGGCATTCCTGGCTCCCACCGAAGCGTTGCTGAAGACGCCGGTTGAAAAGTCGCGCATCGGCTGGCTACTCGGGTTTTTCCGGCCGTACCGTCGATCGCTGTTGCTGGCGGTTGTTCTCGGCTTCGTCGCCGCCGGTGCCTCGATGCTGGTTCCGGTGATCAGCAAATTCATCGTCGACCGGGTGATCGTCAAACACGACGTGGGATTACTCACGGCGCTGGTGCTGATCATGTTCGGCGCGCTGGGGATCTCGGTGATGGCCACGTACGTGCAGAGGCTGCTGCTCAGTCGCGTCGCCGTGAGCGTCGACCGGGCCAGCCTCGACACGCTCTCCGAGGCGCTGCTGGCGCTGCCGATGAGCTACTTTCACGCTCGGCGCACCGGCGACATCGGCCGGCGCCTCAACGGCATGCAGTTGGTGCGGGATTTCCTGGTCCAGCGCGGCGTGCAGACTCTCACCTCCATCGCTCAGGTCATCGTCGCCCTGGCGATCATGAGCGTTTACAGCTGGCCGCTGAGTCTCATCTACCTGATCTTCGCCGCGTCGCTGTATACCGCGCTGCTGCGCTTCACCCAGAGACGCCTCCGGCCCGTCTACGAAGGGCTCGAAGAGCACTGGAGCAGGTACCAGTCCCGACAGATCGACTCCATCAGGGGTATCGAGACAGTCAAGGCGATGGGCGCGGAAAAGTCGCTGCGCCGGATACTGCTCAAACAATTCGACGAACTGTCCGAGCGGCTCTACCGGGCGGACCTGACCGCGATGCTGTTCTGGGGCGGCATCCAGCTGCTGTCGTTCCTGTCGCTGGCCCTGTTTCTCTGGCTGGGCGCGCTGCAGGTGCTGCACCACCGAATGACGATCGGGGAGCTCATCTCCTTCAACGCCCTGGTTCTGCTCGCCAACCAAGCAGTCGTGAGCATCGTCGGGATCTGGGATCAGTTGCAGCGCACCGTCGTTCTGCTCAACCGGCTCAACGACATCCTCGACCATGACGCCGAGCAGGGTACCGACCACTCGGGACTGACGCCGGTGAAATCGCTCTCCGGCCACGTCCACTTCCGGCGCCTGACCTTCAAGTACCCCGGACCGGCCCAGGCGCCGGTGCTCGACGAGGTCGACTTCGAAGTCCAGCCGGGTACCCGGGTGGCCATTGTCGGCCGGAGCGGCTCGGGCAAAACCACACTCATCAAATGCCTGTGCGGACTGATCGAGCCGACCGGCGGCACCATCCTCTACGACGGTGCCGACCTGACCGGCCTTGACCTGCGCCAGTTACGCCAACACATCGGTTTCGTGCTGCAAGAGAACCACATGTTCAATGCGACGATCGCCGAAAACATCGCCTTCGGTTGCGAGAACCCCGACCCGGAGCAGGTGATGTGGGCCGCGCGGGTGGCCAACGCCGCAGGATTCATCGAGCGCCTCCCGCGAGGGTATGAAACGCCCATCGGTGAAACCGGCCTGCTGCTCTCGGGCGGTCAGCGTCAACGCATCGCGATCGCCCGCGCCGTCTACCACCGTCCCCCGGTGCTGGTGTTCGACGAAGCCACCAGCGCGCTCGACACCGAGTCGGAGCGGGCCGTCAAAGACAATCTCGACCAGCTGCTGCAAGGGCGTACGTCGTTCGTGATCGCCCATCGGCTCAGCACAGTCCGCGACTCCGACATCATCCTGGTGCTCGAGAAGGGCCGGCTCGTCGAGAGTGGCACGCACGACGCGCTCCTGGCCCGTGAGGGCTTGTACTACTACCTGTGCAGCCAGCAGCTCACGATGTAGATGGACTCTCCGGAGCCGTCTACGTGCCGGAAATGTCGTACAGCGATCTCAGCCCGACGTGCGGTAACGGAATAGGATCGACGGGCTCCGCTGCGGTCGGATACGCCGAACCCAGTAGAGGCTGTGCGGCTGCCTCCGGTGCATAGGGCAGAGCTGAATAGGCGGTCGGGTGCGCGGTGTGCCTGAAGACGGGGGCTTCGATTTGGTTCCCGAAGTCGTAGTCGGGCGGATGCAGCACCACCGGCTCCTGCGCTGCCGGGCCGAAGGCGCTTACTGGGTCATAGCCGCTGCCGGCCGAGTCGGAGCTGACGTCGGAGAACGCGTCCCCAGGATAGCTGGTGCCTGCGTCGGGGCTGACGCCGGAGATTGCGCTCGTGCGGTAGCCGGTGGGCGGTATCGGCTTGAGGGGCGTGCCGGTGAGGTCGACGGGTGTACCGGGCATCCTCGGCGGGGGCGGCGGGGCGAAGGGGCTCGCCGGGTAGGGGCGGGGGACCACGACCTGAGTCGGGCCGTAGGCGCCGGGCGCGCTACCTGTCGTCGGCGGCGGCGATGCCGGGCTCGGCTGCCCGCCGACGTCGCTGCCCGGGGTGGTCCTGCTCCCCGTGTCGTGGCGGGGCGGAACGGGCCGATCCGGCGGGCGCGCTTCCGTGGCGGGCGGCGCGGTCGATCCCTGCGGTGCGCTCGTCATCTGCTCGAGGTAATGGCGCCATGCCTGGAGGTAGCCGAACAGCTGATTGGTGTAGTCAGCCGGCGCGGGCGGCATCACCGGCGCGGGCGGCATCACCGGGGTGGGCGGCAGCACCGGGGTTGGCGGCATGGGCGGCGCCATGAAGTGGCCCCCGGGCGGCATGGCGGGCATCGCGGGCGGTGCGGCCGGGTATGGCAACCCGCCCGTCATCGTCGTCCACTGCTCCAGCAGCTGCCGCCAGGTGTGCAGATAAGCGAGCAACTGCTGGTTGTAGTCGCTTGTGGGCATGGACATTTGTTGACCTCCAGCGAGTGGCGGGATAAGTGACGCGGGGACGCTGAATGCATCCAACGGATGGGGCAGCGACCGTTCGCAGGAATGCGAGTCCAGCGTGCGTAGCGCACGGGTGTCGGCCGGCTCGCGGTTTTCGATGTCGAAGACGTAGCAGTAGTCACCGGCCGGAGTCGGCAGCCGGATCGGACTCGACAAACCCTGATCGAGAAAGCCGAAAGGAAACTCCCAGGGGAGCCTGGCCTTCTCGCGGCGATCGACACCGCCCGATTCGACCCAGATGTAGTGGTCGAGAATGGCGTTGACGGCATGGCGTCCCGACTCGCACGCAGCCTCCATCGACGTCATCCGAGTGAACGTCTTGTTCCAGGTGCCCGCGAAGACCACCGAATTGTTGTGCACCTGGTAGCCGCCATGGCGGGCCTGCCAGACATTCCGCCACTCGAGGTCGTAGAGCCACCAGTCCTCGGGCGGGGTGCTACTCCAGGAGGTTCCGTGTGGGTTCCACGGGTCGCTGCTGGGCCGGTTGTTCCAGTCCCCGACGATGGGAACGAGGTAGGGCGTCTTGTTGCGGACGGTGCGGCCCCGACCCTGA
>Ga0335083_10007844_pt1 | contig 13117 bp, 9 predicted proteins | sample Lox_Sample_42_FD_206716 | JGI IMG/M metagenome (GOLD analysis project Ga0335083, IMG submission 206716) | Soil microbial communities from Loxahatchee National Wildlife Refuge, Florida, United States - Lox_Sample_4.2 | ecosystem: Environmental > Terrestrial > Soil > Wetlands | place: USA: Florida...
CGTCACTCCCAGATCCTTGCGCCGCTTTCGGACCGCGATCTCGTCCGTGCCCCAGGTCTTGGCAAGCTGCACGTCGGCAATGCCGAACCGTTTGGCGCGCCGGAACAGATCCCGGGACGCGGTCTCCAACGTTGAGCGGCCCAGTTCCGCCTCGAACTCCACCACCTGCTTCATCTGCTCCAGGAACCACGGGTCGATCGACGTCATCTCCTGTATGTCCTGCTTGCTCACGCCCTGCTGCATCGCGAACCGGACGTAATTCAGCCGGTCGGGCGTCGGCGTGATTAGCTTCTGCGAAATCAGCACCGGATCGAGCTTCTCGGCGCCGAAGGCTTTGCCTGTCTCCAGGCTGCGCATGCCTTTCCACAGCGCCTCTTTGAAGGTGCGGCCGATCGCCATCACCTCGCCCACCGATTTCATCTGCGTGCCCAGCGTCGGGTCCGAGCCCGGAAATTTCTCGAATGCCCACTTCGGAATCTTCGCCACCACATAGTCGATGGTCGGCTCGAAGCAGGCCGGCGTCTTCAGCGTGATGTCGTTTCGAATCTCGTCCAGCCGGTACCCCACCGCCAGCTTGGCCGCGATCTTGGCGATGGGAAATCCCGTGGCCTTCGACGCCAGCGCCGAGCTCCGCGACACGCGCGGATTCATCTCGATGATCACCATGCGGCCGTTCTGCGGATTGATGGCGAACTGCACGTTGCTGCCGCCGGTATCCACGCCGATTTCGCGCAGGCAGCGCAGCGCGCCATCGCGCATCATCTGGTATTCGCGGTCGGTCAGCGTTTGCGCCGGCGCGACGGTGATCGAATCGCCGGTGTGCACGCCCATCGGGTCGAAATTCTCGATCGAGCAGACGATGATGCAGTTGTCCGCCAGGTCGCGCATCACTTCCAGCTCGAATTCCTTCCACCCCAGCGCGCTTTCCTCGATGAGCACCTCGTGCACCGGGGAAAGCGCCAGCCCGCGCTCCAGGATCTCCGCCAGTTCTTCGCGGTTGTACGCGATGCCGCCGCCCGATCCGCCCAGCGTGAAGCTGGGACGGAGAATGCACGGATAGCCGATCCGCTGCGCGAATTCCTCGCCGCCCTTGATGCTGTTCACCAGTTGCGATTGCGGCGTCTCCAGGCCGATCTTGTGCATCGCATCCTTGAACAGCAACCGGTCTTCGGCTTTCTTGATGGCGTCGATCTTCGCGCCGATCAACTCCACGCCGTACTTGTCCAGAACACCGGCCTCCGCCAGTTCCACCGAAAGATTCAGTCCGGTCTGGCCGCCGACCGTGGAAAGCAGCGCATCCGGCCGCTCGCGGCTGATGATCTCTTCCAGATACGTGCGCGTCAGCGGCTCGATATAGGTCTTGTCCGCCAGGTTCGGGTCCGTCATGATCGTGGCGGGATTGGAATTGACCAGAATGACTTCGAAACCATCGGCTCGCAGCGCCTTGGATGCTTGCGTGCCGGAATAATCGAACTCGCAGGCCTGTCCGATGATGATAGGCCCGGAGCCGATGATCAGGATGCGATGAAGATCGTTGCGTCGTGGCATCGGCTACTTGTCGCTCATCAGTTTTACGAAATCGTCAAAGAGATAGTGGGAGTCGTGCGGCCCCGGCGCCGCCTCCGGATGGTATTGCACGCAGAACATGGGATGCTCCCGATGCCGGAATCCTTCCAGCGTCTGGTCGTTCAGATTGACGTGCGTGATCTCGACCGATGCCGGCAGCGATTCCGGATCCACCGCGAACCCGTGGTTGTGCGACGTGATCTCCACCCGGCCCGTGAGTTCGTTCCGCACCGGATGATTCGCTCCGCGATGGCCGAATTTCAGCTTGTAGGTCTTGCCGCCGAGCGCCAGTCCGAGCACCTGCTGTCCCAGACAGATGCCGAACATCGGCTTCTTGCCGATCAGCTTGCGGATGTTGCCGATCTGCGCGTGCAGCGGTTCCGGATCGCCCGGACCGTTGGAGAGAAAGATGCCATCGGGATTCAGCGCCAGCACGTCTTCGGCGGACGTCAGCGACGGCACCACCGTCACCCGGCAGCCCGTTTGCACCAGCCGCCGCAGAATGTTGCGCTTGATTCCGAAATCGTACGCCACCACGTGATAGCGCGCTTCCGGCGCCGACTCCACCGGCTCCGAGGGCGAGCACGCTTCCACCCCTTGCGACCACTGGTAGCGATCCGGCGTCGAAACGCGGGTAGCCAGATCGAGGCCCGCCATGCTGGGAATCGACCGCGCCTTCTCCACCAGCCGCCGCGGGTCCGGGTCCGTCGACGAAAGCACCCCGCGCATCACACCGCGCGTGCGCAGATGCCGGACCAATGCCCGCGTATCGAGATCGCTGATCACCGGGATGCCGGCCCGGCCGAGGAACTGGCCGGCCTCGGCGTCCGACCGCCAGTTGCTCGCGATCGAAGAGAATTCGCGCACCGCCAGCCCCTCGATGTACGGGTGCGCGGCCTCGTCATCCTGCGCGCTGGTTCCGTAATTGCCGATTTGCGGATTGGTCAGGATCACGATCTGCCCCGAATAGGACGGATCGGTGAACACTTCCTGGTAGCCGGTCAGCGCCGTATTGAACACCACCTCGCCTGACCGTTCCGTGGACGCGCCAAAACTGCTGCCCTCGAAGACCGTACCGTCTTCCAGGGCGAGCATAGCGGGATTCAATTTCGGATATTCCTCCGTGGTGGGGTGTATTTTTCATTCTAGCCGAGTCTCCCGATTTGTGCAGTAGTATGGATTCTATGGCCAAAGGAATGTTCGATGTCCCGTGTCCCTGCTGCGACGCCATACTCACCATCGACCCCGAGACACGCGCCGTCATCGCCCACATCGTCCCCGAAAAGCCCAAGCCCATCGAGGACCTCGCCGCCGAGGTCGCCAAGCTGAAAGGCGAAGGCGCCCGCCGCGAGGAGGTCTTCCGAAAGTCCATGGAGGCCGAAAAGTCGCACGGCAAGGTCCTGGAAAAGAAGTTCGACGAGCTCTTCAAACGCGCCAAAGAGAATCCCGACGACGACAAACCCCTCCGCGATATCGATCTGTGACTGGTTGTCAGCCGTCAGCTTTCAGCCTTCAGCTTTTTTCGTGCCAAGAGGATGCCTCGACAGTGCTTCGCCGCGAAGCGCTATATGCGCCCCATGACCAACCGCGGAGCTGAAAGCTGACGGCTGATAGCTGATAGCTTTTTAGTATCCTGAACCTTGGCACGCATCCATCCTTTTCAACCCTTTCGCTACACTCCTCAAGCCGGTCCGCTGCGAAATCTCGTCACCCAGCCGTACGACAAGATCTCGCCGGCCATGCGGACGCGCTATCTCTCGCTCAGCCCGTATAATCTGGTCCGGGTGATCCTGGGCGAGTCGCATCCATCCGACTCACCTACCGACAACGTCTACACCCGTGCCAATCGCCATCTCTCCGACTGGATCTCCGGCGGCATTCTGGCACAGGACTCCGCGCCTGGCATCTTTCCGTACTTCCAGGAATTCACCGAGCCCGATACCGGCGAGCGACTGGTGCGCAAAGGCTTCATCGCGTTGGGCGGCGTCGAAGATTATTCCGCCGGCATCGTCCACCGCCACGAGCAGACGCTCTCCGGGCCCAAGAAGGACCGCCTGGAACTCCTGCGCCACACCCGCGCGCATTTCGGCCAGATCTTCATGCTCTACCCCGACCCCGAAAGCGCGGTCGATTCGCTCCTCGATCAGGCGTCCGCCTCCGCGCCGCTCGCCGAAGTCGCCGACGAGTACGGCGCCGTCCATCGCGTCTGGAAAATCTCCGGAAGCGCTGCCGCCGCGGTGCAGGCCCTCATGTCGGACAGGAAACTGGTGATCGCGGATGGCCATCACCGCTACGAAACCGCATTGGCCTTCCGCAACGAAAATCCCGATCTCCCGGGAGCGGACCGCGTCATGATGACCTTCGTCAATATGCACTCCCCCGGCCTGCGCATCCTCGCGACCCATCGTCTCGTCAGCCACATCGCCGCTTCCGATTTTCCGCAAGGCTTCCTGCAGCGCGCCGCCAAGGACTTCCGCGTCGAGCGCATCGATTCGCTCGACCATCTCAAGAAAGCCTGGGCGGCCGGTGCAACCACCGTCATCGGCGCCGCCATCGGCCAGTCTTTATATATGCTCGAACTGCTCCAGCCCGCCGGCCGTCTCGATGTCACCGTGCTGCACGACGCGGTGCTCGACGGCCTCCTGGGCATCGGCGCGGAGTCCGTCCGCGACGAAAAACACCTCCGCTACCAGCGCGGACTCGACGCCGCCGTCGAGCAGGCCCGCTCGGGCGCCGTTCAGGTTGCCTTCCTGCTCAAGCCCGTCTCCGTCGAAGAAACCGCCGAAACGTCCTTCGCCGGCGGCGTCATGCCGCAAAAATCCACGGATTTCTACCCCAAACTCCTCTCCGGCCTGACCATCTACAAACTGTAAAGCCGGCCTGATTGTAAAGTTTGGTTAAGCTGTAAAGCTCTGTTAAGCTCACCGCCGGGATGTAAACTTTGCCCCGGCAGCGCTCGTCTACACGGGCGAATGCAGCAGGTAGCCAGCGTCGGTCTTTCTTTCGCATCCGCTGAGACCGTCAGCTCGCCCTCCAGTGAGCTCGCCGATTTCGACCGGTTGGTCGAAACCTGGTGGCCCAAGGTGTTCCGGTTTGCCTTGGCGTCGCTGCATGACGCCGACCTCGCCGGCACCATCGCGCAGGACTGCCTGCTGCATGCGCACCGCGCCGCCGCCGGATTTCGCGGGGACTCCAAGGTCGGAACCTGGATCATGCAAATCGCCGTGAATCTTATCCGCGATCACGCCCGCAGCCGCCGCCTTCAGTTCTGGAAGCGCACCCGCGAATCCGCTATCGATTGGGACGACGTCAACCGCCGCGTATCCGATGGCTCGGCGACACCCGAACGCCGGGCCATCGCCTGCGATCAGGTGCGCGCCATTTGGGACGCCTCCGAGCGCCTGCCCGATCGCCAGCGCACCGTGTTTTTACTGCGGTTTGTCGAGGAGATGGATCTCGCGGAGATCGCTCTGGCCACCGGCCTGCGGGAGGGGACCGTCAAGACCCATCTCTTCCGCGCGCTTGAAACGGTACGAAAGCAGATCCGGGAGGTTCGATGAAAGACCATCTGTCGCCGAAAGAAATTGCCAGAGTTGTGGCCGTGGGAGCGGCAGCCGAAGGCGCCCTTCATCTACGGCAATGCGCGCTCTGTGCCTCCGAAGCGGCGCGCCTCCGCTGTGCCCTCGGCAATTTCCGCGAGGCGGTCACGGCGCATGCCCTCACGTACTCGAGGTCCCCTTTCCAGCCCCCGGCCAAAGCGACCCGCTGGACACGCTGGCCCCTGCTGGTCGCCGCCGCGGCCGTCGTCCTGCTCGCCGCGCCGGTCTACCAGAACGTGCATTCCCGCCATCTCGCCGCGCAGGCCGCCGCCGATGCCCAACTGCTCGACCAAGTGACCCTCGACGTTTCGGAAGCCGCGCCTCGCCCCATGCAGGGGCTGGAACAGCTCGTGGTATGGACTTCCACTCAACCAGACAACACATCCAAGGGAGATGTTCGATGATCAAACACAAATTGCAACTCATTCCGCTGCTCGCCCTGTCCGCCGCCGCGGTACTGGCGCAGCAGCCGCCGCCCGCCGATAACCCCCAAGGACCTCCGCCCGCCGGACGGCAGGGACCGCCGGGTCCGCAGCAACCCGGACCTCCGCAGCCCGGCCGGCCCGGCCGCGGAGGACGCGGCGGCCCCATGGCCCAGCAGCCCGGCCCGCCGCCCCTCGAACGGGCGCTGCTTCCCGGACCGCATGGCAAGTGGTGGGACGATCCCGACACCGTCCAGCGCCTTTCGCTTACCGCCGACCAGCGCAAACGCATGGACGACGTGTTCCAGCAATACCGGCTCAAACTGATCGACCTGCACGCCGCCGTCGAGCGCGAAGAGACCATCATGGAGCCGCTGGTCGCTGCCGACCAGCCGGATGAAAACAAGATCGTCGCGCAAATCGATAAGGTGGCCCTGGCGCGCGCCGAGCTCGAAAAAGCCAACGCGCGCATGCTGCTCGCCATCCGCCGTGTCCTCACGCCGGAACAGTTCCAGAAGTTGCAGCCACCGCCGCGGCAGGGCCAGCCGCAGCCCGCCGCCCCTCCCCCTCCCCGCAAGAAGTAGCCGCTTGAGGCCGCGGCTCGCGCGTGCGCCACGGCCTCTTTTTTTGGTGGCGCAGGCTGCCAGCCTGCGGCGGGTTGTTCAACCCGCGCCGCCGGCCACCGCGCCCTATCCGATTTCCTCGCCAACCACTACGCCGTGTCGGCCCTCTCCCCTCTCCCCGCAATCCATGGTCTTCGGCCCACCCAGTCGTTCTATACTCTATTGCAGGGTGAGTATCTCACACGCGCGCCGCTTCCAAAGCCTGATTCTGGCGCTCTTCGCCGCTTCCGGGGCCTACGCGCTCGATCCTCATAAGGGCCTGACTCAATACTCCCGCACTGTCTGGATCCAGGGCGATCAAGGACTCCCCCAGGACACCATCCGCGCCATTGTCCAAACCTCCGACGGCTACCTCTGGGTCGGCACCGACGAAGGCCTCGCCCGCTTCGACGGCTACGAATTCACCCCCTTCCGCAAGGGCAAAACCGACCTTCCCTCGAATTCCATCAACGCCCTCGCCGCCGCCACCGATGGCACGCTTTGGGTCGGCACGTCCAGCGGTCTCACCTCGTACCGCGACGGCCGCTTCCACACCTACACCACCAAACAGGGACTTCCCGACGACGCCATCACCAATCTCTACACCGACCATGCCGGCACTCTCTGGATCGTCGCCGGCCAGTATCTGAGCCGCTTCCAGAATGGCCGGTTCACCAACTACGCCCCCCAGGACCTGCCGCTGGATTCCGTTCGCCAGGTTACCGAAGACAGCCATCACAACCTGTGGGTTGTCGGCTACGGCGGCGTGGTCGAGATGGCCAACGACAGGTTCCGCAAGATTTCCGGCGTATCGGCAATCTCCGACGCCGTTACCACCGGCATCGCCGTCGATAACCGCGACAACCTCTGGGTTTCCACCAGTAAAGGATTGTGGTTGCGCGCGGCCGACGGCAGCGTCCGCAAGTACACTGACGCCGATGGCCTGCCTGATTTGCGTGTCCGCAACATCCTGCCCGATCGCGATGGCAGCATCTGGGCGGGCACCGAGTCCGGCCTGGCGCGCCTCGGCGGCGATCGCTTCGTCACCGCCGGCAACGGGGTGAGCCGCTTTCAGGACCCCGTCTATTGCCTCTTCGAAGACCGCGAAGGTGATCTTTGGGAAGGCACTCCCAACGGCCTGCTACGCTTTCGCGACGACATTTTCTCCACCTACGGCAAGAACGAAGGGTTGCCCAGCGATGAGCCCAACGTCGTGTTTCAGGACCATCGCGGACAAATCTGGGTCGGGTTTCGCGACGCCGGCCTCTTCCTGTTTTCCGGTGAATCCCCCGGCCAAACGCGGCGCCAGTTCACTACCCGCGAGGGCTTGCCGGACAACGAAGTCTTCTCCATCCGCGAGACCGCCAATGGCGATCTGCTGATTGCCGCCCGCGGCGGTGTGGTCCGCATGCACGGCCGGACCTTCACTTCCTTCATGCCGCCCGATAAGTTTTCGCGCCTCAATGTCTACGACGCGCTCGAGGACCCATCCGGCGATATTTGGATCGCTTTCCCCGGCGGCTTGATGCGCATGCACCAGGGCCAGTTGACCACCGTGATCCCCGGCGGACAGGTCCGCTGGCAGGCGTTTTCCACGCTATGGCTTGGCCGCGACGGCACGCTCTGGGCCGGACAGATCGGCCGCGGCCTGTGGCGCATTCATGGCAACGAACAGAAGCATTTCACCACCGCCGACGGCCTCTCCAGCGACCAGATCCACACCCTCTATCAAGACTCCGACGGCACTCTTTGGATCGGCACCTTCGACGGCGGTCTCGATTCGCTCCGCGACGGCCGCTTTCAAAGCTTCACCGAGCGCGATGGCCTGCTCAGCGATAACGTCGGCAAGATTAGCGACGACGGCGAATCGCTGTGGCTCAGTACCACCCGCGGCATCTGCCGCATTCCCAAATCGCAGTTGCGCGACATGGCTTCGGGAAAGCGCAAGTCCCTCGATCCCACCAACTATGGCGTCGGCGATGGCCTGCGTAGCGCGCAATGCGCGCCCTCGAACCCCACCGGCGGCGGCGGCGTCCGCACCAGCGATGGCAAACTCTGGTTCACCACCACGCGCGGTCTGGCCGTGTTCGACCCGAAAGCACGTCTCCAGCCGCGCCGCCAGCCCACGCTCCACCTCGTCGAGATGACCGACAACGGCGACCACGTGGACCTCTCGCAGCCCGTCAAGTTGCCGCCCGGCAATCAGAGCGTGCAATTCCGGTTTACCGCGCTGCATCTGAGCGCCCCAGAGCAGTTGCAGTATTCCTACCGGTTGGAAGGCGTCGACCGCGATTGGTCGCTTCCCGGAAGCCGCCGCGTGATCAACTACAACATCACCGGCCACAGCCACTACCGCTTCCTGGTCCGCGCCATGTTACCGGGCGGACCCGCCAGCGAAGAGACCTACGCCTTCGAGGTCCTGCCGCACTTCTATGAAACCGCCTGGTTCCGCATCCTCTTCGTGGCCATGTTGTTGGCCGGAGCCTTCGGCCTTTATGCCCTGCGATTGCGCCAGATCCGCTCGCGGTTCGCCCTCGTGCTCGAGGAACGCGCCCGCCTCGCGCGCGAAATCCACGACACGCTCGCCCAGGGCTTTGTCGGCATCTCCTCCCAGCTCGATGCCGTCGCCATGTGCCTCAAGGACGAAACCTCGCCTGCCCGCAAGTTTCTCGACATGGCCCGTAAAATGGCCCGCCACAGCCTGACGGAAGCGCGCCGCAGCGTCATGGACCTCCGCGCCTCCGCCCTCGAAGGACAGGATCTCGCCGCCGCCCTCGAATCCGGCACCCGCACCTGGACGGCCGGCAGCAATGTCGAAGTCAAGGTGGCCGTCGAAGGCCCGGAGCGCGACCTGCCGCAGGAAATGGAGCAGCACCTGCTTCGCATCACCCAGGAGGCCATCACCAACATCCTGAAGCACGCGCAGGCATCGCGCATTCAGGTCGAATTGCGCAACGAAGGACACAAACTCCACCTGCAGATCTCCGATAACGGCCGCGGCTTTGAACCCGCCGACGTCTTTTCTTCGCTCGGTGGCCATTTTGGACTCATCGGCATGCGCGAGCGCGCCGAACGCATGGGCGGCGAACTGCAACTCGATAGCGAACCCGGAACCGGAACCAAACTGGAAGTCACAGTCCCATTACCATGAGCGACCAAATTCGAATTCTGGTGGCCGAAGACCACCTGGTGGCGCGGGTTGGCGTGACCACGATTGTCAACATGCAGCCCGACATGACCGTCGTGGGCGAAGCGTCCAACGGTCAGCAGGCGGTCGAAATGTACCGCAAGCTCCTGCCCGATGTCACCCTCCTCGACCTGCGCATGCCCGGAATGGGTGGTGTCGAAGCCGCCGCCGCCATCCGCAAGGACTTCCCCGACGCGCGCATGATCGCCCTCACTACCTATGGCGGCGACGAGGACATCCGCCGCGCCCTTTCCGCCGGCGTCCAGGCCTATCTCACCAAAGACGTCCTCCACGACGAATTGTTGAAGGCAATTCGCGCCGTCCACGCCGGCCAAACGTACCTTCCGGCGGCCGTGGCGGCGGCGCTCGCGGCGCAACTCCCGCGGCCCGACTTGAGCGCCTACACCCTGAGCATCGCCGAACACACGGTGAAGAATCACGTCAAGAATATCCTCAGCAAGCTCGGCGTGCAGGACCGGACCCAAGCCGCGACCGCCGCCATCCAGCGCGGCATCATCCATCTCTAGTTGCGCATTTTGTAGGGCAGCCTGGCAGCCTGCGGCGGACTGTCAGTCCACCTCTCCCCCCACCGGACGACCCTCCAGCGACCCTCCCGATTCACTACCCGCCGCCGCCCACCCGGTGCTACAGTACTCCTGCCCATGCAACTCGCGTTGAATTCCGATTCATTCGGCCGCGTCATCGGCACCATCGAACACGGCGGCGTCACTTCCACCGTTACCGCATCGGACTCCGCATCAGCCATCGCCGACCTTCAAGAGGCCGCCCAAAGCGCCGCCGACTACGGCCACGGTGAGTGCTTCTGGCACGAAGCCACTGGCGAGTATCGATGGCTCTTTCGTCGCCAGGCCGATACCATGCGCGTCGTCATCCTCTGGAGCAGCGGGACCCTCACCGGTTGGGAGCACCGCTTTTCCGCCGAGTGCGACATCCAGGAGTTTCTCGCCTCCATACCGGCTTGCCACGTCTGTTGACACCGTTCTCGTACCTCGATTTCGTGGCCCTTCAACCACATACGCCGCGGAATTTCAGAGTCCGTCACCCGCCCGTGGTATAGGTCAATCGTGAAGCCTCCGGCCCGCGCACCATGCACTGTTGAGATCTCCCACACTCTACGCCGGCGGGATGGTCCGCGAGAAAATACCAAACGAACCCAAATGCCGTCCCAACTCACTGAAAACGAGGAAGTAATGCGTGTCGAAACGAACCCAAATGCCGCCAAACAGACCCGATTGTCGGCCGCACCGCCCGAGCACCAGACCGCCCGCTATAGCTCGAAAGAGCTACTATTTACTGCACCGCGAGCGTCATTCCATGTACACCTGAATGGACTTATCATAGAGGCTAGTTCTGGATGGCCCCGCAGTCTGTTCGGACCTGCCTAATCCCGTATGTGGATCGTACGACTCGCCTTACGGCGGCCTTATACATTCGTAGTAGTCGCGGTGCTGATCGCCATTCTCGGCGTTTCGGCAATCCAGTCCATGCCTGTGGACATCTTCCCGTACATCGATATTCCGGTGGTCAGCATCGTCTGGAGTTACGGCGGACTTTCGCCCGAAGAGATGGAAAAACGCATGGTCACCATCTTCGAGCGGTCCATGACCACCACCGTAAACGATATCGAGCACATCGAGTCGCAGTCCTATTCCGGCGTCTCCGTCACCCGCGTCTATTTTCAGCCGAACGTCAAAATCGAGATGGCGCTGGCGCAAGTCACCGCCATCTCGCAGACCCTGCTGCGAATCTTTCCTCCGGGCACCACGCCGCCCAACATCATTAAGTACGACGCATCCTCCGTTCCGATTCTCCAACTCGGCCTGGAGAGCAAGACGCTCAGCGAGCAGGAGCTCTTCGATTACGGGCAGAATTTTATCCGAACCCAGTTAGCCACCATTCAGGGAGCCGCCGTGCCCCTGCCTTTCGGCGGCAAATTCCGCCAGGTGATGGTTGATCTCGATCCCGCGCAGCTTTACGCCAAGGGCCTTTCCCCCGTCGACGTCTCCAACGCATTGGGCAACCAGAACATCATTCTGCCCGCCGGCGACGCCAAAATCGGGGCCATCGATTACCAGGTCAAGATCAACAGCAGCCCGCGCATTCTCGACGAATTGAACAACCTGCCGCTCAAGATCGTCAACGGCGCGCCCATTTACGTCAAGGATGTAGCCCAGGTGCGCGACGGCTATTCCGTGCAGACCAGCATCGTCCGCACCAATGGCACCCGCGGCGCTTTGCTGACCGTGATGCGCAACGGCAAGGCCTCCACTCTCGCCGTCGTCAACAATGTCAAAGCCTTCCTGCCGAAGATTCTTGCCGGCCTTCCCTCCGCCCTGAAGGTCAATCAACTCTTCGATCAGTCGCTGTTTGTCCGCGCCGCCATCAGCGGAGTGGTTCGCGAAGCCGTCACCGCCGCCTTCCTCACCGGCCTCATGATCCTCATGTTTCTGGGAAGCTGGCGCAGCACCGTGATCGTGTGTATTTCCATCCCGCTGTCAATCCTCGTATCGCTGATCGTCCTCAGCCTGCTGGGCCAGACCATCAACGTGATGACTCTCGGCGGTTTATCGCTCGCCGTCGGCATCCTGGTGGACGACGCCACGGTGGAAATCGAAAACACTCATCGCAACATGGCGATGAAGAAGCCGCTGGTGCGCGCGGTGTTGGATGGCGCCATGCAGATCGCGGCCCCCGCTTTCGTTTCCACGCTTTCCATCTGCATTGTGTTCGTTCCCGTGCTCCTCCTTACCGGAGCCGCCAAGTTTCTCTTTACGCCGCTGGCCGGCGCCGTCGTCTTCGCCATGATGGCCTCGTATCTGCTTTCGCGCACGCTCGTCCCCACCATGGTGCATCACATGCTCCGTCCGGAAGTGAAGCTCTACGCGCAGGGCGAGCACGGCGAAACCGCCGGCGGCAAAGGCCTCATCTGGCGCGTCCACTATATCTTCAATCGACGCTTCGAGCTGATGCGCGCCTCCTATACGTCGTTGCTCCATTGGTGCCTCGACCATCGCGCTCCGGTCCTGGTCGGATTTGCTTTCTTCGTGGTCGCCTCGCTCTGCCTGTCGCCCCTCATCGGCCGCGATTTCTTCCCCACCGTCGATTCCGGCCAGATGCGCCTGCACGCCCGAACACCTTCCGGAACCCGTCTCGAGCGCACGGAAGAATATTTCGCCGATATCGAACGCGAAATCCGCCAGGTCATCCCCAATCGCGAAATCGCCAACATCATCGACAACATCGGCATCCCCAATGGCGGATTCAACCTGGCGTTCGGCGACAATCCTACCCTGGGAGTCGGCGATGGCGACATCTTGATCTCGCTCAAACCCGAGGAGCACGGATCGACGGCCGAGTACACGGACCGGCTGCGCAAGCGCCTCAACGAGAAATTCCCCGACGTCTCCTTCTTCTTCGAAGCCGCCAACATCACCAACCAGATTCTGAACTTCGGGTTGCCCGCGCCCATCGACGTGCAGGTATTCGGCCGGGATGCCGCCGTCAATTACAAGATCGCGCAACAACTGGAAAGCAGGATTTCGCGGATCCCGGGCGCGGCCGATGTCCACATCCACCAGATCGTGAACTACCCGGAAATCGATGTCGACGTGGACCGCAATAAAGCCGGCCAGGTCGGGCTCACACAGAAGGATGTCAGCAACAGCCTGCTCATCTCTCTGGCGTCCAGCGGGCAGGTGGCGCCCACACAATGGCTGGATT
>Ga0335083_10007846_pt1 | contig 13116 bp, 11 predicted proteins | sample Lox_Sample_42_FD_206716 | JGI IMG/M metagenome (GOLD analysis project Ga0335083, IMG submission 206716) | Soil microbial communities from Loxahatchee National Wildlife Refuge, Florida, United States - Lox_Sample_4.2 | ecosystem: Environmental > Terrestrial > Soil > Wetlands | place: USA...
AAGCCGCTGTTGCTGCTGCTGGCGACGTCGGGCGAATACCACAGCTTGGCGGAATAGAAGCTGCGGGTGACGCCGATGTAGGCCTCGACGGTGTTGGCATCGCTCAGGCCCGGATAGGTGTAGTAATTGAGGCCGGCGTCGTAGGCAAACGAGTTCGCCGCGTCGCCCCAGGCATAGCCGCCGTAGTAGTCGATCTCGATGTTGTCGCCGTCGATGCCCAGTGCCGCAATGCTGTCATCGACGTTGCTCCCCCAGGCGCCGAGGTACAAGCCGTTGGTGAAGGTGTAGGTGCCCCCGAGCTGGAAGGCGGGTTTGCCGTTCTGGTCGATGGGATCCGTCTGGGAAACCCCGCGGAAGTCGTAATCAGTCGCGATGGTCGGGGTGATGGTGTAGCTGCTGGCATGCGCCGTGGCCGCCCCCAGCAGGGCGCCAGTGACGAGCGCGAGCGTCGATTTCTGCATGGTCCGGTCCCCTCATTTGCATTGCGAAAACCGGCGCCAAGGATACGCCAGAAAACGAAAAGGCCGGACGCTTGCGCGTCCGGCCCGTTCGAGGTCAGCCGTTGCCGGCTGAACCGCGGTCGATTTACTTGGCCCAGGGCAGCGTGGTGCTCACGCCGAACACGAAGCGCGAACCGACACTGTTGTTGGGGTAGTAGAACGCCTTGTTGTCGCTGCCATCGACGTACTTCAGGAAGGTGCTGAAGTTGCCGATGTTGTAGGCGAAGCCCGCCGACCAGTCGGTGTAGTGCTTGCTGCCGCCGTACACGGCCGCGATGCCATCGCCATCGCTGTAGCCGAAGTGCGCCGTGAAGCTCAGGGCGTCGCTGATCGGGGCCGTCACGTTGCCTTCGAGGTAGAACTCGGACTGGCTGCCGGAGTTGGTCTTGCCGCCGAAGTCCGGCGACCACCACAACTTGGCGCCGAACCAGCCGTGGCTGATGCCGGCGTACAGCTCACCATAATTCGCATCCTTGAAATTGGTGTAGCTGTAATAGTTGATGCCCAGGTCGACACCCACCGCCTTGGCGGAATCGCCAAAGGCGTATCCGACGATCTCATCGATCTCGGTGACGTCGCTGCCGCTGGCCAGAGTGCTGCCCCACAGGCTGGCATATACGCCGCTCTCGGCCGTATACGTACCACCCAGCTGGAACGCGCCGCTCTCGTCATTCTGGGTCACACCGCGCCAGTCGTAATCGCTGACCCACGTGGCTGTCACCGAGGCCCCGGCAGCACTCGCCGCGCCGGCCACCACCATGAGAGCCGCTGCCGTCGCAATTCGAGACTTGATCATCTTGGGATGTACTCCGTGTTGGAAAGATGTTGGCGTTGTTGTAGGCGCCCGACGCCAAAGCGTGGATCGAAGCGTACCAGCAACAAATTGCCAAGTAAAAGGACTTTATGTCTGCAGGAGCCTGCATTCACCGCGGCAGCGCGCCATTTCGGTTTCCAAGCCCATGTTTTGCAGAGCAAATTACTGCCGTAATCAGAATTCACAGCAGTGCTAATAACGGCATGCGGAGCGTCTTCGCACCGCCATACAAGCCTTCCGGCCAAGAATAGTTGTTACAGCGCAACAGATCGCCGCACATTGTCAAGTTGTAAAAAAGAGACGGCGTTTTGCAGACGGAAATAAAAAAGCCCGGCGCTGGCGCCGGGCTTTCTGGTCTGATTCGAGCTGTTCGAGAGTGACTGCGGTTACTTGCCCCAGGGCAGAGTGGTCGAGACACCGAACACGAACCGCCCCAGATTCTTCGGAGTCTTCGGCGGAGTCTTGTAGTCGCTGCCGTCGATGTACTTCAGGCTCAGCGAGAAATTGCTGACGTCGTAGCCGATGCCGGTGGACCAGTCCATGTAGTTGCCGAGGTACACGAACGGGTTGCTGTCCGTGTAGCCGATGTGACCGAGGAACTTGAAGCCATCGGCCATGGGAATGGCCAGGTTGGCCTCGGTATAGACCTCGCTCTCGTTCGCGGCATCCCACGAGTACCAGACCTTCAGGCTGAACGGACCCTTGGTGATGCCGGCGTAGGCTTCCGGATAGTTGATCGTGCCGGCGTTCGGATAGGAGTAATAGATCACTCCCAGGTCATAGGTAAGCTTGGCCACTTCGCCCGAATAGCCGACGAACACGTCCATCTCCGTGGAGGGGCGGTCGAGATCCGAATTCGCATACGTGGCATTGAGCGCGCTGCCCTGGAAATCGACATTGCTGCCCCACAGGCCGTAATAGATGCCGCTTTCGCCGGTGTAGGTCAGCCCGAGCTGGAAGGCCGGGTCATTCTTCGTCTGCGTGATACCGCGGAAATCGTAGTCCGAGACCAGACCCACGGTGGCCGAGATATTCCCGCCCATTGCCGCGCCGGTAACAGCCAGCATGGCCGCCGCGGCGGCAATTCGAAGCTTGATCATTGAGCTACTCCCCTTCTTTTATTGACCGAGTCCGCACAGGACGCCCAGCGGCGAGCCCGAGACATAAATACCCGCTTAGCCTACCAGCAATAACAACGGGAGTATATGAGTAGGCCCACGGTGGGAGGCCTTTCCTAGGGCAGGCCGCTGAGTCCGGCCCAGTCCCCCGCCGCCAGCGCCAGGGCGGAGCGGGCGCGCCAGTAATCGCGCAGCAGGTCAACGTGCTCCTCCTCGGTCGACAGCGCCGCCAGGCGCTGCCGCAGACGCTCGGTGCTGTCCGGATCGGCGCCCGCGGCACCCTCCTGCTGCTGCTGGCGCTGCAGGGGCTCGATCTGCTGCTCGATCTGCTCCAGCAGTTCGCGCGCGGCAACCATCTCGGCCGCGTGGCTGCGGATCTCGCTGCGCGCGGCCAGTCGCGCGGCGTCCCGCGTCCGCAGCTCGCTGCGCAGCTGCGCGTCGGCGTTCAGCAAGGCCGATTGCCGCTGGTCGAACAGCGGCACATCGATCACCGCATTCGGTCCGGTGAAATGCGTACCGCCCGTCGCCTCGTCCTGGAACAGGCCCAGGTCCACTTCGCTGAGCCAGCGGAAGCGCCGCGTATTGGCCAGCACGCGCAGCCGCGCCTGGATCATCTCCTCGTCGGCCAGCAGATCCAGCCGGCGCCCCATGGCGGCCTGTTCCTCGGCAGCGGCTTGCGGGTCCGTGGCGGGCAGCGGCGGCAGGGGCTGCTGCACGCTCCAGTCGTCGCGCCAGCCCGCGATGCCGAGTTTCTCGCCCAGTTCGACGCGGGTGCGCGCCGCATCGAGCCGCGCACGGATGACACTGCCCTGCTGGTCGAGCAGGTCGCGGCGCTGTCCGTCCAGCGTGTCCGCCGCCACGGGCTTGCCCGCGGCCTGGGCGGCGTTCAGGTTGTCGTAGGCCAGCTGCGTGATCGCGGCCGCACGCTGGCGCACGTCCAGCACACGCAGCGCGGCGCTGTAATCGATCCAGGCCTGCGCCACCTGCGCCGCCAGCCGCACGGCCGCATTGGCCGCCTCCAGGCGCGCGCGCTGCAGGTCGTGCTTTGCGGCCTGCCTGCGACCGGGGATCTGCAGCAGGCCGATCACGTTCTGCAGCACCCCGAAGCTGATCGTGTGGCCAGGGTAAAAGGCGGCCAGGTCGCCATTGGGCTCCCGGGCGCCGATCACCGCGACGGGATTGGGCGCGGTCGCCGCGGCCACGAAATCGGCGCGCGAGATCTCCAGCTTCTCCAGCGCCAGCTGCAGGTCGGGACTGGCGAGGAAGGAGACACCAATGGCCTCCTGCAGCGTGAGCCCATCGACCAGCATGGCCTCGGCGCGCTGGCGCGCCTCGGCGTCCGCCTTGTCGTCGAGCCGCCATTCCAGCGGTGCGGCCACCTGCCCGGCCACCAGCTGCGCGGTGGCGTCGAGGTTCTCGCGCCGGGTCGGTACGGTGCAACCTGCCGCGATCAGCAGCAGTCCCACTCCAGGGAGAAGCTGCGTTGCACGGCGGTACCTCTGCATGGACGGCCACTATATAGTGCCGCGACCGCAACGGCACCAACAAGCCATGGCTCCACGACCACGTATATTGCTCACTCGCCGCTGGACCGGGGCGGTCGAGCAGCATCTCGGCGCGCGCTACGACGTGACGCTCAATCCGGCCGACGTGCCGCTCACCAGCGAACAGCTGCGCGCCGCCATGTGCGGATACGACGCGCTGTGCCCCACCGTGACCGACCGCATTGATGCGACGGTGCTCGAAACCCCTGGCCGCCGCGTGCGCCTGATTGGCAATTTCGGCGTCGGCTACAACCACATCGACGTCGCGGCCGCGCAGCGCCTCGGCATCCGCGTATCCAACACGCCGGACGTGCTCACGGACACCACCGCCGAGCTCGCGCTCCTGCTGCTGCTGATGGCAACGCGCCGGGCCGGGGAAGGCGAGCGCGAACTGCGCGCCGGACGCTGGAGCGGCTGGCGGCCTACGCACCTGATGGGCGCGAGCCTGGCAGGCAAGCGGCTCGGGCTTATCGGCTTCGGGCGCATCGCGCAGGCCACCGCGCGCAAGGCACATGCGGCCTTCGGCATGCGCATTGCCTATCACGGCCGGCATCGCGCGGCACCGGAGGTCGAGAGTCAGACCGGCGCCGAGTTCTTTGCCTCGGTCGATGACCTCGTGGCGAGTTCCGATGCGGTGTCGCTGCACTGCCCCGGCGGCGCCGAGACCTTCCACCTGATCGATGCCGCGCGGCTGGCGCGCATGAAGCCGACGGCAGTGCTCATCAACACCGCACGCGGCCCGGTGGTGGACGAGGCGGCCCTGGCCGCCGCGCTGGCCGCCGGACGCATCGCCGCGGCAGGACTGGATGTGTACGAGCAGGAGCCACGGGTGCATCCGGACCTGCTGGCGCTCGAAAACGTGGTGCTGCTGCCGCACCTGGGCAGCGCCACCGTGGAGACGCGCACGGCCATGGGGATGCGGGTGGCGGCGAACCTCGATGCGTTCTTTGCGGGGCAGCCGCTGCGCGACCCGGTCGCCTGATCCAGGCGACGGCATGAGCGGGTGGATCGCGCGCTTCCTGGACAGCGAAGGGTTGCCACCGGACTACCGGCGCACCATCGATGAAGTGCTGCGGCCGCTGGCAGCAAGACTCGCGCGGCGCGCGCGCCTGACCGACCACCTGATGACCGTCGGCCTGTGCGGCGCGCAGGGCAGCGGCAAGACCACCGCCGCGGCCGTGCTCGCCGCGCTGCTGTGCGAGGACGGCCTGCCGGCGATCGCCCTGTCGATCGATGACTTCTACCTGCCGCGCGCCGAGCGCGCACTGCTGGCCCGGCGCATCCATCCGCTGCTGATGACCCGCGGCGTGCCGGGCACGCACGACGTGGAACTGGCGCAGGCAACCATCGATTCGCTGGCGATCGATGAACCGGTGCGCATCCCCGTGTTCGACAAGGCCAGCGATGACCGGCTGCCGCGCGGGGCGTGGCGCGAGGCCCCGGGCGCCCGTCGCGTAGTGATCCTCGAGGGCTGGTGCGTGGGGGCGCTGCCGCAGCCGGCGGCGCAGCTCGCCGTGCCCGTCAACGCGCTGGAGCGCGAGGAGGACGCGGACGGCATCTGGCGCGGCTACGTGAATGCCGCGCTCGAGGGCCCGTACCGGCAGCTGTTCATCCGGCTGTCGCCGCTGGTGCTGCTGGCGGCGCCCTCATTCGACGTGGTGCGCGAGTGGCGCGGTGAGCAGGAGCGCAAGCTGCGGGCCCGCATCGCACGCCAGGGTGACGATGCCAGCCGATTGATGGATGATACGCAGCTGGCGCGCTTCATCAGCCACTACGAGCGTGTCACGCGCCACATCCTCGCCGAGATGCCGGCGCGCGCCGAGCACCTCGTTTCGCTGGATCAGCGACGCAATGCGCGATTGCTTCGCTGAGCGCCCGTCCACTTTCCCCATTGCCATGACCACCCAGCCAACCATTTCCCGGAAAGCGCCGCATCCACCCACGGCACCGGATCGCTGCGATCCGGCGGTATGGAAGGCCATCATTGCGCGCTTTCGCGAGCCCGATGCCCGCCGGGCCTCCTGGCAGCTGGTCAACACGCTGGGATCGTATGTGCTGTGCTGGGTGCTGTACTACTACAGCCTGTCCATCTCCTGGTGGCTGGTCCCCCCGCTGGTGGTGATCGCCAGTGGCCTGCTGGTGCGGACCTTCATCATCTTCCACGACTGCGGGCATGGGTCCTTCTTCGGCTCGCGTTTCGCCAATGATTTCTGGGGCTGCATCGCCGGAGTCCTGACCTTCACGCCCTACTACCACTGGCGCGGCGAACATGCCATCCATCATGGAACCGCCGGCGACCTGGACAAGCGCGGCACCGGCGACGTGTGGACCCTGACGGTAACCGAATACCTCGCTGCCTCGCGCTGGAAGAAGTTCACCTACCGCCTGGCCCGCAACCCGTTCGTGCTGTTCGCCGCCAGTCCGCTGGTGTTGTTCCTGGTCGTGCAGCGGTTCCCGGATCCGCGTGCCGCCGCCCGCGAACGGCATTCGGTGTGGTGGATGAACCTGGCAATCCTGCTGGTGGGCATCGCGGTGTCGATGTCGATCGGGGTGTGGCCGTACCTGGTATTCCAGCTCGCCACCCTGGCCGTGGCGGCCAGCGCCGGCGTGTGGCTGTTCTATATCCAGCACCAGTTCGAGGATGCCTTCTGGGAACGCGGCGACCAGTGGGATTACTCCATCGCGGCGCTCAAGGGCAGTTCCTATTTCCAGCTGCCGAAGGTGCTGCAATGGTTCTCCGGCAACATAGGCTTCCATCACATCCATCACCTCAGCCCGCGCATTCCCAACTACAACCTGGAACGGTGCCACCGCTCCGATCCGCTGTTCCGCGACATCAAGCCGGTGACACTGGTGGGCAGCCTGAAGACACTGAGCCTGCGGCTGTGGGATGAATCCTCGAAGAGGCTGGTCGGATTCCGGCACCTGAAGAAGGAACCGGACCGGAACGGAAAATGAAGCGGCGCGGCGGATCGCTCCGCCGCGCCGCGCAGCCACCTTCAGCGTGCCAGCTTGCTGATCTTCGAGCCTTCCAGCGACAGATCGCCGATCAGGCCCTTGCCGTTGAAGACGAAACCCAGTATCGGCTTCTGCTGGGTCTTGCTGTCGTATTCGCCGTTGGCGCTGGCTTTCACCACGGTGATTCCCGCGTCGGCGCCCACCGACCAGCCCTTGCTGCGGGTGAACTTGTTCAGCGAATCCCGCGTCATGAACATGATCACCTCGCTGTGTTCCGCGACGCCCAGCGTCAGCCCCACCGAGGCGCCACCGATGCTGTAGTAGCCGACGGTCTTGCCGTCGACCTGCAGAACCCCTTCGCCGTACTCGCCCGCCACGCCGGCGCCGGCCTTGGTGACCTGCGGAAAGATCAGGGTGCCCGCGGCCTTCCTTCCCAGGGATTCATTGGCCACGTTCAGGCCGCGGAATTCCGCCAGCGTAGCGGCGACGTCCGTATTGATCTTGGCCCTGCTGTCCGCGCGGGAAGGAGCCGAGGCGCCGATGCTCAGGGCCGCAACCACCGCCATGGTAATGAGATTGAATGCTTTCATAGGTAATTCTTCGTCTTGTCAGGTCAGTGTGACCGGACGCCAGCCTGACGTACTTTGCGCGTGGCGTCCGTACGGGCGCGTACATAGCGAAACCGCCGGCGGGAACGGCGGTTACCGGGCTACCGCGCGCAGGCGGTCGGTTTCCTTGCGCACGACCGCGTAGCATTCGCAGGAAAGGGCCTCGAGCCGCTTGCGGTTCAACACCGTTATCCGGCCGCGCGAATAGCGGATGATCCCGAGCTTCTGCAACCTGCCGGCAGCTTCGGTCACGCCCTCGCGCCGCACGCCGAGCATGTTCGCGATCAGCTCCTGGGTCATGGAGAGGACGTTGCCCTCGAGGCGGTCCAGCGACAGCAGCAGCCAGCGGCACAGCTGCTGGTCAACGGAATGGTGGCGATTGCAGACGGCGGTCTGCGCCATCTGCGTGATCAGTGACTGCGTATACCTGAGCAACAGCAGCTGCATGCCGCCACTGCGGTGGAACTCCTCCTTGAGCAGCGGGCCGAGCAGGCGGTAGGCATGTCCGGCGCTCTGCACGACGGCACGACTGGGCGTGGTTTCCCCGCCCATGAACAGCGCCACGCCGATCAACCCCTCGTTGACGACCGCCGCGATCTCCGCCGATGCCCCGTCTTCCATGACATAGAGCAGCGAAACGATGCAGTCGACCGGAAAATAGACGTGGCGCAGCGCATCGCCGGATTCGTACAGCACCTTGCCGAGCGGCATGGGGACCAGATCCAGGTGCGGGTAGATGCGCGCGGATTCCTGCGGCGACAGCGCCGCCAGCAGTTCATTGCGCTGCGGGGAATGAGTGGTCGGATGCGCGGCAGTCAACTTGTCCATCCGCCGGCGTTGACCGGTCTAGCGCATTCTGTCGTCGGCACGAAAGAATTTGCGTGCGAGCGCGACCAGTTCGCCGTCGGTCGGGTGATCCAGGGGTTCGACCGCCGAGATCCGCTTTGCCAGGGCGGGAGAGTGATCCGCGATGTAGGCGGCCAGTTCGGTCCTGGCGCTGGCCGGGCCCACGATCAGCAGCGCATCCGCCATCTGCAAGGACTGCATGACCCGGCCGAAGAATTCCTTGTCGATCGGCGCATGCCCGCTGCCGCGCTCGTTCGCCTTGTGGTGCAGATGCAGCTGCTGCACATGCGTGCCGATCACCTGCCGCTCGGCGTGCTCCGCGCCGACACGAAACACCCGGGCCTCGGCGTGGTCGATCCAGACGATGACATGTTCGAGCCCGGGCATGGTGTTCATTCTCCCTGATCCGGTGGTGGCTGGCCAGCCGCGTTCGGGTTATTCCGCCGGCGCGGCCAGCGCCGCATCGACGATGGCCTGCGCCTCGGCAAACAGCCGCTGCAGGTGATCCGCCCCGAGAAAGCTCTCCGCGTAGATCTTGTAGATGGCCTCGGTGCCTGACGGCCGGGCAGCGAACCAGCCATGTTCCGCCACGACCTTGAGTCCACCGATCGCCGCACCATTGCCCGGTGCATGCGTGAGGATCGACTGGATCGGTTCGCCGCCCAGCTCCTTCGAGCGGACCTGCCGCGCGGTCAGCCGCGCCAGCGCCTGCTTCTGCGCCGGTGTCGCCGGTGCCTCGAGGCGATCGTACGCCGGTGCGCCGAATTCGCCGGCAAGCTCGCGGTAGAGCTCCCCGGGGTCCTTCCCCCTGCGTGCCGTGATTTCCGCCGACAGCAGCGCCGGAATGATGCCGTCCTTGTCCGTGGTCCACACACTGCCATCGCGGCGCAGGAACGAGGCGCCCGCGCTCTCCTCGCCGCCGAAGCCCAGCGATCCATCGAGCAGACCGTCCACGAACCATTTGAAGCCGACGGGCACCTCGTAGAGCTTGCGGCCGATCTTCGCCGCGACGCGATCGATCATCTGGCTGCTCACCAGCGTCTTGCCGACTGCCGCGCCCGCGCTCCATTGCGGCCGGTTGCCGAAAAGATAGGCAATCGCCACCGCGAGGTAATGATTGGGCGCCAGCAACCCCGCGCTGGCGGTGACGATTCCGTGCCGGTCGTGGTCGGTGTCGCAGGCGAAGGCGATCTGGAAACGGTCCTTCAGACCGATCAGGCTCCGCATTGCATCAGGTGAGGAGGGATCCATGCGGATCTGCCCATCCCAGTCCACCGTCATGAAGCGGAAGGTCGGATCGACGGCTTCGTTCACCACGGTGAGATCAAGGCCGTAGCGCTCGGCGATGCGGCCCCAGTAGTGGACTCCGGCACCACCGAGCGGATCGACACCCATGCGGATGCCCGCGCCGCGAATCGCCTCCATGTCCAGCACCTGGTCGAGGTCGTCCACGTAGGCACCCAGGTAATCGTGCCGGTGCGTGGTGGAGGCCGCCAGTGCGTTGCGCAGCGTCATCCTGTTCACGCCGCGCAGGCCGGCTTCCAGCAGCGCATTGGCGCGGGCGCCGATCCACCCGGTGACATCGTTGTCCGCCGGCCCGCCGTTGGGCGGGTTGTACTTGAAGCCGCCGTCCGCGGGAGGATTGTGCGAAGGCGTGATGACGATGCCATCCGCAAGCCCGGTGTCGCGGCCGCGGTTGTACCCGAGGATGGCGTGCGAGATCACCGGCGTGGGTGTGTACTCGTCATCCTGCGCCAGCATGACTTCCACGCCATTGGCCGCCAGCACCTCCAGCCCGCTGGCGCAAGCCGGCACCGACAGCGCGTGGGTATCGATGCCCAGGAACAGCGGACCGTCGATGCCCTGCCGCTTGCGGTATTCGCAGATCGCCTGGCTGATCGCCAGTACATGCCATTCATTGAACGCGTACTGGAACGCCGAACCGCGGTGACCGGAAGTACCGAAGGTGACCCGTTGCGCCTGCACCGCGGGATCCGGGACTCCGGCATAGTAAGCCGTGACCAGGCGCGCCACGTCCACCAGCATGGCCGGCGTGGCCGGCTGGCCCGCGAGCGGGCTGGTGCCCGGGGCCGCATTCCCTGCATCGTCCATTTCCGTGTGCCACTCCGATCCCGTCCTGGGGCCATACTACGCTCCGGACAAGCAGTGTGAAGGGCGAGGAGGCAGCCGCCGGATGACACCACCGCACGACATCGTGTTCCTGTTCGACTGCGACAACACGCTGCTCGACAACGATCGCGTGCAGGCCGATCTGCGCGCGCACCTGGAACGGGAGTTCGGCGCCGCGAGCCGCGACCGCTACTGGCAGATCTTCGAGGAACTGCGGGCCGAGCTCGGCTATGCGGATTACCTGGGCGCCCTGCAACGCTACCGGGTTGGCGCCGAAGCCGACACGCGGCTGCTGCTGATGTCCTCGTTCCTGGTGGATTACCCGTTCCGCGATCGGCTGTATCCCGGGGCGCTGGCGGCGATTTCGCATTGTCGCAACTGGGGACCCACGGTCATCCTCTCGGACGGAGACGTGGTCTTCCAGCCACGCAAGATCCAGCGCTCGGGTCTGTGGGAGAGCGTCGACGGACAGGTGTTGATCTACATCCACAAGGAGCAGATGCTCGAGGACATGCAGCGCCACTATCCCGCGCGCCACTATGTCATGATCGATGACAAGCTGCGCATCCTCGCAGCCATGAAGCGAGCACTTCAGCATCGCCTGACGACGGTCTTCCCCCGCCAGGGACACTACGCCCTGGATGCACGCAACGACGCCGCCTGGCCGCGCGCGGATCTGACCATCGCGTCGATCGGCGAGCTCACCCGGTTCGACCTGCCGGCATTGCGCGACGCCGCGAAGCACTGAACGGGATACCTGCATGAACGGCAATCCGCAAACGCTGACGCCGGATCTGCTGCGGAAGATGGATGCCTACTGGCGCGCGGCGAATTACCTGTCAGTGGGCCAGATCTACCTGTTCGACAATCCGCTGCTGCGGCGACCGCTGGTGCTGGCGGACATCAAGCACATGCTGCTGGGACACTGGGGCACGACGCCCGGGCAGAACTTCATCTACGTGCACCTGAACCGGGTCATCAGGAAGCATGACCTGGACATGATCTACGTTTCCGGACCGGGACACGGCGGGCCGGCCGTCGTCGGCAACACCTACCTGGAGGGAATCTACAGCGAAATCTACCCGCACATCAGCCAGGACGAGGCCGGCTTGCAACGGCTGTTCCGCCAGTTTTCCTTTCCCGGCGGAATTCCCAGCCACGCCTCACCGGAATGTCCGGGCTCGATACACGAGGGCGGCGAGCTCGGCTATTCCCTCAGCCACTCCTTCGGCGCGGTCTTCGACAATCCCGGGCTCATCGTGGCCTGCGTGGTCGGTGACGGCGAGGCGGAAACCGGTCCGCTTGCCACCGCCTGGCACTCGAACAAGTTCCTGGATCCGGCGACCGACGGTGCGGTGCTGCCGATCCTGCATCTCAATGGCTACAAGATCTCCAATCCCACCGTGCTGGCGCGCATTCCGCGCGAGGAACTGGAGCAGCTGCTGCGCGGCTGCGGCTGGGCGCCGTGCTTCGTCGAAGGCCATGAACCGCCGGCGATGCACGAGGCCATGGCCACCGCGCTGGAGGGCGCCATCGCGGAAATCAGGCGCATACAGCGGGACGCCCGCGAGCATGGCAATACCAGCCGGCCGCGCTGGCCGATGATCGTGCTGGCTTCGCCCAAGGGCTGGACCGGCCCGAAGGTGGTCGATGGCCTGCAGGTGGAAGGCACGTTCCGCGCGCACCAGGTGCCGATCTCCGACCCGGCGGCCCATCCCGCTCATCTGCAGCTGATCGAGGACTGGCTCAGAAGCTACCGGCCGCAGGAGCTGTTCGACGAGCGCGGGCGCCTGCTGCCGGAGCTCGCCGCGCTGGCGCCGACCGGTACGCGCCGCATGGGTGCCAACCCGCATGCCAACGGTGGCCTGCTGCTGCGGGATCTGCAACTGCCCGATTTCCGCGGCTACGCGCAGGAGGTGCCGCAACCCGGCGCACCGGGTGGCGGCGACACCCGGGTGCTGGCGCCCTTCCTGCGCGACGTGGGCAGACTGAACGAGGAACAACGCAATTTTCGTGTGTTTGCCCCGGACGAGACGCTGTCCAACGGACTGGGCGCGCTGTTTGAAGGCACCCGGCGGCAATGGGACGCCGCCACCATTCCCGGCGACGAGTTCCTCGCGCCCACCGGGCGCGTGCTGGATTCCATGCTCAGCGAGCACCAGAGCGAGGGCTGGCTGGAGGGCTATCTGCTCACCGGCCGGCACGGGCTGTTCAATTGCTACGAAGCCTTCATCCACATCATCGACTCGATGTTCAACCAGCACGCCAAGTGGCTGAAGGTGACCCGGCAGCTGCCGTGGCGCCGCCCGATCGCCTCGCTGAACTACCTGCTGACCTCGCATGTCTGGCGCCAGGACCACAATGGCTTCACGCACCAGGACCCCGGCTTCATCGATCACGTGGTGAACAAGAAGGCCGAGGTGGTGCGGGTCTACCTGCCGCCGGATGCCAACTGCCTGCTGTCGGTCATGGACCATTGCCTGCGCAGCCGCAACTACGTCAACGTCGTGGTGGCCGGCAAGCATCCGGCCCCGCAGTGGCTGTCGATGAGCGCCGCCGTACGGCACTGCGCCGCCGGAGCCGGCATCTGGGACTGGG
>Ga0335083_10007850_pt1 | contig 13115 bp, 13 predicted proteins | sample Lox_Sample_42_FD_206716 | JGI IMG/M metagenome (GOLD analysis project Ga0335083, IMG submission 206716) | Soil microbial communities from Loxahatchee National Wildlife Refuge, Florida, United States - Lox_Sample_4.2 | ecosystem: Environmental > Terrestrial > Soil > Wetlands | place: USA...
GGTCGAGGCCGAGGGCGCCCTTCGACGGCTTGGGGAGCAGGCCTTCGCGGACGTGCAGGAAGGTCTCCGGCGGGTGCGGGCCGACCTGACCAACGCCCGCGAGCGGCTGGTGCGCGAGGTGGAGGGCCTTGGATGGCAAGGCGAGGGGCTCAGCGCCGACTTCCTCTCGGTTCCCCCGTTGCCGTTTCCGCGCCTGCCTCCGCCCCCCAACCCTCTCCCCCGCCGGTGGGCTCGCTTCCCGGGGTGGTCGGAGCGGCGCGCCCGTGCCGCGCTGGGCGGCTGGACCCGGGATGCCGCCAGTCTCCTCTCCCGCTATGCCCTCGAACTGAGAGAGTGGGCGCTGGCGCAGCTGGAGCGTCTGGCCACCCAGGTGGCTGCCGACACGGAGCCGGTCCGGGCACGGCTCCGGCGCGGGGCGGAGGGCGGCGCCAAGACGGTCGATCCAGACGGCATCGCCGCGGACCTGGCGCTGCTCGGACCACCGACCCACCCGGATCCGAGCGACCGGCTCGGGAGAGCGGCGGGCACGGCCCGCTGAGCGCTCGGGCTCAGCGCCGCGCAGTGGCCTTCGACCCGGCGGCGTACTTGATCACCCGGACCTTCTCCACCGTGACCAGCCCCTCGCTCACCATGTCATCGATGATGGGCAGCATGCGCTCGATGTGCTCGGGCGTGTCCACCACCTCGACGACGATGGGCAGATCCTCCGAGAGCCGGAGGATGTGGCTGGTATGAAGGACGCTGGCCGCGCCGAAGCCGGCGATGCCGCGGACCACGGTGGCTCCGGCGATGCCCTCCTGCCGGAAGCGCTCCACCAGGGCCACGTGGAGCAGCTGTCCGTGCCATCGATCGTCCTCGCCGAGAAAGATCCGCACCATCATCTGCTCCCCGTCGAGCACGCGCACGCCGCACCTCCTTGGGTCACGAGGCGATGAGCAGTCTACCGAGGGCGAGCCCGGCCGTGCCGGCGATGAGACAGGCGGCCAGGGTGACGCCGAGATTGAGGAGTCCCGTCCCCCACAGCCGTTGCTGAAGGAGGACCAGCGTCTCGTAGTTGAAGGACGAATAGGTGGTGAAGCCGCCCATGATGCCCACGGTGAGGAAGAGGCGAGCGTTGGGCGAGATGATGGCGGTGTTCAAGGCCACGGTCATGATCACGGCGATCAGGAACGACCCCACGAGGTTGACGATGAACGTCCCGTAGGGAAACGCCTGGCCGAAGAGCCGGGGCGCCCAGCCGCCCACCCAGTAGCGGGCCACCGAGCCGAGCGCTCCGCCGGCGGCGACGAGCAGGTAGCGCGTGGCCGTCATCGCGGGCCGGCCGGAGCCCGGGTCTGCGGGCCGGCGGCGTAGAGGTCGATCACCTGCGAGATGGCGTGCTGGCACACCCGGCAGAAGGGCACCTCGTTCCGGGTGAACATGATGCAGTCCTCCTGGGGCCGGTAGTACCCGGTGGACTCGTACATCGCTCCCTCGAAGGCGCCCACCGCGCGGGCGTAGGTGTCGCTGCCCAGGATGGCGGTCATCTCCTTCTTGGTCTGGAGGAAGAGGGCGTCCATCTCCTTCTCCGGACGCTTCTCGGCGCGGATCTTCTTGCGCAGCGCCTGGAGCTCCCGGTCCCGCGTCTCGAACTCCTGCTTCTTCCACGGCGTGGGGACGGGCGTTCCCGGAGTGACGAGCTCCTTCCACTTCGGCTTGGCCGGATCAGCCAGCGCGGTGACGTTCGGCTCCCACGGCTCCGGACGCCCCTGCGCGGGGAGGAGTGCGCTCTCGCTGGTGAAGTACTCGTCGGCCAGCCCGGCGAAGTGGTGGCCGAACTCGTGGACGAAGACGTAGGGCGCCCACATGCTCTTCGCCGCCACCGTCCCGTAGAGGCCGAAGATGCCCCCGCCCCCGTAGGTCTGCCCGTTGACCAGGATCTCCACGAACTCGTAGGGCGCGAAGGAGGCCACGTCCCGGAAGGAACGGTTGTCGAAGGTGAGGATGTAGCGCTCGCTGCCGAAGGCGTCGTAGGTCGAGCCGACCCGCGAGCGGTGGTGGATGCCGGTCGACGGCCGGGAGATGCCCGGCTCGGCCGACGGCGCGCACAGCCCCCAGACGTTGAAGTCCGTCCGGCGCTCCTTGAACGGCGAGGTGGCGAAGAGGATGCCCATCAGCCGGCGGGCGTCGCGCTCGAAGTCGGAGCGCTGGCTCTGGGTGTACCCGTCACAGAGGAGGAGCAGGTCCACCTTGTCCGCCGGCGCCCCGTTCACCATCAGCTTCATGAGCGGGCCGGGCGACGGCGGTGGGGTGGCGTCGAGGTCCTCGGAGCGCGGGTCGACGGTGAAGGTCCACACCGCGGCGAAGGGCTTTCCAGCGGTCCGCTTCTTGAGCACCACCTCCGCCTTCACCGGCGGGAGCGGGAAGCGGAGGGACTCCTCGAAGGTGCGCACCCGATCGCGAGCCGCGGGCGTGTCCTCCCACTCACCGTAGATGCTGGAGAAGCCTCGGGAGTAGAGGACCGCTCCGGTGGAGGCGTCCTTGACCTCGAAGAAGTAGTTGCCCAGCCCGGTGTCGTCGAGCGGCCACCGGGGGTTGCCCGGCCACGGGGTGGGCTCGATGACCAGCCGGTCGAGGGAGAACAGCTCCCGGGTGGCATCGCCGGTGTGGAAGAAGTCGACGCGCAGCGTGCGCACCGGCGCGGCCTGCGTCGGGGCGGCGAGGAACAGGGCGAGGAGGAGGGAGTGCATGGAGGGTCAGGGGAGGCCGGTGACGGTGTGCCCCGCCTCGCGCAGCGCGGCGGCCGCCGCCTGGAGCAAGGCCTCGCGGACGAGGAGGAGGTCGGTGTCGAAGGTGGAGATGGCGAGGATGCTGATCCCCGCCACGGCCAGCGGAGCGGAGAGCGCGGACAGGACGCCGGTGAGGGAGAAGTCGATCGGACCGCGGACGCTCAGGCAGCGGAAACCGCGCTCGGCGCGGACCTCGGGCGGGACGGCATCCTCGGAGCAGACCACCGACATCTCGTCCGGGGTGCGGGTCACCGAGGCCACCGTGCCCGTGGCCCACGACGGAAAGGGAGCGCCGGGCTCGAGCCGGCAAACGGCCAGCCTTCCCGGGAGAAGGGACAGGGTGAGGCGCGACGGGCTTACCGCGGCCGGCTGTGGAGCCACAGGGCGACCAGGGTGAGGAGGAAGTAAGGCACCAGGACGGCGGCTCCGGTGTACTCCTTGGCCATGCGCTGGCCGAAGAAGAGCGAGGTGACGGCCAGCGCGGAGAGGGCCGCTCCCCAGAAGGCGATGTGCGCCCTCCCCAGGACGAGCAGCTCGAGGAAGCCCACCCCGTTCACCACCCCGGCGGAGACCTCGATGATGGTGATCACCAGGAGCATCGCCGGGACCACCGCCGCCAGCGGGCTCTTGGCGAAGTGTGGCTGGAGGTAGCCGAGGTTCCCGCGCCAGTCCATCACCTTGTCCGTCCCGGACTGCAGGAAGAGGATGGCCAGGAAGAGCGAGGCGAAGGCCTGCATCAGCCAGAGCGGGAAGTGGGGGTTGCCGGGGAGGGGCATGGGGGCCTCGCTCAGCGTTCCGGGAGGATGAGCTTGCGGACGAGCGGGATGGGGAGTGGGCCCTGGGCGAGGAAGGTGTCGTGGAACTGCTTCAGCGTCCCGCCCTTCTGCGACAGGTAATCCTTGCGGAGCTCGAGGATCATCAGCTTTCCGGCCGTGTAGTACAGGTAGGTCGGGTCATAGGTCCCGCGCCGCGCCTCCTCGTAGGCCACTGTCTGGTTCTGGTAGCAGTCCTTGACGAAGCGTTCCGCCCCTTGCTGCACGGTCATGCTGGTGGTGTGCAGCCCGATCCCCACCACGTACCGGCAGTCGCGGACCAGCGCTTCCTCGAGCTGGGCGAGCTTGAGCTTGGGATTGTCGTCGGCCATCCCCTCCTCGATGACCATCTCCTCGGTGTAGTGCGCCCAGCCCTCGACGTTGGAGTTGTTGGGAAGGAGCTTGCGCACCTTGGTAGGGAAGCGCGGCGCCCAGAGGAACTGGACGAAGTGGCCGGGATAGGCCTCGTGGACGTGGATGATGGGGAGCATCGAGCTGTTGAACTCGCGCAGATGCTCCTCGAGGTGCTTGCTGTCCCAGTTCAGCTCCGGAGGAGTGATGTAATAGAAGGCCTCCTTGGCGCGCGTCTCGTAGGGGCCGGGCGTGTCCATCGAGGCGTAGTTGCCGATGCGCATGAAGACCGGCGTGTCCTCCACCGCCGGCCGCGCCTCGGAGGGAAAGCTGACCAGGTCCTTGCGCACCACGAATTGGCGAACCTGCTCCAGCGTGCGGCGGGCATAGGGGAGGAGGTCCTTGGCGGTGGGGTGCTCGTCGGCCAGGCTGGCGAAGACCTGCTCCGGCGTGCGGCGGGGATCGATCTCCCGGGCGGTCTCGATGAACGCCTGGCGGTCCTTCTGCAGCTGGGCCTCCCCTTGGGCCAGCAGCTCCTCGAGCGGGGTGGTGATGAACTCGGCGTGCTTGAGCAGGGTGACGTAGGCGCGGGGGCCGATGGCCCAGGTGCCGGTGCTCTTGGGGAGGACGGTCTTCGTCAGCCAGTGGAGGAAGTCCTGCGTGGCGGCGATGGCGGTGATGTTCGCCCGCTGGAAGTCCGCCCACTGGACGGGGTCCTCCGCGGCGGCCTCCTTGGCCCAGGCGGCGAGCGTGTCCCGAAGGTAGCCCTCGGTTCCCCTGGTCTGGCCGATGGCCAGCTCGGTCCATTCCTTGGGCGGCTGGCTCACGTTGTCCTTGCCCGCGGCGTAGAGGGCGGGGACCTTCTCCAGGCGCGCGACCACCGATTTGAGCCTCTCCTTGGCCGGTGCGAAGTCCCGCTTGAGCAGCGGGTCGATGGCGCTCCCCGGGCGCCCGGCGTAGCTCATCGGATTGCGGGCGGTGAAATGGAGGATGTTCCAGTCGAGGAGCTCGGCCCGGAGGTAGCCGTCCAGCGCCTCGAGGTCGGTGAGGTCATCGGCGCCGAGCGCGGTCCGCTCCGTCCACAGCGCGGTGGTCCGGTCGAGCAGGCTCTCCAGGGTGGCCACGTGAGCCTGGATGCGCGCCGGGGTCCAGGCCGGCAGCTGGGCATCGTAGGTGTGGATGCCGGCGTTGGTCGCCTTGAGCGGGTTGAAGGCGAAGTCCTCGGCGAAGGTGTCGTCGACGAGCTTGGTGAAGGCGGCGTGGGCCGCCTCCGGGCTCATCCCCTTGGTGGTGGCGCAGGCGGCGAGGAGGAGCACGGAGACGACCGGGGCGAGTCGGCGCATGGGGTGGCGAGGGGAGATAGCACGGGCCGCCCCGGGGACGGATCACATCCGTCCGAGGTCGCTGGCGGCAAGAGTCGTCCAGCGTCCGTCCCGGTAGCCGAGGCTGGCCCGAAAGCTCGCCCGCCACCAGCTGAGCCGGTACCCGCCGCCCTGCCCGGGCGGCGGCTCCACCGTCCCGCGGACGTCGAGCTGGGCATGCGTCATCCAGTCCATCCACTCGTAGCCCTGGACCTTCACCCAGAGCACGGAACCCCGAGGGGCGGTCGCACAGGCGGTCATGGCCCGGGCGTCGATCCCGCTCGCGGCGAGGTCCTCCAGCACTGCCTGCTCGAAGGTGGGTGACGCGCTGACCTCGACACAGTACGTGCCGCGCGCCGGCTCACTCCCCGGCGAGTAAAGGCGGATGGCGGCCCGGACGCCCTCCGCGACGGCCGCCTCCTCGTCGGCCGGCGTCGCGGCGCCGGAATGGGCGCAGCCCGGGTCGAGGAGGAGACCGATGGCCAGGGTCAGCGCCGGTGTGAGTCGCATCGCCTAGACGAGCACCACCGCACCGGTGCGCCCGGGCGTCTCCGCCCGCAGCACCGCCGCCCGCACCTCGGCGAGCGGGTAGGTCGAGTCGATGGCCGGCCGGAAATGCCCCTGCTCCGCGCCGGCGAGCACGGCACCCACCGCCTCCCGCACCGCCTCCGGCGTCGCCCGCTGCCGCCAGCGCACCAGCCAGAAGCCCTGGAGGCGCAGCTCGCGGAAGAGGAACGGCCCGGGGTCCACCGGGACCGGCCGGCCGTCCAGCGCGCCGAAGAGCAGGCAGGTGCCGCCGGGCCGGAGCGCGCCCAGCACCGCGGCACCGGTATCGCCCCCCACCGCGTCGATGGCGGCTGCCGCTCCCTTCCCCCCGGTGAGCGCCTGCACCCGTGCAGCCAGGTCCTCGCCGGGAACCACCACCACGTTCGACGCGCCCGCCGCCCGCAGCTCGTCCGCCTGCTCGGCGCGCCGGACCACGTTGACCAGCACCAGTCCGCGCAGCCGCGCCAGCTCGATCATCGCCCGCCCGAGCTGGCTCCCGGCCGCGGTCTGCACCAGCACCTCGCCCCGCCCGAGCCGGAGCACGTCGTCCACCATGACCACGATGCTCAGGTAGTTGACCCACAGCGCTCCGGCCTGCGCGTCGCTCAGCGAGGCCGGCGTGGGGAGGACCATCGTCGCCGGGACGCACACCTCCTCCCGCCAGGTGCCCCGTCCTCCGTGGGCGCCGAGGAGCAGCGTCACCCGCGCCCCGGGCGCGAGGCCCGCCACTGCCGGACCGGCCTGCTCCACCACGCCGGCCGCGTCGTTTCCGGGCGTGGCCGGCAGCGGCGGTGGCCGGCCGTAGAGACCGCGGACGTTCATGAGGTCCGAGGGGTGGATGGCCCGGGCGGTGAGCCGGACCCGCACCTCGCCCGCGGCGGGGGCGGTATCCTCCGCCTCGACGAGGCGCAGGACCTCGGCGGGCTCGCCGAACTGATCGAACTGGACGATGCGCATCTCTGGCGCCGGGACGCTACAACGTCGCCGCGCCGAGCGCTGCTCGTTCCGCAGGAACCGTCCGCAGCCGCGCCCGGAGCGCCCGGACGAGCGTGTGCAGCTCCCAGCTCCCGTCGACGCGGGAGCCGTTGATGAAGAAGGTCGGGGTCCCGCGGATTCCGCTCTCCACACCTCCCGCCGCCTCCTCCTGGACGCGGGCGCGGAACGTGCCCTCCCGAAGATCGCGGGTGAAGCGCGCCGCGTCGAGCCCGAGCTCCCGGGCCATCGCCTCGGGGTCGGCGAGGAGCGGCTCCAGCTCACGAGAGAAGAGGAGGTGATGGGCTTCCCAGAAGCGCCCCTGGGCGCCGGCTGCCTGCGCTGCCTCGGCCGCCTCCTGGGCCAGCGGATCCCGATCCACCACCGGGAAAGCTCGGAAGACGAAGCGCAGCTGGCTGCCGAACCGGCGCCGCACCACGTCCACCGTCGGATAGGCGCGCCGGCTGTAGGGGCAGGCGTAGTCGCCGTACTCCAGAAGCGTCAGCTTGGCGCTCGGACTTCCCAGGATGTGGTCCTCCGGCCCAACCGGGGCCGCGAGGCGATTCGCCCGCCGTGTCATCTGGTCTCTCCCCGAACCGGAGGTGGCTTAGAAGTATCCACGCCGGGAGCGACCGCAAGTGACAGCTTGGTGACGCCGAACCGGAGATCGAGACATTCCGGCTGGGCGGAAGGCTCCAAAATTCAAGGCCTTCGCATGCCCGGTGCTATATCGAACCCGCACGCGGTGCGGTGTCTTCATGACTTGGCTTCGCATTCTCGTCGTCGACGACGAGCGGAACATTCGCTCCGCGCTGCGCCTCTGCCTGGAACAGGCCGGTAGCGAGGTGGTGGAGGCCGCCACCGGCGAGGCCGCGCTGGCCGCGCTCGCGCAGCGGTCGTTCGACATCGCCTTCGTCGACCTCCGGCTCGGGCAGGAGAGCGGGATGGACCTCCTCCCGCGGCTGCTCGCCGAGGACCCGAACCTGGACGTGGTGATGGTCACCGCCTACGCGACGTTCGACACCGCGGTGGAGGCCATCCAGCGCGGCGCACGCGACTACCTGCCCAAGCCCTTCACCCCGGCGCAGATCCGCGCGCTGGTCGACCAGCTCGCCGAGCGCCGCGCGCTCCAGACCCGTCTCACCGAGCTCGAGGGGCGGCTGGCCGAGGACGCGCCGGAAGCATCGCTGGAGACGGAAGCCGCGGCGATGCGCGCCACGCTCGCCCTCTTGCACCGGGCGGCGCCGTCCGACGCCGCGGTGCTTCTCCGCGGCGAGAGCGGCACCGGAAAGAGCGTCCTCGCCCGGGCGCTCCACGCCCTCTCCCCGCGCGCCGCTCGGGCCTTCGTCACCGTGAACTGTCCCACCCTCTCCGAGCAGCTTCTGGCCAGCGAGCTCTTCGGGCACGTGCGAGGCGCCTTCACCGGTGCGGTGCGGGACCAGCCCGGGCGGGTCGAGTCGGCCGAGGGAGGAACGCTCCTCCTCGACGAGGTGGGCGAGCTGGGCCCCAGCGTCCAGGCGCAGCTCCTCCGCTTCCTCCAGGAGAAGCGCTTCGAGCGGCTGGGCGAGGGACGGACCCGGACGGCCGATGTCCGCATCGTCGCCGCCACCAACCGGGATCTCGAGTCCGACGTGCGCGCCGGTCGATTCCGCGAGGACCTGCTCTACCGGCTGAACGTGGTGGAGATCCGCCTTCCCGCGCTGCGGGAGCGCCCCGAGGACATCCTCCCCCTCGCCCGCCGGCTGCTCGAGACGCTGGCCAAGAAGGCCAGGCGGACCGGGGCGGTCTTCACCCCGGAGGCGGAGGCGGTGCTTCGCGCCTACTCCTGGCCAGGCAACGTCCGGGAGCTGCGCAATGCCGTGGAGCGGGCGCTCATCGTCTGGCCCGCCCAGCGCATCGAGCCGAGCGCGTTCGGGGAGCGCATCGCCGCCGCCGGCGGCCGGGCCGTGGCGCTCGGCGGTCCGCACACCCTGGAGGCCATCGAGCGGGAGCACACCTTGCGCGTGCTCGCCTCCACCCCGACCCTGGAGGAGGCGGCGCGCATCCTGGGCATCGACGCCTCCACGCTCTGGCGGCGCCGGAAGAAGTACGAGCAGGGCTGAGCGCCGGCGTCAGGCGGGCGCAGCGCCGGGCGCGGCGGAGGGAGGCTCCGCCGGCACGGTGAGCCAGAAGACGCTCCCCGCGCCGGGCGCGCTCTCCACCCCCACCGTGCCGCCGTGGGCCTCGGCCACGTCCTTGACGATGGAGAGCCCGAAACCCGCGCTTCCCCCTCGCGCTCCGGGGACCTGGAAGAAGCGGTCGAAGACGCGGGGGAGGTGCTCCGGGGCGATGCCCTCGCCGGTGTCCCGCACGGTGAAGCGTACGCCACCGTCCTGCGGGGAGGCGACCAGTGAGACCGAGCCCCCCCGCGGCGTGTGGCGGATGGCATTGGAGAGGAGATTCTGCAGCGCCAGCCCGAGGCGCTCCCGGTCGGCGAGGAGCGGCGCGCTTCCCGGATCGGCGTGCGCCTCCAGCGTCACCCCAGCGTCGTCCGCCGCGGCGCGCAGCCCGGCCTGGGCCTGGTCGAGGAGCGCCGGGATCTCCACCGCCTCCCGGCGAAGCTCGAGCAGCCCGGCGCGGACCTTGGCCAGGTCGAGCAGGTCGTCGACGATGCGCTGCAGGCGCTCGCAGTCGTCGCGGGCGGCGACGAGCAGGTCGAGCTGCTTGTCGTTCAACGGCCCCACCGCTCCCTCGGTGCAGAGGTGGATGGCCATCCGCAGGCTGGTGAGCGGGGTGCGGAACTCGTGGGCCACGGTGGCCACCAGGTCGTTCTTCAACTCGTCGAAGCGGACCAGCCGGGTCACGTCCTGGAGGATGACCGTGGCGCCGATGAGGCCGCCGCCCTCGTCCTCCACCGGCGAGGCGCGGGGCAGGAGCGCCCGGCCGCCGTCCGGGGCGGGAACCCGCACCGCCTCGTCGAACCCCCTGGGGACGTAGGCACCCTGGCCGGAGAGCACGTGGGTGCGCACCCGGTCGACCACCGAACGCACCTCGGGCGGAAGCGGGGCGAGCGGCGCCTGGGCGTCGAGCCGCAGGCCCAGGAGACCCTCGGCGATGCGGTTGGCGTTGAGCAGCTTCCCGCCGGCATCGAAGACCAGCACCGCATCGGGGAGGCTGTCGATGGCCGCCTGCGCGGAGGCCTGGGCCTGGAGCAGCTCGCCGAGGCTGCTCTGGCGGTAGGTGCGCAGGCTGTCGGCCATGGCATTGAAGTCATCGGCCAGCTGTCCGACCTCTCCGCCGCCGTGGACCCGCACCCGCGCATCCAGGTCCCCCTCGCCCAGCCGGCGCACTGCCTGGCCGAGCACGGACAGCGGCCGCAGGGCGCGGGTGACCAGCGAGCCCGAGGCGAGCACGCCGGCCAGCAGCGCGGCGAGCACGACCAGGATGGTGACCGTCGTCGCCAGCTGGCTCTTCCGCTGCAGCTCCTCGCTCCGGTGCACCATCGCGTCCTGGTTGATGGTGAGGATGGCGTCGGCCGCATCCTTCACCCGGACGAAGCTGGGGTTGAGGACCCTGAGATACCGTTCCCGCCGCTCGGACCCCATCGGGAGCTGGACCAGCGCGTCGAAGTCTTGCTGGTAGGACGTCCACCGCTTGCGGAGCTCGGTGGCAGCCTCCTGCTCCCCCGGCTCGGTGATGTTCTGCTCCTCCACCCGGAGCTCCGTCTCGAAGCGGGGACGGTTCTCCGCCGACTGCTGGCTCCCGCGAGTGTCCTCGCCGATGACCAGGAACAGCGCCGCGCTGTCGATGCGCTCCACGGCCTCCTTCATCCGCTGCGCGGCGAGCACGCTCCGGTAGTTGTCCGCCAGCACGCGCTCGCCGCTCTTCCCGAGATCGGCCAGGGTGGCCACCGCCACCACGCCGACCACGGTCAGGGCCAGAGCCAGCGGCACCTGCGCCAGGAGCAGGCGGGTGCGCAGCGTCATGCGCGCGGCTCCGCAAAGGACACCAGCTGCACGTCCAAGTCGGTGGCCTCGCGCGCCAGCCGCAGATCGGTGGTCCGGCCGAGCCAGCGCCTCCAGCCGCCGGCATGCGACCGCCCGATGAGGATCAGGCCGACACCGTGGCTGTATGCGAAGTCGAGCAGCGCCCGGACCGGGTCCGTAGCTCGCAGCCTGACCACCTCCGCCCCCAGCTCGCGCGCCTTCTCGATGTTGGACAGGAGATGCCGCTGGGCCTCCGCGTCGATGAGGTTCGGCGCCTCGGAGGGCGTCTCCACGTAGACGACGAACCAATCGGTGTTCAGGCGTCCGGCGGCGCGCGACCCGCGGCGGAGCAGGGCCGCGGCGTGGGGCGGAAAGGAGGACAGGCAAACCATCACCCGTCCGGTGGCTCGCTGCTGCTGGGCCTCGCCCTCAGTGCGGCCCCGGGTGGAGGAGCGCTCCAGGCTCTCCGCCACCTCCCGAAGAGCCAGCTCGCGCAGGGTGACCAGGTTGTCCCGCTGGAAGAAGCGCTCCAGGGCCTGGGGAATCTTCTCCGGCAGGTAGATCTTCCCCGCCCGGAGGCGGTCCTGGAGGTCCTCCACCGCCAGGTCCAGGTTCACCACCTGGTCGGCGAGCTGGAGGAAGGAGTCGGGGATGGTCTCCCGGACCGCCACCCCGGTGGCCCGCTCGACGAGGTCGTTGAGCGACTCGAGGTGCTGGACGTTGAACGCGCCGATGACGCTGATCCCGGCGGCGAGCAGCTCCTGGACGTCCTGGTACCGCTTGCGGTTCCGGCACACCGGGAGATTGGTGTGGGCCAGCTCGTCGACCACCGCCACCGCCGGCTTGCGGGCAAGGATGGCGTCGAGGTCCATCTCCTCCACCGTCACGCCGCGGTAGGTGACCTGGCTCCGGGGGACGGCGGGGAGGCCCTCCAGGAGCGCGGCCGTCTCCGCCCGGCCGTGGGTCTCGACGTAGCCCACCACCACGTCCACCTTCCGCTCGAGCAGGTCATGCGCCTCCTCGAGCATGCGATAGGTCTTTCCCACGCCCGCGGCGAAGCCGATGTACAGCTTGAGCCGGCCGCGCTTCCCCCGCTCGAGCAGGGTGAGGAAGTCCTCCGGACGTGGGCGGAGCTGGCTGATGCGCGCCGGGGGAGTGGCCATCGCCCGGGAACGGTAACGCATCGGGCCCCGGCCGTGGGCCCCGGGGAACGGCCACCTGCTACTTCGGCGACGCAGGAGGAGCGGACGCGGCCGGAGCAGGAAGGGCCAGCCGACCGAACTGCCGGTCGAGGGCGAGGTTGAGACGGAGCACGTTGACCCGCGGCTCGCCGATGAAGCCCAGCGTCCGGCCTTCGGTGTGCAGGGCGACGACCGCGCGGATCCGCTCCTCGGCCACGCCGCGCGCCCGGGCCACCCGGCTGGCCTGCCACAGCGCCGCCTCGGGCGAGAGGTCCGGGTCGAGGCCGCTCCCCGAGGCGGTGACCAGCTCCGCCGGGACCGGCCCCGGGGCGCCGGGATTGTCCGCCTGGAGCTTCTTCAGCGCCTCGGCGGCGCCGTCGCGGAGCTTCTTGCTGGTCGGCCCGAGATTGCTGCCGCCCGAGGAGGTGGCGTCGTAGCCGTTCTGGCCGGCCGCCGAGGGGCGGGGCTGGAAGTAGCCCGGGACGCTGAACGCCTGGGCGATGAGCTCCGAGCCGACCACCTGGCCGTGCTCGTCGGTGACCAGGCTTCCGTTGGCCGCGGCGGGGAAGAGCAGCTGGGCGAGGCCGGTGATGGCCAGGGGGTAAGCGAGCCCGGTGATCACCAGGGTCACCACGGTGGCGCGCAGGGCGATGAGGGTCACGGAGCGCATGGGAGCCTCAGGAAAGTCCGATGCCTTGGAGAAGAAGGTCGATGAGCTTGATTCCGACGAACGGGGCGATGACGCCGCCCACCCCGTAGATGAGGAGCGAGCGCCGGAGCAGGGCCGCCGCGCCGATCGGCCGGTAGCGCACCCCTCTCAGGGCAAGAGGGATGAGGGCGACGATGATCAGCGCGTTGAAGATCACTGCGGAGAGGATGGCCGAGCTCGGCGAGGCCAGCCGCATCACGTTGAGCGGGGCGATCTCCGGGAATACCCCGACGAACATCGCCGGAAGGATGGCGAAGTACTTGGCCACGTCGTTGGCGATGGAGAAGGTGGTCAACGTCCCGCGAGTCATGAGCAGCTGCTTGCCGATCTCCACCACCTCCAGGAGCTTGGTGGGATTGGAGTCGAGGTCGACCATGTTGCCGGCCTCCTTGGCGGCCTGGGTGCCGGTGTTCATCGCCACCCCGACGTCGGCCTGGGCGAGGGCCGGGG
>Ga0335083_10007851_pt1 | contig 13114 bp, 13 predicted proteins | sample Lox_Sample_42_FD_206716 | JGI IMG/M metagenome (GOLD analysis project Ga0335083, IMG submission 206716) | Soil microbial communities from Loxahatchee National Wildlife Refuge, Florida, United States - Lox_Sample_4.2 | ecosystem: Environmental > Terrestrial > Soil > Wetlands | place: USA...
GGCCTCGGCTTCCTCCCGGGTCTCGCGCGCCGCCGCCTCCTGCAGGGTCTCGCCTTTTTCCATGAAGCCGGCCGGGAGGGTCCAGAAGCCGTGGCGGGGCTCGATGGCGCGACGGCAGAGCAGGATCCGGCCTTCCCATTCGGGCACGCAGCCGACGACCAGCTTGGGGTTCTCGTAGTGCACGTGCCCGCAGACGGTGCACACCCAGCGGGGCAGGTGATCGCCTGCCGGCGTCAAGAACTCCACATTTGCGCCACAATCGGGACAGAACTTCATGGTGCCTGCCAGCATAGCAAAGCGGGCCTGTGGTTCCTTGACGCGCCTTCGGGTAAGGTACGCGCGCTGTGAAGCCGGCCTCGTGGCGGAACTGGTAGACGCAGTCGACTCAAAATCGACCGGGCTTGCCCATCTCGGTTCGACTCCGAGCGAGGCCACCAGAGCGGTGAAACAACTAGGGTGAGGGTGTACGGTCCACGGGCCGTATGGGATGTTCCGGGCGCTGTCGCGCGAGGGGGTAGCTCATGTTCAGGCCATTCGCTGACTGGATCGCAACGACCAAGCTGAGTCTGTTGTTCCAGAACGTGCTGTGGATCATTCCGCTGTCGCAGTCGATCCACATCCTCTCGCTCGCGACGCTGTTCGGCGCCGTGGCCATGATCAACCTGCGCCTGCTGGGCGTGGGCAGTTCCGGCCGCAGCATCTCGCAGCTCGTGAACACCATGATCCCCTGGGTGTGGCGCGCGCTGGCCGTGCTGCTGCTGACCGGCACGGTCCAGACCATCGCCGAGCCGGTGCGCCAGTTCGTGACGCCGGCGTTCTGGGGCAAGATGGGCATGATCGTCGTGGTGGCCATCATGACGCTGCTGTTCTCGCGTTCCGTGCGCAGCAACGCGGCGCGGTGGGACAACCCGACCACGCGCCCGGGATCGGCCAAGGCGTTCGCGGTGGTGTCCACCGTGCTGTGGCTGGCGATCATCACCTGTGGCCGTTTCATCGGCTACACCTGGTTCTTCTACGCGCAGGGCTGAAAGCACATGTACGAATTTCTCGGCAAGATCCAGGATCTCGGCCTGTCGCAGGCCGTGCGCGGCGATCTGGGTTACGAATGGCTGTTTCCCATCGTCGAAACCTTCCACGTGTTCTTCCTCGCGCTGGTGTTCGGTTCGATCGTGATGGTCGACCTGCGGCTGCTCGGCCTGACTTCGCGCGACAGTCTGGTTTCGCGCCTGTCGCGTGAAGTGCTGCCGTGGACCTGGGTCGCCTTCATCCTCGCGGCCTGCTCCGGCACCATGCTGTTCATGTCGAAGGCGCAGACGTACTTCTACAATCGCGAGTTCGACCTGAAGTTCCTCTTCATGTTCCTGGCGGGCATCAACATGATGGTTTTCCACTTTGGCATCTACCGCAAAGTGGGTTCGTGGGACAGCACCTTCCCCACGCCTGCTGCAGCGCGCGTCGCCGGCGCGGTTTCGCTGCTGTGCTGGTCGCTGGTGATCGTGTTCGGCCGCTGGATCGGCTTCACCACCTGACGAACCCTGCAGCTTCGCGACTTCACCTATGAGCTGCCGGCCGAGCTGATCGCGCAGCAGCCGCTGCCCGAGCGTTCGGCCAGCCGGCTGCTGCTGCTCGACGGCGCGAGCTTCGAGCGCCGCGACCTCGCGTTCCGCGACCTGCCTGAGCTGCTCGCGCCCGGCGACCTGCTGGTCTTCAACGACACACGCGTGGTGCCGGCCCGGCTGCAGGGCCGCAAGGCCACGGGTGGCCGGGTGGAGATCTTCCTCGAACGTCCGTTGCAGCCGCGCCAGGCGCTGGTGCAGCTCAAGGCCAGCAAGGGATTTTGCGACGGCGATGCCATCGCCACGGCGGGCGGCACGCTGCGCGTGCTTGAACGCCGGGAGGACCTGTGGCGGGTGGAATTTCCGGCGCCCGTGCTGGCCTTCCTGGAGGAATTCGGAACCGTGCCGCTGCCGCCCTACATCGCCCGCGCGGCGGATGCGGCGGATCGCGAGCGTTACCAGAGCGTGCTGGCTGCGCGGCCCGGCGCCGTGGCGGCGCCCACGGCCAGCCTGCATTTCGACCCGGCGCTGCTGGCCGCGCTGGCGGCGCGCGGGGTCGGCCGCGCGCTCGTGACGTTGCACGTGGGCGCCGGCACGTTCCAGCCGGTGCGCGTCGCGGATCCGGAGCAGCACCGGATGCACAGCGAATGGTATGAAGTGGGCGCAGCGGCCGCGGCCGCGATCCGCGCCACGCACGCGCGGGGCGGGCGCGTGATTGCGGTCGGCACCACGGTGGCGCGTGCGCTGGAGTCGGCCGCGCTGGCGACGGCGACGCCCGCCGACGCGGCCGGCGATCCTGTGCCCGCCAGTGGCGAGACCGACATCTTCCTCCGGCCGGGCAGCCGCTTCCGGGTCATCGATGGCCTGATCACGAACTTCCATCTGCCGCAGTCGACGCTGCTCATGCTGGTGTGCGCGTTCGCCGGCACCGCGACCACGCTGGCGGCCTATGCGCACGCTGTCCGGCAGCGCTACCGCTTCTTCAGTTATGGTGATGCCATGCTGATCTGGCCCGCCTCGGGTTCGCGCCGGTGAATCCGGCCTTCGAGCTGCTCGCGCGCGAGGGCGCCGCGCGCCTCGGGCGCCTGCACCTGCCGCATGGCGTGGTGCACACGCCGGTGTTCATGCCCGTCGGCACTTACGGCACCGTCAAGGGCATGACACCGCAGGAGCTCGAGGCGCTGGGGACGGAAATCTGCCTCGGCAACACCTTTCATCTCATGCTGCGCCCCGGCGCCGACATCGTCGCGCTGCATCGGGACGGCCTGCACGGCTTCATGGGCTGGTCGCGCCCCATCCTCACCGACTCGGGCGGCTTCCAGGTGTTCAGCCTCGCCAAGCTGCGCAGGATCACGGAAGCGGGCGTGCAGTTCCAGTCACCCGTGGACGGCGCGCGCATCCACATGAGTCCGGAGGATGCGATGGACGTGCAGCGCGCGCTGGCGTCCGACATCGCCATGGCGTTCGATGACTGCACCGCGTTTCCCGCCACGCATGCACAGGCTGCGGAATCGATGCGCCGCTCGATGCGCTGGGCCGCGCGCAGTCGCGCGCATTACTACCGCGATCCGCCGCCGGGTCATCTGTTCGGCATCGTGCAGGGCGGCATGCACGAGGACCTGCGCCGTGCTTCGGTGGACGCGCTGCTGGCGGACGACTGGGCCGGCCTCGCGGTGGGCGGCCTGGCGGTGGGCGAACCGGAGGAGGAGCGGCTGCGCATCCTCGAGACCACGGTGCCGCTGCTGCCCGTCGACCGGCCGCGCTACCTCATGGGCGTCGGCCTGCCGCAGGACATCGTGGCCGCGGTGCTGCGCGGGATCGACATGTTCGACTGCGTGATCCCCACCCGCCACGCCCGCAACGGCCACCTGTTCACCTCGCAGGGCGTGCTCAACATCCGCAACGCCGCCTGGCAGCGCGACACCGGGCCGATCGACCCGGCCTGCACCTGCCTGACCTGCCGCACCTCATCGCGCGCCTATCTGCGCCACCTGGATCGCTGCAACGAAATCCTGGGCGTGCGGCTGGCCACGTTCCATAACCTGCATTTCTTCCTGGAACTCATGCGCGGGATCCGTGCCGCCATCGCGGAGGGCCGCCTGGCGGCGTTCGCGCGGGAGATTCTGGCCCGGCCCCGCAGGGTCAGCTGACTCCGGGCGGGCGACGCATCCTGTGGCATAATGCCCGCCTTTTTTGGGAGGCACCTTGCCATGAACCTGTTCATCAGTGACGCGAACGCCCAGACGGCCACCGGCGTGGCCACCGGCGCCGGCTACGGCCAGATCCTGATCCTGGTCGGATTTGTCGTCATTTTCTACTTCATGCTGATCCGCCCGCAGCAGAAGCGCATGAAGGACCAGCAGGCGCTGCTGTCGCGGCTCGCGGCCGGCGATGAAGTGGTGACCTCCGGCGGGCTGCTGGGCCGCGTGGTGGAAGTGAACGATGCCATCGTGACACTGGAGATCGCCGAGGGCGTGCGCGTCAAGGTGCAGAAGCCGCAGATCACCGCGTTGATGCCCAAGGGCACCCTGAAGAAGAGCTGAGCAAACCTTCCCATGCTGGCATTCCCGCGCTGGAAATACCTCCTCGTCCTGGTGGTTTCGCTCCTGGGCCTGGTCTTCGCCCTGCCCAATTTCTTTCCGCAGGATCCTTCGCTGCAGATCGTGCGCAAGGACCGCGTCGCCATCGACGCCACCGCGCGGCAGCAGATCGAGGACGAGCTGCGCCGGGACAACGTGGCGTTCTCCGGCAGCTTCATCGATGGCGAGCGGCTGGTGCTGCGCTTCGCCGCCGTGCCCGCGCAGCTCAAGGCGCGCGACGTGGTGAACGAGAAATTCGCCGCCGAGTATTCCTCGGCGCTGGCCACCGCGCCGCGCGCGCCGGCATGGCTGCGCGCCGTGGGCCTGAAGCCCATGTCGCTGGGCCTGGACCTGCGCGGCGGCCTGAACCTGCTCTACCAGGTGGACGTGGACGGCGCGGTCACCAAGCTGCTCGACACCTACGAGCAGGATTTCCGCCGCACGCTGACCGCGGCCAGGATCGACGCGGGTGAAATCACCCGCATCAAGACCGACGACAGCCCGATCAACAACACCATGGTGATCGCGCTGCCCGCGGGCGCCAACGCCGAAGCCGCCCGCGATGCGCTGGCGGCGGCCAATACCGACCTGGCGTTCACGGTGGTCAAGGACGCGCAGGGCGCGAACACCGTGCAGATGACGCTCACGCCGGCGCAGATCGCCGCGCGCAAGACCTACGCGATGCAGCAGAACATCACCACCCTGCGCAACCGCGTCAACGAGATGGGCGTGGCCGAGTCGCTGGTGGTGCAGCAGGGCGCGGAGCGCATCGACGTGCAGCTGCCGGGCATCCAGAATTCGGCCGAAGTGAAGGACATCCTGGGCAAGGTGGCGACGCTGGAATTCCGGCTGGTCGACATGACCGACAACGCCTTCCAGGCGCAGGCCAGCGGCCGCGCGCCGCTCGGCGCCAAGCTCTACAAGGACAAGGCGGGCACGCCGGTGCTGCTCAAGCGCGAGCTGATCGCCTCGGGCGACCAGCTCACCAACGCGCAGTCGAGCATCGGCACCGACGGACCCGAAGTGAACGTCACGCTCGACAGCCGCGGCGGCGACTCCATGATGGCCGTGACGCGCCTCAACGTGGGCAAGCTCATGGCCGTGGTCTACATCGAGACGAGCCACCAGACCACGATGGTCGATGGCCAGAAAGTGGAGAAGGACATCACCACCTCCACGGTGATCAACCAGGCCACGATCCAGAGCCTGCTGACCAACAAGTTCCGCATCACCGGCCTGCAGGCCGGCGAGGCCAGCGAGCTGGCGCTGCTGATGCGCGCCGGCGCGCTCGCGACCTCGATGTACCCGGTCGAGGAGCGCGCCATCGGCCCGAGCCTCGGCCAGGACAACATCGACAAGGGCGAGCGCGCGCTGCTGGCGGGCATGCTGATCGTGTTCGGGTTCATGGCCATCTACTACCGCCGTTTCGGCTGGGTGGCCAACATCGTGCTGATCAGCAACGTGATGCTGCTGGTGGCTTTGATGTCGATGATCCGCGCCGCGCTGTCGCTGCCCGGCATCGCCGGCATCGTGCTCACCGTGGGCATGGCGGTGGATGCCAACATCCTCATCTACGAGCGCATCCGCGAGGAGCTGCGCAACAACGTGTCGCCGCAGGCGGCGATCCGCGCCGGCTTCGACAAGGCGTTCTCGGCCATCTCGGACGCGAACGTCACCACCCTGATCGCGGGCGTGGTGCTGTGGGTGTTCGGCACCGGCCCGATCCGCGGCTTCGCGGTGGTGCTGGTGCTCGGCATCGCCACCTCGCTGTTCACCGCCATCATCGGCTCGCGCGCGCTGGTTACGCTGATGTACGGCGGCTCCAGGCGCGTCACCAAGCTGTCGATCTGAGGACCTGACCGCCATGGAATTCTTTCACAGGGTCACCAACTTCCCGTTCATGTCGCTGCGCAAGATCTGGTATGCGATCTCCGCGGTGCTGGTGATCGGCTCGCTGGTGTCGCTCGCCTGGCGCGGCCTGAATTACGGCGTCGATTTCACGGGCGGCATCACGGTGCAGGCCACGTTCCCGACCACCGCGAACCTGGACGCCATCCGCACCGGGCTCGAGGGCCTGGGCTACAAGGACGCGCCGGTGCAGAATTTCGGCAGCTCGCGCAATGTGTCGTTCCGCCTGCCGGCCAATGACAAGGTGAGCTCGGACCAGATCCGCGCGCAGATGACCAAGTTGCTGCAGGGGATCGATGCCGGCGCCGAGGTGCAGCAGATCGAGGTGATCGGCCCGCAGATCGGCAGCGAACTGCGCACCGGGGCCATCGAATCGCTGTTCGCGACGCTGCTGCTGATCTTCGTGTACGTGGCGATCCGCTTCCACACCTGGCGTCTCTCGCTGGGCGCCATTTTCGCGGCGCTGCACGATCCCATCATCGTGCTCGGCTTCTTCTCGTTCACGCAGATCACCTTCGATCTCACGGTGGTGGCCGCGACGCTGGCGGTCATCGGCTACTCGCTCAATGACACCATCGTCGTGTTCGACCGTATCCGCGAACGCTTCCATGCCGCGCGTCGCCTGCCCCCGCAGGAGGTCATGGACCAGTCGATCAACCAGACGCTGTCGCGAACCGTCATCACCAGCGGCGCCACCTTCCTGGTGGTGCTGATGCTGTTCGTGTTCGGCGGCCCGGTGCTGCTCGGCTTCTCCACCGCGCTGATGGTGGGCATCCTGGTCGGTACCTATTCCTCGATCTACATCGCCGGCGCGGCGGCGCTCGACATGGGCCTGAAGGCCGAGCACCTGCTGCCCACCGCCGTGAAGCATCCGATCGACGATCTGCCCTGAGGCGCAGGGAGCGGCCGTGCTTCAGCTGCTCTCCGATCCTTCCTCCTGGCTGGCGCTGGCCACGCTGACGCTGCTGGAAATCGTCCTCGGCATCGACAACGTCATCTTCCTGTCCATCCTGGTCGGCCGGCTGGAGCACAGCCGCCAGAAGCAGGCGCGCATCCTCGGTCTCGCGCTCGCCATGCTGACGCGCATCGGGTTGCTGTTCTCCATCGTGTGGCTGATCCGGCTCACGCAGCCCTGGTTCCAGGTGCTTGGGCAGGGCGTCTCCGGCCGCGACCTGATCCTGGCCGGTGGCGGCCTGTTCCTGCTGGTCAAGAGCGTGCTGGAGATCCACCACACGCTGGAAGGCGCGGCCGGGGCGCACCACTCGCGCGTGCTGGCGAATTTCGCGCTGATCGTGATGCAGATCGCCGTGATCGACATCGTGTTCTCGCTGGATTCGGTGTTCACGGCCGTCGGCCTGGCGCGCGCGGACCAGGTGCCAGTGATGGTGGTGGCCATCATGATCTCGGTGGGCGTGATGATGTGGCTGTCCGGCCCGATCTCGGAGTTCGTCGACCGCCATCCGACGGTGAAGATCCTTGCGCTGGCGTTCCTGATCCTGGTCGGCATGGCGCTGATCGGCGAGGGTCTCGAATTCCACATCCCCAAGGGCTACCTGTACTTCGCGATGGCCTTCTCGGTGCTGGTGGAGATGATCAACCTGCGGCTGCGCAAGCTGCTGGACGCGCGGCGCCAGCGGCCGCACTGAAGCTGCTGCCACCATGAACCGCAAACCCGCGACGCCCGCTTCCCGTTCCAGCAGCGCGGCGGCGGGCGCGCATCCGGGACTGGGCGCGCAGCCGCCCCGTTCGGCCACGCACGCGCTGGTCGCGTTCAGCGGCCTGTTCGGCCTGGTCGTCGGCGTGGTGCTCGCGCGCCTCTGGCATCCCAGCGACCGCATCTACGTGCTGGCGCTGCTGGTGATGGGTTGCACCGCGCTCGGCGTCTTCATCCCGGACCTGTGCTGGCAGCGGGTGCAGCGCCGCGAGCTGGCGCAGGTGCGGCGCGCCGGAAGCTGGGCACGCACGGCCACGAAATACCTCGGCCTGATCGGCTGCCTGGCCTTCGTGGGCCTGATCTACTGGCTGTTCCCCGCGTACTACCGTGACGACAGTTTCTTCCACAATTACTGGTCGGTGCTGTGGATCCTCGCCCCGCTCATCCTGGTGCCCGCGTTGCCGTATCTTTACTGGGTGGACCGGCGCATGCCGGTGGCCGAGGACGGCCTGTGGCAGCTGGGACGCGCGCTGAGCGGGCACGCGGCAGATGCGGTGCCGGCCGAAGTCGGACAGCTGCTGCTGGGCTGGCTGGTGAAGGCGTTCTTCATGGCGCTGATGTTCGTGTTCTTCTGCAACGACCTGGTGCGCCTGCTGGATACCCGCGTCGCGCAGCTCGACAACCAGGATGCGTTGTTCGACTTCAGCGTGTTCGCGCTGTACTTCATCGACGTCGCGCTGGTCTCGATGACCTACCTGGTTTCGCTGCGCCTGACCGACACGCACCTGCGTTCCACCGAGCCCACGCTGCTCGGCTGGGCCACCGCGCTGATCTGCTATCCGCCCTTCAATTCGCTGCCGTACCTGGATTACCAGCCGCCGCATGAATGGGGCTACTGGCTCGGCAAGTACGAGATCCCGAGCGATCTGTGGGGCAGCGCGATCCTGGCGCTGGTGGTGGTGTACGTGTGGGCCACCGTGGCCTTCGGCGGTCGTTTCTCCAACCTCACCCACCGCGGCATCATCACCAATGGCCCGTACCGCTACACGCGCCATCCGGCGTACCTCGCCAAGAACCTGTCGTGGTGGCTGGTGTCCATGCCGTTCATGTTCGCGGGCAACTGGCCCGATACGATCCGGCACTGCGTGCTGCTGGGCTGCCTGAACTTCATCTACTATCTGCGCGCCAAGACCGAAGAGCGCCATCTGTCGCAGGACCCGGTGTATGCCGAGTACGCCGCGTGGATCGAAGCCCACGGCCTGTTGCGATTCGTGAACCGCATTCCACTGCTCGGCGCGCTGGCGCGCTGGCAACCATCGAAGGAGTCGCCATGGACGTCAAGGCAGCGGTAGCGTGGCGGGCGGGTGAGCCGCTGAGCATCGAGACCGTGCAGCTCGAAGGGCCGCGCTTCGGCGAGGTGCTGATCGAGATCCGCGCTTCGGGCATCTGTCACACGGACGAGTTCACGCGTTCCGGCGCGGATCCCGAAGGGCTGTTCCCCGTGATCTTCGGCCACGAGGGCGCGGGCGTGGTGGTCGAAGTGGGGCCGGGCGTCAGCTCGCTGCGAGCCGGGGACCATGTCATCCCGCTCTACACGCCCGAATGCCGGCAGTGCAAATCCTGCCTGTCGCGCAAGACCAACCTGTGCACCGCGATCCGCACCACGCAGGGCCAGGGCGTGATGCCCGACGGCAGCAGCCGCTTCTCCATCAACGGCCAGCAGCTGCACCACTACATGGGCTGCTCCACGTTCGCGAACTTCACCGTGCTGCCGGAGATCGCGCTCGCGAAGATCCGCGAGGACGCGCCGTTCGAGAAGGTGTGCTACATCGGCTGCGGCGTCACCACGGGCATCGGCGCGGTGATCAACACCGCCCGAGTGGAGGCGGGCGCGAACGTGGTCGTGTTCGGCCTCGGCGGTATCGGATTGAACGTCATCCAGGGCGCGCGGCTGGTGGGCGCCAACAGGATCATCGGCGTCGATCTCAATCCGGGCCGGCGCGCGCTGGCTGAGAAGTTCGGCATGACGCACTTCGTGAACCCGAAGGAGGTGCAGGGCGAGCTGGTGCCGTACCTGGTCAGCCTCACCGACGGCGGCGCCGACTACAGTTTCGAATGCGTCGGCAACGTCGAGCTGATGCGCACCGCGCTCGAGTGCACCCACCGCGGCTGGGGCCAGTCCATCATCATCGGCGTGGCCGGCGCGGGGCAGGAAATCCGCACCCGCCCGTTCCAGCTCGTGACCGGGCGCGTCTGGAAGGGCACGGCGTTCGGCGGCGCGCGCGGCCGCACCGATGTGCCGAAGATCGTGGACTGGTACATGGACGGGAAGATCAACATCGACGATCTGATCACCCACGTGCTGCCGCTGGCGGACATCAACCGCGGTTTCGAGCTCATGCACGCCGGAGAGTCGATCCGCAGCGTCGTCACGTTCTGAGACCTTTATTTCCTCCGCGCCGGAACTTTCCCACGGCGGCCGGGTAATCGTTTATAACCGTGCAGCATGGAGGCTGTGGCTTGACACTCGCCCTGTCGACCCTGATCTACGAGTGGCGCCGCTACCTGGCGGCGGTCATCGCGCTGGCGGTGGCCGGCCTGCTGGTGTTGGCCATGGCCGGCATGTTCGTGGGCATGGCGACTTCGTTCACGGCCACCATCGACCGCTCGCCGGCCGAAGTCATGATCCTGCCGCCCACCGCCGACAGCCTGTTCTCCAACGATTCGGGCCAACCGCGCCGGATCATTCCCGAGATCTATGTGCAGTCGGACGTGCTGGAGGTGCAGCCGCTGAATTTCGGCTGGGCGCAGTGGTCCAATTTCCCGGCTGACGGCCAGGCCGCCAAGAGCGATGGCGTGCAGGTGGTCGCGGTCGAACCCACGCCAGGCGCGGTCACGCTGCCGAGCGACTTCGGGCCCGACATCATCGATGCCCTGCAGGAACCGTACGCGGTCGTGATCGACCGCTCCAGCCTGGGCAAGCTCGGCGTGAAGCTGGGCGACAAGGCCAAGATGAACGGTTCCAGCGTCAACGTGCGCGGCATCGTGGATGGCTACGCCTCGATGTTCAACTCGTTCGTATTCGTCTCGATCCAGACCGCCAAGCTCCTGCACCAGTACAACGATGGCCCGCGCGTGGGCGCGCTGGTGGTGAAGATCGACGATCCGCTCAAGGCGCAGCAGGTCGTCGCGGAACTCAATGTGCTGTCCAAGGGCCAGTACAAGGCCTGGACGCGCCAGCAGTTCTCGGTGGCCAGCCAGAAATCCATGCTCAAGCAGGGCGGGATCGTGGTGATGATCGGTTTCGCCGCGGTGGTCGGCGCTTTCATCGGCATCGTGATCACCTGGCAGACGCTGCAGGGCGCGATCCTCGCCAACATCAAGGAGTTCGCCAGCCTGCGCGCGCTGGGTGTCTCGATGGGGAGCCTGAGGCGCATCGTCATGGAGCTCAGCCTGTGGGTGGGCGTGGCAGGCCTTTTGCTCACCACGATATTGACGGGCATCGTCTGGGCGCTGGCCGAAACGTTCGGCGTGCCGATGGCGTTCCCGCTGTTCATCGACCTGCCGGTGGGCATCGCGCTGCTGCTGATCGCCATCCTTTCGGGGGCGCTGACGCTGCGCGTCCTGAAGAAGAGCCAGCCGGCGGACCTGCTGCGATGAGGCCGCTGCCATGAGCCTGCTCGCCATCGAAGCGCGCGGCCTGAGCAAGGCCTACCGGATCGGCAAAACGCGCCAGCAGGTGCTCAAGAACGTCGACTTCACGGCCTATCACGGCCAGGTCACCATGGTCATGGGCCCGTCGGGCTCCGGCAAGTCCACGCTCATCGCCGCGCTGTCGGGATTGCTGCGGCCGGACGAGGGCGAAGTGAAGGTGCTGGGCGAGAGCCTGTGGATCCAACGCTGGGGCAAGATCGACAGGTTCCGCCTCGATCACTTCGGATTCATCTTCCAGGGGTTCAACCTGTTCCCCTCGCTGGACGCCACCGCGCAGGTGGTGCAGATCCTGCGCTACTGCGGCGTGAGCAAACGCGACTCGGTGCGCCGTGCCACCGCAGTGCTCGAATCGGTCGGGCTGGGACAGCGGCTGCACCAGAAGCCCACCGAACTCTCCGGTGGCGAGAAGCAGCGCGTGGCCATTGCCCGTGCGCTGGCCAAGTCGCCCGGGTTGATCTTCGCCGACGAACCCACTTCCGCGCTGGATTCCACCAACGGCCAGGTGGTGATCCGGCTGCTGCACCAGGCCGCCAGGGAACGCGGCGCGGCCATCGTCGTGGTCACGCACGATCCGCGCCTGGAGCAGCACGCCGACCGGGTCATCCACATGGAAGACGGCAAGATCCTGGACGATCGCATGATCACCGACCCGCCCGCCATCGACCCGAGCCACATCGGACGCAAAGCATGAAGCACGCACACCGCGCGAAATTCCTGATTGCCGGTCTCCTCGCCGCGACCCTCTCGCTGACGGCCTGCAACCGGGCGGGCGGCGATGCCGGCGGAAAGAACGCCGTGGTCGCGCCGCCTTCGCCCTACGCCACCATCGCCAATGGCAAGGTCGACGTCGAAGGCGGCGTCATCGAAGTGGCCGCGCGCCGGCCTGGCGTGGTCACCGAGGTGCTGGTGCAGGAAGGCGACGTGGTGAAGGCGGGCCAGGTCCTCGCGCGACAGGATGATCGCGATGCGGTGCTGGCGACCGGCAGCGCGCGCGCCGCGCTGCTGCAGGCCGAGAGCCAGATACCGCTGCTGGAACTCAACATCCGCACCGCGCAACGCGAATACGAGCGCGTCAAGCAGCTCATCGCCCAGCACCTGATCTCGCAGCAGGCGCTGGACCAGAGCAACGACGCGCTCGAAACGGCGCAGGCGCAGCTCACCATCCAGAAGGCCGCGGTCGAGACCGCCAAGGCGCAGGTGGCGCAGGCGCTGTACAACCAGGAGCTCACGATCGTGCGGGCGCCGATGAACGGCAAGATCGTGCGCCGCTACACCAATCCCGGCACGGGCGCATCGACGCTGAACGTGTCGACCATGTTCGACCTCGAACCCGCGATCCCGCACATCATCCGCGCCGAGATCATCGAGAGCGCGATCCCGGACGTGCACGTCGGCCAGGAGGCCGAGATCGTCCCGGAAGCGAATCCCGACGTGGTCGCGGTGGGCAAGGTGGTGCGCATCGCCGCCACTTTTGGCGCGCGCAAACTCAAGTCCGACGCCGCGAACGAGGCCACCGATGAGCGCGTGGTGGAAGTGGTGGTGTCGGCGGAAGGCGCACCATTCCTGATCGGCCAGCGCGTACTGGTGAAGTTCATGAAACCGGGGGAAAAGGCCGGCGTGAAGCGGCCCGCGGCCGGCGCCCCAGCGCCGGCCCCCCCATCCCCGTAGCCCCCGGGGGCGCGGCGTGACCCCGCCGCGCGGTG
>Ga0335083_10007852_pt1 | contig 13112 bp, 10 predicted proteins | sample Lox_Sample_42_FD_206716 | JGI IMG/M metagenome (GOLD analysis project Ga0335083, IMG submission 206716) | Soil microbial communities from Loxahatchee National Wildlife Refuge, Florida, United States - Lox_Sample_4.2 | ecosystem: Environmental > Terrestrial > Soil > Wetlands | place: USA...
GAGGCGTTACCACCTCATCAAGTTCTACGAGTGCGGAGGGGGAGCGCTCGGCGTAACCTTGGTCGCTGGTTCCTGCGCGGATGGCGTTACCACCGTCGGCGGCGCAGCGGGCACGGTTCTTGCCGGTGGGAGAGGCGGCTGTACGATTCGGGCGACGTATGTGTCGTAATCTTCGTTCATAGCTCCGATCACCCGCCCATTGTCATTCAACGAAATCGTCCAGATCGTGTACACCTTGGCCGCGCCGCGATCCGAGAATTGAATCTGTCGCTGCTTGGTCGATGCGTCAAACCGATAGGTCGCCAACGGAGCCTTGATAGTTGCGACGTCCAGACTAGGCTGATCCGGAACGTTCGGCCGCCCTCCGACGACTTCCGCGTAGCAAACTCCCAGTGAGAGCCATTTTCCTTCCGGGTCGGAATCTTTCTTGGCGGTCTCCGCAGGGACCACAGAGTTGAACAGCTCGAAATTTCGAGGATTCTTCACAGCCGGCGTGTACGGAGACGCATTGCGATAAAGCACCGGAACAATCCGAACCCTCCCCTTGTCTCGCGGTATCAGCGCTGTGAAAAGCGATTCGGTCCCATCTGGAAATTTCTCCAGATAGTGGAGCAGCAGGATAGCCGGAAGTGGGGGGCAAACGGTCTGATCATATGTCCATTTACCGGCTGTCAGGTCGTACCCGTAGAACTGGGCTTCGGCAACGAGTTCTTTCTGGCGCTTACGAAGAAGTTCGCGGTCGGAGTCGTCAAACTGATCCGGCGCGATATGCTGCAGCGAGAAGTACTTGATCTGCTGTGGGCGATCGGAGTCAGACATCTGACCCATCAAGCTCGCGGCTCCGAAAGACGGCCACAAAAACAGCCCGCCACACAGCAAAATCAGTGCCCAAATAGCAACCTTGAAGACGGCCTTCATCTTCTTCAACTTTACCATTCACATGCATAAGCAAGAGGGGACAGCCATTTGGCTGTCCCCTCTCGTCTTGCACTGATCTGACTGTCTTTTAGGATTTGCCAGACGGCTTGCGAGTGGTGTGATGGACCGGCGCCTTCGGAGCCTGCTTCGGTTCGCCGTCCTTCATCACGATCATCGGCGGCTGCTGGGTATACGAATCGAACGTCGCGACAAAGGTCACCTGAGTGCCCGCAGCCGGAATGTCCTTCAGCGACGTCTTCATGTTGATGGTGAAGTCCGCCTTCTGAGACTGCTTCGCATCTTCCGACACCGCAAGCTGCACCGAGTCGGCTGTGGCCTGGATCACAGTGCCAGGGACCTCGGTCGTCTTGCCCTGCAGTACAGCCCAGACCTTCCCCGCGTCTTCCTGTGAACCATTCGCCAGCACGAATTCCTTGTCTGAGAGCGACATGCCCTTATCAAGATCGGTCGTGCCCGCAACGGCGTTATGCGCCAACTGCTGTGGCGACGGCGGCGGAGGAGCCGGGACCGGCTTGTAGGAATCCGGCGGGAACAGGTTGTCGTGAGCAAGCTGCTTGATCTGATCAAAGCCTTCCATGCTGCCGTGGTACTTCTTGTACCAGTACTCGGCGGCCTGCTCGACGTTCGTCTTATAAGGCTCTTGGAGATATTGAGCCGCGCGCGTGAGATACCAGATTCCGTTCACCAGATCCTTCGGATCCTGCTGAACGTATGCGTTTCCAAGTGCATAAGTATCCGCCAGCGGCAGACCCTTCGTCGTCTGTGAAGGATCCTTGATGGCGTGCAGTTCAGCCAGGTAGTTGTCGATCGCGTTCTTGTAGTCCTTCTTCGCGATGTCATCTGCCCCGATCACGTCACCGAAAATCGGTCCGGAGACCTCCTTGAGCTTTTGAAAATCAGCGTCGCTCATGCTCGCCGGCTTGGTCGCGTTCTGTCCGCGCTGAGCCAGCGCCGCCGCTTCGTCAAGCTTGGCCTGATCGCCGTTCGCCTGCTGCTTCGTTACGTAAACAACAAAAATCAGAGCGCGAAGGTTGTTCGGGTCGACCTGCAGAAGTCTCTTGGCAGCGTCATAAGTCTTGGCCGTATCCCCAGTTGCCTGGTAAGCCCCGACGAGTTGTTCGAGCATTTCGCCCTTCACGACGCTGTTCGGATACTGCTGAAGAAAACTCTCAATAGCGGCTGCCTTTGCAGCTGGCGTCGACTGGCCGATCGCGCTCGTGTAGGCGTTGTACTCGGCCGGATCTTTGATGGTGATCTGACTCGACTGTGAACCCTGATCCTGAGCCATGGCAGGTGGCGGGAGGCAAAGGGCGCTGGTCGCAATGGCCAGCAGGGAAGCAAAAAGGACCTTCTTCATTCAACGCTCCTAGATCTTCTCGATAATTAAAGCACTCAGCAGGTGCGAGCCGGCGGAGGATGCCCACGCGTTGCATCGGACCACACCAACCCGCAAAAAACCACAATAGTGCGCGCGCCCATGCAATTTGCTGGATTATAGAAACCAGTGGCTTGCTATGACAAGTTTTGTGCAGCGGGAACCAGATTAGCCGCGTTACCCGGGGGCCATTAAACCCACTTTGCGCACTGGAACGGGTTCGGCGCGGTCGGGCTGATTCGCATCTTCAACGCGTCTTAACAAATCGCGAGGGCGTATGGCTGAGTTGGATGGGCAGATTGCAGTTGTGACCGGAGCCGGACGGGGCATCGGTGAGGCCACCAGTAAAAGGCTCGCCACCATGGGAGCTCTGGTCTTGCTCGTCGCGCGCGACGTTGAGCAGCTGAACAAGGTCAAAGGCGAAATTGAAAATGACGGAGGCCGGGCAGAGGCCTGTCCGCTCGACCTTCTTCAGGATGCCCAGATCAGCGGGTTAGCAGGGGCCATCAGGACACGCCATAGCCGCTGCGACATCCTGGTGAACAATGCCGGAATCGGCATCATTGGCAAGCCCCTGCATGAAACAACTCCAGAGGACTGGGACGCGATGCTGAACACGAATCTGCGCGCTCCATATCTAATGATTCGAGCATTGTCCCCGTTGATGATCGCCGCCGGGCGTGGCCACATCATCAATGTTTCATCCCTGGCCGGTCATAACCCATTGAAAAACGGCGCTGCCTATGCCGCATCAAAATGGGGCCTGAACGGACTAACCTATTCCGTCGCCGAGGAACTCCGTGAGCATGGCATCCGGGTCTCGGCGGTTGCGCCGGGATCAGTCAACACAGGCTTCGGACGCGGCGCCAAGGATGGCAGCTGGAAGATTCAGCCTGACGACGTGGCGAATATAGTCGCCATGCTTGTTACCCAGTCCTCATCCTCATTTGTGAGCGAAGTTCTTGTACGCCCCGCGCGAAAGCCCGAGACTCGGCCCTCAGCGCCCGAACTGGCGTAAATGGTGGTCGGCGTGAAGCCATCCCCACCGCAACCACTCGGCGCGGGTGAGGGCGCCGAAAAACGGGTGGCGCTTACCTTCCAGGTCCGTATCGCATATGCGATTACGCAGCTCGATCGTTCTCAGGCGCTCCAATTCGAAATCATCCAATTGCGGATTCAGCTTGCACTGATCGATCTCCGGGCGCGTCGTAAAGTTCTTACCCCACTTTAGAGGGACGTAAAGCGCAGCCCACTTCAGCGCTATCCGCTGCACCTGAGGTATTTCAGCATCACTGACCTTCATTTCGCCCAGAGGTACCCGCATCGAATCGGCCAGGTGCCGGAGCATCTGGTGAGGGCTCATCCGCCCCCAGCGCGCAGCATCATCCGGCTGGAGAGACTTCAGCCTTGCCGTGATCGATCGAGCATCTTCGCTCTCGGCCAGAGTCTTCATACGCTGAAAATGCTACATCACCGCCACTGCAGGGTATCTTGACTGGTTCCGGAGCTAGTTTTTGGCTTGTTTTCAGGCTCTGGGGCTAATAGGCTCAAATTCTGGCGATTCCCGGCGACAATCAGTGAGGGAGAGATGCCCCGCGTGGGCGGGTCGGCCGACTTCCGGTCGGAGAGTGTCCAATTGCACTCCAGCTCCAAAGAATTGAATTGTGATCGCCTTATCCACAATATCTTGGGGTACCAGTGTTGACCCCGTCCGAGCTGATGTCTAAAGTTTCCCTTGATGCACCTCAATTCCAGTCCGGTCCGTCTTGTCCTCACCGCCGCCCAGCTGAGGAGTGACAACGCATGCTGAAGCTGAAAAAAATTCAGATTCTGGGATTTAAATCCTTCTGCGATCGCACCGAAGTTCATCTCCCCGGTCAGGGGATCGCTGTGATTGTTGGACCAAATGGCTGTGGCAAGTCCAACATCCTGGACGCAGTAAGCTGGGTGCTTGGCGAACAGAGCGCAAAGAGCCTCCGCGGCGGAAGGATGGAGGATGTCATATTTGCCGGAACGCGCGATCGCAAGCAGCTGGGCATGGCTGAGGTGTCCATCACGTTGATCGATCCCGACAGCTATGCCGATGGCCCGCTGCTGACCGAGCCGGAAGTCATTATCGAGAATGATCCGGATTGGGATGAAAACAAGCTCCGCGCTGAACGAGCGGCCGAAGTCGAGGAAATCATTGCTGAGTCGCAGCCCGGCCAGGTGCTGGAAGGCGAAGCCCCTCCGAAACTCGAATCTGTGCCAGAAGCCACAGAAGCAGAGCACAGCGACGGCTCCAACGCCGTTGTGTTGAAAATCCGCCGCCGCAAGTTTCAGAAAACGCCCAGACAGGGCGAGATCATCGTTACTCGGCGTCTGTTCCGCACTGGCGAAAGCGAATATCTGCTGAACGGCAAGCTCTGCCGCTTGCGCGACATTCAGGACATTTTCATGGGCACGGGCCTGGGTCCGGAGTCCTACGCCATCATCGGGCAGGAACGCATCGGGCAGCTCCTGAGCTCGAAGCCTCACGATCGCCGCGCCATCATTGAAGAGGCCGCCGGGATCACCCGCTTCAAGACCAAGAAACGGCTTGCTGAGCTGCGTCTTGAACAAGCAAAGCAGAACCTCTCCCGCGTCAACGACATATTCGAAGAAGTCACGCGTCAGCTCGGTTCCCTGAAGCGCCAGGCCGCAAAGGCGGAGCGTTACGCTGCTATCCGCGACGAAATGCGCGGCCGGCTCCGCGTCGTTCTGGCAAGCAAGCTCGGGCTGATGGACACCGAGCAAACCTCGGTGCTCTCTGACATAGAAACGCTTTCCAGCCAGATCACCGAGCACGATTCAGAGATTGAAAGCCTTGACTCGCAGCACGCCACGGGCACGGCCCAGGGCTACGAGCTCGACTCCAGGGCAAAGGACGCCCAAAACCGGGCCAGCCAATATGCCGTTGAGCGTGAGCGTGTCACTGCGCGCCAGAACAGCAATCAGGAACGGATCCTCGAACTCCAGGCCCGCGCGGCCGCGGGCGCTGCTGAATTGGAGCAGGCGAAGCAGCACCTCGCCAGCCTGACCGCAGAGCGGGATGCCCAGCGAGTGTTCCTCGAAACGGCAGCAGCGGATTCAGCCGCTTTTCGCCAGCAGGTTGAATCGCGTCAGCAGCAGGCTCGCGAGGCAGTCGCCGCGGTCAGCGCCGCGGAACAACGCGTCGAGACCGCCCGGCGGCAAGCCATGCAGTTGCTCTCTCAACTCGGACAAGTCCGGAATCAAGCAACGCAGGCGGAAGAATCCCTTGCCTCGCTGGAGCGCGAGGCCGACCGGCTCGCCTCCGAGATTTCAGTTGCCAAGCGCGACCTCGAAGCGCTGGGCGCGGAGCGCGGCCAGCTGTCGATGAACTTCGAGTCGATCACCGAGACACTGAAGCGCCTCGAATCCGAAATAGTTTCATTGCGCGACAGCATCAATACGAAACGCAGCGAAGAATCTGAAGCAAAACGCCGAGGCGACCAGCTTCGCGCCGAACACGCGACTCTTACCGGACGACACAACTCGCTGAATGCGCTGATTCGCGAGCACAGCTATTCCACCGATACCGTCCGCAAGCTGTTTCGCTCGAATTCCCTCGGCGGCGGACTCGCCCCGGTCGGCACCCTGGCAGATTTCCTCGAAGTAAACGGCCAATATGAGAGCGTCGTCGACGAGTTCCTCCGTGATGAGCTGAACTACATAGTCGTGAAGAGCTGGGATGCAGCGAACGAAGGCATGCGTCTGCTGAAGACCGACGTAGATGGCCGCGCCACGTTTCTAGTTCATCCCGAGGACGCTCAGGCGAAGTTTTCCTTTGCAGCGGGCAGCGCCCCTCCCAGTTATCAGCAACAGCAGGGCATCGTCAGGCTTAAGGAATGTATCCGCGTGCTCGACGGCTTTGGCAGCTCGCTGGAGGTCATTCTGCCCAAGCTGCGCGAAGGCTACGTAGCGCCGAATTCCGATACGGCCCGCGCCCTCGCCCTTGAGAATCCTCACGCTTTCTTTTTGTCCCCCTCCGGCGAGTGCTTCCACAACGTAACCGTGACCGGAGGCAAGCCGCGCGCCGAAGGCCCGTTGGCCCTCAAACGTGAGCTGCGCGAAACCCAGCAGAAACTCGAAGCCGTGGAGCGCGAGCTTAGCGCTTGTGATGTAAGGGTCGCCACGCTGACGAAGGAACTCGGTGAGCTGACCCGCCAGTTGGAAGTCAAGACCGAGGAGCGGCGTACAGCCGAGCGCGAGAGCGCAAATCAGTCGGCCGCCCTGCGCCAGATGGAGTCTGAAGTGCAACGTCTGGATCGCCGCATTCAGGAGTGGACGCTTCAGACTGAACGCAACAAGGACGCCCGTGCCTCCAAACAAATCCACATCGAGAAGATGCGCGACGAGGCGAAAAATCTTGAAGCTCAGCATGAGGCGATGGAAGCCGGTCTCGCTCAACTGCAAAGTTCGATCGAAGAGTTGCGAGCCGCTCGTGAGGAAGCGCAGCAGCAAGTAGCACAGGCCTCGGCTGAACTGGCAGGTCTTGAAGAGCGCCGCCGCGGCGCTGAATCTGCCTTCTCCCGCATCGACCGCATGTACGCCGAGTTGACCCAGCGGGTAAACCAGATCGACCAGCAGTTGGCCGGAGCCATTGCAGAACAGCAGCAGCGTGGGACCGAGAACGAACAACTCGCTACCAGATCCACCGAACTGGCGCAACTGCATGAGGAGACCCTCGCTCAGATTGCACTTCTCACCAAAGAAGCGACCGAATTACGCGCACTCCTCGCCGAACTTGATCAGAGGCTGAAGGTATTGAGGGCTGAAGCCGACAGACTGCGCGACACTCGCAGCGACCGCACCGCTCGCGCGGCAACACTTTCCGCCGACATCGCCCATCTGGAAGAAGCGTGCATCAACGACCTTGGGGCTGAGCCAGCCGTGCTTCGTGCTGAGACAGAAATTCCGCGACTCGAGGGTGAGATGCTCGCGGCCGAAGACGAAGCCTGCCGCGGCCTGAAGCAGAAAATGGACTCGATGGGGCCGGTCAACATGATGGCTCTCGAGGAATACAAAGAAACGGAGCAGCGCCACCAGTTCCTCGAAACGCAGCGCAAAGACCTGCTTGACTCCATCGAAAACACGCAGGCAACCATCCGCGAAATAGACCAGATCTCACGCACGAAGTTCGACGAAGCCTTCGCACGCATCAACGAGAATTTTGGCGTTACCTTTTCTCGGTTATTCGGCGGAGGCCAGGCTTTCATGCGCTTGACCGACGAAGAAAACTCCGCGGACAGCGGGGTCGACATCGTCTCCCAGCCGCCCGGCAAGAAATTGCAGAACGTCCTTCTGCTCTCCGGCGGCGAAAAAGCTCTCACGGCGCTCTCGCTCCTTGTCGGAATCTTCCAATACCAGCCGAGTCCGTTCTGCGTGCTCGATGAAGTCGACGCTCCCCTCGATGAGACCAACGTCGGGCGCCTCGCGGATATGCTGCACAGCATGGCGGTAGATACTCAGTTCGTCATGGTCACCCACTCCAAGCGAATGATGACCGGTGCCGACCTCATCTACGGAGTCACCATGCAGGAACCGGGTGTCTCGAAGATGGTGAGCGTCCGAGTCGGCGGCCTCGATAAAGGCTCGGAACTCCGTCGCGCCACGGCGTAAGAAGTCGCCTGCTCCTGGCATTTGGAAAAGTCAAGAATCACCTTGGTAATCCCTCTCGCCTGAAAAGATTCCACAAGTACTTTTCTGCTTGACAGCCGTTATCGGTCGTGACACCCGTGTAAATTTTCCGCGTTAATCGGGTATTTACGCTGCATTGACAAAGCGTCCGGCGAACATCAGAATCGGAACTCAGACCGTCCATGAAGGCTTCCCTGTCGACAATCATCGAGACCGAGTTAAGTCTCACTCTGCACGCGCGGGGTAAAGTCCGTGATGTGTACTCGGTCGGCGAGCACCTTCTTATTGTCGCCACGGATCGCATTTCGGCTTTCGACCATGTGCTTGCTACCGGCATTCCCGGCAAGGGTAAGGTCCTTACCCAGCTCTCGCTTTTTTGGTTCGACTTCCTTAAAGACGTTGTTCCAAATCACCTCATTACCGCTGACGTCCGGCAATACCCTCGCGAATTGCACGAGTATGCGGACGAGCTCGACGGCCGTTCCATGCTCGTCAAGCGCGCTCAGATGTTTCCCGTGGAATGTGTGGTCCGCGGGTATCTGTCCGGTTCAGGGTGGAAGGACTACCTCGCCACAGGCTCAGTCTGCGGGATTCCTCTCCCGGCGGGTTTGCGCGAGGCTGACAAGCTGCCCAATCCGATTTTCACTCCGGCCACCAAGAGCCAGGACGGTGAGCATGATGTGAACATCAGTTTCGACGAGATGGCTTCGCGCATTGGCATGCAAAATGCCGAGCGTCTGAGAGGCCTCGCCCTGTCGATCTACCAGAAGGCCGCTGATTACGCTGCACAGAGAGGGCTCATTCTGGCCGACACCAAGTTCGAGTTCGGAACTCAGGCAGAAGGCATCATACTTGCCGATGAAGTTCTCACCCCCGATTCATCACGCTTCTGGCCGATGGATCAATATGAGCCCGGACATCAGCAACCCTCGTTCGACAAGCAGTACGTGCGCGATTACCTCGAGAGCATTCACTGGAACAAGCGGGCTCCCGCTCCAGCCTTGCCCGATGAAGTGGTGGTACGCACCCAACAAAAGTACCTTGAGGCTTTTCGCTTGCTCACAGGAAAGTCTCTCGTTCTGTAGGTCTTCGGATGGCGCTAATCGATTGGATCATTCTCGTCGTCTTGCTCCTATCGGTGCTGTCCGCGGCGAAGAATGGCTTTTTTCTGGAAGTGTTCTCACTCGTCGGTGTAGTCGCTGGATTGTGGATAGCAAGCTGGAATTTCCAGCGGCTGCTCCCCTGGATTTCTCGATGGATACACTCACTACCGGCCGCGGAAGCATTGTCATTCCTGCTCATTGCCCTTGGGGTCATGATCTTGGCTGGACTCCTGGGAAGGGCGATACGCTGGTCGGTGCATTCCATCGGCCTTGGATGGGCCGACAGATTTGTGGGCGCGGTCTTCGGACTTTTCAAGGGATGTGCGTTGGTCACGCTGGCAGTTTTGACGATCGCAGCTTTTCTGCCTACAGCAACATGGTTTCAACGGTCACGATTGGCACCGTACTTCCTCTCTGCAGCCCACGAGGCGTCAATCGTCACACCATACGAATTTGGCGAACGAATTCGCCAAGGCGTTGTCATAATACGAAATGCTCAGCCGCAATGGCTGAAGCCTTCAGCCATTGCATCACCGCAAATTCTTTCCCCGTGGACGTCAGTTGTTGCAAACCAAAAGCGACCCGGGTAAACCCGGGCGTACGGAAAAGAGGACTTCTGTGAAGCGTGAACTGGATAACCTCGTGAGTCAGATGCACGCCGGCGGCATCACTTATGCCGAGGCTGTGCGCGAATTTAAAAGGCGCTTTCTCCTGGAAGTGCTTTCTCATCACAAGGGCAACCAGTGTAAAGCAGCCCGGGAACTCGGGATGCACCGCAACACCCTAAGCCGGACAATGGCCGAGTTGGAACTCGATCCTTCTCAAATTCGCGGCATTCTCAAGCGTCCGCCCCGCAGTGAACGTCCTGTATTGGAAGTGAGCAGAGTGGCGCGATAGGGACCAGGATCGCTCAGACGCCCTCTCTGCTTTAATCTTGGTTTGAGGGCCAACGAGAAGGTGAGTTCCAACAGTACGCAGACGCCCGCAGAGGCAGCCGCAACGGAGTGCCGTGTCTTCATTCGAGCGGGCTTTCGCTGGGACGAGCAGGGCGCCTATCTGTTCGACATTGACGGCACACTCCTGCGCAGTCGCGACCGCATCCACTTCGACTCGTTCTACTCGAGCGTCCGTACGGTCATGGGCCACGACATCGTCTTTGATGGCGTGACCTTCAGTGGTAACACGGACCCTGGCATCCTGCGTGATGCCTTCCGCCTGGCACAGCTCGACGACACGCACTGGCAGCCCCACCTGCCGAAAGTGCTGGAAGCGATGCGTCTCGAGGTAACCTCACGGCGCTCGGAAATGAAGCTCGTCAAGATGCCCGGTGTGGACGAGATGCTCGCCTACCTCAAGGGCAAGGGCGCTGCATTGGGCGTGGGTACCGGCAACCTGGAGTCTATTGGATGGCTCAAGATCGAAGTGGCCGGCCTGCGCCACTGGTTTGAATTCGGAGGATTCAGCGACAGCCACGCTGTCCGGTCGGACATGATCGCCCATGCCAAGTGTGAAGCCCACAACCATGCCGGGAAGGAAGCTACTGTCTGTGTTGTTGGCGACACACCCTTCGATATCTCGGCCGCGCGCGCGAATGGGTTGCCGACCATTGCAGTGGCGACGGGCCACTTTGGGTTTGATCAACTCATGGAGCATGAACCGGAGGTTTGCACGACAACCCTGGAGGAGCTGCTCCAGACCGTGAAGACCCGCAGTACCCCATGACTCGCCTGAATATCTGCGCTGTTCTCCTGGCACTCGTTGCCGCTGCCGGTCCCGTCTATGGACAGGCTGTTCAACCTCCGCCCGATAACGGCGCACCGGCGATGCCGGCCGCAAAGGATGCTCCCGCCACAGCGGACACTCCAACCGAAAAGCGGCCGACTTCGCGAGAGCGCCGCGAAGCCCAGAAGGCCTATCTCGCGGGCGCAAAGGCACTCGAGCACGAAGACTACAAGACTGCCGAAGAAGCCTTTGAGGACGCAGTTGCGCTGAATCCAACCAACCAGGAATACCTCGCCGCTCGCGAGATAGCCCGGCAGCACCAGGTCACAGCGCTGATCCAGGCTGCTGACAAGGCAAGGCTCCTGGGGCACACGGATGAGGCCGTCGCCGATCTTCGCCAGGCCTTTGTGCTCGATCCCAAGAACGCCATGGTCTCTCAGCACATGGACGAGATATCCGGCATAGCTGCCGAGCCCGATCTCACACGAGCCGAGGACGTGAAAGCCGGTCCGCCGATCGATCTTGCGCCGATGCAGATCCGCCGCACATTCCACCTGCACACCAGCGCGAACGACATGCTGCGCCAGGTGCTGACTGCGTACGGCATCAGCCCCACCTTTGATACTTCGGTCAAGGCCCAGACTGTCCGCCTCGACATTGAGGATGCCGATTACAAGCAGGCAACCGAGGCTGCAAAGCTGCTCACTAAAACATTCTTTGTTCCGCTCGATCCGAAGCGTGTGCTGGTCGCCGAAGACAACCGGGAGAATCGCACGAAGTACCAACGCTTGGCCGTCGAAACAGTCTACTTTCCCGGACTCACTCCCAACGAAGTCACCGAGATGAGCAACGTAGCCAGGAATGTCTTCGAAGCTCAGCAGGTCACTGTCTCTGCCGGAAACGGCACAATGACAGTCCGTGCTCCCTCTGACAAACTGGCGGCCCTCAACTCCACGCTGGCCGAAATGCTCGATGGACGGAGCGAAATCCAGCTCGACCTGCGCCTTTATAGCATCGCGAAGACCCGCGCGCTGAACATCGGTCTGCAGCTTCCTCAGCAAGTCACTCTGTTCAACGTCCAGTCGGAGCTGAACAGCATCATCTCCGCCAACCCCGGCCTGGTCCAGCAGATCATCTCCAGCGGGCTTGCGTCCGCCGGCGATTATGCCGCGATCGCTGCGATCCTCGTTGGCTCTGGCGCAGTGAGCGGCTCGATCCTGAGCCAGGGCTTTGCTGTTTTCGGAGGTGGCTTGACCCTGACCGGCGTCACGGCCGGCCCGGCTACCGCGAACCTTGCACTCAACTCGTCCGAAACCCGCATTCTCGACACGGTCACGATGCGGGTACTCGACCAGGAAGAGTCGACAATCCGCAGCGGCACTCGGTACCCAATTATCACCTCCAGTTACTCGGCTCTGGCCGGAAGTACGCTGGCCATTCCAGGCCTGTCTTCTGCCGGCGTTTCCAGCGCACTGAACGGACTCGGCATCGGCGGCTCTGAGCTCGCCAGCAGCAATTCCGTGATTCCGCAGGTTCAGTACCAGGACCTCGGCCTCACCCTCAAGGTGAAGCCAATGATCCAGAAGAATCGCGACGTTTCTCTCAATCTGGATCTCAAGATCACATCGTTGGCCGGCAGCAGCCTGAATAACATTCCGGTGCTCGACAATCAGCAGTACACCGCCATCACTACCCTGAAGGTTGGCGAGAGTGCCCTAATGGTCAGCAACCTCTCCAGGCAGCAGTCCAAGGCGGTTACCGGGGTCCCAGGCCTCAGCGATCTCCCCGGGTTTCAGTCAACTACGAACAACCAGACGGAAAACGACTTTTCCGAGCTTGTGATTGTGATCACCCCCCGCATTGTGAGGGAGGCTCACAAGCAGGAAGCCGGACAGATGCGCCTCATCCCGTTGCATCCCTAAGCGGTCTCCTCCGCACCCGATCGAGTAAACTGGAGATGAGGAATTTATGCCGGAAATAGTGCGCAGGAAGACCGTTACGGTGAAGGTGGGCCGGGTCGGGGTGGGCTCCGAGGCCCCGGTTGTCGTGCAGTCGATGACCAACACCGATACCGCCGATGTGGCGGGTACGGTTCAGCAGGTGGCGGCTTTGGCCACGGCCGGATCGGAACTCGTCCGCGTGACGGTCAACAACGACGATGCCGCCAAGACTGTGCCCCATATCGTCGATGGCCTGGCCAAGCTCGGTATCGATGTGCCGATCGTGGGTGACTTCCACTACAACGGGCATCTCCTCCTCAAGAAGTATCCTGAGTGCGCGCGGGCGCTGGCGAA
>Ga0335083_10007853_pt1 | contig 13112 bp, 13 predicted proteins | sample Lox_Sample_42_FD_206716 | JGI IMG/M metagenome (GOLD analysis project Ga0335083, IMG submission 206716) | Soil microbial communities from Loxahatchee National Wildlife Refuge, Florida, United States - Lox_Sample_4.2 | ecosystem: Environmental > Terrestrial > Soil > Wetlands | place: USA...
TGCGCTGCGCGACTGCCTGAAGTCGATCCGGGCACCGGCCATCGAGATCCACATGACCAACATCGAGAAGCGCGGCTACGGCTCGATCACCGCGGAGGCGGCGGTCGGCACGATCGCAGGCTTCGGCGTCGATTCGTACCTGCTGGCGCTGGACGCCATGGTCGCGCGGCTCGGGAAGGGGGCGGCATGCTGAGTCGATCGAGGGTTCTGGTCGAGCCTCTCGGCGAGCAGGACCGCGTCGCCTGGCAGCGGCTGGCCCGCGGCTACAACGATTTCTACGAAACCGTGCTCGGCGAGGGCGACTACGAGCAGACGTGGCAGCGGCTGCGGGCGGGCACGGACATCCATGCCCTGGGGGCGCGCCTGAACGGCCGATTGGTCGGCATCGCGCACTATCTGTTCCATGCCGGCATCTGGCGTGAAAGCGTCTGCTACCTGCAGGACCTGTTCGTCGATGAGGCAGCGCGAGGGCAGGGCGTGGCGCGCGCCCTGATCGACGCCGTGGCCGCTGCCGCCCGCCGCCGCGGGGCGGCGCGTTTCTACTGGCAAACCAAGTACGACAACACGCGGGCGCGGGCCCTCTACGAGAAGGTTGCGGTCTTCCGGGGATTCATCCGGTACGACTACCTGCTGGACTGATCGACGCGGCAAACGGGCCCGGAAAACGGGCCCAATGTGGGCCTCTCGCTCCGACGTCGCGATCGGCCCGATGTCTCGGTTCTGTCACTCGCGAGGACTAGGTTTTTGCCGCGCGCGAGCCGCCCCTGCGGTCGCGGCAAACCATCATGTTGGGGGCGTGAATGACAAACGAGGCGGTGCTACCAGGCGGTGCTCAGCCGGCCGGCGATCACCATCCACTCCATAGTTCGGGGATGCCGGGTTGGGCCCACAAGGCGAGTCCGCTGATCGCCATCCTGGTGCTGGGGGCCGGTGCGGTCTACGCCATTGCCGCGCTGGTTGGCGATCTCGAGACGGCGCCTGCGAGCGGCGCGCTGGTCTACGCGTTGCTCGGCCTGGCGCTGCTGATCGCACTGGGCTTCGAATTCGTGAACGGCTTTCACGACACGGCCAATGCCGTGGCGACGGTCATCTACACCAACTCCATGCCGCCGCACTTCGCGGTGATCTGGTCCGGCTGCTTCAACTTCCTGGGCGTGCTGGTGTCGAGCGGCGCGGTCGCCTTCGGCATCATCTCGCTGCTGCCGGTCGAGCTCATCCTGCAGGTCGGCAGCAACGCCGGCTTCTCGATGGTCTTCGCGCTCCTGATCGCGGCGATCATCTGGAACCTCGGCACCTGGTACTACGGCATCCCGAACTCGAGCTCGCATGCGCTGATCGGCTCGATCATCGGCGTCGGCCTGATGAACCAGCTGATGGCGCCATCCGGCTCGGGCACCAGCGGCGTCGACTGGGACCAGGCGCTGGGCGTCGGCAAGTCCCTGCTCTTCTCGCCGCTCGCCGGCTTCTTCATCGCCGGCCTGATGCTGATCCTGGCCAAGTTCCTGCTGCGCATCCCGGCGCTCTACAAGCCGCCGGTCGGCAAGTCGCCGCCGCCGTGGTGGATCCGCGCGTTGCTGATCTTCACCTGCACGGGCGTCTCCTATGCGCACGGCTCGAACGACGGTCAGAAGGGCATGGGCCTGATCATGCTGATCCTGATCGGCACAGTCCCCACGACCTACGCGCTGAACAAGGCGGTGCCCGACAGCTACATGGCCACTTTCGAGAAGAACTCGGCCGCGGTCGCGCAGGTCATCGGCAAGAAGGCCGCCGGCTACAACGTGCTCGGCAATCCGCGTCCGGCCGTCACGCAGTACGTGGCGCGCCATGAGGTCACCGAGGGCACGTTTCCCTCGCTTGCCGTTCTGGTCACCCAGATCTCCGATCAGGTGAAGCAGTACGGTTCGCTCGCCAAGGTCCCGGCCGCCCAGGTCGGCAACGAGCGTAACGACATGTACCTCGCCTCCGAGGCCATCCGTCTCCTGATGAAGGATAAGGCGGCCGAGCTGTCGAAGGACGATGTCGCCGTGCTCAACGACTACAAGAAGTCGCTCGACGCCGGCACGAAGTTCATCCCGACCTGGGTGAAGGTCGCGGTGGCGATCGCGCTGGGCCTCGGCACGATGGTGGGCTGGAAGCGCATCGTCGTCACCGTCGGCGAGAAGATCGGCAAGGAGCATCTGTCCTACGGGCAGGGCGCCGCCGCCGAGCTGACCGCGATGGGCCTGATCCTGGCGGCCGACAATTACGGCCTGCCGGCCAGCACGACCCACGTGCTGTCCTCGGGCGTCGCGGGCACCATGGCGGCAAACGGCTCGGGCCTGCAGATGAGCACGCTGCGCAGCATGGCGCTGGCGTGGATCCTGACGCTCCCGGCCGCGATCGTGCTGTCGGGCTCTCTGTTCGCCCTGCTGCGCTACATCTTCTAGGACCCGACCGGGGCCTAGTCGGGCGACACCCCGAAGCGGCGCTGCCAGAACTCCCGGCTGCGCCGCTCGCCGACATCGCAACCGAGTTCGTACTCGGGACGCACGAATCTGGTGTAGTCCTCCGGCCCGGCCTCGCGCCGGGGCCGGCCGGCCTGGGCAAGCTTCACGCCGTCTCGGAGCGACGGACCGCGACCGATATCGAAGTCGTGGTGCGGGCCTGTGTCGGCGACCTCCTGCAGAAGCTTCTTGCGCACGGCGCGGGGGAAGTCCTCGAAGCTTCGGGCCACCTCGACGAAGGAGTGCGGGCCTCCGGTGACGCAGGCGAGATAGTATTTGTCGAGATCGGCCTCGTTGGGAAAGCCGAACGGGTTGGGCCGGTCGTTCATGATCGGCAGCCCATTGATGGCGATGCGCTCCTTCAGCGCCTCGTGGCGCATGTCGGTGACCAGCGCGCCGTCGTTGTTGGAGCCGTCGCCCGAAATGTCGAGCACCTTGCGCGCGGCCTCGTAGGGCGAGCGGCCGAACAGCGGCACGGCGTAGCGCATGGCGCCGCTGATCGAGGTGCGCCGCGCGATCGACACGGGTGCGTCGGCGAGGCGCTGGGCGAAGGCCGCGATCGAGGCCTCGCTGTCGAGCAGGGTCCAGTCGATCAGCAGCTTCTGCATCCAGGAGTCGGACCATTCGTAGTAGGCGACGGCGATGCGGCCGTTGGGGCCGCCCAGGATCGCCTTGACGATCACCGGGTCGCGGAAGGCGTCGACATAGCCCTGGCGCTGCAGGTGCGCCTCCTCGGGATCGATGCTGCCGGAGATGTCGATGGCCAGCGCCAGCGACAGGTCGACCTCCTTCTTGTCCTGGGCGGTCGCAGGCTCGACCAACAGCGCAAGCAGGGCGGACAGGCAGGCGAGATGACGCATGGGCGGTCTCCGCTTCGGCTGTCGACAGGCGACGCAAGAAGCATACCGGCCGGCGCGCGGGCAGGGAACGGACTTTGGCCCCCGGCGTTTTCCTTGCGATGCAATGTGCAGTCCTTCCGCAATCCCTCATGGGCTATGTCGTGCGCTGCTCGGGGCGCCATCAGCTCGGCCTGGCGGCGCTGGCGACCGGCGTTTTCTGCCTGACGTCGGTGCCGCTCGAGATCCAGCGCCGCATCGTGAACGACGCCATCAAGAGCGGCGCCACGACGACCATCGTCTGGCTGGCCGTTGCCTATGCCGGCGTGGCGCTGGCCGAGCAGGCCTTCAAGCTCGCCCTCAACGTCTATCGCGGCTGGGTGAGCGAGGATGCCGTGCGTTCGCTCCGCCGCACCCTGCGCGAGGCGGGCTTGCGCGAGCCCGCCCATCGCGACGTGCAGCGCGAGGCCAAGAGCGAAGGCAACAAGGACGATGACAGCGAGACCGGCACGCACGCCGCCATGGTCGTGTCCGAGGCCGAACCGATTGGCGGCTTCGTCGGCATGGCGATTTCCGAGCCGCTGCTGCAGGTCGGCATCCTGGTGAGCGTGATCGGCTACATGGCGACGCTCGAGCCCTGGTCGCTGCTGCTGAGCGCGGGCTTCCTGCTGCCGCAGCTCCTGTTCGTGCCGCCGATGCAGCGCGCCATCAACCGGCGTGCCGCGGCGCGCGTGAAGACGCTGCGCCACGTCGGCGGCGATATCGTCTCGAAGGGCGTGCCGGAAGAGGAGGGCATCGATCGCGTGTTCACGCTGAACATGGGCATCTACAAGATCAAGTTCAGCATGAACCTCGCGATGAACTTCATGTATCACGCCGCCGTGGCCATAGCGCTCGGCGCGGGCGGTCTGCTCGCGGTCCAGCACAGGATCGAGGTCGGCACCGTGGTGGCGATCGTCTCGGGGCTGGGCAAGCTCAACGACCCCTGGGGCGACCTGGTGAACTGGGGCCGCGAGCTCTCGGTCGATGCCGTGAAATACCGGCTTTTCGCCGACGCCGTGCACCAGCGTGGGGAAGGGCCCCGTGAGGGGCTTGCAACCGCCTGAAAAAGCACAACATTCCGGGGTATGAGCGACCCCTATTCCGTGCTTGGCGTGGCGAAGACGGCCTCGGATGACGAGATCCGCAAGGCCTTCCGCAAGCTCGCCAAGAAGCACCATCCTGACCTGAATCCGGGCGACAAGGCCGCCGAGGCCAAGTTCAAGGAGATCAGTCAGGCCAACGACATCCTCTCGGATCCGGAGAAGCGCCGGCGTTTCGACGCGGGCGAGATAGATGGGACCGGCGCCGAAGTGCCGCCGCGCGGCTTTTACCGGGATGCGGCGGGCGGTCCGGGCGGCTTCAAGTACAGCCGTGGCGGCGGCCACGAGTCCTTCGCCGACATGGGTGACATCTTCGAGATGTTCCGCCAGCAGGGCGGCGGCGCGCGGGGCTTCCATTTCGGCGGAGAGCGGCCGGGCTTCGACGGCGAGGGGTTCGACATGGGCGGCCTTCCCGTCACCTATGCCCTCACCGTGCCCTTCCTGGTGGGCGCGCGTGGCGGCAAGCAGCGGGTCACCCTGCCCGACGGCCGCACGCTCGACATCGACGTGCCGGAGGGCACCACCGATGGCACGACGCTCCGGCTGAAGGGCCAGGGCATGCCGGGCGCCAAGGGCAAGCCGGCGGGCGATGCCTATGTCGAGATCCGCGTGCAGCCGCATGCCTTCTTCGAGCCGCGCGACAACGACATCCATGTCGAGATGCCGGTGACGCTCACCGAGGCAGTGCTGGGCGGCAAGATCAAGGTGCCGACGGTCGGCGGCCCGGTGATGCTGAACGTGCCGGCCGGCTCCAATTCCGGCGCGTCGCTCAGGCTCAAGGGCCGCGGCCTGCTCGATCGCAAATCGGGCCAGCGGGGCGATCAGTATGTGAAACTCAAGGTCATGCTGCCCGACATGCCAGACGACAAGCTGAAGGCATTCCTCGAATCGTGGGAGGCCGGCAAGGCCTACGACCCGCGCGCGGCGATGGAGCAGTTCACATGACCACCCTCGACGAGCTGCTGCGCCTGCACGGACGGCTGACGACCATGCATGTCGAGCGCTGGGTGGCGCGCGGCCTGCTGCGGCCGGCGGGCGGCGTCGATGCCTGGACCTTCGAGCAGATCGACGTGGCGCGCGTGCGCCTGCTGGCGGAGCTGGCCGACGATGTCGGCTTCGACGACGACACGGTCGAGACCGTCATCGGCCTGGTCGACCAGGTCCATACGCTGCGCGGCCAGCTCGACCTCCTGGCCCACGCCATCGCCGATCAGCCGGCGGAGACGCGCGAGGCGATCGCCGCCGCGTTGCGCCGCCTCGGCCGGTCCTAGGATGGATGATCGGGAGATCCGCGCGGCGCTCGACCGTCACTGGGCCGCTTCGGACGCGAGCGACTTCGAGGCCGAGCACGAGATCTATCGCGAGGACGCCGTGCTCGAATATCCGCAGTCGGGCGAGCGCATCGTCGGCCGGCGCCATATCCAGGCCTCCCGTGCCGCGCAGCCGAACAAGAAGCGCTTCGAGATCAGGCGCATTGTCGGCACCGGCGATCTCTGGGTCACCGAATTCATCATCACTTACGATGGCCAGCCGTCATATACCGTGAGCGTCATGGAGATGAAGGACGGCAAGGTCGCCCGCGAGACGCAATATTTCGGCGATCCTTTCGAGCCGGGGCCATCGCGCGCTCAATGGGTCGAGCGGATCACCTAGCTGCCCGCGCTCGTCTTCCAGATCGTCGCGAGCGAGGTCGCGGCGTCGGTATCGCCGATCATGCCGAGATGGCCGTGGCCGGGCAGGACGGTCACGCCGATGCGCGGGTCGATTTCCTTCATCAGCGGCGCGAAGCGGTCGGCGAGGAAGAGCTCGTCGTTGGCGCCCACGACGATCTGCGTCGGCGGCCGGATGTGGGCCAGCGCCTCGCGCCAATGACGGCCGATGTTGAGGCTGGCGAGCAGGCGAAAGGAATAGACCGGCGTACGATTGTCGTCGGCCTGGGCATTGGTGGCGAAGTGCACGACGGCTAGGTCCTGGAACCAGGGCAGGCCCGCCTGGGACAACAGCGAAAGCGCCACGATGCGCGGCGTGGCGACGCTCGTCCAGCCGCCGGTGCCGGGCCGGTTGGTCGGCGAATCGGAGCCGAGATACGGCGACACGGCGATGTAGTTGTCGAACAGCGCGGCGTTGCGGCCGCTCGCGGTGCGCAGCACGAAGCCGCCGCCGGCCGAGAAGCCCATCAGCGTGCGCCGGACGCCGGGCTTGTCGAGGCCGACCGTCTTCACGAGATCGGCGAGGTCGTCGTCGAGCTGGCCGATGTACGAGACGTCGCCGTTGCGCGTGCCGCTGCCGCCATGGCCGCGCAGCGCGATGGCATAGACCGTGGCGCCCTCGGCCTGCAGGGCCCGGGCGACCTTGTCCATCTCGAGGCCCGAGCCGGTCGAGCCGTGGACCAGCACGACCGCACGGTCAACCTGGCCGGGATAGAGGCGGTAGACGAGCGGGGCGCCGTCGCGCGCCGTTACGCGCTGGGGCTTGGGAATGGCGGCGAAGTTCCAGGCCGCCATGCCGGGAACCGAATCGCCTGCCGCCAGGACGGGCGGCGCCTGCGGCGCGCTGAAGGCGATGACGCCGGCAAAGCCGCAAACGATCAGGACGAGAAGGGCAGCGAGGCCGAGGAGCATGGTGCGGAGCGTGTGTTTCATGCCGCGACCATCGCGCTTGGCCTCGCCAAAGGCGATCCGGTCTTCGCGGACGAGGCCCGATTCTTCGCGATTTGAGGGCCCGGTCACTCACGAAGCGTGGATGGCGGCCCAGATCCGGGCGGGTGTCAGCGGCATGTCGAGATGGCGCACGCCCAGCGGCCTGAGCGCATCGAGGACGGCATTGACGATGGCGGCCGGCGCGCCGTTGGTCGGCAGCTCGCCGACGCCCTTCAGGCCCAGGAAGTTGTTGGGCGAGGGCGTGGCGATGGTGTCGATCCGGAGATCGGGCACATCCTCGGCGCGGGGCAGGGCGTAGTCCATGAGGGTGCCGCTCAGCAACTGGCCGGTCTCCTCGTCGTACAGGGCCTGCTCCATCAGGGCGTTGCCGAGGCCGTGGACGATGCCGCCGTGAAGCTGGCCCGCCAGCAGGAGCGGGTTCACGACCACGCCGCAATCGGCGACTTCGGTCAGACGGTCGATGGTGACGGCGCCGGTCTCGGGGTCGAGCTCGACCTCGCAGACCATGACGCCGGTCGGGAAGGACTCGATCTTGTCGGCAAACACGGCGTCGCCATCGAACGGCTTCCAGGCCGCGAGTTCGAGCAGGCCGATGCGCCGGTCGGTGCCGACGATCTCGAAGCTGCCGTCCTTGAAGGCGATGTCCGCCGCTGAGGTCTCCAGCCGCTCGGCGGCGAGATCGCGGCCGCGCTTGATCACCTCGTCGGCGGCACGGCGCAAGGTCGTGCCGCTGATGATGGTCGAGGAGGAGCCGCCGGTGCCGCCGCCGTGCGGGATGGTGCGCGTGTCACCTTGCTCGATTTCGATCCGGTCGAGCGGCACGCCGAGCGCCGACGACAGAAGCTGGCCGAAGATCGTCTCATGACCCTGGCCCTGGCTCTGCGTGCCGACGCGCGCGACCAGCCGGTCGGCCTCGACCTGGACCACGACATGCTCGTCGGCGATGCCGCCCGTGCCGTGCAGGTGGCAGGCAAAGCCGATGCCGCGCCGCCTGCCGCGCGCTTCGCTGGCGGCGCGTCGGGCCGCCAAGCCCGTTTCGTCGGCCGCTCGCAGTGCCGTCTCGAACAGGCGTGGGCAATCCGCGGCATCGTAGGTGTAGCCGCTCGCAGCCTTGTACGGCATCTCCGCCGGCATGAGCAGGTTGAGGCGCCGCAGATCGGCGGGCGTGCGGCCGGTCTCGTGCGCGGCGAGATCGACCAGCCGCTCGAGCAGCAGCAGCGCCTCGGGCTTGCCGGCGCCGCGGATGGCGTCGACCGGCACGGTATTGGTGAAGGCGCAGTCGAAGTCGATACGGATCGCGGGAATGCGGTAGAGGCCGGAGATCACCTTGGCGAGGCCGGTGGTCGAGATCGATGGCGCGAACATCGAGACGTAGGCGCCGAAGTTCGATTCCGCCTTCACGCGCACGCCGAGGAAGCGGCCGCCGGCGTCGAGCGCCAGCTCGCCCGTCGCCACGAGATCGCGCGCGTGGCTGTCGGACAGCGCGTGCTCGGCACGCTCGGCGCTCCAGCGCATGCCGCGGCCGAGCTTGCGCGTCGCCCAGGCGATCAGCGTCGACTCGGGCGAGAGGGGGAATTTCGGGCCGAAGCCGCCGCCGACATCCTCGGTCACCAGGCGCAGCTTCTCCTTCGGGATATTCAGCACGCGCTCGCACATCAGGCGATGCGGCAGCTGCACGCCCTGCGAGGAGAGGGTCACGGTGACGAGGTCGTCGGCGGAGTCGTAGGCCGACCAGGCGGCGCGCGTTTCCATGTACTGCGCGACCTGGCGCGGCGAGCGGATCGTGAGTGTCGTCACATGCGCGGCCTTGGCGAAGGCGGCATCGGTTGCCGCCGCGTCGCCGCGGCTCCAGCGGCACATCAGGTTGTCCGGCACCTCGTCGTGCACCGCCGGCGCGCCCGGCGCGAGCGCCCGCACCACGGTGACGACGGCCGGCAGTGGGTCGTAGTCGATGACCAGCGCCTCGGCGGCGTCACGCGCCTGATCCAGCGTTCCCGCGACGATCATCGCGGTGATGTCGCCGACATGGCGCACCTTGCCGACGGCCATCGGCAGGTGCGGCGGCTCGCGATGACGGTTGCCGGCCTCGTCCTTGATCTCGCTGATCGCCGGCAGATGGCCGAGTCCGCCGGCCGCCGTGTCCTCGGCCGTGTAGATCGCGGCCACGCCCGGCAGCTCGAGCGCCGATGTCCTGTCGATGCCGGCGATCTTCGCGTGCGCGTGTGGAGAGCGCACGAACAGGACGGCGAGCGTGCCAGCCGGCGCCGTGTTGTCGGCGTAACGTCCGCGTCCGGTGAGGAACCGCTGGTCTTCGCGCCGCTTGAGCGGCAGGCCTGCGGTCACGCCGCCATCACGTCGCTGATGATCTTGAGGGCCGCGTCGATGTCCTGGCGGTTGACGTCGAGATGGGTGACCGCACGAATGCGCGTCGTGCTGCCCGCGCTGGTGCCCATGCCGACGCCACGCTCCTGGCAGGCCTTCACGAACTGGGCGCCTGTCATGCCGGGCTTCTTGATCTCGAAGAAGACGAGGTTGGTCTGCATCTTCACCACGTCGCACTCGAGTCCCTTGATGTTGGCGAGGCCCGAGGCGAGGTGATGGGCGTTGTCGTGGTCCTCGGCCAGGCGATCCCAGTTGTGCTCCAGCGCATAGAGCGCGGCCGCCGCGATCACGCCCGACTGGCGCATCGAGCCGCCCAGCATCTGCTTCTGGCGCCAGGCTTCCTTGATGAAGTCCTTGGAGCCGGCAAGGCTCGCGCCGACCGGGGCGCCCAGGCCCTTGGTGTAGTCGAGCCAGAGGGAGTCGACGCAGGCGGCGATGTCCTTGGCCTTCGTGCCGGACTTCACGGCGGCATTGCAGACACGCGCGCCATCCATGTGGACCGCGAGGCCGGCACCGTGCGCGACCTTGGAGACGCCCTGGAGCGTCGCGAGCGGCCACACCGTGCCGAAGCCGCCGTTGGAGGTGTTCTCGACCGAGACCAGCCGCGAGCGCGGCGCGTTGCGGCTGTTGGGATCGCGGAGCGCGGCCTTCACCTGATCGGCGGTGAACACGCCGTTGGGGCCGTCGAGCATGCGGATCATCACACCCGAGTTGGCCGCCGTGCCGCCGGTCTCGGCGTTGATGATGTGCGCCGTGCGATCGGCGATCACCTCGTCGCCGAGGCGGCAATGGACGCGGATGGCGGCCTGGTTGCACATCGTGCCGCTCGGCATGAAGACGGCGTCTTCCTTGCCCAGGATCTCGCAAATCCGATCGCGCAGGCGGTTGACGGTGGGGTCCTCGTACTTCTGCTCGTCGCCCACTTCGGCCTCGGCCATGGCTTTCCGCATGCCGGGCGAGGGCTTGGTCTTGGTATCGCTGTAGAGATCGATGAAACGGTTTTGCATGGCGTCGTTCTTGCTCCTGCGCCACCATAGCGGCAAAAGGCGAGGAAACCGATGAAATTCACCTGGTTCCACTTGATGCCCTGGCCGCACATGCCGGAGGATTTTCGCGAGAAGAACCGCTCGGTCTGGGTCGATCTGCCCAACCGGATGTACGAGCCCGAGCGCGGCCACGGCATCTATCACCAGTATCTCGACCAGCTCGAATACGCCGAGCAGGTGGGCTTCGACGGCATCGGCGTGAACGAGCACCACGCCAACGCCTACGGCCTGATGCCGTCGCCCAACATCATGGCGGCGACGCTCACGCGCCGGACCTCGAAGGCGGCGCTGGTCGTGCTGGGCAATTCGATCGCCCTCTACAATCCGCCGCTGCGCGTCGCCGAGGAGTTCGCCATGCTCGACGTTCTGTCGGGTGGGCGGCTCGTCGCCGGCTTCCCCGTCGGCACGTCGATGGATACCAACTACGCCTACGGCACGGTGCCGGCGCTGACGCGCGAGAAATACGCCGAGGCGCACGATCTGATCCGCAAGGCCTGGGCAGCGGACGAGCCCTTCGCCTTCAACGGCCGCTACACCAAGCTGCGCTACGTCAATTGCTGGCCCAAGCCCATCCAGCGGCCGGCGCCGCCGGTCTTCATCCCGGGCGGCGGCTCGGTCGAGACCTACGACTTCTGCCTCGACAACACCTACTCGTATTCGTACCTCAGCTACACCGGCTACATGCGCGCCAAGCTCCTGATGGAGGGCTACTGGAAGCGCGTTGCCGAGCGGAAGATGGACGAGTCTCCCTATCGCGCGGGCTTCGCGCAGGTGGTCTGCGTCGCCGATACCGATGCCGAGGCGGAGAGGCTCTACAGCCCTCACGTCAGCTACTTCTACAATCGCTGCCTGCACGTCTATCCGGGCTTCGCCGATGCGCCGGGCTATCGCACCATCAAGACAATCCAGACCGGCGCGCTGTCGCAGTTCACCTCGGCGGGCCGCGACTATCCCAATATGACGTGGAAGGACCTGACGGAGAACCGCTACGTCGTGGCGGGCTCGCCCGAGACCGTGCGCCAGCAGATGGAGGAGATGATCAAGACGCTGCGCGTCGGCAACGTCTTCTGCCTGCTGCATCTCGGCGACATGCCCGACGACAAGGTGCGCCATTCGACCAAGCTCTTCGCCGAGAAGGTGATGCCGCATCTGCGCAACCTGTGGCCCGACTGGCAGAACCACGACGACCGCTTTTGGATCCATCCCATGAACGAGCGCGTATCGCTGAAGGCGGCCGCCGAATGAAGTCCCGCCTGCTGAAGATGAAGGCCCTGGGCGCGCCGATCGAGGTCGCCGAGGCGGGCAAGGGCCGCGATCTCCTGTTCCTCCACGGCGCGGGCGGGCACATGCCGAACGATCGGCTGCTCGAGGCGCTCGCCAGCAAGTACCATGTCGTGGCGCCGCTGCTGCCGGGTTACGGCCGGTCCGGCGGCGAGGACAATCTGCGCGACATGCTCGACGTCACGCTGCACACGCTCGACGTGATGGAGGCGCTGAAGCTCAGGAGGCCGATCGTGGTCGGCCATTCGATGGGCGGCATGATCGCGGCCGAGATGGCGGCGGTGGCCCACACCGAGATCGACAGGCTCTGCCTGCTGGCACCGGCGGGGCTGTGGCTCGACGAGCAGCCGGTCGTCGACATCTTCGCCAAGCTGCCCTTCGAGCTGCCCGCGTTGCTGTTCCATGACGCGGCGCTCGGCCAGAAGCTGCTGACGGCGGGCGGCGGCAGCATGGACGATCCTGAGTTCCTGAAGGAATTCCTGGTGACGCGCGCGCGCCGGCTCGGCATGGCGGGCAAGCTCCTGTTCCCCATCCCGGACCGCGGCCTGGCGCAGCGGTTGCATCGCATCACGGCCAGGACGCTCATCGTCTGGGGCGCGCAGGATGCCTTGATTCCGTTGGCCTACGGCGCCGTCTTCAAGAAGGCGATTTCCAAATCGAAATTGGTTAAGGTCGCGCGGGCGGGGCACGCCGTTGGACAGGAGAAGCCGGCAGCCGTGCTCAAGGCCATCAGGGACTTCTTCTGAACGGGAGAAAATCGATGCAAAAGTTCGTCGCCGCCGCTGCTTTCGTCCTCCTCGCCGCGGCCACGGCCCAGGCCCAGCAGGCCAGCTACACCTGGACCGGCATGGGCGTGAACGCGTCGGGCAGCTCCAAGTGCCCGACCTACAAGATGACGATCAACGTGGATGTGGACGGCACGACACTGAAGGGCCATTTCCAGCAGCAGGGCCGCGACGAGCGCCACTTCGAGACGACCGTGGGCGCGGGCGGCGCGTTCAAGGGCAAGGCCCAGGTCGGCGGCGGCGGCACGATGGACGTGACAGGCACCATCTCCGACAAGAGGAGCGACATCATCCTCGACGGCTACTGCAAGTTCGGCGGCGTGCTGACCAAGAAATAATCATCCCATCGTCACGGCCACGCGGCCGGTGACCTTGCGCTCGAGCAGCGCGCGCATCGCCTCGGCCGCCTGGTCGAGGCGGAAGGTGCGGTCGACATGGGGCCGGCAGAGGCCCGCCTCGACCCAGCCGCGCAGGCGGTCGTTGAGGGCGAGCAC
>Ga0335083_10007854_pt1 | contig 13112 bp, 12 predicted proteins | sample Lox_Sample_42_FD_206716 | JGI IMG/M metagenome (GOLD analysis project Ga0335083, IMG submission 206716) | Soil microbial communities from Loxahatchee National Wildlife Refuge, Florida, United States - Lox_Sample_4.2 | ecosystem: Environmental > Terrestrial > Soil > Wetlands | place: USA...
CCCGACTCGGTACTACGGCGACGATCACTCCGCGGAGAAGGCGAAGATCGAGAAGGCCTGGACCGAGGTCTACCAGCTGCCCGGCTCGGTGTCCGCACCCATCAGCGACCAGGCGATGCTGCGCTACGGCGTCTCGGCAACGCCGACGTTCGTCTTCATCGACCGTCAGGGTGTGGTCCGCGCTTACTTCCCGTTCAGAATGAGTGAAGAGCGCCTGGACGAGCAGATCGAGTCGCTGCTGCGCTGACAGAGCCGGGACGGGCGATTCGGCAGCCCGGCCGATGCAACCGGCCGAGAGGCGGCCCGGATCGCATTGGCTGTGTTTTCAATGACTTAGCCGCTCCACGCCCACCGGCCGGAGCAAAAACACCGTGTCGGTGTGCCACACCTTGCATAGAATCCGCCGGACGCGCCCCTCGAGGGCGACCCAGCTTCCATTTTGAAGAGAAGGAGTAGGAGGAAAAATGACCAGATCTCGGTCCATCCTGGTGGTCCTCGCAGCGTGCCTGATGCTCGCGTTCGCGGGCGTCGCGACGGCGCAGTACTCGGTGGTGGCCGTCATGCCCGACGGTACGGTCGTCCTGCGCGGGCCCCAGGGCGTTCGTTCGTACTCGGTTCCGGGCGGCACGATGTTCAGCGTGGATGGCAAGTCCGTCGGCGCGGCCGACCTCAAGCCCGGCATGAGTGTCAATGGCAAGGAGTCGGGCATCGACAAGTGGAAGGCAACGGACGTCATGGTCCACGAGGAGCTCAACGCCGAGGTCGTCGCGGCCGCCGGCAACTCGCTCCTGATCAAGGGCTCGAAGGGCGTCGAGAAGTACGAGTGGAAGGAAGCGAGCGAGATCACGATCGTCAAGGACGGCAAGGTCGTGGACGCGTCGGCCATCCACGTCGGTGACCGCATCACGGGCATGATCGTGCAGAAGGCGGCGCCGGGCATGAAGGCCGCTCCGGCGGCGGCTCCGGCGGCGGACACCTCGGCGGCCGACGCGGCGGCGAAGAAGGCCGCGGCCGACAAGGCGGCGGCGGACGCGGCGGCTGCCAGGAAGGCGGCGGCCGACAAGGCCGCGGCCGACGCGGCGGCCAAGAAGGCGGCAGCCGACAAGGCCGCGGCGGACCAGGCCGCGGCGGACAAGGCGGCGGCCGACAAGGCTGCGGCGGACGCGGCGGCAGCGGGCAAGCACAAGAAGCTCCCGAAGACGGCGAGCGAGGTCCCGGCGGCGGGTCTGGCGGGCGCCCTGTCGCTCGCGCTCGCGGCGGGCCTGACGGCGATCCGCAAGGCGCGCGCCTCGAAGTAGTCGCGAACCCGTTTCTTTCTCGGGGCGCCTGCCGCGAGGCGGGCGCCCTTTTTTCTTTGGCCGCTAGGCGTGCGTGATCATGAGCAGCCAGCCGTCCGGATCCTTCAGTCGGAATTCACCCCGCGGCGCGTAGAACGGAAACGCGATCGGCCCCGGGTCGAGTCCGGCGCGGACGCACTCGGCATGCGCCGCGGCGACGTCGTCGCCGTAGACGTAGAAGAGCGCGGCTTTCTCCTCGGGCACGGGCGCCGCGCTCGCGCTCGTGACCATCAGCGCGGCTCCGCGGGACTCGAGCCATGCCCACGACGGCGCCGCCGCTCCGTCCGGCACGAACGTGTTGCGGACCGCGAAGCCGAGGGCCTCGTAGAAGCGGATCGAGCGCGCGACGTCGGCGACGCGCGCCATCGGCACCAGGGCGCGGGCGGCAATTCCCATGACGTCCTCCTGTGTCGCGCGATGATAGAACTGCGGCGACCAGGAGGACTCATGAAGCTGCGTCCGCTCGCCGTGCTCGCGCTCGCCGTCTCGGTGGCGGCCGGCTGCCGTCCGTCCGACCGCGAGGCTCGCCGCGCGAAGGAGGAGGCGGTCCGAGCCGCGCGCGACGCGGCGGAGGCCGGGCGGAAGGCGGCCGAGGCGGCGAAGGAAGCCGCGGGCGCCGCGTCCGACGCCGCGCGCCAGGTCGGCGACGCGGCGAAGGAAGCCGGGCACGCTGCGGGCGACGCCGCCCGCGATGCCGGCCAGGCCGCGGCGCAGGCGGGCGCGAAAGCGGCGGATGCGGCCCGGGACGCCGCCGCGGCGGCTTCCGACGCCGCGCGGAAGGCGGCCGACGACGTCTCCCGCGCCGTGACGCCGAGGCCCTAGGCACCGCTCCCGCTGGTTTAGTCTTTCTCGCATGCCACGGACGAAGATCGTCTGCACGATCGGACCCTCCTCCGCCGCGCCGGATGTCCTCCGGCGTCTGGCCGGCGCCGGCATGGACGTGGCGCGGCTCAACTTCTCCCACGGCTCGCACGCCGACCACGCCGCCGTCATCGGCGCCCTCCGGCGGATCGCCGAGGAGTCGCGGCGGCCGATCGCGATCCTCCAGGACCTCGCGGGCCTGAAGATCCGCCTCGGCGAGATCGCGGGCGGGCCCGTCCGTCTCTCTCCAGGCGACCCGTTCACGCTCACGACGCGATCCGTCGCCGGGGACTCGGGCGGCGCCTCCGTCGGTTTCCCGGAGCTCCCGCGCTTCGTGCGCCCGGGCGACCGGCTGCTCCTCGCCGACGGCGAAGTCGAGCTCGCCGCCGAAGCGGTGGGCGACACGGACGTCCGTTGTCGGGTGGTCTCCGGAGGCGCGCTGTCCTCGCACAAGGGGATCAGCCTGCCGTCGCGCACGATCACCGGCTCCTCGCTGACGGCGAAAGACCGGGAGGACCTCGCTTTCGGCATCGCGCAGGGCGTGGACTACGTCGCCCTTTCGTTCGTGCGGTCGGGCGCGGATGTGCGCGAGGCTCGCGCGTTCGTGCAAAGCCGCGGCACGCCGATCCCGATCGTCGCCAAGATCGAGAAGCACGAGGCCATCGGCTCGATCGACGAGATCCTGGCCGAGGCCGACGGCCTCATGGTCGCTCGCGGCGACCTCGGCGTCGAGACGCCGCTCGAGCACGTCCCGCTGCTGCAGAAGATGCTGATCGAGAAAGCCAACCGCGCCGGCAAGCCCGTGATCACCGCGACGCAGATGCTCCTGTCGATGGTCGAGAGCCCCCGGCCGACCCGCGCCGAGGTCGGCGACGTCGCCAACGCGATCCTGGACGGCACGGACGCCTTGATGCTGTCGGAGGAAACGGCGTCGGGACGCTATCCGGTCGAAGCCGTCGCCACCATGCGGCGGATCGCGGAGGACACCGAGGCCGCGTTCCCCTTCGCGCAATGGATGCGGCGCTTCGAGGACGAGAGCCTTCAGAGCCTGCCGCAGGCCGTCGCTGGCGCGGCCTGCGAGCTCGCCGAGCACGTCGGCGCCTCCGTCATCGTCGCCTGGACCGAATCCGGCGAAACGGCGCGGCTGGTCGCGAGCCACCGGCCGCGCCGGCCGATTCTCGCGCTCTCGACCGTGCCGGCCGCGGCCCGGCGCCTCGCGCTGGTGTGGGGCGTCATCCCGAAGCTCGTCGAAAAAGTCGGCAGCGCCGATGCGATGCTCGAGGCCGCCCCGGAAATCGCCGTCGCCGCGGGCCTGCTGCGCCCGGGCGAGCGCGCCGTCATCACGGCGGGCATCCCGATGGGTGTGGCCGGCAGCACGAACCTGATCAAGGCGGCCGTCGCCCCGTGAAGAAGCCCCGGCCGCGCCGGCGCCGCAGCAAGACGCACAACCTCGTCTACGCCGTCTTCTTCTTCGTCGTCGGCATCATCGGCGTGCTGATTCCGGTGATGCCGCAGGTCCCGTTCTTCGTGATGAGCGCACTCTTCCTGTCGCTCGTGTTCCCGAAGGTGCGGCGGAAGCTGCGCCGCTGGCGCCTCAAGTACCCGAAACTCGACGCGAGCTACAAGAAGTGGCGCTCGCGCGGCCGGCGCAAGCGGCAGCAAGCCATCCGCCAGTGGCGGCAGGGGTCAACGCTGAAAAGCTGAACTCGAGGCGACAGGGGTCAACGCTGAAAAGCTGAATTCGAGAGCTCGGAGCCAGCCCTTCTCACCCGGGCCCTCTCCCCGACGGGGGCGGGGGAGCACGAAACTCCGGCGACCTCTCAGTCCATCTGCCGGCGCAGCACCGTCGGGATGTCGAAGTCGTCGCGGGAGGAGGCGTTCGGGCCGAAACCGCCGGAGTCGTCGCCGCGCAGGAACGGCGGGCGCAGCGTCTTGTTCGCGATCGTCATCGGCTTGGGCTCTTCTTCGATCTCGGCGAGGTCGCGCTCGAGGCGGTCGAAGCCGGTCGCGATGACCGTGACCTTCACGTTGCCGGCCATCCGCTCGTCGTGGACGCAGCCGAAGAGGATCTCCGCCTCGGGGTCGGCCGCCTGCTGGATGATCTGCGCGGCCTCGGTCACCTCGAAGAGCGTCAGGTCGGCGCCGCCCGTGATGTTGATGAGCACGCCGCGCGCGCCCTCGATCGAGGCGTCCTCGAGCAGCGGCGACGAGATCGCCGCCTGGGCCGCGTGGACCGCGCGGTTCTCGCCGTCGGCGATGGCCGTTCCCATCAGCGCGCGTCCCATGTCCGACATGATCTTCCGGACGTCGGCGAAGTCGAGGTTGATCTCGCCCGGGCAGTTGATCAGGTCCGAGATGCCCTGGATCGCCTGGCGGAGCACGTCGTCGGCGATCTTGAAGGAGTCCTGGAGGGGGGTGTTGCGCTCGACGAAGGCGAGCAGGCGCTGATTCGGGATCGTGATGAGCGTGTCGACGTGGTCGCGCAGCTCGCGCGACGCGCGCTCGGCCTGCCGCATGCGCTTCTTGCCCTCGAACTCGAAAGGCTTCGTCACGACCGCGACGGCGAGCGCCCCCGCTTCCGCCGCGAGCTTGGCGATGATCGGACCGGCGCCCGAGCCGGTGCCGCCGCCGAGGCCCATCGCGAGGAAGACCATGTCCGCGCCGGCCACGGCGTGGGCGAGCTTGTCCTGATCCTCGAGCGCGGCGTTCCTTCCGACGTCGGGATCCGCGCCCGCGCCGAGGCCCTTGGTCAGCCGCGAGCCGATCTGCAGCTTGTTCGGCGCGGCGCACTTGCGCAGCGCCTGCAGGTCCGTGTTGCAGGCGAAGTACTCGACGCCTTTGACCCCGGCGGCGATCATGCGGTTGACCGCGTTCGAGCCGCCTCCCCCGACGCCGATGACCCTGATCGTGGCCGGCGACGCGTCGCCCCCGTCCAGCTCGATGGAAAGCTTCGGGTTGTCGTCGTCCATAAACTCGATCATGGGCCCTTCCCTCCGTCGCCGCGTCTTTTTCGATGCCATCAGAAGAAGTCCCGGATGAATCGGGAAACCGAGTTGGCCGCCTGAAAGAACGCCCGAGCCCGGCGCCGGGCGGGCTTGTAGCGGTGACCGTACAACAGAAGGCCCGTCGCTGTCGCCCACTCCGGACGCGAGACGACGTCGACGAGTCCGCCCACGCCCGACGGGACGCCCCGGCGTACCGGACCCTCGAAGATCCCCTCGGCGATCTCGACGACCCCTTCGAGCTCCGAGCCTCCCCCCGTCAGCACCACGCCCGAGCGAATCTCCTTGTCGAGCCCGAGCCGCTGGATGTCCTCGTGGATCAGGCCGAGCAGCTCCTCGGCCCGGGGTTGCAGGATGTCGGCCAGCGTCGAGCGCGGGCAGAGCTTGGGCGCCCGGCCGCCCACCATGGGCACCTCGACCATCTCGTCTTCGGAGACCGCCGACCGCAGGGCGCAGCCGTGTTTCTTCTTCAGCCGCTCGGCGTCGGTGATGGGGGCGCGCAGGACGACGGCGAGGTCGTTGGTGAAATGGTCGCCGCCGATGGGGATGACCGCCGTGTGGACGATCGTGCCCTTCTGGTAGACCGCGACCTCCGTCGTGCCGCCGCCGATGTCGACGAGGCAGATGCCGAGCTCCTTCTCGTCCGGCGTCAGGACGGCTTCCGCGGCCGCGAACTGCTCGAGGACGAGCTGGACGACCTCGATGCCCGCCTTGTTCATGCAGGTGACGATGTTCTGGGTGACCGCGACGGGCGCCGTCACCACGTGGACGTCGACCTCGAGGCGGCTCCCGATCATGCCGAGCGGGTCGGCCACACCGTCCTGGCCGTCGACCGCGAAGTCCCGCGGGACGACGTGCACAACCTCATGATCCTGAGGGATTTGCACGCCGCGTGCCGCGTCGATCACCCGGGCGACGTCCTCCTTGGTGATCTCCCGGTCCTTGCCCGCGACGGCCACGACCCCCCGGCTGTTGAAGGAGCGGACCTGCGAGCCTGAAATCCCGACCCAGGCGCGCGAGATCTGGACGCCGGCCATGATCTCGGCTTCCTCGGCGGCCCGCTTGATCGCCTCGATCGTGGCGTCGACGTTGATGATGTTGCCCTTGCGGGTGCCCCGGTTGGCCGACGAGCCCTTCCCGATGACGTCCAGGGCTGCGCCCGCGTTCTGCTCGCCGATCAGGATGCAGACCTTGGAGGTGCCGATGTCGCAGGCGACCAGGAAGTTCTCGGGCTTGGCCATCAGGACCTGCCGACCTCGCTCATCAGAGACGGTTCCCCGCGCCGTACGCGCCGACGAGAATGATGCGATCGGCAAACCGTAGGTCGATGGCCCGTGCCTCCCACCCGCGACTCTCCACGAAACCGCGCGCCTCGAGAAGCGCGCCAATCTTGGCCGGCGCGTCAGCCCGGAGCACGCGAACCGGCTTTCGAAAGATCGCATCCATCATACCGAATCCGCCGTCGGGGAGCGAAGCGATTTCCGAGAGCGCGGCGACGTAGTCGGGCCGCGCCGCGCGCAGCTCTTCGATCAACGCGACGGCTTCGGGCAGCGCGCGCCGCTCGCCCGTCAAGATCACGTACTCGGTGCGGTCGCGCCGCGGGTCGTACGACGCGATGAGATTCCCGCCCGCGCCGACCCACCAGAAACCGGTCTCGTCGCGATAGAGCGCGAGCGCCCGCCGCTCGGTCACGCGCACCGTCAGGCCGTCCGGGAATCGCTTGGAGAGCGTGACGCGCTCGACCCAGGGGTGGCCGGAAAGGCGGACCGCCATCGGCGCGAGGTCGAGGGCGATCAGGTTCTTCCCGGTCCAGCCGGCGACGACCTCGAGGATCTCCTCGGTGCGCGCGCGCGTGTTGCCCGTGACCTCGAAACGGCGCAGGGCGAAACGCGGGCCCGACGCGAAGCGTGCGAGGCCGACGACGAGGGCGATCGACAGCACGGCACCGATGATCAGCCGCAGCGTGAACGGCCTCTTCTTGCGCCGCGGCGCCACCGCCGCCCGGCGCAGGAACGGCGATTCCTTCTTATCGGTTCCCGGCACGCCTCAGGTACTCCTCGCCGAACTTGACGACGTCCCCCGCTCCGAGGGTCAGGAGCAGGTCGCCCGGCGACAGCGCCCGCTCCAGAGCGTCGACAACTTCTCTTTTTTCAGCGACATACAGGACTTCGGCGCTGCCGGCGCGGCGCGTCGCTTCCGCCACGACGCCCCCCGTCACGCCCGGAATCGGGGCCTCGCGCGACGGGTAGACGTCCATCACGACGACGAGGTCGGCGGCCGCCAGGGCCTGCCCGAACTCGCGGGTGAAGTCGCGCGTGCGCGAGTAGAGGTGGGGCTGGAAGAGCGCCACGAGGCGGCGTTCCGGATGGACCTGGCGCGCCGCCGCCAGCGTCGCCCGGATCTCGGTCGGATGGTGGGCGTAGTCGTCGACGACGAGCACTCCCCCGCGCTCCCCTTTCGGCTCGAAACGCCGCACCACGCCCGTGAACGATCCGACGGCGCGCGCGATCGTCTCGAAGGGGATCAGGAGCTCGCGCCCGGCCGCGATGGCCGCGAGCGCATTGGCGACATTGTGGCGGCCGGGCAGCCGGAGCCGCACGGCGCCGAGCCGTCCCTGTTCCGCGTCCCAGACCTCGAAGCACGTCGCCGCCGCGTCCAGCTTCACGTCCCGCGCGGTCAGGTCCGCCCCGGGCGACTCGCCGTACGTGACGATGCGGCGTTTGATCCGCGGAAGGATGCTCGTCACACCCGGGTCGTCCGCGCAGGCGATGACCGCGCCGAAGAACGGCACGCGGTTGGCGAAGGCCGCGAACGCGTCGCGGATCTCGTCGAGGTTCCGATAGGTGTCGAGGTGGTCCGCCTCGACGTTGGTGATCACCGCCACGACCGGCGTGAGCTCGAGGAACGAGCGGTCGAACTCGTCGGCCTCCGCCACGAGGTACTCGCCCTTGCCCAGGCGCGCGTTCGTGCCGAGGATGTGGACCTGGCCGCCGACGACGATCGTCGGGTCGAAGCCCGCCTCGGTCAGCACCATGCCCGTCAGCGACGTCGTCGTGGTCTTCCCATGCGTGCCGGCGATCGCCACGCCCTGTTTGAGGCGCATGATCTCGCCGAGCATCTCGGCGCGCCGGATGACGGGAATCCCGCGCGTCCGTGCGGCGGCGACCTCGGCGTTGGACTCGGCCACGGCCGAGGAGATCACGACGAGGTCGGCGCTCTCGACGTGGGCCGGGTCGTGGCCGACCGCGATCTTCGCGCCGAGGCGCTCGAGCCGCTCGGTGACGTCGGTGCGGACGAGGTCACAGCCCGAGATCTCGAGCGGCGTGGCCTGCAGGAGGATCTCGGCGATCCCGCTCATGCCCACGCCTCCGGCGCCGACGAAGTGGATCCGCCGCAGTCGCAGGAACCTCACCGCGCCGCCTCCGCTTCGAACAGCAGGCGCACGAGGTCGCGCGCGGCATCCGGTTTGGCGAGCGCCTTCGCGTTCTGTCCCATCTGAACGAGCTTGGCACGGTCCGTCAACTGGGCCGTCACGCCGCCGGCGAGGTTTTCCGCCGTCAGGTCTTTCTCCTCCATCACCGCGGCCGCGCCGGCCTTGTAGAGCGCGCGGGCGTTCTCGGCCTGGTGGCCGCCGGCGGCGGCCGCGAACGGCACGAGGATCGAGGGGCGGCCCGCCGCCGCGAGCTCGGCCACCGTCATCGCTCCCGCGCGGCAGAGCACCAGGTCGGCCCACGCCATCTGCTCGTGGAGCTTCGACAGGAACGGCACGAGGGTCCAGTTCGCGGGCATCCGGGGGTAGCGCTGCCGCGTGGCCGCGAGGTCCTTCTCGCCCGTCTGGTGCACGACCTCGATCCCCGTTTTCTCGAGCAGGACCGCCGCGCGCGCCATCGCGCGATTGATCACGCGCGAGCCCTGGCTGCCGCCGAAGACGAGGAGCCGGCGCGTCGCGGCCGCCGCGTCGACCGGCGCGATCTCGAAGAACTCGCGGCGCACGGGCGTTCCCGTGACGACGCCGGCGCGCTTGAAGTGCGGGTTCGCGGCCGCGAGCCCCACCGCCGTTCGCGTCGCGAATCGGTTGAGAAAGCGATTCGAGACGCCGGGGCCGGCGTTGGACTCGTGGATGAGCGTCGGAACCCCGAGGGAGCGCGCGGCCGTCAGCACCGGGACCGTGACGTAGCCGCCGACGCCGACGACGGCCCGGGCCCGAAGGCGCTTCAAGAGCGCGCGCGCCTGGAAGAAACCCCTGGGCAGACGCGACAGCGACTGCATCTGCTTCGTCAGGGTCTTCCCGACGAATCCCGAGGCGTCGACGAGCTCGAGCGGGTAGCCCGCGGCCGTGACGATCTTCGACTCCAGGCCCTGCGCGGTGCCGACGAAGACGACCTCGGCGGTCGGCCGCTGCGCGCGGATCTCGTCGGCGAGCGCAATGCCGGGAATGATGTGGCCTCCCGTGCCTCCCGCCGCGATCACGTAGGTGCCGAGGTCGCTCGTCATCCCCGTTCCGGGACCTCGTGCTGCGACACGTTCAGGATCAGGCCGCCGGCGATCCACGACGCGATCAGCGACGAGCCGCCGTAGGAGACGAACGGAAGCGGAATCCCCTTGGTCGGGACGAGCGCGAGAACGACCGACAGGTTGATCGCGGCCTGGACCACGATCATCGCCGTCGCCCCCGCGGCGAGAAACGAGGCGAACGCGTCCGGGGCACGCCGCGCGGCGCGCAGGCCGCGCCAGGCGACGACGCCGAATCCTGCGACGAGCGCCAGCGCGCCGACGAAGCCGAGCTCCTCGCCCACGATCGCGAAGATGAAGTCGGTGTGCGGGAACGGGAGGAAGAAGAGCTTCTGCCGGCTGCCGCCGAGGCCGTTGCCGAACCAGCCGCCCGCGCCGACGGCGATCAGCGACTGGATCGCCTGGAATCCCCGGCCGAGCGGGTCCGCCTCGGGGTGCAGGAACGCGAGGATCCGGGCGCGGCGGTAGTCCGCCGTCAGGAGCAGCGCGGCGAGGACCGGCACCATCGCCAGGGCGCCGAAGAGGAACCACCGTGCCCGCGCGCCCGCGAGCCACAGCAGGACGGCGCAGAGAACCACGTAGCACGCGGCCGTCCCGAGGTCGGGCTGGAGCACGACGACGCCCGCCGCGACCCCGGCGAAGACGACCGAGGGCAGGAGCGCCCGCTCCGCGTCGCCCGCCTTCTCCGACTTGCGCGCGAGCTGGTGCGCGAGCAGCACGACGAGCGCCACCTTCAGGAGCTCGGCCGGCTGGAGCTGAGTCACGCCGAGGGGAATCCATCGTCGCGCGCCGTTGATCGGTGGCCGGAAGAGCGCGAAGACGGCGAGCAACAGAGTGAACGCATACGCGCCGTAGACGACCCACGGGTTCGCGAGCTTCCGGTAGTCCGTGCGATAGACCGCGAACGCCGCGAGGCCGCCGAGCACGAGCGCGGCGATCTGCTTGACGAGGTAGCGGTAGGGATTGCCGGAGGTCTCGCCGGCCGACACCGCGGAGGCGCTGTAGATCATGACGCACCCGAAGAGGGAGAGCGCCACCAGCGCGATGAACAGGATCTTGTCCGAGGCGAGCTTACGGGCCATGACGTTCCTCCGCAGCCTTGCGGGCGAGCGCCGCGAAGTGGCGGCCCCGCTCCTCGAAGTTCTTGTACTGATCGAACGACGCGCACGCCGGCGACAGCAGGACGGTGTCGCCGGCCCGGGCCAGCCGCGCGGCGCGCGCGACCGCTTCGCCCATGGTGCCGCACGACTCGAGGCGCGAGACGCCCTCGAGCGCCCGCTCGATCGCCGGCGCGGCCTCGCCGATCGTCAGCACCGCGCGCGCCGTCGTCCGAACGGCCTGGCGCAGCGCCGCGAAGTCGCCGTGCTTGTCGCGGCCGCCCAGGATCAGGAGCACGCTCGCCGGGGCGCGCCCCTCGAGCGACTTGGCGGTGGCGTCCACGTTCGTGCCTTTGGAGTCGTCCACCCAGCGCACGCCGCGCGCCTCGGCGACGAGCTGTGTGCGGTGCGGCAGGCCCTCGAAACGGGTCAGCGCGGCGACGATCGCCTCGGCCGGCGCGGCCAGGCACTCGGCCGCCGCGAGCGCCGCCAGAGCGTTCTCGAGGTTGTGGGCGCCGGGCAGCGCGAGACGGTCCGCGGCGACGACCGCGTGCTTGGGCGCCGCCACGTCGGAAAGGAGCTTGCCCGCGTCGACCCAGGCGGCCGCGTCGGCCCCCTTCGGGCGGGCACCGCGCGAAAAGAGAATCCGCCGGGCCCGCGTCGCGACACCGCGCGCCGTCGCGTCGTCGGCGTTGACGACGGCGAAGTCGCCCGGTTCCTGTTTCTCGAAGAGGCGCGCCTTGGCGGCGGCGTAGGCCGCGAAGTCGGCGTACCGGTCGAGGTGATCGGGCGTGACGTTGGTCAGGACGGCGACGTGCGGCCGGAAACGCTCGATCGCCTCGAGCTGGAACGAGGAGACCTCGCAGACGAAGTCGCGCGGGGACGCGTCGCCGAGGAAGCCCGAGAGCGGCGCGCCGATGTTGCCCGCGAGAACCGCGGGCCGGCCGGCGCGCTGCAGGATCTCGGCGATCCAGCTCGTCGTCGTCGACTTGCCGTTGGTGCCGGTCACCGCGACCCAGCGGTGACGCCCGGGCGCCTCGGCCTCCGCGATGCGATACGCGACTTCGATCTCCGCGAGGACCGGCAGCCCGCGCCGCCGCGCCGCGCCCACCGTGGCCTCGTCGAGCGGCACGCCCGGCGAAACGGCGAGCCAGTCGGCGCCTTCGAGAAACTCGGGCGACGGGCCGCCGAAGAAGAACCGGATCCCCCGTGCCCTCAGCGCCTCGAGGCCCTCGAACTCGGCCTCGGGCCGGCGGTCCCCGACGGCCACGGAGGTCCCGCGGACCGCGAGCGCCTCGGCCAGCGCCCGCCCGCTCCGCGCGAAGCCGAGCACGGCGACCTTCTTCGGGAGGACGCTCGTCGCCGTCATCGCAGCTTCAGCGTCGAGAGCCCGACCACGGCGAACAGAATCGCGACGATCCAGAAGCGGATGATCACGCGCGACTCGGCCCAGCCGGCGAGCTCGAAGTGATGGTGCAGCGGCGCCATCCTGAAGATGCGCCGGCCCGTCGTCTTGAAGGACGCGACCTGGAGGATCACCGAGAGCGCCTCGAGGACGAAGAGGCCGCCCACGATCGCGAGCAGCACTTCCTGCTTCGTCATGACGGCGACCGCGGCGATCGCCGCGCCGAGCGGCAGCGCCCCGACGTCGCCCATGAAGACGTCGGCGGGATGGCAGTTGAACCAGAGAAAGCCGAGCGACGCGCCGACGAGCGCGCCGCAGAACACGGCGAGCTCGCCCGACTGCGGGATGAACGGGATCTGGAGATAGCGCGCGGTCACGGCGTTGCCCGTGACGTAGGCGAGCACCGCGTAGGTTCCCGCCGCGATACCGACGGCGCCGATCGCGAGCCCGTCGAGCCCGTCGGTCAGGTTCACCGCATTCGAGGAGCCGACGACGACGAGCGCCACGAACGGGATGTAGAAGACGCCCATCGGAATCAGGAGCCTCTTCAGGAACGGGAACGTGATGACCGTCGAGAAGGCGCCGTGGCTCGCCCACTGCGTGATCGCCCACCCGATCGCCAGGGCGACGAGAAACTGGGGCACGAGCTTGCCGCGGCCCGTCAGCCCGAGGCTGCGGCGCTTGGTGACCTTCGTCCAGTCGTCCGCGAACCCGACCGCGCCCACGCCGGCGAGCGTCGCGAGCGCGATCCACACGAAGCGGTTCGACAGGTCCATCCAGAGAAGCGTGGCCGACGCGACGGCGAGAAGAATCAAGAGCCCGCCCATCGTCGGCGTGCCGGCCTTCGCGAGGTGGGTGCGCGGCCCTTCCTCGCGGATGGACTGGCCGATCTGGGCGC
>Ga0335083_10007855_pt1 | contig 13109 bp, 12 predicted proteins | sample Lox_Sample_42_FD_206716 | JGI IMG/M metagenome (GOLD analysis project Ga0335083, IMG submission 206716) | Soil microbial communities from Loxahatchee National Wildlife Refuge, Florida, United States - Lox_Sample_4.2 | ecosystem: Environmental > Terrestrial > Soil > Wetlands | place: USA...
GCGTTAGCTGGGGCTCTTGAGGGAGGCGCCGCTAGTGGCCGGGCACGAGCGGCGAGAGGTCCGCGCCCGGCAGCGCCGCCGGCGGCAGGTAGTCGCGCGCGCCGCGCATGATGAGGTTCGGGATACGCGTCTCATCGAAAGTTGCGGGCCTGGCAGCGGCGGCGGCGGTGCACAGGATCGCCAGCTGCAGCGAGGGCACCAGCCACAGGCGGTTGCCGCCGCGCCCGGCCACCGAGTAGACATCGCGGCTCGCGTAGGCCTCGCTCCCCGGCTGCGGCCGCAGCGCCAGGGCGAGAAAGCTGCCGTAGTCGGCATCGCCACGCGCGGGCATGCGCATGAGCTCGACCCAGCCGGGCCGCAGCACCTGCGAGCCGCGGTAGCTGCCATCGCGCAGCAGCATCTGCCCGACGCGGATCCAGTCGCCCTGGTGGGCGAACATGCAGCAGGCGGCATGCGCCGTGCCTCCCGCGCGGTCCAGCCACAGCCAGGCGTCCGCGGCGCCGAGGCGCCGCCACAGGGCCCCGGAGAGGAACTCGGCGTAGCGCGAGCGCGTGGCGCGCTCGATGAGGAGCGCGAGCAGCTGCGCATCGGCGGGCTGCTCGACGCGCGTCACTCCCGGCGGACCGGCCAGCGGCCGCGCGAGCAGCGCGGCGGTGAGATCGGGCGCGGCATTCAGGTCATCCTCGGGCGCGAGCCCGCTCGAGGACTGCAGCAGCGCGCGCACCGTGATGGCCCCGCGCGGGTCCTGGCGCCACTCCTCGAGCAGCACCCCGACCGGCTCGTCGGCCCAGCCGATGCGGCGGTGCCCGACCGCCACCCCCGTGGCGAGCGCCGCCAGCAGCGGCGTGAAGGACTGCGCATTGGTGAGGGTGTCGAAATCGGTTCCCTGCCAGTAGCGCTCGAAAACGATGTGGTCGTGGCGCGCCACGATCAGCGCCTGCGAACCCTGCGTGGCCGCGTAGCGGGCCGCCGCCTCGAGGGCGCGGATGTCGAGCTGCTCGAGCGCCGGGTCGACCCGCGGCGCCGGCGGCTCGTTCCCGCCGCTCACGCGCTCGCGCGGTTGATACAGCGGCGCGCTGCGTGCGCTGAGGAAGGCGAGGTAACGCTGCCACACGCCGGGGGCGAAGTACCCCGCGACGGCGAGCAGCAACAGGGCGATGAGGCAGCGCGCGAGGCGCGAGGGCGAGACGGTCATCGGCCGCATTGGATCATAGATGTGTGCCCGGAATCGGGTATTCTCGCGCGCTACCAAGGCCTGCAGGCAGAGCCTACGGGGGTCCAATGCGACTGCGGCTGCTCCGGCCCCGCTATTGGCCGACCTGGGCCGGCATCGGGATCCTGCGCCTGCTGGCGCTGTTGCCGTTTCCGGCATTGCTCGCCGTCGGCCGTGGTCTCGGACGCATCCTGCGCCACCTCCCCATCCGCTTCGTGAGCACCGCACGGCGCAACATCGAGCTGTGCTTCCCCGAGCTCGACGCCGCCGCGCGCGAACGCCTCCTCGATGAGCACTTCAAGAGCCTCGGCATGGCGCTCATGGAGGTGCCGCTGGCCTGGTGGATCACGCCCGAGGAGCTCGCGCGGCTCGTGCGCATCGAGGGCATCGAGCACCTGCACGCCGCCCAGGCGCGCGGCAAGGGCGTGATCCTGCTCACCGCGCACTTCACCTCGCTCGAGCTCGCCGGGCGCACCCTGCTCGCGGTCGCCCCGGTCAAGTTCCTCTACCGTCCGACCAAGAACGAGGTGCTCGCCTACGCGCTCGAGCGCTTCCGCACCGGCTACGGCGGCGCGCCCATCCCCAAGGACGACATCCGCGCGTTCATCTCCGCGCTCCGGCGCAACGAGTGCGTCTGGTACGCCCCGGACCAGGCCTACCGCAAGAAGGGTGCGGAGATGGTGCCGCTGTTTGGCATCCCGGCGGCCACCAACACCCTCACCTCGCGCCTGGCGCGCATGACCGGGGCACCGGTGCTGCCGTACTTCCTGCGGCGCCTGCCCGGCTCGCACGGCTACGTCGCGACCATCCACCCGCCGCTCGAGGACTTCCCGAGCGACTGCCCGGTGAGTGACACGGCGCGCTTCAACCGTATGATTGAGGCACAGGTTCGCATCGCCCCCGAGCAGTATCTGTGGATCCATCGCCGCTTCAAGGGCCTCACCGGGGACTACCCGGACTACTACGGCCGCCAGGCGCCGCGCCGGGCGTGAGCGGGCAGCCCTACGACCTGCTGGTTGTCGGCGGCGGCATCAACGGCACCGGCATCGCACGCGATGCCGCCGGGCGCGGCCTCACGGTGCTGCTGTGCGAGCAGGATGATCTCGCCGCCCACACCTCCTCGGCGAGCACCAAGCTGATCCACGGCGGCCTGCGCTACCTCGAGGAGTTCCACTTCGGCCTGGTGCGCAAGGCGCTGCGCGAGCGCGAGGTGCTGCTCGCGGCGGCGCCGCACATCATGCACCCGCTGCACTTCGTGATGCCGCACGATGCGCACCTGCGTCCGGCGTGGATGATCCGCGCCGGACTGTTCCTCTACGATCACCTGGCACGGCGCGCGCACCTGGCCGCCTCCTCCGCCATCGACCTCACCCGCCACATCGCCGGCGAGCCGCTGCAGGGCGGCTACCGCAAGGGCTTCGTCTACTCCGACGGCTGGGTCGATGATGCGCGCCTCGTGGTCCTGAACGCCCTCGACGCCCAAGCGCGCGGCGCCACCATCCTCACCGGGGTACGCTGCGAGGCGCTCACGGCGCAGGCGGGTCTGTGGAGCGCGCGCCTCGCCGCCGGCGCTGAGCGGCGCATCGTTACGGCGCGCACGGTGGCGAACGCGAGTGGCCCGTGGGTGAGCGACTTCGTGAGGCATGCCACCCCGGTGCACACCGCGCACGCGGTGCGCCTGGTGAAGGGCAGCCACATCGTGGTGCCGCGCCTGTTCGAGCATCGCTTCGCCTACATCTTCCAGAACGAGGACCGGCGCATCGTCTTCGCGATTCCGTACGAGCGCGACTTCACGCTGCTCGGTACCACCGACGTCGACTACCAGGGCGATCCCGCCGCGGTGCACATCGAGGCGAGCGAGACCAGCTATCTGTGCGCGCTCGCCAACCGCTACTTCCGCCGCCAGATCTGCGAGGCGGAGGTGCTGTGGAGCTACTCGGGGGTGCGGCCGCTGCTGCGCGACGAGTCGAGCGACCCGATGAGCGTCACGCGCGACTACGCGCTCGAGCTCGAGCGCACCCCGGCGCCGCTGCTCTCGGTGTTCGGCGGCAAGATCACCACCTACCGCCGTCTCGCCGAGGATGCCGTCACCCTGCTCGCGGGCACGCTCGGACGGCGCGCCGCGCCCTGGACGGTGAGCGCGACGCTGCCCGGGGGGGACCTGCCCGAGGGCAGCTTCGCGGTGTTCCTGCGCACGCTCGAGCGCCGCTATCCGTGGCTGCCGGCGCGCCTGCGCCGTCGCTACGCGCACGCTTACGGCACGCGCATCGAGCGGGTCCTCGGCGGGGCTGCACGGCCGGGCGAGCTCGGCGCGCAGGTGCTGCCGCAGCTGTACGAGTGCGAGCTCGAGTACCTGCGGCGCGAGGAGTTCGCGCGCACCCCAGAGGATGTGCTGTGGCGCCGTTCCAAGCTCGGCCTGCATCTGCTCGGGCAGGACACGAGTGCGCTCGCACGCTGGCTCGAGCAGCGCTCGCCCCCACCCGCACTCGGCCTGCCGGCGGGGGCCACCTGACTCGCGCGGCGCCGCGCCTCGCGCTGCTGATGCTGGCGGGCCTCGCGCCGCTGTGGCTCATGGGCATGTTCGGCCGCGGCCTGTGGACGCCCGACGAGCCGCGCGAGGCGGACATCGCCTGGCGCATGAGCCTGCAGGCCGACAAGGCGCTGCCGCACCTGGGCGGCACGCCCTTCCTCGAGAAGCCGCCGCTGAGCTACTGGGTCGCGGCCGCGGGCATCGGGGCGTTCGGTGACTCTCCGGGGGCCGCGCGGGCCGCGAACCTCGCCTACGCCGCCGTGACGGTGCTCGCGCTCGCCGCGCTCGCACTCGCCGCCGGGCTCGCGGGCGAGACGGCACTCGTGGTCGGGCTCATCGCCGGCAGCACACTGCTCGCCTATCGCGTCGCCAGCTGGCTCGCGCCCGATGCGGCGCTGCTCGCCGGCAATGCGCTCGCACTGCTCGGGCTGTGGCGCGGCTACCGAGCCGCGCCCGGCAAGGCGAAGCTCACCGGCTACGCACTGATGCACCTCGGCGCGGCGCTCGGCTTCATGGCCAAGAGCGCCCCCGGCTGGCTGGTCCCGGGCCTCGCGCTCCTGGTGCTGATCCTCTGGGAGCGCCGCTTCGCCGAGCTGCGGCGCTGGGAGCTGTACGCGGGCCTCGTGCTGCAGGCACTCATCATCGGGCCCTGGATCGCCGCCGTCGCGCACACCAGCGAGGGCGCGGAGGCGCTGCACACGCTCCTGTGGAACAACATCGTCGGCCGCTTCACGCAGGTCGCGGCGGCACCCGGGCTCGACTACACCCGCGGCCACCCCAACTGGCCGGGAAAGTACTGGCTCGAGCTGCCGGTGTACCTGCTGCCCTGGACGCTCATCGCCGCGGCGGCCCTGGTGCGCAGCTGGTCCCGCGCGCGTGCTGCGGACGGCACGCCCTGGCGCTTCGCCCTGAGTGCGAGCCTGCCGTTCCTGCTGCTGCTGTCGCTGGCCGCTACCGCACGCGACATCTACGCCGCCCCGGCGCTGCTCGGCCTCGCGCTGCTCGCGGGCCTCTGGGCCGCGGAAGCCGAGCGCTCAGCCAGCGCTCTCGACCGCAACTGCCTGCGCGCCACGCGCTGGCTCATCGGCGGCCTCGGCGCGCTGCTCGCCGCGGGCCTCATCTTGCTGGCGTTCGCGCAGGCGGCGGCGCCCCTCACCTGCGCGGCGGCCGCGGCGGCGGTGTGCGTCTTCGGACTGCCGGCGCTCGGCGCGGCGCGCGCCGCCGAGGCGCAGGGCCGCTTCGGCGCCGCGCTCGCCCTGTGCTACACGGCCTGGGCGGGCGCGCTGTGCCTTACAGCCCTCGTCGCCTTCCCGCTCATCGATCGCGGGCAGGACCTGGCACGCCTCGCGCGCCAGGTGCACGCGGACACGCGCGAGCAGCCGCTCGCGCTGCTCGCGCCCGATGAGACCACCCTCGCCATCATGGATCACGGCTACCACGGCTCCCTCAGCGTGCTCACCGGTACGGATGCGCGCGCGGTGCGCGGCTGGTTCGCCGCGCGCGGCGGCGCTGCGCGGGTGCTGGTGCTCCTGCCCGGACATGCGAGCGGGCCGCTGACGCCGTGGCTCGCGCCCTGGCGGCACAGCAGCCCGCCGAACGACGGGCTCGCCGGCGAACTCATCGCGCGGCGCGAAGCGCGTCTCGTCGCGCGTTACGAGCTGCCCCACGGGCGCCGCTACGCCCTGCTCGGCCCATTCCTGCCCCCGGCCACCTGAAGCGGAAGCAACCCCATGTCGCACCCCGAATCCCACCTGGCCCGCAACCTGCGCAACCGCCACATCCAGCTGATCGCGATCGGCGGCACCATCGGCGTCGGCCTGTTCCTCGGCTCCGCCCGGGCGATCCACAACGCCGGACCCGGCCTGCTGCTCGCCTACGCGATCGGGGGAGTGGCGATCTTCTTCATCATGCGGGCGCTCGGGGAGCTGCTCACCTATCGCCCGGTGGCCGGCTCGTTCGCCACCTACGCCGAGGAGTTCTGCGGCCCGTTCGCCGGCTTCGTGACCGGCTGGTCGTACTGGTTCATGTGGGTGGTGATGGCCATGGCCGAGCTCACGGCCATCGGCATCTACGTGCGCTACTGGTTCCCGGACGTGCCGCAATGGCTGCCGGCGCTGGTGGCGCTGGTGCTCCTGTACGGCGCCAACCTGCTCGCAGTGCGCGTGTTCGGGGAGCTGGAGTTCTGGTTCGCCCTCATCAAGGTCGCGACCATCGTGTCCTTCATCGTCATCGGGCTGGTGGTCATCGTGGGGCACGTCGGGGAACTCGGAGCGACCGCCAGCTTCGCCAATCTCTACAGCCACGGCGGCTTCCTGCCCTACGGGCCGCTCGGCGTGCTGCTCACCATGCAGATCGTGATGTTCGCCTACTCGGGCGTGGAGCTGATCGGCGTGACCGCCGGCGAGGCTGAGAATCCGTCCGTGGTGCTGCCGCAGGCCACCAACGGCATCATCCTGCGCATCCTCATCTTCTATCTCGGCGCGCTGCTGGTGATCATGTCGCTGGTGCCGTGGAACGAGCTGTCGCCGAGCGTCAGCCCCTTCGTCTACGTGTTCGAGAAACTGCGCATACCGGCCGCCGCCGGCCTGATCACGCTCGTCGTCATCACGGCCGCCGCCTCCTCGTGCAACAGCGGCCTCTTCAGCACCGGGCGCATGCTGTTCTCGCTCGCCGAGCGCGGCCAGGGGCCGCGCGCCTTCGCGCGGCTCAACGCCAACCACGTGCCTGCCGCCGGCATCCACGTCTCGGCCGCCTTCATGCTGATCGCCGTGGTGCTCAACTACTGCGTGCCGAAGGAGGTCTTCACCTGGGTGACCAGCATCACCCTGATCGGCACCCTGTGGACCTGGGGCATCATCATGGTGTCGCACCGCAACTACCGGCGCGCCGTGGCGGCCGGGCGCGCGGCCGCGGCGCCGTTTCGCATGCCCGGAGCGCCGCTCGCCAACTACCTGGTGCTGGCTTTCCTCGTGGCCGTGAGCGCCCTGCTGTGGCTCGACAGGGACACGCGCGTCGCGCTCTACGTCGCGCCCTTCTGGTTCGCGCTGCTCGGCGCCGCCTACGCGGCGCGCGGCCGGCGGCAACGACCTGGGCCGGCCAATCTTCAGTAGAATCAGCGGTTCGCGCCCGTAGCTCAGTTGGATAGAGCATCAGGCTTCGAACCTGAGGGTCGGGAGTTCGAATCTCTCCGGGCGCGCGCGCCCGGCAATCCCGCCGCACTTACGCGGCACGGGGGCCCTCGGCGGCCGGCGGCGTTCCCCGCGCTGCGGGCCCGTGCAGCGCGATCCGGGCAAGTCGAATTCACTCGGCGTAGGCTCTGGGCCTACGGGAGTCGATGCACGAGCGGCGCGCAATGCCCAAGGACATCGGAGAGGAGCTGGACGCGATCTTCGCCCACCACAAGAACCGCGTGGGCGAGGCGCGCAGTGAGACCGTGGGCAAGAGCGCGGCCGAGGAGCAGTTCGCGCGCGCTTCCGCTGTCTGCCTCGCGGAGGTGATCGCGCCGACGCTGCGACAGATGGCGCACGCTCTGAATGAGCGCGGCGTGGCCGCCCGGGTGTTCAGCGACGGCACCGAGGCGCGCATCGACATCCCCGTCAGCCGGCACGTGCGACTCGGGCAGGGCTTCGGGGGCTATCCGTACCTGCGCGCCCGCCCGGATCGGCACAGTCGGCGCATGCAGTTCGAGCAGAATGCCGCCGGCAGCCAGGGCGCTTCCCGCGCCGGCGACTACCCGATCGTCGAGGTCGACGCGGATCTGGTGAAGGAGAAAGTGATGGCGCTGGTGCGCGAAATCTACGCGCCCTTCTGAGCGTCCCCGTCCGGCGCCACGCCTCTCAGTGCTCGCGCGGCAGCGCGCGGCCCCACTCGCTCAGCAGGATCTGCACACCGAGGTAGCCCATGAACTCGGTGTGGCCCGTGCCCTCGCCGCTGATGCTGCGGCCGGCCATCGCCATGAGGATGCACGCGGGGTTGAAGTGATAGCGCAGCCCGGCATCGAGCGTCGTCTCATCCGGCAGCTCCCCGGAAGCCCGGTCGGCAAAGATCTCCGCATCGAGCTCCAGCCGTGCGCTCACCGCACGCCCCACGGCGAGGCCGACGAAGCGCTCCTCGGGTCCGTGGCGCGCGATGTAGTAACCGACCTCGAGATTGACATCGAGGGGCCCCAGGCGGCGGGCCACCTCGAGCGGCAGCAGCAGCCGCGGCCCCTCGCCCGCGATGCCGAGCGCGCGTGCGGTGGCAGACCCCGCCAGCTCGAGCTGCGGGAATACCGAGGCCTGCCAGTTCCCCGCACCCTTATCAAGGAAGCGCCACTTCGCCCCGAGCACGCTGTTACCCCAGGCGCCATGCACCTCCCCGCCCTCGGCCTGCAGCACGTAGGGCACTTCCCAGGTGAGCTGTACGCGCTCGCCGATCCCGAGATTGAGGTCGAGCTGCGGCAGCTGGTAGGCGGTGACCGGCGGGACGCGGGTCACCATGGCGCCGAGGTTGAGCTCCCAGTTGCCGTTACCCGGGGTCCCCGGATCGGTGGTGAGGAAAGGTGGGCCGCCCTGGGCATGGGCCGTGCCCGCGAACAGCACGAGGCTCAGCACCGGCAGCAGACGCCGCAGCAGGCGGTCGATCAAGGGTTCCGTATCCTCTACGTGAGCCGCCGGCGTCGCGCGACGGCTGGGATTCTAATGCGGCCCACGGGCGCCCGGCCGACGGCTCTGCGATGATGTCCGCCCTCATCTACGCGCCGGCGGATCACCACCATGCCACGGGCTCCCTCCCGCACCCCGAGGCGCACGCCCGCACGGCGGCGCTGCCGCTGGGTGCCGCTCGATGACCCCGAGTACCTGCGCTATCACGACCAGGAGTGGGGCCGGCCGGCGCACGATGACGGCCGGCTGTTCGAGATGCTGATCCTCGAGGGGGCGCAGGCTGGCCTGTCCTGGTCGACCGTGCTGCACAAGCGCGCCGGCTACCGCCGGGCCTTCGCTGGCTTTGACCCCGGGCGGGTCGCACGCTTCGATGCCCGGCGCTGCGCCACGCTGCTGCGCAACCCGGGCATCATCCGCAACCGCCTCAAGATCGAGTCTACGGTGAGCAACGCCCGCGCCTTCCTCGCAGTGCAGCGCGAGTTTGGCTCCTTCAACCGCTACCTGTGGGGCTTCGTGCAGGGCCGGCCGCTGATCAACCGGCCCCGCCGGGGGGAGGTCCCCGCCCGCACCGCCCTGAGCGATGCGATCTCGAAGGACCTGCGCAAGCGCGGCTTCCGCTTCGTGGGCTCGACCATCATCTACGCCTTCCTGCAGGCGGTAGGGGTGGTCAACGACCATACGCGCGGCTGCTTCCGCTGCCCCCCGGCCGTGCGCCGCCTGAGCGCCCGGCGCAGGCCGAAGTAGCCTCCCCGGCGGGGGCCTCTTAAGATAGCGGCCCCTTTTTCACCAGCCCGGGACCAGAAAGTCATGAAGGCACTTGTAGCGATTGCGTTTGCGGCGGCGCTGTCGGCCGGCACCGCGTGGGCCGACTGCCCCTATCCGGCCGCCCCGACCAACCTGCCCGACGGCCGCACCGCGACCCTCGAGGAGATGGTCGCCGGCCAGAAGGCCGTCAAGGAATACGACGCGGCCATCAAGAGCTACGTGGACTGCATCGACAAGGAGCTCGATGACAACATCGCCAAGGCGGGCGATTCGCTCAAGCCGCAGCAGAAGGCGGACATGCAGCACGTGGAAGCGCAGAAGCACAACGCCGCGATCGACCAGCTGCAGAGCGTCGCCGACCGTTTCAACGAGCAGGTGAAGGCTTACAAGGCGCGCGGCACCGACAAGAAGAACTGAGTGCTCACGCCGGCGGAGGCAGACCGGCTCATCGGGCAGCACCTGCAATGCCTGCCCATCGAGTCGCTGCCGCTTGCGCAGTGCGCGGGCACCGTGCTGCGCGAGAACATCTACGCCGAGCGTGACCAGCCGCCCTTCGATCGAGTCGCCATGGACGGCGTCGCGCTCGCGAGCCAGGCGGTCGCCGCGGGCCGCGCCTTCCACATCCAGGCGACGCAGGCGGCCGGCGACCCGCCGCTGACCCTCGCCGCGGCCCACAACTGCATCGAGGTGATGACGGGGGCGGTGCTGCCCAACGGCTGCGACTGCGTGGTGCCGGTCGAGGAGCTCAGCGTGGCGGCGGGCGAGGCGACCCTGTCGGCGCAGGCGCGCACCCAGCCGTGGCAGAACGTGCACCGCCGCGGTACCGACACCCGCCAGGGGACGCTCCTGATCAGCGCCGGCGTGAAGCTGCGGGCGCCGGAGGTGGCGATCGCAGCTTCCGCCGGCATGGCGCGCATCCGCGTCAGTGCGCAGCCGATGCTGGCGGTGATCTCCACCGGCAACGAGCTGGTCGAGCCCGGCGAACCGGTGCTCGCACACCAGATCCGCCGCTCCAACGCCTACGCCATCGTGAGCGCGCTGCGCGAGCACGGCTTCCAGCGCGTCGCCGACGATCACATCCCGGACGCTGCCGGCGCGCTGCGCACGCGGCTGCGCTTCCATCTGGAGACCCACGACGTGCTGGTGCTGTCGGGCGGGGTATCGATGGGCCGCTTCGACCTGGTGCCCAAGGTGCTCGAGGAGCTCGGCGTCACCACCATCTTCCACAAGGTCGCGCAGCGGCCGGGCAAACCACTGTGGTTCGGCGTCGCGCCCTCGGGCGCGGCGGTGTTCGGCTTGCCGGGCAATCCGGTCTCGACGCTCGTGTGCTTCACGCGCTACGTGCTGCCGGCACTGCTCGGCAGCCTCGGTCACAGCGCGGGCCCGAGCGAGCGCATCGCGCTCGGCTCCGCGGTGACCGTCACGCCCCCGCTCACCCACTTCCTGCCGGTGCGCCTGGAGCAGGACGACTGGGGCCGCGCCTGGGCGGTGCCTGCGCCCACCAACGGCTCCGGGGACTTCACCGCGCTCGCCGGTACCGACGGGTTCGTGGAACTGCCTCCGGGCCCCCATACCTACCCGAAGGGGCACGTGACCCGCGTATATCGCTGGTCCTAGCGCCCCCCGGGGACTCGCGGCCCCCATCCTTCGGCCGATAGCCAGCCCAGGCAGGCTTGGCCATACTGGCAGGCGCCATGTCCGCACGCGAAGTCATCGTGCCCCTCACCCGGCGAGCCGCGCCGCGGGACAGCTTCGCCCGCCCGATGCGCGACCTGCGCATCTCGGTGATGGACCGCTGCAATTTCCGCTGCCCCTACTGCATGCCGCGCGAGACCTTCCACGAGCAGTACCGCTTCCTCGGCTCGCACGAGCGGCTCTCGTTCGACGAGATCGTGCGCCTGGCGCGGCTGTTCGTGCAGCTCGGCGTGCGCAAGCTGCGCCTCACCGGCGGCGAGCCGCTGCTGCGTGCCAACCTGCCGGACCTGATCGGCGACCTGAGCGCGATCCCGGGCGTCGAGGACGTCGCACTCACCACCAACGGGATCCTGCTGGCGCGCTACGCGGCGGAGCTCAAGGCCGCCGGCCTGCACCGCGTGACGGTGAGCCTCGACTCGCTCGATGAGGCGGTGTTCGCGCGCATGAGCGGCGGCTTCGGCGGGGTGGCCGAAGTGCTCGCGGGCATCGAGCACGCGCGGCGCGCCGAGCTCACGCCGCTGAAGGTGAACGCCGTCATCCAGCGCGGCGTCAACGATCACACGGCGCTCGATCTGGTCGAGCGTTTCCGCGGCACCGGGGTCACGGTGCGCTTCATCGAGTACATGGACGTCGGCAACCGCAACCACTGGCGCTCGGAGCTGGTGCTGCCCTCGCGCGAGCTGCTGCAGCGCATCGCGGCGCGCTGGCCGCTCGCGCCGCGCGCGCCCGCCTACCGCGGCGAAGTCGCCGAGCGCTACGCCTTCGCCGACGGCGCGGGCGAAGTGGGCTTCATCTCCTCGGTATCCCAGCCCTTCTGCGGCGAGTGCTCGCGCGCGCGGCTGTCCTCCGACGGGGTGCTCTACAGCTGCCTGTTCGCCACGCACGGCACGAGCCTGCGCGATGCGCTGCGCGGCGGGGCGAGCGATGACACGCTGCTCGATCTCATCAGCGGCGTGTGGCAGAAGCGCGCCGACCGCTACAGCGAACTGCGCGCGAGCCACGTGCCACAGGCGCACGAAGAGCCCAAGGTCGAGATGTTCTACATCGGGGGCTGAGGGTGGCGCGTCTCACGCATCTCAACCGGCGCAACCGCCCGAGCATGGTGGACGTCGGCGCCAAGGAGGTGACGCTGCGCAGCGCGCTCGCCGAGGCGCGCATCCGGCTGCCGGCGGTGGTGGGCCGCGCGCTGCGGGCGAGCGGGCACCGCACCAAGAAGGGCCCGGTGTTCGACACCGCGATCGTGGCGGGCGTCATGGCCGCCAAGCGTACCCACGAGCTGATCCCCTTCTGCCATCCGCTCGGGATCGAGAACTGCCAGCTCGAGATCGAGCAGCGCACGCTCAGCGAGGTGCGCGTGCGCTGCCGCGTCAGCGTGCACCACCGAACCGGCGTCGAGATGGAGGCGCTTACGGGGGCCGCCGTGGCGGCGCTCACCATCTACGACATGTGCAAGGCGCTCTCGCACGAGCTCGAGATCACCGGCGTGCGGCTCATCGAGAAGTCCGGCGGGCGGCGCGCCTACCGCCGCGGCCGCAAGTGAGCGTGGCGGCGCCGCTTCTCGGCCTGGTGCTCGCCGGCGGGCGCAGCACCCGCATGGGCCGCGACAAGGCGGCCCTCGCCTACGAGGGCCGCGCGCAGCTCGAGCGCGCCATGGCGCTGCTCGCCCCGCACGTCGAGCGCGCCTACGTTTCGGTGCGCGCCGAGCAGCGCAGCGAGCCGCTGCGCGCGCGCTTTGCGCAGATCGAGGACCGCCTCGCCGACGCCGGCCCGATCGCGGGCATCCTCGCCGCCCAGGCGCACGCTCCCCAGGCCGCGTGGCTGGTGCTGGCCTGCGACCTGCCGCTGCTGAACGAGGCCACGCTCGCACACCTGGTGCGCGAGCGCGCCCCCGCGGCGCTCGCCACCGCCTACCGCTCGAGCCACGACGGCCTGCCCGAGCCGCTGTGCGCCATCTACGAGCCCGCCAGTGCCGCCGCGCTCGCCGCTTATGTCGCCGGCGGCCGCAACTGCCCGCGCAAGTTCCTGCTGCAGGTCAAGGCGCACCTCATCAGCGAGCCCGACCCGCGGGCGCTCGACAACATCAACACTCCGGCCGAATATGCCCAGGTGCAGAAGAGCTTCCCCCCCACCCCGGGCTCGGCGGCGCGTCGCCTCACGGTGCAGTACTTCGCGCTGCTGCGCGAGCAGGCCGGGCGGCGCGAGGAAGAGCTGCTGAGCAGCGCCGCGACGGCGCGCGAGCTGTATGCCGAGCTCGCCGCGCGCT
>Ga0335083_10007856_pt1 | contig 13108 bp, 12 predicted proteins | sample Lox_Sample_42_FD_206716 | JGI IMG/M metagenome (GOLD analysis project Ga0335083, IMG submission 206716) | Soil microbial communities from Loxahatchee National Wildlife Refuge, Florida, United States - Lox_Sample_4.2 | ecosystem: Environmental > Terrestrial > Soil > Wetlands | place: USA...
TTTCACCCGGCAGCTGACCGCGACCACCTCGCTGACCAACAAGGCGGACGGGGAATTTTCCGCCGACAACAATTTCCTGCAGGACCAGCTGGGCCTGGCGGTGAAGATTTCCGACCGCTTCGCGCTGTCGCTGGGATATGCGGTGCGGCACAACACCTCGCCGCCGCCGGGCTTCAGGAAGACCGACACGCTTTCCACCGTCAACCTGGTCTACGAAGTGAAGTGAGCGCGCCCGCTCACGGCGGGCCCGAGTGCGCTTCGATGAAGCGCTGCGCTTCCTCGTTGATCTCGCGCGGATCGCGGCCCCGGGTTTCGATCGGCGGGCCGATCACCACGCGGATGGTGCCGGGCTTTTTCAGCAGGCCGCGCCGCGGCCAGAAATGGCCGGCATTGTGCGCCACCGGAATCACCGGGGCGCCGGTCGCCGCAGCGATGGCCGCGCCGCCGACGCCATAGCGGCGCGTCTGGCCCGGCGCCATGCGCGTGCCCTCGGGGAATACCACGATCCATTCGCCGGCGGTCAGGTGCCTGCGGCCCTGTTCGATCATCTGCTTCACGGCCGCGCCGCCCCCGCCGCGATCGATGGCGATGGCGCGCAGCAGCCGGATGCCCCAGCCGACGAAGGGGATCCACGTGAGCTCGCGCTTCAGCACCCATACCTGCGGCGGCAGCAGCGCGGCCTGCGCCACGGTTTCCCAGCTGGAGGAATGCTTCACCAGCGCGACGCAGGCCCGACCGGCGGGCAGATGCTCGCGGCCTTCCACACGGTAATCCAGGCGGCAGACCAGGCGCAGCGCGGTCAGCAGCACGTTGGCCCACAGGCGCGCCAGGGCGAAGCGGCCGTGCCACGGCAGCAGCAGCGAGGCCAGCACGAAGAAGATCGCGTACAGGAAGGTGAACAGCAGGAAGAAGGCGGTGAAGAGCAGCGAGCGCAGGAACTGCATGCGATGAGGCCGATGTCAGGGCAGCTCGCCCCGGCGAACCGCGGGAATGTCCGGAACAGCACCAGAGTTTGCCATGGCCACGGCGCCGGCGGCAGTGGCCCAGTGCGCGGAACCCGCCGGCAGGCCCAGCGCCACGAGCATCGCATCGATTTCCGCCGCCGGCGCGGTGGCGAGATCCAGCAACTGCTGTCCGGCCTGCATGTGGGCTTGCAGTGCGGCGGTCAGCGGCAGCGTGTCCAGCACCACCAGCCGCGCGCCGCGCAGCGCCGCGGCAAGATCCGCGGCGGCATCGACGCCGCATGCCTCGATGCGCGCGCGTACTGCCGTGGCGGCGGATGATTCCAGCTGCGGGTCCCAGGCGCGCAGCGCGCAGCCGCGCGGGGCGAGCAATGCGGCGAAAGAGGCGGCCCGCGCGCCGAATCCCAGCATGGCCACGTTCGAGGTGGGCGTGAGCCTCATGCCTGCAGCCAGGTGCGCAACGCGGCCGTCACCGCCGCCGGTTGTTCCAGCGTGCTCATGTGGCCACAGTCGGGCACCACCACCAGCCGGCTGCCCGGAATCCGCCGCGCCATGTCCGCATGCCGGGCGAGGGGGCTCCAGCTGTCCTCCGCGCCGCACAGCACCAGGGTGGGCACCTGGATCTGCGTCAGCAGCCCCGTGCGGTCCGGTCGCGCCAGCAGCGCCTGGATCTGCGCCTCGAACAGGGCGAGCGGAGCGCGGGCGATCATGCGGTGGATGACTTCCATGAAGGCGTCGTCTCCCAGCCGCCTGGGATGCACCATGCCCCGGGCCCATTCCCTGCCCATGGCAAGCATGCCGTCGCGGCGCGCGATGTCACGCAGCCGGTAGCGGCCGGCGCGCTCGCGCTCCCCGGCCTCGCCGGCAGGCAGCGCTTCGAAACCCGTATCCAGCAATGCCAGCCGCGCTACGCGCTGCGGCGCGCGGGCCATGATTTCCAGCGCGACGCGCCCACCCATCGAGTGGCCGGCCAGCGCAAAACGCGCGGGCGCAATGGCCAGCACGCCTTCGGCCATTTCTCCGAGGCTGCTGGCAGCGCCATGCGCGGCCACCTGTATGTGCCACGGGCCCGCGAGCGAGGCGACCTGCGCATGCCAGACCGTTGCGTCGCAGACCAGCCCGGGGACCAGGATCAGTGATTCGTTATCGTGCATATCCGGCCGCCGGGATTCTGGAGCGGCAGCCCATGGTGCGCAATTCATGCTTCAATAGCGGCCTTTTTCAGTGGAGGGGCGGGATGATCGAGCCAGGCAGTGTGCTGTGGACTCCTTCGCAGCAACGCATTGAACGTGCGCGTCTCACGGAGTTCCGCCGCTGGCTGGCCGACCGGCGCGGCCTGACCTTCCCGGATTTCGAATCGCTGTGGCGCTGGTCCAGCACCGATATCGACGCCTTCTGGCAGGCCATCTGGGATTTCTTCCATATCGAGGCCACGAAGCAGCCTACCGCCGTGCTGGGCCGGCGCACGATGCCGGGAGCCGAGTGGTTTCCGGGCGCCGAGCTCAACTATGCGCGGCACATGCTGCGCCACGAGCGACCCGCGGCCACCGCGGTGCTGCACCTGAACGAGCGCCAGCCGCTGCGGGAAGTCTCCTGGGAGCAGCTGGGATCGCAGGTGCGCATCGTGGCCACGCAGCTGCGCAAGCTGGGCGTGCAGCGCGGCGACCGCGTGTGCGCGTACATGGTCAACGTGCCCGAGGCGCTGGTGGCGATGCTTGCCACCACCAGCCTCGGCGCCATCTGGTCCTCGGTGGGCCCGGACTTCGGCACGCCGGGCGTGCTGGACCGCTTCTCGCAGCTGGAGCCCACGGTGCTGTTCCACGTGGACGGCTACCAGTATGGCGGCAAGCCCTTCGACCGCCGGCCGGAAGTGGAAAAGATCCTGGCGCGGCTCACCAGCGTGAAGCACGTGATCCAGCTGCCGTATCTCGACCCTGCCAACACGCGGCGGCTGACACCCGGCACCATCTTCTGGAGCGAGCTGCTCGACCATCCGCCGGTGCCGCGCGAGCAGTTCAGATACGAAGAGGTGCCGTTCAACCATCCGCTGTGGATCCTGTTCTCCTCGGGCACCACCGGGCTGCCCAAGCCCATCATGCACAGCCATGGCGGCATCCTCATCGAGCAGCTCAAGCACCTGGCCTTCAACTTCGACATGCACGCCGGCGAGCGCATGTTCTTCTTCACCACCACCGGCTGGATGATGTGGAACTTCCTGATGGGCGCGCTGCTGTCGGACGTGACGCCGGTGCTGTACGACGGCAACCCCGCGTGGCCGGATGGCGACATCCTGTGGAAGATGGTGCAGGACTCCAGGGCCCAGCTGTTCGGCGCCAGCCCCACCTACCAGGCCATCCTCGAAAAGAACGGCATCGTGCCGCAGGCGAAGTTCGACCTGTCGCACCTGCAGACCGTGACGCTGGCCGGCTCGCCGGTGTCGCCGGAGTGCCAGCAATGGTTCCACGACAACGTGAAGCGCGACGCCTGGGTGTCGCCCGGCTGCGGCGGCACGGACATCTGCTCCGGCTTCGTCGGCGGCGTGGTCACGCTGCCGCAGCGCGCCGGCGAGATGCAGGCGCGCTGCCTGGGCATGGCGGTGCACGTGCTGGGCGAGAACGGCAAGTTCGTCATCGACGAGGTCGGCGAGATGGTGCTGACCCAACCCGCGCCCTCGATGCCCGTGGGATTCTGGAACGATCCCGGCGACAAGCGCTATATCGAGACCTATTTCGCCGACTTCCCGGGCATGTGGCGGCAGGGCGATTTCTACCGCATCAACGAGCGCGGCGGCGCCTATGTGCTGGGTCGCTCGGATGCCACGCTGAACCGGCACGGCATCCGCATCGGCACCTCGGAGATCTACCGCACCATCGTGCACGTGGCGGGAGTGGAGGACGGCCTCATCGTCAATCTCGACCTGCCCGGCGGCCGCTTCTTCATGCCGCTGTTCGTGAAGCTCGCCGACGGCGTGCAGCTGGATGAGGAGATGAAGAAGAAGATCGGCGACCGGCTGCGCGCCGAGTACACGCCGCGGCACGTGCCGGACAAGATCTACCAGGTGCCCGCCATTCCCTACACCATCAGCGGCAAGCGCATGGAAGTGCCGGTGCGGCGCATCCTCTCCGGCTATCCGCTGGCCAAGGCCGCCAACCGCGATGCGATGGCCAACCCGATGGCGCTGGATTTCTTCATCGAGTACGCCCGCACGCAGCACGATTACGAGATGTAGCCGGATCGCCAAAGGGGAGGCGCATGGCCGATACCATACTGGTCGATGAGCTGGTCGACCGGCAGCGCCTGACCGGCCGCAGTTATTTCGTCCTCGGCGTGCTGCTGCTGGCGCTGACCTGCGACGGCTTCGACCTGCAGCTGGTGGCGTTCGCGGGGCCACAGCTGGCCAGGGAATGGAAGCTCGCGGCGTCTTCGTTCCTGCAGTACGTGCAGTCGGCGAACCTGCTCGGCATGATGTTCGGCGCCACCTTGCTTGGCAATCTCGGCGACCGCCTCGGCCGCAAGCGCGTGATCGTGACGGGTACGCTGTTCTACGGACTGACAGCCTTTGTCTGCCTGCTGGCGCGTACGCCGGCGCAGCTTGGCTTCATCCGCTTCTGCACCGGCCTCGGGCTGGGTGGCGTGCTGCCCAATGTCATCGCGCTGGCCGCGGAGATCTCGCCCGCGGCGCGGCGCGCGCGGCTGACCAGCATTCCCATCATCGGCATGTCGCTGGGCAGCGGCCTGCCGGCCGTGGTCGCGGCGTGGCTGGTGCCGCATTTCGGCTGGCAGGCGCTGTTCGTCGCCGGCGGCATCGTGCCGCTGGTCGTGGCGCTGGTAATTGCGTGGCTGCTGCCCGAGTCGATCCTGTTCCTGACGCATCGCGGCCGCGACCGCGGCGAAATCGCGGCGCGCGTACGCGCGCTGGATCCCCGGCCGGTAATCGGCGCGGATACGCGCTTCGCGCTGCGCAGCAGTGCTGCTGTTTCGCGTGGCAGCATCCCGGACCTGTTTGTCGGGGCGCTGAAACTCACCACGCCGCTGCTGTGGCTGATGTTCGCCTGCACGCTGCTGTCCATGCATTTCCTCAACAGCTGGACCCCGGTGATCCTCAAGCAGGCCGGCCTGTCCGACGTACAGACCGCATTCACCAACGGTGCGCTGCACTGGGGCGGCACGATTGCCGGGGTCGCCACGGTATTCCTGCTCGCGCCGCTGGGGTTGCGCTGGGCGCTGCTGCTGCTGCTGCTGGGTTTCGCGGGCTGCATGATCATCGCCACGACGGGCTTCGGAGCCGCGCCGCTGCTCACCATCGCGATGTGCATGGCCGGTTGCGGCATCATCGGTTGCCAGGGCGTGCTCAATGCCGTGGCGGGGCTGGTGTATCCGGTGTCATGCCGCCCGACCGGCGCCGGCGCGGCGCTCGGCATCGGCCGCATCGGCTCGCTCAGCGGGCCGCTGCTCGGGGGCTTCGTGCTGGCACAGCACTGGCCCAGCCAGCGCATGTTCTACGTGCCGCTGCTGCCGCTGGCCATCGCCGCGGGTGCGGCGCTGCTGCTGATCGCGCGCGGCGTGGAAATGCGCGGCAAGACCACCGCCACTGCCTGACGCAACCGTTGTTGCGGCGCGCGCCGGCTTGACTATTATATTCCTTACCAGGTATATACATCGCATGGAATCCACGTTCACGATAATCGCCGAACCCAGCCGCCGCGCCATCCTGCACCTGCTGGCGGCCACCGAAAGTTCGGTGGGTGATATCGGCAGGCAGCTGCGGCTGCCGCAGCCCTCGGTCTCCAAGCACCTGCGTGTGCTGCGCGAAGCCGGCTTCGTGCGGGCCCGGGGCGATGCACAGCGGCGCCTCTACCGGCTGCGGCCCGAGCCGCTGCGCGAACTGGACGACTGGCTCGCGCCGTTCCGCCGCTACTGGTCCTCGCACATGGACGCACTGGAGCGTCACCTCGACCGCAGCAACCCGGCGCCGCGCCGCAAGGGAAGAAAGCGATGAGCAGCCGCGACGACTACCGGCCCGGGCCGGCCGCCGGTGCCAGCATCCGCAGGAACGGCGAAAACTGGACCCTCATTGTGGTGCGCGAGCTGCGCCATCCGCCGGAGAAGGTATGGGCCGCGCTCACCGACCCGGCGCAGCTGCGCGAATGGGCGCCCCATGATGCGGACCGCAATCTCGCCACCGTGGGACCGGTCATGCTTGCCACCGTCGGCGCGCCGCAGGCGCCCGCGCACTCGCAGGTGACGCGCGCCGAAGCGCCCCGGCTGCTCGAATACCGCTGGGGTGACCACGAGATGCGCTGGCAACTCGAGCCGCTCGGCAACGGCACGCGCCTGACGCTGTGGCACAACATCGACCGTCCCTACATCGCCATGGGCGCGGCCGGGTGGCAGATCTGCCTGGATGTGCTGGAGCGGCTGCTCGCAGGCGACCCGCTCGGCCGCATTGCTGGCGGCGATGCGATGCGCTTCGAGTGGCCACGGCTGCATGCCGAATACCAGCAGCAATTCGGCAGCGGCACTGCGCCGTGAGCAAATCCGTACCCCAGATCGGGAAACCCGCGGCCGGTCAGAGCGACAGCCGCAGCGCCAGCTGCACGCTGTGCTCGATGGCGTGGGGTGTTTCGCCGAGCATGGTGCGCACGTTGTAGGTGCTGTCGATGCGCAGCCACTCGGCCGCTATCTGCACGTGCTCGCGCACGTCCCAGGTCCAGCCCAGCGTGAGGGCGTGGCCCTCGTCGTGGCCGCCGGGTCCGGCCAGATACTCCGTGTCCTGCTCGCTGGAGAACCTGTCGTAGCGCGCCGCGAGGCGGTGCTTGCCGAAGTTCTGCGCGGCCAGCACGAACCAGGTGCTGAAATCCCAGGTGTATTGCTCGTAGGGGGTGGCGCGCGTGGTGCCGTCCAGCCACTGCACGATCAGCGCCGTGCCGTGCTGGCCATCCCAGCGCGCTCCGGCGGTGTCGAAGCGCGTATGCCAGGCGTAGTCGCTGATGGAGCTCTTGTACACGGAGGGGTCGGCGCGGTTGTCGTAATGCAGCGCACGCAGCTCCAGGCCGCCGTCGGATTTCACGTAGCCGCTGGCGTAGTAGCCGGGGCGATTGTCGATCTCGGAGAAGAGCACGCGCTGCGTGCGGCCGCCGAAGGCGTAGGTGCCGATGCGGCCGAACAGCGGCGTCTGCCGGTCGTTCAGCGAGAAGCCGCGCCACGCCACGATGACGCCGGCCGGATCGTTCCAGCCGAACACCGCCGCATTCACGCCCCAGTCGAGGCGGCCGCCGTCGGCAATGCCGAGATGGTCGAGCTGGTAGCCGACGCCGATGGTGCGCAGCTCTTCCCCGACCCAGGTGTTCAGCGCGGAGCTGTCGATGGTGTACGGGTTGGTCCATCCCGAAGTGCGATGCTCCAGCGAGATCGGCGGATAGAACGCGCCGATCTTCAGGTTCGAGCGCCACGCCGAGGCGGGCACCGGCCGCCATTCGAGGAAGCCTTCGGTGATGCCCACGCCGTTATGGTCGTGCAGGCTCCACGCGGAAACGTCAACATCCGCGTGCCAGTTGCCGCCGATGCCGCCGCGCCATGCCACGCGCGCGCGGCCGAGCTGCAGGCCGTCGTCGTCGCCGTCATAGCGCAGCTTGCCGAGGCCGCCATCCATGTAACCGTCGCGGCCGTCCGAACTGACCAGCCGCAGGTCGAGGCTGGCTTCCACGTCGGCGCGCGCGGCCGTCGCGCAGGCCAGCAACACCGCCGCGAGAGAACATGCAGAACGTTTCATCAGTAGACGTCCCAGTTGGCGGGCAATTTAGACTCGGTGCGCAGGTTCATCTGCGCCGGTGCGCGCAGCGTCAGCTGCGTGCCTTCAGCCTTGATCGTCACGCGCTGCTGCAGCACCGGGGCCTGCGTGCGCGACAGCGGATGCCAGATCGTCAGCGTGTATTCACCGGGCTCCACGTCCGGCACGGACCAGCGTCCCTCGTGGTCGGCGCGCGCGTAGTACTGCGCTTCCACCACGTACACGTAGGCGCGCATCCGGTCGTGGATATTGCAGCCCAGCGTGACGATGCCCGGCTTGTCGAACACCACCGGCTGGTACGGCTTGCCGCGATACAGCTCCAGTTCGAACCGCTTGGCGGGCGAAAAGGAATAGACCTGATGGGCGACCGAATCGGTGTTCGGAAAGGAGACCGGGGTACCCACCGGGATCACCAGCACGTGCGGCGCGAACTGCAGGCTGATCTGGTCCATTACCGCGTGAACGGGCCTGGCCAGCGGCCGGCCGGCATCCACGCTGCGAAGCGCCACCACCACGCCTCCGACGGGCTGTCCGTTCACGTCGTCGAACTGCATTTCGAAGGGAGCGGCCATGGCCGCAGGGGCGCACAGCAGCAGCAGGGTATGGAATACGTGTCGCATTTTCCGCTGCAGCATGTCGCCCGCGCGTTTCCCCGGGTTTAGATTGGGTGGCATTAATTAAAACCCATGGCCATGCTCAGCTTTCGCAACCGGCTTCTCATCCTGTTGATCGGCCTCGTGGTGGGGGCCCAGACCGTGACGCTGTTCACGGCGCGGGTGCGCACCGAGAACACCGAGCTGCAGCGCGCCAGCAACCAGCTGCGGGGCGGCGCCAGGAACGCGCAGCTGCAGCTCGGGAACCGCGAGCGGCTGCTGGCGCTGGCCGTTGCGGCACTCAGTGCCGACTATGGTTTCCACACGACCATCGTCAAGAACGACCCCGAGACGGTGGCTTCGGCGCTGGACACCCTCGCGCAGCGCGTCGGTGCCGACCTGTCGCTGGCGCTGGACCTGCAGGGCCGGGAAATCGCGCATGGCGGCAAGGCAGACATCGATCCGGCGCTGGTGACCGCCGTCGCCGCCGGCCAGGCATCGGAAGCCGAGGGAGCGCAATTCCTGGTGACTCCCGGCGGCGTATACCAGGTATTCACGGCGCCCATCCTGGCGCCGGACGAGATCGGACGCATTGCACTGGGCTTCAGCGTCAACGCCCGGCTGGCGCAGGACCTGCAAGATCAGGTGGGCGTCGACGTCGCATTCCTGGCGGGCTCCGGCGCCGCGCGCCGCGTAGTGGCCAGCACGCTCGTGACGCTGCCCGCAGGCACTGCCGCGCAGCAGCTGCGACTGCAGGATACGCCCACCCGCGCGAGCGTCGGTGCGGAACAGTACCTGGCCACGACCATCCATCTGGCCACGCTCGGGCAAGGCCCGCCGCTGGATCTCGCGCTGCTCAAGCCCATGCACGAGGTGATGGCCCCGTTCCATCAGCTCGAGTCGATTCTCGGCAAGACCATCGGCATCACGCTGGCCGCCGCGATTGCCGCGGGCATCTATCTGGGACGTGGCGCCGCGCGGCCCGTGCAGCAGCTGGCGGCCGGCGCGGCCCGGATCGCGGCCGGCGATTATTCGGAGCGCGTGGAAGGATCCTCCGGCGGCCGCGAGCTGGCCAACCTGGCGCAGGCCTTCAATACCATGCAGCAGGGCATCGCCGAGCGCGAGACACGCCTGCTTTACCAGGCGCGGCATGATGGCGCGACGGGAATGCCGAACCGGCTGCTGGCCGAGGAATGGCTCACGCAACGCCTCGCGGCACTTCCACGGCAGGGACAGCTCGGCGTCGTGCTGGTGGCGATCACCAATCTGCAGGAGATTTCCGCGAGCCTCGGTTTCGACATCGCGGGCCAGCTGGTGCAGCATCTCGCCGGCAGCATCGGCGGTCTCGCCGGCGAGCACAGCCTGGTCGCGCGCGTGGATACCACGCATTTCGTGGTGGCCATCGCGTCGGTGACAGACGAAAGCATGGAGGCCCTGCTGGCTGACCTGCGCGCCAGCGCCGGCCGCCCGCTTGCCACCGCGGGCATCACGCTGCAGGCCGCCGTGGTGCTGGGCGCGGCGCTGGCGCCGCGCCACGGCACGACCGCCAACGAACTGCTGCGCTGCGCGGAGGCGGCGCTGGAAACCGCGATCCAGCAGCGACAGCCGCAGGCGCTGTTCGAGCGCGCCAGCGACGTGGCGCAGCGGCGCGCGCTGCGGCTGGGTGCCGATCTGCCGCAGGCGCTGCGCTCGGGCCAGCTGTACCTGCACTACCAGCCCAAGTTCCGCCTGAGCGATCGCACGCCGCGAGGCGTGGAGACATTGCTGCGCTGGCGTCACCCGGAGTTCGGCAATGTCCCGCCGGCCGAATTCATTCCCATCGCCGAGCGTACCGGCGCCTCGGGGATGCTCACGCGCTGGGTGCTGCGCGCGGCGCTGGCGCAGCTGGCCGCCTGGCAGCGGCAGGGCATCCATCTCGAGATGGCGGTGAATCTGTCGGCGGCCGACATCGTGGATCCGGACATGCTGGAGTTCATCCTCGGGGCATTGCGCGACGCCCGGCTCGCCACCAGCGCGCTGACGCTGGAGATCACCGAGAGCGTGCTGCTGCACGAGCCCGAAGCCGCCCGGCGCAACATGGAGCTGCTGCGCGTGGCGGGCGTGCGTTTCTCGATCGATGATTTCGGCACCGGCTATTCGTCGCTGTCGCAGCTGCGCGAGCTGCCGGCGGACGAGCTGAAGATCGACCAGGCCTTCGTGCGCGTGATGACGCAGGGCCCCGAGCACGTCGCCGTGATCCGCGCCATCGTCGACCTGGGGCGCGGGCTGGGGCTGCGCACCGTGGCCGAAGGCGTGGAGGAGGAGGCGCAGTGGCGCTTGCTCGCCGAACTCGGCTGCGATTACGCGCAGGGTTATCTCACCGGCCGGCCGCAAGCGCCGGAGGATCTCACCCCGCAGCTGCCGGTGGCGCCGCCGGGCGAGCCGGCCGGCGGGACGCGCACCGCGTCGCTGCGCGTGCTGGAACTGCGGCGCAGGGATTGAACCGCGCCGGCCGGCGCCGGGATCCGTTGCAGCTCAGGCCTTCTTCGGAGCCGGGAAGGCACTGCCCGGGACGTAGTAACCATGCACCTGGCCGACGATGCGCGTCGGCAGTTTCACGGTGGCCACCGGGCCGTCCTCGATGTGTTCGGCGTCGAGGACGACGAGATCCGCGCGGCTGCTCTCGGCCGCGTACGTGGCCACCGCCATCACGTAGCCGGCGCCCTCCGGCGCATCCGCGCTCTTCGCCGCATGGCAGATCTCGCCCAGCGAAGCGCCCTGCGGTGCCTGCCAGAAAGTGCGCGTGCGGTTCCACACGTCCAGGCGCGCCAGCCCGCTCTTGCGCGCGCCGCCTTCCTGCAGGTCCACCGAGCCGAAGCCGTAGCGGTAATGCGCGCTGTTGTAGCGGTCGTCCTGGCGCGGCAGCGGCAGCAGCATGCCGGGGAACAGCACCTCGATGCCGTAATCCTTCGGGGTCTTCTGCGTCAGGTCCGCCGAGAAGCGCGTGATGATGCTGCCGCCCTTCACCGGATCCCAGCGCGAGCCGTCGTGGTAGGGCATGAAGGGGAAGGGATTGGACAGCGAGCTTTCCACGTCGACGACCACCTGTTTGCCGTCGTCGAAGGCGCCCATCACGTGCGTGGCGCTGCGCTCCGGGCCCTTGATCCACACCACGTCGCTGCCGTCGCCGCCGCGGCGCAGGTAGCCGAAGTAAGTCGGCTCGCCCGGCCACCACGACCAGTGGATGCCGCCCTTTTCCATCTGCGCGGTGTCGATCTTCATCGGGATCACGTAGAACACCACGAAGTGCTCGGTGACCGCGAAGTCGTGCAGCATGCCGACGTAGGGCACCTTGACCCAGGCATCCCACACCTTCCTGCCCTGCGGGGTGTACTCGAACACGTTCACGTCGGTGGTGTTGAAGCCCCTGGCTTCGTAGCCGAAGGCCACCATGTTGCCGGTGCGCGAATCGAGCTTGGGGTGCGCGGTGAAGGTGGCGCTTTTGAGCTGGCCCTTGAAGGTGTAGGCGGGATCCAGTGTTTCCAGCGTGTTGAGGTCGAGCAGGGCCGGCGGGCTGTCTTCCTTGAAGGCCAGCAGCTTGCCGTCGTGATGCAGGATGTGCGTGTTGTGCGTGCCGCGCACCTTGCCCTTGACCGAAGGGTCGTCCATGTACGGGTTGCGGTACATGGGGAAGAGGATTTTGCCGGCCGCATCCTGCGCCAGGTAGCGCTGGTTGCGCACGTAGCGGCTCTTGTAGTGCACGTGGCCGTTCTCGAAGCGGAACTGGCTGACGTGGCCTTCGCCGTCGAAGGGAATGTTGCCCTGGCGCATCGGGAACTGCGGATCGGGGCCGACGCGGAAGAAGGCTCCGGAGAGATCGGCCGGCAGTCTGCCTTCGACTTCGCAGTAGCGGATGTCCTGCTCCTCGCGGAACAGCCGCGGACCCACGCCGGCGGGCGGGCCCGCGTAGCGCTTCTCGATGGTGCTGCCCAGCGCGCCGGGGCCACCCGGGCCACCTGGCCCGAACGGTGGCTGTTGCGCAGCGACGCCGCTGGCGGCCAGCGCGGCGCTCACGCCGGCGGCCGCGGTCAGCGCGCTGCCCATGAACTGGCGGCGGTCCACCGCCACGCCGGAATCTGACTCGAGGCGGTTTTCGCCTTTGTGCACGTCGGACATGGCAACCCCCGGGGCATGATGTTTCTGGCCCGATTCTACCGCGGCCAGGCGCCGATGACGGCGCCCATGGCGGCGAAATTCACCACCTGGTAGCCCGCGTTGATCAGCCACAGACGGAATGGTCGCTGTTCGAACGGATTGTTCACTCCCCGGAGCAGAGCCATGCACTGGCCTAATGCGCTGTCACGACGTTGTTGTCGAAGACAAAGGATCCCTGGAGTGTCTCAGCCGGCACATTGATCGACACACTTTTAAAGGACTTCACTCGCGAAGTCCCGGTGGAAGGATGCCCGGCCGAATATGTAGCGGGGCCACTGACACGTTGACGACGAATCATTACCTGGCCAATGACGGTAACCCCGGGCGCAATAGTTGTTCTCTGGAAGATTGCCTGCGCGGCCTGTTCTTCGTGCCCGGCTGCCACATCAATCTGATGAATACCAACAGCGGCGATTCCGCCCACAGCAGCACCGGCAAACATGCCCGCGAGTGGGTCGTATGTATTGATCACACCGCCCGAATAGAAATTGGAGTTGCCAACCCGGCCCCAACTCGAATAAGTGGTCTGCGTGTGCGAAGCGTTGTAGGCAGCGGCACCAGCTGCAATA
>Ga0335083_10007857_pt1 | contig 13104 bp, 27 predicted proteins | sample Lox_Sample_42_FD_206716 | JGI IMG/M metagenome (GOLD analysis project Ga0335083, IMG submission 206716) | Soil microbial communities from Loxahatchee National Wildlife Refuge, Florida, United States - Lox_Sample_4.2 | ecosystem: Environmental > Terrestrial > Soil > Wetlands | place: USA...
ATTTTCAATCATTTTATAACGTCTATTACGAGAAGTTAATCGAATATACGAAAGGGAAGTTAAGTGAATAAAATCAATCTACTATGGGCAATCAAGCTACTTAGAAGTAAGAACTTCGTAGTTCTAACCGATAAGGAAGCTATGATTAAGATAGACGGACGAGATTTTCGTACCTTAAATGATAGAATAGTTTTAACTAGCCAAGCGGTTACACTGGCAGCTTTTCATAAACGCTTAGCTAAGTTAATTAAACAGCATGAGAAGAAAATAGATGCTATTGCTAGAAAGCAAAAAGCTAGAACAGCCAGTTTATAGTAAGGCTATTAGTTTTGACATGTACTATGAAGATATGGAATTAAAGATTTATGGGTTGGAACTCAATTACAATAAGTCCCGCTGATAAAGCCTTTTCTTTGTATATCCGTACTAAAGCTGGTTGGAAATGTGTTAGGTGTGGGCGTTATGCCGAAGGACAAGGTATACACGCAGCCCACTTTCATGCCAGGCGTAAAGAGTCAGTTAGATTTGATGAAGAAAATGTAGATGTTTTATGTGCAAACTGCCATCGGTACTTCACTAACCATTACACCGAGCATAAAGAGTGGAAAATAGAGCAATTAGGTCAAGATAAATATGACCTGTTGGCTTTAAGAGCTAATACTAAAGGCGATAAAAGTCTTAGACCATTTTTGGCTAAGTATTATCGCCAACAGTTAAAGAAAATTGGTGCCTGATATAGCTTACAACGCTTAGCAAGGGTTAAATGACAGCGGAAAGGTCGCAGCCAATGGGGATAAGGTTGACTAGTGTGCTCTGAAATAAAGAGATGAGTGTTGATGCTAGTCAACCCCTATGATAAAGAAGCTTATAAGATAACAATTAAGGAGTGAGAATGAAAAAAATAATACTAGGTTTAGTAATTGGAATGATTGTAACGTTGCCAGTGGGTGCATTTGCATGGGGATATAATCAAATAGCAACTCCTACGTTTGTAGCTGGTTGCGATAATGGCGACCCCAATAATTGCTATGTTGAAGTTAGCAGATACCGAGAGGGCAATATTATTTGTAATGTAGCCTACGTTAATGTTAATTATACTAGTACTACTGGTCAACCACCTGCTCCCTCAATAAGTTGTATAAAGGCTAAATAATGGCTTATAAGATAAGGAGTGCAGAATGAGTGAAATTGAAACTAAATATCCATGTGGTTGTACTGTAAGAACAGTATCTAGTGGTACACCAATGGCAGGTACGCTTAATACTTACTGTGACACACACAACCCATTTAAGAATGTAGCACCACAAGTAAAGGTAATTAAATGACCACCAATAAGATAATAGAAAGGGATTAAAGATGCGAGAGATTAAGTTTAGACAATGGTATGACAGAGAAATGCGATATTTAGATAATGTATTTGTTGGTGTAGGTCAAATAGGTTTTAGTGATACTGATTGGGTAGATTTAGGTAACCATGACGAAGAACATACTGGCATAATGCAATATACAGGTCTTAAAGACAAAAACGGTAAAGAGATTTATGAGGGGGATATAGTTCGACTTACAACTAAGACTGGCGGCGACATCGATAGGTTATGTGAATGGGATTACAGGGTTAATGGTTGGCGTTTTCAGGGCTTTAATTATAGTGGTGATGACCAGAGAATTATTGAAGTCATCGGTAATATTTATGAGAATCCTGAATTACTAAAAGAGAGGCACTAGAAATGAATATAGATAAGAAATACAGCCAAAAGATTTACGACCCAGCTATTGAATTATTAAAGAAATATTGGAGTAACAATGCCTGATATAGATAATAGGTTAGATGAGATTTTCAGTAGGTCTGGCTGGAAATACTCAAAGCCTAAGAATACCTTTAGGGGCTGGTGGAAAAAATCACGCCCAAGCTTTATGCAGAACCAAATGACTGAAGCTGAAATGCGTAACTTGAAAACCGCTTTACTTAAACTTATAAAAGAAGAAAGAATAGAAGCGGTTGAAAAGTATAAAAGAGAAGTAATGAAGTATCCTAGAACTAAAGTTAATGAGGTTAATCGGCAACGAAATGCTGATAAAAAAGCTAAACAAGAAGCTTGGCTTAGAAAGGCTAACCAATGAAACCAGTACAAACTAAAGGAAGTATTTATGAATAAAGATAACGCAGTTTATAGAGGAAGCCCAATAAAAACAGTTGAGCAAGCAATATTAGATAAGATTTTATATATAGGTGAAGAAATACCAAAAGCTGTAGCAGAAGACCCTAGACCTAAATTTGTGGTACTTGGCACACCCCAAGAATTAATTGATGAAACTAACCCTAATAGAGATAGAGACCCAGCATGAACGCTAAGATGAAACCAGTAGAGAAGAAGATTAAAAAACAAGATAATATAAGTATTGCAGAAGCTTTATACAATTTTGCTAATAAAATGTCTAAAAAACCACACAAGCATTGGTATTTAGGGTTTAATAGAGAAAACAATGTAACTTTTTACCCTGAAGAACAGGGCTTATATCAACAAAAAGCAGTAGAAAAAACTGTTAAAACGATTAAAAAGGCTTGTGCTATGGAATTAGATTCAATAATTAAATTACGTTCTCAAGGCATATGGATAGACTATTGGGTAGATAAAGATGGTAAGAAACACTATGAAGAAACGGGATGTTCGGTTGTACCCACCAGAGAAGTAGTAAAAGTCTATGAAAAACTTTCTGAGAAAAAACATAAAGCTTGGAGAAATAACAAAAATGACTAAATCAGAGAAGAAGATTAAGGGGGCGAGAATTATAAATTATCCAGTAAAAAGATATAGAGCATTTAAGCGACCAAGTGGTAGTAGATATTTATTGTTAAGAAAAGCTTTAGTAGAAGCTATCGGTGTTTGCTATTGGTGTGACATTCCAGTTAAAGAGTATAATCAAGACGGACAAGGTTTACCTGATGACGCAGCTACTATAGACCACCTATATCCTCGTCAGGATAGGCGTAAGTACCAAATTACAGAGAAAGTATTAGCCTGTAATAAATGTAATCAGGAACGTAATGTAGAACGCCAGAGAGCCAAGAATAAGGGTAACGACGTGGTTGCCACAGACAAGGAAGTGAAATGAATAGCTCCAAAAATCCGCCCAAAGACCCACCAGTAATTAATATAGATACTAATAATTTTGTGCGAATTTGTAAGCGTGGGCATATTGTTACTAAAACAAACGCTCTTATTACTAAACAGGGCTTATATAAATGTCGTTTATGTATCAATCTATGTCATAGAAGAACAGATGTTAAAAAGCGACAAAACCCTAAATATAGAGCTAATATTTATAAGCTACACAAAGAATATCGTGAGCGTAATCCATTTAAAATGAGAGCAAGAACTAAGTTACAAAGAGCAGTATTTAATGGTTATATAATTAAACCAGATTTTTGTGATAGGTGTCAGCGTTATCTTCCAGTTGAGGGTCATCACTATGATTATAGTCGGGCATTTGATGTGCTATGGTTATGTAAAATGTGTCATGAGTGGTTGCATCATACTAAAGTAGAGGTATTAGTATGAAAATATTAGATAAATTAACCACTTCCGAGAAAGCTCAACTACTATCTCAACTTATAGAATTAGCACCACCAAAACATTTACCGACTTTTAAAAATGGTAAGATTATCGGCAATCATCAAGAAACTAGCTCAAGAATGTCAGATAATGCAGTTTATGGAGCTGGATATAACACCTGTAGATACGATTACATAAAAGCTTTGAAAGGATATTTTGATGCACTGTAGACACTATAATTTAATCGGATATTGTTACGACCCAATGTGTAACGGAGTAGTTATTTTTGATTACTAAGTAAATTAAGGGAGTATATAAAATGAAGTTAAGATGCAGAATCTTTGGTCATAAATTTAAACCCGAATATATGCTGTCTAATGGCAATAATTTTTGTGTTAGATGTAGTATAACTTTATGGGAATTACCCACCCACCCCAAAGAGAATATATAAAGAAAGAGGGCTTAGTTAACCCTCTTTAGCTTGATAGCATACCCCTTGGAAAAGAGTATTTCTATTTTACCACTGGTTTCTTTTTTGATACAAGCTTCTTTTTAGCACTTTTTAGACTAGCTTTAGCCTTTTGGTCCTGAACTAAGCCGTCAGATTTAGCTTGTTCTATAGCTAAACGGTTAGCTTCTCTTTGTACCCCTGGTACGGATTTTATAGCTTCAGATAATAGCCCAGATTGCTCTGAGGCTTCTTTTAAATGCCCCATGACACGTTTTATATGTTCTTTGGCTTCTGGTAAGGATTTAGCCTTAGCAGCGTCCTGAGCGTGGATTATGGCGTGAGGTAAATCTCTTCCTGAAACATTATCGACAGTATGTACAATACGTTGTATAACTCTTTTACGATTCATGCCAGTTGGCTTTTTATCATTCATTTTATAAAGCTTAATATGTCTGTTGGTATTTCTTTGTTCTTAACTATTAATATTGTACACCCTATAGCTAGGATTATGTAAACCGGTAATAGTATTATCATAACCGGAATACGAAATAGCGAGCGCCAACGGGTTTCCTCGTAACGAGTAGCATATTCTAGCTCTCTGATGTATTCATAGTGCTTCCTAGCCATTACTCGGTCAATCTGACGCTGTTTGAGGTCAATTTTCTTGTACTCTATCTCTAGTTTCTTTAAAAGGACTGCATGTTCGTGGGTACGCTTCATTTCGTCTACATACCACTCATGCTCCATAGATTCTCTAGGAGTTATTTGCTCGCTCTGTATTATAGCCATTACTTTATTTTATAGTACTTTTCAAGAAGGTCATTAACTAACTGACCCTTATTAGGTTCTCTAAAAAATATTTTTCTAACACTTTTTCTTATAACTGTTGAAAATCTACCGTCTTTTTTTGACATCAGCGTGAGTAAGTACAATGACTAAACCTTTAGGTGATGCAAAGGCATGAGCAACCGACCACTGATTATTAATTAATTTCTCAAACTCATGTGGGCTGTCTTTAACTATTATTACTTTCATCATGTACTTAATTCCTCCAAATCTGTCTATGGGACAAGCCATTTTCCTACCGCCGTTCCTACCAGAGGCTTCACCAGGTTTCCCCAGATTCGCTTAGATGGTCTAGCAAATAAGAAAACTTACTTATCATCACAAACCCTCACACACTGCGATGTAATCGCACCCCCCCAACTGTTTACAATTTTTTATAAACAAATGGCGGGGGGCAGTTCCAGCTCCTAAGGCAATAGATAGTTGTTATCTAAATAGGGTTTGCACCTCTCCTCAGTCTTTCGACCCTCTACACCAACTTTTGATTATTGTGTCGACATAGATAGTAGTTTCCTACCGATTTGATGGCCTTAGCCGTGTGTTAGCAACTTGTTAGGCGACCATAGACAGATTTCAAAGAACTAAGTTATAATTAACCTATCATAGTAATTAGTAATTAGTCAATACATGGATTATCAGCAACCTATAATTATAGAGAAGATAGGCGAGATATTAAGAGAGCCATTACCTAATTCAACCGCTGAAATAATTAAACAGCTTAATAGTTTAGCACCCCTAAGGTATGAATTATTGATGAAGACTGCGGAGATAACAGTCTTACTTTATGATAAACGAGCACAATATCTCTGGCCTAAAGAGAAAGATAAGACTGAACTAGACCGAAAGACTTTCTTAGATGCACAGACAGGTATTATTGAGGCTGACTATATATTATTAAAAGAAGTAATAGACTTAGCAAAAGAACGAGTACAAATGCTAAAAACATTGCTCAAAATACACTACCGGGGAAAGTAAAGCTGTTAACAGCCGGAGGGTTATTAGAATAGATGGGCATATTCTGTCCCTGATTTAGGGCATTTGATTTTGGGACCCCACTGTCGACGCTGCGTATGCGCTGGCTGCTGGAGCGTCCACCCCTTGATTTTGAGCTAGACCTACCTGCTTGGACCTTGGGGGGAAGCTTTTTTTTTTCCACCACCAGACATTTTGAAACCGCCTTTAGGGCCTTTGGCACCGTTGTACCCTGCAGCACCTGTGTTGTGCTGAAATGGAGGATTAGCTGCCTTTACGAAGTTACCAGCATGCTGTCCTAAAACAGATGTAGTACCATGACCGCCTGATGTTCGTATTGCCATGTTGTTTCCTTTCTAGCTTGCGCTGTTTACTTTTTCAATACCAGGACTTGGTTTGATATTTTTATTCTTAATCTGAATTGAATTTTTTAATGTTGCCATATATTCTCCTATCCTAAAGTTTGCCTCATGCCACCAGTACTAGCTTTAATACCAGGAGCACCTGAGCTGTTAAAATCACCATAAGCTTGTGGGCTTTCACTAAGTATCTCTGTACCCGCAATGTTACTACGTGGGTTTAATTCGTTGTCAGTAGTGAACTTCTGGTAAGGCCAGTCCATTACTTTACCAGCTTTATTGGTTACTTGACCTTGAGAGTTAACAGGGTTTACTCCTGAGCTATAGCATAGGTCTGGGTTATTAATATCATAACCTGAGTTACCAGCTGCTCGTTGATTACGTTGTGCTACCCCCTCAGGGTCATTTAATGAAGTTGCAGATGGAGCACCTTTTCTTTTAAACGCCATTACTTTTTACCTTTCTTATTTGTCTTAGCTTTGCCTAATTTGGCTCTAGCCTTAGCTTTTATTCTAGCAGCTTGAACAGCATTTATCGAGCCAGCTTTTAATGCACGGCCAACCAGTCTTTCAGCTGCAACAGCGTGAGACTTATCAGGTATAGGGAAACTTCTATTAGGCCCAGCAAAGGTAGATGAGGGTAGTTTCTTTCTCTGAGCTGTAGATAGTTTGGCCATTATTTTGTCCTATTATATGCCAGATTACTTACAGCTGATAATCCAGCAGCTATACCTGCTAGACCTATCTGTTTAGCTGTAGCTACATTTAAGGTAGCGATATTGGTAACAATTACTTGAGCTAGGAAAGCTTGAACAAATGTTTTAATAGCTCGTCTTACTACGTCAACTGATTCTTCGGCTGTAACTTTAAGGTTTGCCATTTAAGTCTCCGAAGGGGTGTCAGTTGTACTCTCAGTAGCTTCAGCAGGTGGAGTTACGGTATAACCGTTCTCTTTTAGGCAGTTAACAACAGCTTCTAGTACTGTGTCGCCTACAGATGGACTAGCTGGGGTACCTAATTCTTCAGCAGCTTTATTAATACTGTCTAGGGCAGCTTTGATGTCGTCTAATGCACTCATTTTATTTTTCCTTTTATTATTTAAACGATATTAGTAGTTTTAACCAGTTCAGTATTTTTGTCAATAAGCTACGCTTTACCACGATAGGAGTATCAGAGGTAGGTGGACTAACAGGTGGAGTAACGGGTGGAGTTACTACAGGAGGTGTAGGCGCTGGAGTTGGCTCCGGAGTAGGACTAGGTGGTGTGGGGGTAGGAGTGGGTACAGGGACAGGTGTGGGTGCTGGAGGTGTAGTAGCTGGCGGTTGATAGCCATGAGCATACTTCTTAAGAGTATCCAGGCTTATAAATGAAGCATTAGTATCTATAGGTGAGTCAGTATATTGCTGGATGATATACGGATGTCCGTTTGTCGGTACTGTACCATCAGGACTAACAGCATAATCAGCTACCCATAAGGCGCAATTCTGTAGTACTGGAGACCAGTCATACTCAGTAAGCATGGAAGCATAGGTATAGAACAGAGGCCATGCTCCAGTTAATTGATGAACCGTCTCAACGAATTGTAGACACCAAGCTACTGGGTTAGCTGGGGGGTTCATTGAAGCTGTAAGTTCATAGTCTAAGGCGTATATATCACCATTAGCTAGAGGGCTACAAGCTTGTATAAAGTACTGAGCTTCTTTGGTGGGGTCTCCACCACCGGCAAAGTGATAGAGAATTGGTACCTTACCATACTTAACAGCGTTGTTATAATTACTGGCTGCTTGGGTATCAATATAGCCTACTTTAGACCCATAATAGAAACCCGACATCTTCATAGCTATGACTGGGTTAGGGTCAGCTGCCATATTATACGCACCTTGAGCGTAACTTATATCATGAAAGGTGAAGTTACTCATTTTTTACTCCTTTTGTTTAGTTTATCTACGTGATGATGGATATTAGCCGTACCTATACCGATAAAGATTGACAGGTAAATAGCTTCTAAAGATACGACGTTAGTTAAGAGGTTAATTCCCCAGTGGAAGACAAACCATGCACCAAAGATAACTGTATGTACAATAGCTGATGGCTTATTAAATACTATTTTCTCTACTAGACTTCTGGGTGTTTGTTGCATCTTTTATTTTTTTAATCTCTCTTAGTTGGTGTTTATGATGTTTCTCTATTCTCCATAATATCACAAGTAAGGATGGTAAGGTGACAACAAACCACTGAGTTTGGTTAGACCAGAAGGCTCCGGTGTACCAGGGCTGTCCAGTTGGAGCAAACATATATGTTAGGAAGGTCATTTCTTAGCTTCTTTTATTATTTCCTTGGTTTCTTTAAGGGTATCAGCCGTAGCTTTGGTTAGTTTGCCATTAAGATTTTTCATAAACGTCGTCATCTCTTCGCTAGCTTCAGTATTTAGTTGAACTGCCTTAGAAAGTTTTTTACTAGCCTGAGCTGATACTATAGCTGCTTCAGTATGGGCTTTCATGTCTTTGCCGTAGTGACGAGAGAACCATTTAGCAAAGTATATAACTGCTCCTCCGAATAAAGTAATAGTAGTAGCTTCTAACGCAATGAGGGCGATGATTATTGAAGTAAGGTTTCCGTCATTCATGGTCCTATATATATCCACACTCTGCATAAATAATGAAGTTAGCTTCATCGTTAGCTACGTAAAATGTAGGCGAACTCTGAGATGTCCACATATTGTAATACCATGCAGTTTGAGTTGTATTAACTAACCCTCCTCTAGTAAAGACAGTATTTTCTAGCTGGGTAGTGGTAACTCCGCCGGTATAGTGTAGCGAAGTAGTGTAGCGACTATCCGATTCTGTATTATTGGCGTTAGAAAGGGTGGCTTTTACTAGTGGATTGCCTGAAGAAAAAGTAGCTGCTGTTTCTCCGCTTACACCTGCCATCCAGTAACCAATAGGGATAGACAACTTAGCGTTTGGGTTAGTCCAGGTACTAGCACTAGCCGATACAGATGTGCTTGTTCTATATAAAGATTCTAGCCTCCAGTTAGGCTTTTGGGCTGGGAACCCATAAGGTATTTGGACAATAGAGTATTCAGGGGTATTAAGTGTTTGATTGGGTATAGTATTAGAATTACCAGTAAATATAGTGATTGTAGATGTAGGATTAGAATAAGAAACACTAGTTATTACCCCATATTCTATGGAGTTGTAGGGGTTACTGGCTTGGGTGGCTACAGCTCCACCACTGGCTGTTAGGTTATTAGCATTAGAAGTAGAATCGTTAAAATTACCATTACCTTGAGCCAAGAATACTAGGTTACTTTCAGCACCTGTTAAGTTAATAGCCATATTATCTTGAATATTTTGTTGTGTTCTAGCTACTGACCATACACGAGCTTCGGAGATATAGCCATTAAAGAAGTTATTAGCTCCGTTGCTACCACCAACTTCAAGAGGCGCAGAACCCTGAGTAAGTGTTGTAGTGTTTGAGTTAACAGTACTAGAAGGCACAAGAGTTCCATTTATATATATAGCCAATGTTTTACTTGAAACGCTAGATACTACACCAGCTACATGAACCCATTGATTGAGCGGTAAAGACTGATAACTTTGCTGAGTAGTATTTTGAGATGAGGCACTATAATTTAGCTGTATATTTCCGGTGCTAGTAGTTCCTAGAAACCACCCGTTTGTGCCATCCCATCGGCTTATAATCATCGGCGTATTACTAACATAGCTATTTAGGTAAACCCACGCCTCACAAGTAAAAGCCGAAGTAAAAGATATCCCTGACGGAGAAGATTTGGAAGCATACTGAGATGAGGCAGAAGAAAAAGCCATACACTGTGTAGGAGGTGTAACACTTCTAGTGAAGTTAAGTTTCATACCAGGGCTGAGTAGTCCTGTAAGATTGTTCGGAGTAGTTACTTGAAACTCTTTATTACCATTGTTAGCTGAGTAAGTAAAGGCATAAGGTAGAGAAGTCCAACCAGTGGTGGTATTGGTAGCACCAGTTGAGACAGTTATCTGTGTTCGTTTATCTGCTATATTGGCGTTGGCTATACCGGTAGCACCATTAGCTACAGTTACCACCGCTAGAAGTATGCCATAAGTTGGCGGTGAACCATTATCTGCTGAGTTAGATGTAGACCTTGATGTATAGGGTGTAATGACGTTATCTGCTGCTGCTGAGGGAGTATTAGCATTGGTGGCATTAGCTTGTAGATATATCCAGTCGTAAACAGTAGAGCCAGTAGAGTTAGAGTTAATAGCGTAAGTGTAGTTACTAGACATACGCCCTCTAAGTACTTGAGTATCTTGAGAAGATGGAGCACAGGTAATGTAAGCTGTTGAATAACCTGAGGTAGTGTTACCTGTAGCACTAATCAGAACATTCATATCTGAACCAGTATTCTGATTGACAGCAAAAGAACCAGTAGCTGGAGCTACACCAGAGGTGTTAGTGATTGAACCAAGTACACCTTGGTTTACAAAATCAGTTGCATATGAGTTGGCTTCTTCAGAGACGGTGGCATGATTATTACTACCACCTGTGACTACTGAAGTTATAATTGTTGCCATTTATTTCTATTTCTTTTTTATGGGTTACTTATATAATTGTACTATATCATGGAAAAAAACGAATCATTTGATGAAAGTGAAGTTATAGTTATCACTGAGCCTGTTGTTGATACAGATAATACGTGACAGTATAAGATACATTACTCCCAGTGGTGTTTAAGGTGTAGACATAGACATTGGTGGCATCCACCATCATAGAACCCCACACACTTAGAAGAATATTAGCACCAGCTAAGTTTACATTTAACCAAGTCGGCAAGGGAATATTAACTTTACCTGAGATATTAGATACCGAAGCATTATTAATAGCTCCCTCAACTAAAGGAGCATAGCCTAGATTATGAGCTAAGGTAGTGACAATGGTTGTACCTGAACCATTAACGGTCATAGTACCTTTTTGAACTAATATTTTATACCCATTAAAGGTACCTGATTGAGTAGAGGCGTTAGTTACACTAGAGACATAGTTAACTGAGGCAGTTTTATGAGCTGCTCTGGGTACATTTATTATAGGAGCACCACCACTAATATAACTAGCATCGTGATAATTAGGTGCCGGTGTACCTCTATCTGAGGAGCTTCTATCTATACTATGCAACGCACACATATGCAAATTCCTTGTGATATTTTATTTCAGCATCCTTACGAGCTTTAATGGCACTTTCTAAAGTTTTGTGAGTTTTAAGCCATATTCTTTTATTATTAACATTAATGTATGCTACATAATCTCTAGATTTTTCTCGCCAAACTATACCCGTATAACCTAGTTTATTATTATAGGGCGTGCGTCTATTCTGACAATTTTGCGACCTAGTACTATTGCGTAAATTACTTTTCTGATTATTCAGTCCATTACCATCTATATGGTCTGTTTCTATTCCTTCTGGGGTTTTGTTAATTAACCGGTGCATTTTAATAGAAGTGTGTTTAAACTTACCTTTAGATAATCTAACCCATATACTTCTAGTTGCATAATGTCTAGGATGATGATTCCATTTCCATTGGTTTAGCCATTCAAAATCTTCATCGTCTACTAATGTATAGCCACCGAGTTTTCCAGTTAAATATATACGCTTCATATCAACAGTATATCTTGGTAGTGCCATATTAGCTAGTACCATATTGGAAAGGCAACGGGGTATTTAGTTGTACCGTTGTCAACTCCCTTCCTGTGTTATTAACTGATACCGTCAAACCAACTACTCGTTTAACCGCTGAATAGGTTAAAGAGTCATGGTTGACATTCACTGTTACTATATCACCTATATCATAGAAACCTAAGGGATAAGCGTTCTCATCTAAAACAAAAGTAATTGGTGAATCAGTTGGCTCTGAGATTAGAGGTAATTCAGCCTGTATCCTAGCGTTCAGAGTAGCTTGGTCTTTGATATCAGCGTAGGCTGCTACTGATTGGATAAGACCATTTGTAGCAATAGAAGTCTGGTCAGTTTGTTCAGCATGTAGAACCACTCCATTCTCATCTGTAGCTATACCTATAAGGTCATTAGCCATCTGTTGTCCGAGACGAGGTATATTGAAATCTACAGCGTTACCATGTTGTCCCCATGTAAAATTAACATCATAGTGTCGGTCATTACCTAAGAATTTAAGAAAGTTAAATACTAAAGTACCGTTATCATTGACAATTTGAAAATCAGCATAGGTGACGTTAGAGAAAGACTTAAGTATATAAAGTATAGTATGGTAATCAAAAGTCATAGCTGGAGCTGAGATACCATCACCAAACATCCATGCTCCAGTAAGAGCTACTGGTGGGTTAGCGCCATTAGTTATATTTGGAGGGTAATTGGGATTATCTATCTCACCTATAGTAAGGTTAGCCAGTGGATGTACGCCAGAAGCTCCTTTAAAGTTAGTAATAGTCTCATTCATAATGGCGGTAACAGCTGCACTCATAGTCGTAGCCCCATTAGCAGTATTGAATATCCGGTAGATATTATCATAAGCTGAAGTTTGTCCAGATGGTGCTCCGGCTGGGTCAGCACTAGAACGATTAACCAAAATCTTATTAAGATACCATTCGTATTCAGCTGCTATAACTTCTACATAGTCCTTAGTTCGTTTGGTGTTTTCTATAATAGCTCCTGTCCAGACAATCGTTTGACCTCTAACTACTCGTATGTGATTAGCATGAGGAGCTAGAATATCACCGAACTGTTTAAATAGGGGGTCATAGGCCGAGACTCTAAACTTACACTGACCGAAATCAGATAGTTCCTTAGAGTACTCTATGATAGCGCCAGAATTAGGATTGACTATACCTTTAGTAGAGACTGTGGTGCCTGAGGTATTAAGAGGATAAGGTGACTTAATAACTGTAATAACCTGTAA
>Ga0335083_10007858_pt1 | contig 13104 bp, 12 predicted proteins | sample Lox_Sample_42_FD_206716 | JGI IMG/M metagenome (GOLD analysis project Ga0335083, IMG submission 206716) | Soil microbial communities from Loxahatchee National Wildlife Refuge, Florida, United States - Lox_Sample_4.2 | ecosystem: Environmental > Terrestrial > Soil > Wetlands | place: USA...
AGTACTGGTACCGCGAGATCATCAAGGCCGATGCCCAGGCCGGCCCGCAAAGGACCGACCGCACCCACTATCTGGCCGCAAAGGCGCAGCTGGCCCTGGCACAGCCCACGCGCGACGCCTTTCGCGGCGTGCGCCTGACCGCGCCACTCAAGAAGAGTCTCGTCGCGAAGCGCAAGGCCCTCGAGGATGCGATGGCCGCCTACAAGCGCGCGGCCGACTACCAGGTCGCCGAGGTCACTACCGCCGCGACTTACGAAATGGCCGAGCTGTACCGCACGCTCGCTCACGACGTGATGAACTCGGAGCGGCCGAAGAACCTCAAGGGCGAGGAGCTGGAGGAATACAACTCGCTGCTCGAGGAGCAGGTGTTCCCGTTCGAGGAACAGGCCATCAAGGCCCACGAGATCAACACCGTGCGCGCCAAGGATGGGGTGTACGACGAGTGGGTGCAGAAGAGTTTCAAGGTGCTCGCGGAGCTCAAGCCCGCGCGCTACGGCAAGACCGAGATCACGCAGGATGTCGATGCGACTCTCAATTAGCGGCAGTCTCGTGCTGGTGCTGTTGGCCGCCTGCGCATCGTCGCCAGCGGAGAAGGGCGGCCGCGCGCCTGCGGAGACTACCCCGGCTGCTGCGACGTCCAAGGGCGCAGCAGCACCGGCCACCGCAGCACCGCAAAGCGGTGCGCCGGCCCGGGCGACCGCGCCCGCTGCAGCGCCGGCCCATGCCGGGTCGGCGACCGCGCCCGCTGCAGCGCCGGCCCCGGTGCCGCCGCGCGCGACCGCCGACTTCAATCGTGCGCTGGGTTTCATGCGCAGCGGTAACGCCACCGAGGCGGAGCTCGAATTCAAACAGATGACGCTGGCCTATCCGCAGCTCTCGGCTCCGTACGTGAACCTGGGGATCCTCTATCGCAAGGCCGGTCATCTCGATCAGTCGGAAGCCGCCCTGAAGAGTGCAGTGGAGCGCAACGGCAGCAGTGCCATGGCGTGGAGCGAACTTGGTGCCACACAACGCTTGCGCGGAGAGTTCCCGGACGCGGCCGCGTCCTACGAGAAGGCCATCGCCGCGGACCCGCAGTTCGCACCTGCCTACCGGAACCTGGGCGTGGTTTCGGATCTCTACCTGGGAGACCCCGAGCGGGCGCTCACCGCGCTGGAGCGCTACAAGGAACTGACTGGCGAGGACCGCCCGGTGACCAGCTGGATCGCGGAGCTGCGCCAGCGCACCGGCAAACCGCCGTTGAAGGCGCCTTCCGCGCCAGCCACCGCTCCGGGTCCGGATGCTCCGGGCGCTGCGCCAAGCGCCACACCGGGCGCTGCGGGGGCCACTGCACCGGGAGCCGCTGCACCGGGAGCCGCTGCACCGGGAGCCGCTGCACCGGGAGCCGCAGGGGCCGCGGATCCGGCGCAAACCCCACCTCCGCCCAAAGGGAGAGGTCGATGAGCCTGTTCAACAGCACGATGAAGTCACACTGGCTCGCGTGTGCGTGCGCGCTGTCCGTGCTCGCCCACTCGCCGTGGGCCGCGGCACAGTCCACGGGCGGCACACCCCAGGCACAACCCGCCAAACCCCAGACCCAACCCGCCAAACCCGCGGGCACCGTTCCCCGGCCCGAAGACCTGGAGCCCGGTGTCAACACATCGGCGACGCCGACTCCATCTGGCGACAGTCCGGCACCAACTTCGCCGCCTGCTACAACACAACGCGCTGTTGTACCGCGGGGATCGACGCCCAAGTCGCTGTCCGGCGCCAGGACGACGGCAGGTGCGCAGGTGCCTACCACTGCGGCGGAGTCAGGCACCACCGCGCCAGCCGCTGCCGCGCCTGCCGCTCCCGCGTCAGGAGCCGCCAGCGCGGCTCCCAAGGCCGGGGTGCAAGCCAGGACGGGGGCGGCCCCGGGCAAATCCCTCGATCGGCTGGAGCTGGATACGACGCAGATCACAGGCAACCGTGAACTGCCGAAGGTGCTATACATCGTCCCGTGGAAACATTCGGATCTGGGCGATCTGGTGGGCAAACCCGTGAACAGTCTCCTCGACGAGGTGCTCACGCCAGTGGATCGTGACGTCTTCCGGCGTGAGAACCGCTACTACGACGCCCTCAAGCCCGATGCCGGGAAGGCGCCGGCGGCGGGTCAGGCCGGACCGCACTGAACCGGTTTGGTGCGTCGCGGCCGTGGACCTGGACCGCGCCTTTTTGAAATGAGAGAGGGATCGCAGCTTTTTCGGCATATGTCATTCAGTTTGGCGTGTGCCGCGCTAGTGTGTGGAAGGGTTTGAGCCGGGTCGGTCCCCGGCCGGACAACCGTGGAGCCGCGCGATCGCCACGGTTGACCCAAGGTCGTTCGCGTGTGCGCGGCTGGAGTGACTTCGATGGATTTGTGGAGCGTTATCGTTCGTTTCTTCCAGGGCGGCGGGGACTTCATGTACCCGATCGCCATCGTGTTCGTGGTGGGTCTGTCGATCGCCATCGAGCGCTACATCTACCTGACGCACACGGCCGTGCGTAACCGCAACCTCTGGAACGAGGTGGTGCCCATGCTCGCGCAGGGCAACTTCCGGCAGGTGGTGCAGGCGACCTCGAAATCCAACTCGGCGATCGGGCACATCCTCAACTACGGCCTGGCCCGCATCCAGTCGGCACGGCGCCGTGACGACATCGAGAAGGCCATGGAGGAGAGCCTGATGGAGGTGGTGCCGCGCCTGGAAAAGCGCACGCACTACCTGGCGACGTTCGCCAACCTGGCGACGCTGCTCGGGCTGCTCGGCACGGTGATGGGTCTGATCCACGCCTTCGCGGCGGTGGCCACCATCAACCCGGCGGAGAAGGCCAACCTGCTGTCGGCCAGCATCTCGGTGGCGATGAACTGCACGGCGTTCGGCCTGATGACGGCCGTGCCGCTGTTGTTCATCCACGCGTTCCTGCAGACCAAGACCACCGAGCTGATCGACAGTCTCGAGATGGCCTCGGTCAAGTTCCTGAACGCCATCACCGAACGGCAGCCCGCGCAGGCGGCTTCCTGACACTGTCGCCCGCTTCCGGCCAGGTGAACCGCCCGCATGCGTAGGTCGTACGCCTACAAGAAGCTCGCGCGCCGCTCGCGCAAGCCGGCCGAGCTGCTGCTCGTGCCGATGATCGACATCTTCACGGTGTTGGTCACCTTCCTGCTGATGACGGCCGTGTTCTCCCGCACGGTGATCCTGCAGCTCAACCTGCCCGCTGCGCAGACCGAGTTCCGCGAACCCCCGCCGGGACTGCAGCTGGAGGTGATGGTGCGCAAGGATCTGCTGCAGGTGGCCGACCGCAACAGCGGGCCGCTGGCCACCATTCCCAACCTGCCGGAGGGTTACAACTTCGAGGGCCTGACCGACTACCTCAAGCGCGTCAAGTCCAAATTCCCGGAGAAGACCGACGCCTCCATCCTGCTCGAGGCCGACACCTCCTATGACACGCTGGTGCAGGTCATGGACCGCGTGCGGGTGTTCGAGACCAGGCAGGGTCTGAGCACCGTGCAGGCGGAGTTGTTTCCGGACATTTCGATCGGCGATGCGCCGGCACCCGACGCGCCGCCCGCGGCGGGCGCCCCGGCAGTCACGCCCGTGACGGCCCCTGGAGCGCCGGCACGGGCTGCAGCGCCACCGGTCGCAGGAGCGTCACATCCATGAGCATGTCCAACCGTGCACGCCGCATGGCCCAACACCATCTGCGCCACCGGGCCGACGCGGAGCTGAACCTGATTCCGCTCATCGATATCCTCTCGGTGATGGTGGCCTTCCTGCTGGTGTACTCGACCGAAGTGGAGGTCATCCAGAACAGCAAGGGCATCGAGATCCCGCAGTCGATCGCCGAGGTGGCGCCGAAGCAGTCGGTGGTCGTGATGGTCACCAAGTCCGACCTGTTCGTGCAGGGCGAGCACATCGCCACGGTTCAGGAGATGCGCGCCTCCCCCGATGCGATCGTGGCCCCGCTGCGTGATGCGCTCAAGCGGCCGCTGCTGGTCGGCCAGGAGATGACCGAGCGCGACCTGGCGCAGCGCGAGATCACCATCATGGCCGACAAGGCACTGCCTTATGAGGTGCTGAAGAAAGTCATGGCGACCTGCACCGATGCGGACTACGGCAAGATCTCCCTGGCCGTGCTGCAGAAAGAGAAGCCCGTGGTGGCGGGCCAGTTCAGACCGTCGTAGCCGCCCACGGACACCCCAGCGCCTATGGCCATCACCCCCTTTTATCGCGAGTTCGAGCTGCCCTGGGAAGGCGACCCGGAGTCCAGTGCGCGTTTCCGCAAGATCCTGCGCATCATGCTGCTGCTGTTCCTGATCTTCGGCATCCTGTTTCCGCTGTTGCCCTCGCCCAAGCGCACGGCCGCCGAAACGGAGGTGCCGCAGCGCCTGGCGCGCGTGATGATCGAGAACAAGCCCAAGCCTCCCCCGCCCCCGCCACCGCAGCCCAAGGAGCAGGAAAAGCCGAAGGTGGAGGTGGAGAAGAAGCCGGTGCCGGTGCCACCGCCGGTGGACAAGAAGCAGCTCGCCCATGAGAAGGCGCAGAAGTCGCTCAACCAGGTCAAGGACGAGCTGGCGGACCTGCGCGAGACCATGGACCTGACGCCCATGTCGCAGACCAGGAATCTCTCGGGCGCGGTCGGCGCGGACTCGCATGCCGAGCGGGCGCTGATCACCTCGAAGGTGGGCGCCGGGAGCGGCGGCATCACCTCGGCCAACAGCAGCCGCGGCTTCGGCACGGGAGCAGGCTCGCTCACGGGGCATGACACCACGGCGGTGACCTCCGGCATCGCCCGTTCGGGCCTGGACGCCCGCGGACCGGTACGCACCGGCTCGAGCGGCAAGGCCGCGCGCTCGCGCGAAGAGATCGAACTCGTGTTCGATCACAACAAGGGCGCGATCTACGGCCTGTACAACCGGGCGCTGCGCGAGCGGGCCGAGCTGCAGGGCAAGCTGGTCCTGGAGTTCACCATCGCGCCGGCCGGTGAAGTCACCATGTGTCGGGTGGTCTCCAGCGAGCTGAACGACCCGGACCTGGAAGGCAAGATCTGCTCGCGCGTGCGCCTGTTCCATTTCGATGCGAAGGATGTCGAGACCATCACGACGACCAAGCCCATCGATTTCTTCCCGTCATGAACCTGCGCTCGGAAATCGAATTCTTCATGGAGCTGCGCCTGGTGGACAAGGCGCGGCTGCTGAATCTTCTGCTGCACGAGCTGGCCGATGAGGCCCGTGGCACCTACGGTCCCGGCGCGGAGCAGGTGCATGACACGGCTCACCTGCGCTTCGTCAACGAACTCACGCATCGTCTGACCCGGGTCATCGAGCAGCTGCTGGCCGAGGATGCGACCCGGCCGGCCGACGATGTCGTGCTGCGGATGCTGCTCGCACCCAGGGCGGACAAGGTCGCCGAACGGTTGGTCTACAACTCCTACGCGCGCGCCATCCAGAACTTCGAGAGCTACGACACCACCGTCCTCATGGGCGGCTGATCTCCTGCCCGGACGCCTGTTGCGCGTCCACCCGCCGTCAGTCTAAGTTCACGCTGAAGGCCGCTACCTCGACCCGGGCGGCACGAGGAGCCCGCGCGCGCGATGGCCGAGCCGCTCTCACAAGTCCTGATACTGCTGGCGGCCTCCGTATTCGCGGTGACCGTGGTCAGGCGCGTGGGATTGCCCGCCATCCTCGCCTACCTGACAGTGGGCCTGGCGCTGGGGCCCCACTCCCTGGCGGTGGTCTCCGAATCCCAGACGACGCTGTTGCTGGGAGAGCTGGGCGTAGCCTTCCTGCTGTTCACCCTTGGCCTGGAGTTCTCACTGCCACGCATGGTGGCCATGCGGCGCGAAGTGTTCGTCCTGGGTGCCGCGCAGGTGATCGCCACATCCAGCGCCGTCTTGCTTCTCGGAAGACTCGCGGGCCTTTCATGGCTGGCGGCCGTGGTTGTCGGGGGAGCCGTCTCGATGAGCTCCACGGCCATTCTCCTGCAGCAGCTTACTGAACGCGCCGAGCTGAACCGGACGCACGGGCGCCTGGCGTTCAGCATGTTGCTGTTCCAGGACCTGGCGTTCGTCCCGTTTCTGGCCCTGGCCTCGGGTCTGGCCGCCTCCCAGGGACACTTCCAGCTGCGCGAGAGCGCGCTGGCCGTCATTGGAGCCGTGCTGGCGGTGGGGGTCGTGCTGGTAGCCGGACGCTGGTTGCTCCGGCCACTGTTCCACGAGATTGCCCACAGCCGCCTGCGCGAGCTGTTCACGCTGACCGTGCTGCTGGTGGTGCTGGCGTCCGCCTGGACCTCGAATGTCGCCGGACTGTCGCTGGCCCTGGGCGCCTTCCTGTCGGGGATGATGCTGGCGGAAACCGAATACCGCTATCAGATCGAGGCGGTCATCCGCCCCTTCCGCGACATCCTGCTGGGCATGTTCTTCATCTCGGTGGGCATGCTGCTCGATGTGCACCTGTTGATCGCGGAAATCGGCACCGTCTCGATCATGCTGGTGGGAATGGTGGTGCTCAAATCCTCCGTTGCGGCGCTCGTGACCCGCCCCTTCACGACGACTCGGTTCAAGGCGTTGCGCACGGGTATCGTGATCTCCGTGGGTGGAGAATTCGGAGTGGCGCTGTGCACCATTGCGCTGCAGGCCAACCTCATCCCCGCCTCGATCGGGGAGCCCTTGCTGGTCGCGATCGTGCTGTCGATGGTGCTCAGTCCCTTCATCCTCAAACACAACAAGCGCGTGGCGCGCTTCCTGCTCAACGAGCGCGCGCCGCCGGTCACGGCCATCGAGCGGGAAGAGGCGGCCACCAGCGGCATCGCGCAGCGCGAGCACGTCATTCTGTGCGGCTTCGGACGGGTCGGGCAAAACGTGGCGCGGGTGCTGGAATCGCAGGGTTTCGAGTACATCGCGCTGGACCTGGATCCGGCGCGCATCCGTGCCGCGCGGCACGCCGGCGATCCGGTGCTGTACGGCGACTCCTCGGACGAAGAACTGCTCGGCAAGGCGGGACTGGACAATGCCAGTGCCGTGGTCATCAGCTTTTCGGATCCGACCACTGCGGTCGGAATATTGCACAGTATAAGGCGGATGCGTCCGGGCGTGCCGGTGCTGGTGCGTACCCAGGATGACGCCCGCATCAAGGATCTGCAGGCGGCGGGCGCGACCGACGTGGTCCCCGAGACTTTCGAGGCCAGCCTGATGTTGGTGTCGCACGTACTGATGCTGCTTCAGGTTCCGGTGACGCGTGTCGTCCGGGTCATCGGCGAGATCCGCAACAACCGTTACTCGGTCCTGCGCAACATCGTGCCCCGGGGAGATCCGCGGCCCTTCGACGAGGCCGAGGGCCATCACGAGGAATCCAAGACGGTGGTCATTCCCCCCGGAGCCTGGGTGGTGGGGCGTACGCTTGATGACGTGCGCGGACGAGGCATTGAGGTCACGTTCACGGGCGTGCGCCGCCAGGGCATCCTGGGCCGCGATCCGGCCGGCGACACTGTGTTGCGGGACGGGGATATCGTGGTCATTTACGGTCCACTCGAGAGCCTGGAGCGCGCCGAAGCCGTCCTGTTGGCGGGCTGAGACCCACGAAACCGGGTATCCCCGGCCCGTGCGGGCCCGACCAGCGCATTCCGCTAAAATGCCAGGCCTGCTCCCGCGCGCCGTCTCAGGCTCGCGGCCACTCCGCAGGGGAATAGCATGCACAAGAGCCGACTCGCCGGGTTCATCATCGACTGCCGTACCGATGACGTCGATGCGGCCGCACGCTTCTGGAGCCAGGCGCTGGGGTACTCGCTCAGGGAATCCTCGAGTCCCGAGGATACCGGTTACCGGCTGCTCGACACACCTCCGGACGGGCTGCATGTCGAGGTGCAGAGGGTCGAGCACCCCAGCCGCGTGCACCTGGACATTGAAGCGGATGACATCGAAGCCGAGGTGCGCCGGCTGGAGAAGCTGGGCGCGAAGCGCGTCGCGCAGGTGCGGACCTGGTGGGTCATGGAGGCGCCCACGGGTCAGCGGTTCTGCGTCGTGCGCCCCCAGCGGCCGGACTTCGCGGCCAACGCCAATGTGTGGGAAGGGTAGGGCTGCTTGAGCCGCAGCGACATCCATTTTCCGCCGAAACACGAAGCGCTGCGCGATGACGTGCACGCGCTCGGCGCGCTGGTCGGCGACATCCTGCGGGAGCAGGGTGGTCAGCAACTGTTCGAGCTGGTCGAACACGATCGGGTCGAAGCCATCCGCCGTCGCGACGGTGACCAGAACGCCGCGCTGGAACTGGCGACGCGCGTGCGGGGCCGGCCGCCGGCGTTGGCGCGCGATCTGGTGCGGGCGTTCTCCACCTGGTTCCAGGCGGTCAACCTGGCCGAGAAGGTGCATCGCATCCGGCGCCGTCGGCAGTACTTCCTCAAGGACAGTCAGAGGCCGCAGCCCGGTGGTGTCGAGGACGCGATCGCCATACTCAAGGCGCGGGGTGTTGATCTGCAGGCCGCGCTGAGCCTGCTGACTTCCGTGCGCATCGAGCCGGTGCTCAGGGCGCACCCGACCGAATCCACACGGCGCACGATCCTGCGCAAGCAACAGCGCATTGCCCAGCATCTGTTCGACCGGCTCGATCCAACATTGACACCCAACGATGCACGTCGGCTCTGGAGCAGCATCCGGATCGAGCTGACGGCAGGCTGGCAGACGGAGGATCATCCGCGCGAGCAGCTGACAGTCGCGGACGAGCGCGAGCACGTCCTCTTCTATCTGGTCGAGATCCTCTATCGGGTTGTACCCGCGTTCTACGAGGAAATCGCCCAGGCCATGGAGAAGGTCTACGGCGTACCGGCCGATACGCTCGAACTGCCGACGATCCTCCACTTCGGATCCTGGGTGGGCGGGGATATGGACGGTCACCCTGATGTCCATGCCACAACCATCCGCGAGACCCTGGCGCGCCAGCAGCGGGTCATCATCAACGCTTATTTCGACGAATGTCAGAATCTCGCGCAGAGGTTGCCGCAGAGTGCAAGTCGCACCAACGCCGCGCCCGAGCTGTCGAAGCGGATCGAGGAATACTCGGTATTGCTGCCGGGCGCGCGCGCCAACACACCTGCACGTCACGACCGCATGCCCTACCGGGTGTTTCTGGCCCAGATCGCCGAGCGACTCCGCCATACCTACGACGGCAGGCCGAACGGTTACCAGGCTGTCCGGCAGTTCCGCGCGGATGTGCAACTGATCGCGACCAGTCTGCTCGCCAACAAGGGTGCCAATGCCGGGGTTTTCTATGTCCGGCGCCTCCTGCGGCGCATAGACACGTTCGGGTTCCATATCGCGGCACTCGATGTGCGCCAGCATGCCTCCGTGCTGCACCAGGTCGTGGCGCGCGGATTCGACGATGAGATGTGGCAGAAGCGGTCGCCGACGGAGCGGCGCGCACTCCTCGCGGCCGCGCTGGAAAGAGATGCCGGCCCGAGTGTGGAGCTCGACGCGCTCGGGAAGCGGAACCTCGCTGTATTCGATGCCCTCATGCAGGGCCGTCATCGTTACGGACCGGCAGCGGTTGGATATTTCGTTGTCAGCGGCGCCACGGGCGCGGACGATGTGCTGGCTGCATTGCTGCTGGCGCGGTGGGCCGAGGCGTATGACAAGCGTACCGGCGAAGTCGCCCTGGACATCGCACCCCAGTTCGAATCGCTGAGTGCGCTCGAGCGCTGTGGTACCACGATGCAGGAACTGCTGGCGGATCCGCTGTACCGACGGCATCTGGATGCGCACGGCCGTACCCAGTGTGTGCTGATTGGCTATTCGGACAGCAACAAGGAGGGCGGTCTGTGTGCTTCACGATTTGCGACGCATCAGGCTCAGCGCGCGCTGGCGCAAACGCTGTCGGCGGCCGATGAACGTCATGTCGTGTTCCACGTCCGGGGAGGCAGCATCGCGCGCGGCGGTGGTCGCATCGATACGCTGGTGAAGACGGCTCCGGCTGGCGCCGTGAACGGAATCCTGCGATTGACCGAGCAGGGAGAGGTGCTGCAGCAGAGTTACGGACTGCGGCCCATCGCCATGCGGACTCTGGAACGCGCCTTCAATGCGCTGGGCCTGACGACTCATGCCGCCCAGCACGGGCAACTCGCTGCCGACTCGCCGGCGCATCTGGAGTGCGCGGCCACCCTGGCCGATGCGAGCCGCGGTGCCTACCGGGCTCTGGTCCACGAGCAGAAGGACTTCTACCAGTACTTTCGCGCTGTGACGCCCCTCGACGTGATCGAGCGGATGCAGATCGCATCGCGACCGGTGTACCGCCCGGATGCCCAGGGGGTCGATGCCCTGATGCCGCTGCCCTGGGTGTTCGCGTGGACGCAGACGCGCCACATGATTCCGGGATGGTATGGCGCCGGCAGTGGCCTCGATGCGGTGATCGGCAGGCACGGGTTGCCCGCGCTACGCGATGCCTATGCCAACTGGTTCTTCTTCAAGAACCTCATCGATGACGTGGAAGCCTCGCTCGCGCGCGCGGATCTGGAGATCGCGCAGGCTTACGAGGTCCTGGCGGAGGAGCCGCTGCGACGGTTTTTCGCGGACATCCGCACCGAGTACGTGGCCGCGTGCCGGCATGTCATCGCCGTGAAGGGTGGGAGCGCCTTGCTGGACAGCGAGCCCACGCTGCAGCGCTCGATCCAGCTGCGCAACCCATACGTGGATCCCATGAACCTGATGCAGGTGGACCTGCTGCAAAGATGGCGTGCCACCGCGCGCCGCGACCGCGATCTGTTCGAGGCCCTGCTGGCGAGCATCAGCGGCATCGCGCAGGGACTGCAGAGCACGGGGTAAACTTCAATGGACCAGGCCGTCACGATTCGCCCGGCAACCCAGAGCGATGTACCGCGAGTGTTGCAGTTCATCCGCGACCTCGCGGTGTACGAACGTCTCGAGCATGAGGTCATCGCCACGGAACAGGGTTTGCGTCAGGCGCTCTTCGGTCCGCGACCCTACGCGGAAGTGGTGTTCGCCTGTCTCGGTGAAGAACCGGTGGGCTTCGCACTCTTCTTCCACAACTTCTCGACCTTCCTGGGTCAGCCGGGACTGTATCTGGAGGATCTGTTCGTCCTGCCAGAAGCCCGCGGCCACGGCGTTGGCAGGCACCTGCTTCAGTGGCTGGCGCAAACCACAATCGACCGCGGATGCGGGCGTCTGGACTGGTCCGTGCTCGACTGGAACGAGCCCTCGATCGGCTTCTATCGCAGTCTGGGAGCAGTCTGCATGGATGAATGGAAGATCTTCCGACTTACCGGTGCTGCGCTCTCTCGCGTAGCGACGGGCAAATAACCCTCGAGCATCTGTATGAGCATCTCGCGGGCGCGCGCGACGCGGCTCTTGATCGTTCCGACCGCGCAGCCGCAGATCGTCGCGGCTTCCTCGTAGGAAAAACCACTCGCGCTGACCAGTATGAGCGCGGTGCGCTGTCCAGGTGACAACGCCGAGAGCGCCCGATTCAGGTCACGCAGCTCGAGCTTGCCGTCATGGTCGGGCGGCACGCTGGGCTCAGGCAACAGGTCCGTGTCGATGCCGTGGACCTCGAACTTGCGACGACGCAGCTGCGAATAGTGCTCATTGCGCACGATGGTGAACAGCCAGGCTTTCAGGTTCGTGCCCGGGGTGAAGCGGTTGATATGCGTGAAGGCACGCGTAAGTGCCTCCTGCACCAGATCATCCGCACGCACGCCATCCCGTGTCAGCGAGCGGGCGAAACTGTGGAGCTGGGGTACCAGGGCCACCATGTCGTCGGTCACATCGTCAGTCACGCTGTGGTCGGTTGCCATTGTCTGCACCTGTCTCCGGCCCGGAAGGGGCGCTGCCAAGAGGGGATTGACTCTTGGCGGAGAAGGTACCGGGCCTACGGTCCCGCCAGAGTCGGCGGATCCCGCGCAATACGGTCGCGAACCGTCCCGAGCTGCTGTAGGAATCGTCCTACGCGCGCCGGAAATCCACGGCGGGCAGCTGCATCGAGCGCCGATACTTGGTGACCGTGCGCCGGGCGACCTTGACGCCGCGATCCGCGAGCAGCCCGGTGAGCTGCACATCCGAGAGCGGATTGCGCCGATCCTCGGCGGCGATGAATTCGCGCAGCAGCGCGCGTATGGCGGTGGCGGAGCAGGAGCCGCCGCTGGTCGTGGCCAGCTGACGCGAGAAGAAGCGCTTGAAGGCGACCACGCCACGCGGCGTGGCCATGAATTTGTGGCTGGTTGCGCGCGACACGGTGGACTCGTGCAATCCCAGCTCGTCGGCGATCTCGCGCAAGGTCAGTGGCCGCATCGCCAGATCGCCGTACTCGAAGAAATTGCGCTGGCGGGCGACGACCGCCTCGGCCACGCGCTGGATGGTCAGGAAGCGTTGCTCGAGGTTGCGCACGAGCCAGCGTGCCTCCTGCAGATGTTGGGCGAGCACCGTCGTCTCGCCCTCGCGGGCCTGGCGAAAATAGTCCGCGTACTGCTGGTTGACGCGGATGCGCGGATAGATGGCCGAGTTGATGCTGACCGCCCAGCGCTTCCTGTCCCTGCGCACTATCACGTCGGGTACGATGGCCCGCGGCTCGAAACTGCCGATCTTCGAGCCGGGCCGGGGATCGAGACTGCGGATCAGCTCGAGTGCGACGCGCAACGGTTCCGCCTCGCAGCCGAGCGCTGCGACGAGACCGCTGTTGTCCCTGGCGGCCAGCAGTGCAAGCCGCTCGGGTACGATCCGCAGGGCGAGTTCACGCCCGGGCGTGTCGCGAGCGGTTGCCTCGAGCTGCAGAGCGAGGCACTCGCCCAGGTCGCGTGCGCCGACCCCGATCGGTTCGAGTGTCTGCACTATCCGCAAAGCCGTCTGCAGTTCCCCCGGTTGCACTCCTTCGGCGACGCGCCCGATCTCCTCCAGCGGCTGGCGCAGGAAGCCGTCCTCATCCAGTGCGTCCACCACCAGGTTCGCCAGCGCGTAGTCGCGCTCGCTCAAGCCGAGCAGCAGCAATTGCTCATGCAGCGAGTCGTGCAGCGTGCTCGGGCTGGCCGTCCACTCGGTCCAGTCGGGCGCCTCATCGCCCGCGCCACTGCCGCTCAGGGGGAAATCCAGATCGCCGTGCGAGGACTC
>Ga0335083_10007859_pt1 | contig 13100 bp, 5 predicted proteins | sample Lox_Sample_42_FD_206716 | JGI IMG/M metagenome (GOLD analysis project Ga0335083, IMG submission 206716) | Soil microbial communities from Loxahatchee National Wildlife Refuge, Florida, United States - Lox_Sample_4.2 | ecosystem: Environmental > Terrestrial > Soil > Wetlands | place: USA: Florida...
CAGAAGGTTGCGGCTGGTGATGCAAATAACGCGAGTTTCTATCTTCAGCTCGTGCTCTCCGCCAATTCGAGTGAACGTGCCATCCTGGAGTAACTGCAGAAGTTTGGCCTGAACGGTGACGTCGACTTCGCCAATGTCGTCCAGCAACAGCGTTCCGCCATTGGCCTGTTCGACGACCCCGGGCTTGCCGGAATAGGCTCCTGTGAATGCGCCGCGCTCGTAGCCAAACAACTCAGTTTCCAGCAAAGTGGCTGGAATCGCAGCGCAGCTTATTTTGACGAAAGTTCCATTTCTGCGCGGCGAGCCGCGGTGCAGATAGTTGGCGAGGACTTCCTTGCCGGTGCCTGTTTCCCCATGGATCAGCACAGGAATCTGCACACCAGCCATCTGCTCAACTGTTCGTCGCAGGACCTGCATCACCTCCGAATGACCGAAAATAACGTCATCCGGTGGGACAACGAGATCGCAGGCGTCAGACTTAGCAGTTTCCAGCATGCTCATAGCAAAAATGTTCAAGCACGAGGTTGAAACTGTAACTTTAAGCACGAAGCAAACCAAAGTGCCGGAGATGGCCGGTTAGGAATGTAAACAATGTGATTTGTGGGGTTTTCGGTGGTGGCTAGGCCATTCGAGGAATAGGGGAGGCCGGAGAAAATATTTCTTTCGGATAATTGTACCTACGCTTGGTCATCCCGGTTCCAATTGCCTCTTGCTCGTCCGCATCCGGGTCAGCTCGGCATTGAGATGGCGCAGGTGCCAGACGTAATCTGTCGCTAGAAGCGGCATGACTACCCTAACCGATTGTTTCCAGAAGCAATTTGGGAAAAAATTTGCTACCTTCCAGAACCCAGCACAACGTAAACTCGCTCGCTAACCCACGCCTTCAACAGCGATAAAGTTATTATTATCCGTCTATTAATAATATCTGCTCCCTCCCAGGGAGATTCTATGCTATATTCGGCGCCGTGTGAAGAATATTACTTTTTTTACTTGACAGTTGTCTGGAAATGGAATATTACAGCAAAAACCGCATCTAGCACCGGCCAACCGCCCGCGCCTCGGTTGTCATGGTAGCATCACCAGCTTCCCTGGGGATCTCGGGTCGCTGTTGACACTCCATTGAAAACTAAGGCGATAAGTTTGGATCGCCGGTTCGGTACTCGTGGAGGAGGATCAACATGGCGACGCCGTCAGTCAGGTCGAGCTCGCTTGCGCCCCTGATCCTTGTGGTCAACCATAACCCTTTGGTTTTGAGACATTTCACCGACAGCCTTGACATGGGAAAGTACCAGGTGGAGACAGCGGCCTCCGCACAGGCTGCTCTTGAGCGGTTGCAGCGCCCCCCGCTACCGAACCTGGTCTTGATGGATGTAGGGATACCCGGCGCAGATGGATTGGAGACATTGCAACGCGCACGCAGAATGCATCCCGATCTTAAGGTTGTCATGATCGGTGCGGTGAATGACACTCGCAGAGCGGCCCAGGCGGTTCGTATGGGTGCCGTTGACTATCTGCCGGAGTTGGTTCATGAGGAGGAATTGAACTCCGTCCTCACGCAGCACCTCGAACCCCCGGAATCCGTGCCGGATCTCGGCGAGGGCTGCGAGGCCAGGGTCATCGAGCTTGCTGAAGGTGCCTTTTTTGTCTGCGGGAGCGCCGTGATGCGGCGGATTGAGGCGCAGGCATCCATTATCGCCAAGTTTGACATGCCCGTTCTAATGCTGGGGGAAAGCGGAACGGGTAAGGAAGTCTTATCCCTGCTGATTCATCATTTGTCTCCCCGCGCGAATTATCCGTTTCTGAAGGTCAATTGCGCGGCTGTCCCCGCGGATCTGTTGGAAAGTGAGCTGTTCGGCTACGAGGCCGGTGCCTTCACCGGCGCGACCAAATCCAAGCCGGGCAAGTTCGAGCTTTGCGAGCAGGGCACAATCCTGCTGGATGAAATCGGCGAAATGCCCCCCGCGCTGCAGGCGAAGCTGTTGCATTTTCTGCAGGACCATCGCTTTTCCCGTTTGGGCAGTCGAACCACGACCAAAGCTGACGTCCGCATCCTCGCAGCCACCAATGTCAGGGTTGAGGAGGCTCTGGCCTCGAAGATGCTGCGCGAGGACCTCTACTACAGACTGAGCGGATTTACCATCCAGGTGCCTCCTTTGCGCGAACGCAAGAAGGAAATTCCGCTGCTGCTGGAGCACTTCATGCAGCGAAATGCGACGCAGTTTTCGAGTCCTGCCCGGAAGTTCAGCCCAAGGCTGATTCAGGCCTGCCTGGGCTACTCATGGCCGGGAAATCTGCGCCAGCTGGAGAATTTCGTAAGGCGTTATCTCGTGCTTGGGGATGAGGAATTAGCGATCTCAGAACTCAGGATGAATCAGCCGAGTAACGGTGAGTCGCGAGAACCGGCCGCTGTGCAAGCCGATGTTGCTGGGCTGAAACCTCTAGCGCGCGCGGTCAAAAAGGAAGCGGAAGCTGCGGCGATCGCCCATGCTTTGGAACAAACAAACTGGCATCGGCAAAAGGCGGCGGCGGTGCTGAAAATCAGCTACAAGGCCTTGCTCTATAAGATTAAGCAGTACGACTTGCACCCGCCGGACGCGTGATTTCGTCCTCCATACTTGTTACGAATCTGTGCGAGCGTAGCGCCTCATTGGAGTGAAGGCCGCTTATCGCCCGGGCCTGGGTCGGCGCGCTGGTCGTCATTCCGACCCCGAGCAGATTGGCGCGTCGAGCCTAAGAGTTCTGCGCACCTAGTCTTGATCGAAGGATTTCAGGACATTTCTCATCCAAAGTCGCGCACGGTAACGAGCCGAGCAGAGAGGTAATGTTACCATCCGGTTACTTTCGTGTCGGTAGTAATGTTCTTTTACTTGACACTATCCTTTCTGACACTTAGCATCTCGCCCAAATGACGCCAGCCCAGTATCCCCCCTTGGTTCAACTCCGGCGCATCTGTACTTATGCGACCCGGTTTCTTGTGGTTATAGCCCTCTGTTTCGTTGCGCGTCTTGGTTTCGCGCAGGGATTCCAACAGGGTTTTGACTTCCGCAACACATCCACCTTCGTAACCGATCCCCCAGGTGACACCTACGTTCTCTCCAGTACGGCCTATCCGACAACCGTCAACGGGGTCACGTTTGGGTGGGCAAGTACTTCCGGAGTGCAGGCACGAGATCGCAATGCGCAACTGGATCCGCGGCTGGCGGGAATCAACTTCGTCAATAACGGTGCGCCGGCAAGCTTTTATGTGGATCTGCCTTCGCCAGGCGCCTACAGTCTGTCGCTGGCTATGGGAGACGCCAGTTACGCGCAATGTTATACGCGGTGCCAGATACAGTTCTTCGACGGCAGTACTCTACTGGCGACGGTGGCCGGCGGGCAGAGCCAGGCCGGATATTTTTACGATGCCCAGGGCAACAACTGGTCGGCGGCGTCATGGCCAAGCAATAACGTAAGCCTGCCGGTAACGCTATCCGGGACGCGTTTGACGGTGGTTGTGGGACTGAGCCAAGCGAATGGAGACGTTACCCCGCTTGCGTTCTTGGGAGTGACGCAAAACTCCGGGGGACCAAGCTTTACCATCGTAGCCTCGCCGCCTTCCCTCAGTATCGCTCCAGGTAATCAGGGCACATCGACGATTACGACCACCGGCACCAACGGCTTCAACAGCGACATCACGTTGTCAGCCTCGGGATTGCCCTCGGGGACGACGGTCAGCTTCAATCCCAACCCAATCCCCGCGCCAGGAACGGGCAGCTCGACCATGATCTTCACCGTCAGCAGCAACACACCGACGGGAACCTACCCCATCACGGTGACTGGCAACGGCGGCGGGGTTCAGCAAAGCACGAATGTTACTTTGACCGTGGGTTGGAATCAAGGGTTTGACTTCCGCAACACCTCGACCTTTGTCACCGATCCTCCGGGCGATACTTTTGTGTTGCCCAGCACGACATACCCCACCATGGGGAACGGCGTCACCTATGGTTGGGTGAACACTTCGCTGGTGCATGGTAGCGACCGCAATGCGCAGCTCGATCCGCGGTTAGCCGGAATCAACTACGCCAGCAACGGTGCGCCCGCTACGTTCTACGTGGACCTGCCATCGCCCGGCACCTACAACCTTTCCATGGCCATGGGTGATGCCGCCTATACGCAGTGTTATACGCTCTGCCAAGTCCAGTTCCTGGATGGCAACACAGTGCTGGCCACGGTGGCCAAGGGACGGACTGGCGCGGCTTACTTCTATGACGCCCAGGGTAACAACTGGTCGGCGGCACAATGGCCGACGAACAACCTGATGCAGCAGGTGACGCTTGCGGGAAGCCGATTGACGGTGGTGGTAGGGCTGGGCCAGAACAACGGAGACATTACCCCGCTGGCCTTCCTGGGGGTAGCACAAGCCTCCGCCTCGTCCGGATTCACTATTTCGGCCTCGCCGTCCTCGCTAACGGTACAGCAGGGCAATCAGGGCACATCAACGATTACAACCGCCATTAGCGGAAGCTTTAACAGCTCAATCGGTCTCTCGGCCTCAGGGTTGCCATATGGGGCGAGCGTCACCTTCGTTCCCAACACAATCCTGGCTCCGGGCGCCGGCAGCTCAAAGATGACGATTACCGTCGCCGGCAACACACCGGTCGGCACATACCCCATTACCGTGACGGGGAGCGGCGGCGGAATTCAGCAGAGCACTACGGTGACGCTGACAGTGACGGCGCAACAACAGCCGAACTTTACCATTTCAGCCTCTCCGTCTTCGCTGACCGTGCAGCAGGGAAATCAGGGCACATCCACAATCACGACGACCATCAGTGGAGGGTTTAACAGCGCAATCAGCCTGTCGGCGTCGGGGATGCCGACCGGCACGACGGTGAGCTTCAATCCCAACCCGATCCCTGCTCCGGGCGCGGGCACCTCGACGATGACGATTACAGTGGGCAGCAGTACGCCGACTGGGACTTATCCCATTACCGTGACGGGCAGCGGCGGCGGAATTCAGCAGAACACCACGGTAACGCTGACGGTAACGGCGCAACAGCAGCCGAACTTCACGATTTCGGCCTCTCCGTCATCGTTGACGGTCCAGCAGGGGAATCAGGGCACTTCGACGATAACGACGACCATCAGCGGCGGGTTTAACAGCGCGATCAGTCTGTCAGCCTCGGGAATGCCTTCCGGCACGACGGTGAGTTTCAATCCCAATCCCATCCCTGCGCCGGGGGCGGGAAGTTCGATGATGACCATCACGGTGGGCGGCAGTACACCCACAGGGACATATCCGATTACGGTGACGGGCAGCGGCGGGGGGATACAGCAGAACACCACGGTGACGCTGACGGTAACGGCTCAGCCGAACTTCACGATCTCGGCTTCTCCGTCATCGTTGACGGTGCAGCAGGGGAATCAGGGCACATCCACGATTACGACCACGATTAGCGGCGGATTTAGCAGCGCTATCAGTCTATCGGCGTCAGGCATGCCTTCCGGCACGACGGTGAGCTTCAATCCCAACCCGATCCCTGCTCCGGGGGCGGGAAGTTCGACGATGACCATCACGGTGGGCGGTAGTACGCCCACCGGGACGTATCCCATCACCATAACGGGCAGCGGCGGCGGAATTCAGCAGAACACCACGGTGACGCTGACGGTAACGGCGCAACAACAGCCGAACTTTACCATTTCAGCCTCTCCGTCCTCGCTGACGGTACAGCAGGGGAATCAGGGCACTTCGACGATAACGACTACCATCAGCGGCGGATTTAACAGCGCAATCAGCCTGTCGGCGTCGGGAATGCCGACGGGTACGACGGTGAGCTTCAATCCCAATCCGATCCCTGCTCCGGGGGCAGGCACCTCGACCATGACGATTACCGTGGGCGGCAGTACGCCCACCGGGACGTATCCCATCACGGTGACGGGCAATGGTGGTGGGATCCAACAGAACACCACGTTAGTGCTGACTGTCGTTTCGCCGTCGGGATGGGGAATCGGATTCGACTTCCGTGCCACATCGAATTATGTGACGGATCCGCCGGGCGATACCTATGTGCTGCCCGTCAGCTCATATCCCACATCGTTTAATGGCATCACATTTGGCTGGACGAACTCGGCCCTTGTGCAGGCGCGCAATCGCAGCACTACCATCGATCCACGATTGGCGGGCTTCAACTTTGCTATGAACGGATCTCCGGCGACGTTCTACGTGGATCTGCCGGGGTCCGGCACCTATAACCTCACCTTGGCGATGGGGGACGCCGGCTATCAGCAATGCGACGTCCAATGTCAGATACAGTTCCTCGATGGGAACACTGTACTGGCGACTCTGACTGAAGGGCTGGAAGCGGCAGGTTATTTTTATGACGCGAAGGGCAACAAGTGGTCCGCGGCGCAGTGGCCGGCACAAAATGTCAGTCGCCAGGTTGCCATTTCGGGTTCGCGGCTGACGGTCGTGGTGGGACTGAACACTGCCAACGGCGATCCTACCCCGATCGCATTCCTGGGGCTGACACAGGTTTCGTTGTCGCCGAACTTCCTGCTTTCAGCCTCGCCTGCTTCCCTTTCAGTGGCACAAGGGAACCAGGGAACCTCGACAATCACAGCCACAATTGCTGGTGGTTTCAACAGCGCGATTGGTTTGTCTGCTTCGGGCATGCCGTCGGGCACCACGGTGACATTCAATCCCAATCCGATTCCGGCGCCAGGCGCCGGCTCCTCGACCATGACTATCACGGTTGGCGCCAACACGCCGGTGGGAACCTATCCCATCACCGTAACCGGCAGCGGCGGCGGCATAAAGCAAACCACCACTGTGACTCTGACCGTGACCGCGGGTGTTCAGCCCGACTACATACTGACGGTTTCCCCTCCGGCAGTAACTGTGGCTCAAGGTGCGGTGGGGAATACAACCGCGACGGCAACGCTGATTGGGGGCTTTAATAGCGCGATTAGCCTGTCAGCATCCGGAATGCCTGCGGGGACGACAGTAAGTTTCAATCCCAACCCGATCCCTGCACCGGGTGGAGGCAGCTCGACGATGACCATCACGGTCGCGGCAAACACGCCCCTGGGCACCTACCCCATTATCGTTACCGGGAACGGAGGTGGCATCCAGCACACTTTCACCGTAAGTCTGATGGTGATTTCGTCGGTGTGGCAGCAAGGCTTCGACTTCCGCAGCTCGGTGGGATTCGTAAATGATCCGCCAGGTGCAACGGACGTTATACAAAGTACGGTGTATCCGACTACAGGTACCCTCACGAGCTATGGATGGTCGTACACAGCGAATTTTACAGCCGTGGATCGTAACAGTCAGATTGATCCGCGCTTGGCGGGAATCAACTTCACAACGAACGGTACGCCGGGTGCATTCTATGTGGACTTGCCGGCACCAGGCACTTACAGCCTATCGCTGGCCATGGGTGATGCCGGTTATCCGCAGTGCGATGTCCAATGCCAGATCCAGTTCCTCGATGGCAGCTCCGTGCTGGCAACGGTCACCGGGGGATACACCAACATGGGGCACTTCTATGACGCGCAGGGAAATAACTGGTCGGCGGCGCAATGGCCAAACAACAACGTCAGCCGGCAGGTGACACTCGCCGGGACCCAGTTGACGGTCATCGTTGGCGGCAGCCAGTACAACGGCGATATCACTCCCATTGCTTATCTTGGGGTAACCCAGGTGTCTGCCGGCCCGACCTTTGCAGTGCAAGCGCCGCCTTCGATTACGGTCGGTCAGGGCCAGTACGCGACGGGAGATGTATTCACGATTCTGATAGGGGGATTCAACGGCGCCATAGCTCTCTCAGGCACGGGCGGACCGGCGGGCACGACGGTAACCTTTAATCCCGCGACCATCCCTGCTCCTGGAGCGGGAACGTCCATCATGACTGTGAGCGTGCCCAACAACGCACCGCTAGGAAATTACACATTAACTGTGACCGGCAAAGGCGGCGGGATTGTTCAGAGCGTTCCAGTCGTACTGACGGTTACCAAGGCGGCGCCTCCCTCACTCACGCTCACAGTGCCGAGCGCTGTCAGCACGGCGCCCGGAGGCCACGTGCAGGGAAGCGTATTTACCAGTATCTCGGACGGATTCAACAGTGCCGTCAATTTGTCAGCTTCAGGGGCCCCGAGTGGTACCACTGTTAGTTTCAACCCGAGTACGATTCCGGCGCCGGGTGCGGGCAGCTCTGTCATGACAATCAACGTTCCGGCCGGCGCAGCATTCGGCAGCTATCCCATCACCGTGACGGCCGCTAGTGGGCAAGGCAACCAGACTGCGATTGTGACACTGACGATTTCGGCATCGGGTAATGCCAACCTTCCGGCCGGTACGGGATGGGTATCGCTTGGCGACGGAGCAAATTACTGCAACGTCAGCCCGGGCTACACCTATTACAACCCGGTCGTGGGTGCGGTTGATGCCTATGATTTCCTCAGTAACTGCGAGAATGGACAACTCGTGGCATGGGGAGGCGGTGCGGCGGATACCGTCAATGACCGGTATTTTCTCTGGACTTCAGGGCATAGCAATTACATCGGGAACGAGATGTATGTGATGAACCTGCAGGGATCTGGTGGACCCTCGGTAGCACGCGTCACCGATCCGGATTGGACTGTCGTCAACACCGATGTTCCGCCCGATTGCATTTGTAAAGGTAAGAAGAATTGCGGTCAGGGCCTATGGCATGATGGCGCCGGCAATCCCGTAAGCAGCCCGTTCCTGGAGTCAGCGTCGGGAGGTCCGCTGTTTGAATCCGTTCCGGCGCCGGACGGAAGTTCCGGGTCGCCCTCGTGTGGCTATGGCTCCAGATTCACGCCCAACGCCCGCGAGGTTTATGCCGGCCTGGTGTACAACACGGCGTCCAACAAACTCTTCACGTATGGCGGCGAGGCCGCGGCGGATCCGACGGGAGCAATGCTAAGCAATTGGAGCCTGGACTTAACTAAGAATCCAGCCCAATGGACGCGCCTCAAGGACTTCTCCTACCGGTTGTATACAGCCGCTGTCTATGACTACACATCGGGCCATTCAACCAGCGGATATAGCCTGGTATTTGACGAGACGCAGACGCTCTATGCGCACAATCCGGCGACCGATACCTATACAGTTCTATCCAACACCTTGCCCTACATTGGATACAACGCCAACATCGAACTTGATCCGCTCCATCACTACCTGGTCATGGAGAACGGCGACAGCTCAGGCGGATATCATCTGCGGATTGTGAACATCGACAGCTGTAATGGCAAGAAGTGCACGACCACCAACCTGGATGCTACCGCATCGTGCAAGGGAGCTATCGGATACTGGGTTGGCCTCGCCTGGGACTCCAAGCGCAACGTGATGGCGATCTTCCCGTCGTCAACGAACTGCAGTGGACCGGCATGCACCCCGCCGTTCAATACGGCATACTTGCTGAACACCGACCCGAACAATCCAGTCACCATCGTTTACCAGGGACAGCAGCAGACCATCGGTCCGCAGCAATGTTTTGCTGCGAGCTACGGCAGCGGTCCACCGCTGTCGATTGGACCTGGGGTTTACAGCCGCTTCAAGTATTTTCCGAATGAGGACGTTTACCTCTACGTTCCGTACCCCAGTAACCCTTGGATACTGCGGCTTGAACATTAGTACTAGATAGCTTGGCGGCGGGTATCCATCAATTCGGACATGCAGTCTGCCAACTGTTGCGTCTGAGCGCGCCGGCTGTAGGCGATGTAGTAAGAAGCCGCCGGAAGCGCGTGAGTTCCGGCGGCGACTCCGGCCAGGAACCGCGGCAGCGCTGAATAGATTGCATTTTCATCCGCAATGTCCACGATGGTCGCCCCCCCCGTTTCTTTGAGCAGCGCGGCTGTGTCGCCCGTGTCTGTAGTCAACGCGAGAATAGGCTTGTTCAGGCGGAGATATTCGTAGGCCTTTGCCGGAATCTGGTGGTCGCAGCAGGCGGCTTGCAGCAGCAGAAGGCAGTCAGCCTCAGCGGCATCTTGCAAAGCGGCATTGTAGGGAAGGCCGGGCAGGAAGTGAACCAAATCCTGGATTCCAAGCCCATCTACGTTCTTCTGAAACGCACCTTCTGCGCCGCAAGCCCGGAGGTCAATGGCAAGCGTGCTGGCGCTGATCTGCCCTTCGGATTTGAGTCTGGATAGTGCGCGAAAGAATGGTAGCGGGTCACGCTCCCAAGGGTAAATCAGCCCCGAATGCAACAACCGTATCCGGCCGTTGACAGCGCGTTTAGGCTCCAGGTCGGCGAAGTCTGTCTCGTCATATCCGTTCGGCAAGAGTAAGCACTGATCTCGACGGAGGGCCGGATACCGGTCGCGATACATGCGGACCGTGGAGGGCGCGGTGAACAAGAACTGCGACCCGTGGCGGATTGCTCGTTGTTCGATCCAACGATAGATGCGATGAGTAACGGGGTCCTCTGGGTAGTTTTCTTCGGTCATGGAGTCTCTGAAATCCACGATCCAGGGTTTGCCGGTAAGGACGTGCAGGAAGTACCCAATCAGGACGGCGCTGGCAACCGGAAAGGTACTGAGGATCACATCAATCTGGCGCTTCCGGATGCTGTATAGTCCGGCGGGAATTGCGCCCGCAACCCAGCTCCCCCAGCGATCGGGGATTGCGGTGGCGCGTAAGTAACGTCCTCCCAAGGAAAGGTGCCGTCGCGAATCCAAGCCGAAGGCTCGGACAACGTTCACAATGTCCGGGATCTCAGCCATTTGCGCGTCGTCCGTTTGTTCGTATGCACGCGGACTAATCGTCAGCACAGTGGGCAACCAGCCGAACTCAGGAAGGTAGCGGCAGAATTTCAGAGAGCGCAATAATCCGCTGCTGCCCATCTGAGGCGGAAAATGATAGGCAACAATAAGTACACGGCCGCGAACGACGGAAGGCAATGAATCAGAAACTGCGCCAACGTCGAGGGCTGTGGACTGCGACGTCGCGCCTGGCTCCGAGGTCGATTGATCAGGGGAAGCGGTCACGGCCTTCAGTTACCCGTCCATGCGCGCGACAAGAGGCTCAGAAGCCAGTTGGACATCACGAATGTAGTCGCGAGGCTCTCCGCGCCTGCGAATCAGGCGGGCCTGGCTATCGCGCACCAACACCTCGGGCGGCGAGGGATGACTCAGGAATCCAAGCGGGCTGGCGGTCCGCGTATAAGCGCCGGACTGAAACACTACCATGAGGTCTCCCGCTTCCACGCGCGGCACGGCTACCGCACGGGCCAGCGTGTCGAGGGGAGTGCATAACGGCCCGACGATCTCGACCGTTTCTTCCTCGCCGCGACCCCACTTGGTAGCGACTGCAATGGGAAAATTACGCTTGATCGTCTGTCCAAGATTTCCCGACGCTGCCAGATGATGGTTCATCCCTCCGTCGAGAACCACGAACTTCTTGCCCCGCGACATTTTTACATCAAGAACGCGAGTGAGATAAATCCCCGCCTCAGCAATCAGGTACCGGCCGGGCTCGATCACCAACCTGGTTCCGGCAAGCCCCGGTTCGGACGTGATCTCTTGCTCCAGATCCGCCAACCCAGCCTTGAGACTCTGCATATCTAGCGAATTCTCATGCGGGAAATACGGTATGCCGAGCCCACCGCCAAAATCGAGGCTGTGGAGCGGTTTCTGCAGGCGAGCAGCGACCTGTTTTGCAAGCTGAACGCCTTTGCGATATTGGGCGAGTAACAGTTCGTAATCCAGAATCTGCGTTCCCGCAAAGAGATGGATGCCGCGAAAATCGATGGACGGTTGCGACAGCACGAAGTCGAGGGCTGCATCCAGCGACTCTTCATCGATCCCAAAGGGAGCGGGCTTGCCTCCCATTCGCATGGCGCCACCTTGTGCGTCAGCCTCAGGGTTAACCCTGATAGCGACTGGAGCCTTGCGGTCCAACGTTGCAGCAATCTGTGCAATTCTCTCCAATTCGAGCATCGATTCGGCATGAATCTCACCGACACCTTGGGTCAGTGCTAGGTGCAGTTCGGCGGGCGTTTTTCCTGGACCGGCAAACAGAAGACGGTCGGGAGCACAGCCCGCTTCCCGCGCTTGATACAGTTCACCCGCTGAAGCGATCTCCAGGCCTGCGCCCTGTGCCAAGAAAAATGCCAGGATGTTCAGATTTGGATTGGCCTTTACGGAATAATAGATTTCGAAGCGCGGAGGGAATGTCGAACGTAGAACGTCCCATTTTCTCCGCATGATGGCTTCGTCATAAGCGAACAAGGGAGTGTCGAACTCGCCAGCCAGCCTGCTAACTCCAACGCCGCCGATGCATAGTTGCCCGTCAGCGCCCGCAAACAAGTCCTCGATGCCATCTACAAGCTGCATGCGTTCTAGAGGCCTTCACGACGGCGAAGAGCGGGGTAGTCCACCTTCCCGCTCGAAGTCTTGGGCAGCTCCGGCAGGACTTCATAGTGTTTCGGGACCATATGCCGCGGCATTTTCTCGGCACAAAAATCCTGGATGGCATCGCAATCAAGCTGCTCACTGTTCTTGGCGACGAGAAATGCCTTGATCGTCTGGCCCAATATCTCATCTGGAATTCCGATCACTGCTGCCTGGCGAACCTTGCCGGTCTGAAACAGAACTTCCTCAACTTCCGTGGGACTGATCCGATAGCCCGATGATTTGATCATGGTGTCGCGGCGTCCCACGTAATAGAGAAAACCCTCCGGATCCATCTTTACCAGATCGCCGGAGTAGCAGACCTTTTCGCAATCTCCGAGCTCAGGAGGCAAGAGCGGATTAGGCTTCAACACCCTATCCGTAGCCTCTGGGTTTCCCCAATAGCCCATTGACACGGTGGGTCCGCGGTGCACGAGTTCGCCAACCTCTCCCGGCAAGCACCGTTCGCCACGATCGTTCAGAACCAGGATCTCGGTATCCGGAATGGCCCTGCCCATGGACGTCGGCCGCCTGTCAAGTTCTTCGGGCGGTAGATAGGTGGACCGAAACGCTTCCGTGAGGCCATACATCAGAAAGATCCTTGTGGTGGGTAATGCCTCCCGCAGCACCTTGAGCACGGCCTGCGGCATCGCGCCTCCCGTATTGGTGATGTAACGCAACTGAGGGAAACGATGCTTAGAGATTCC
>Ga0335083_10007860_pt1 | contig 13100 bp, 19 predicted proteins | sample Lox_Sample_42_FD_206716 | JGI IMG/M metagenome (GOLD analysis project Ga0335083, IMG submission 206716) | Soil microbial communities from Loxahatchee National Wildlife Refuge, Florida, United States - Lox_Sample_4.2 | ecosystem: Environmental > Terrestrial > Soil > Wetlands | place: USA...
TCGAGTGTCTGGGAAAAGCCGACGTTGTGGCGGCAAATTCCCATTTCACCTCTGACCTCGTGCGCCCGCTCATCCGGGGTAAGACGGAAATCCGTGTGTTGTTGCCAGGCGTCGATGCACCTGCGGGCGCGCCATCGAGTTACGCTCCGCGTACGAACGGCGATCCCCACCTGTTGACCATTGCGCGCCTGGAGCCGCGAAAAGGGATCGATACGGTGCTGCGAATCCTGCCGGCACTGGCACGGTCGCATCCGGGCATTCGCTACGACATCGTCGGCAAAGGCGATGATCGCGTGCGGCTGATCGCGCTGGCAGATTCTCTGGGCGTTTCACAGCACGTGCATTTTCACGGCTATATCTCGGAACAGGAGAAGGCGGACCTTCTGGCAAACGCAACGGTCTTCCTCATGCCGAACCGGCGCGAGCCGGGGTCAGTCGAAGGATTTGGGATCGTCTTCGTCGAGGCGGCGGCTTTCGGGATTCCGTCAATTGCCGGTGCGGATGGCGGCACGTCCGACGCCGTGCTGAACGACGACACAGGCTACGTCGTCAATGGCGAGGACGAGAATGCCGTGGCAGCAGCAGTCACCAACCTGCTGGGCGGCGCGGAGACACTCGATCGCATGGGGCGAGCGGCCCACCACCGGTTCTGGTCGGAGTTTGTGTGGAGCGAAGCCGTGCATCGCTTCGAGCAAGCATTGGATCTCGGTTGATCGCACCTTCCGCAGCGCCTACATCATCGCTATGCCCTTCGTGCTCAGCGATCGCGCCGTGATTTCCGTCTCCGGACCGGAGGCGAAGACCTTTCTTCAGGGCCTTGTCACCAACGACACGACGCTGCTGACACCGGAGAGGCCGCTCTACGCCGCTCTGCTGGCGCCGCAGGGGAAGACCCTGTTCGACTTCCTGCTGCATGAGCAAAATGGCGTCGTCTTGATTGATTGCGCAGACGCCAGCGCCGCCGCTCTGCTGAAGCGGCTCTCGATGTACCGCCTGCGGGCGAAGGTCGAATTGGCGCAGCGAACCGATCTCTCGGTCCTATGGGACAACGCCCCGTTCGAAGGTGCATCGGCCGACCCGCGACTGGCCGCTCTGGGGTGGCGGAAGATCGCTGCCGGCGCCGGTCTTGCCGACGGCCGGGACAAATACCTTGATCATCGCCTCTCGTTCGGCGTGCCCGAAGGCGGCGATTTCGGCTCGGACAAGATGTTCGCTCTCGATGCCGGGCTGGACGAACTGCACGGCGTCTCGTTCGACAAGGGCTGCTATGTCGGCCAGGAACTCACCTCCCGCATGAAACACCGCTCCACCGCCCGCCGCCGCCTTCTGCCGATCGCGGCGGCTCAGGGTGAATTGCCGTCCGCCAGCACGGACGTCCGCTCCGGTGACGCCAGCCTGGGCGAAATTACGTCCACCTATGGTGCACATGGCTTTGCCTCGATCCGGCTCGACCGGCTTGGCGAAGCGCACCCGCCGTTCCGCGCCGGAGACGTCACTGTCGCTGTCACAAAACCTGCATGGCTCACCGGCCCGTCAGGCACTTGACGCGCCGTTCGCGCGGGTGAAATTCACTCTTTCACCTCCAAGGAGACTTTCAATGCTGCATCATGTTTCCGTCGGTGTTCACGACGTCGAGCGTGCCGCGAAGTTCTACGATCCAGTGCTCAAGACCCTGGGCCTGAAGCGCGTGATGGAGTTCCTGCCGCACGGCATCGGTTACGGCGAAAGCCGCGAGCGGCCGGAATTCTGGATCCAGCTCCCCCACAACCAGCAACCGCCTTCCACCGGCAACGGCACCCACATCGCATTCCTCGCCAAGAACGCGAAAATGGTGAGCGCATTCCATGACGCCGCGCTGAAGCAAGGCGGCAGCAATGGCGGCGAACCCGGCCCGCGTCCCGATTACGGTCCGGCTTACTACGGCGCCTTCATCTACGATCTCGACGGCAACAAGGTCGAAGCGATGTTGCTGACGACCGTGAAGGCAGCGGCCAAGAAGGCCGCGAAAAAGCCTGCGCGAAAAGCGCCAGCGAAGAAAGCCAAAAAGGCCAAGAAGGCGAAGAAGAAGTCGCGCCGGTGAAGCAACGAGTCCGCTGCAGCTGGCCGGGCAGCGATCCGCTGTATCTTGCGTACCACGACGAGGAATGGGGCGTGCCGGAATACGATCCGCGCGCGCTCTATGAGAAGCTCATGCTGGATGGATTCCAGGCCGGGCTTTCGTGGATCACGATCCTGCGCAAGCGTGACAATTTCCGCCGCGCTTTCGCAGGATTTCATCCCGAGAAGATCGCGCGCTTCGGCAAGCGCGAGGTCGCGCGCCTGCTGAAGGACGAAGGCATCATCCGCAGCCGCGCCAAGATCGAGGCCGCGATCCGCGGCGCGCAGGTCTGGATCGAGATTCAGGAAAAGGAGCCCGGCGGCTTCACCGATTTCATCTGGAAACATGTTGACGGAAAAATGGTCGTGAACCGCCGCCGCGAAGGCCAGACGCCGTTCGTCAAGACGGCGATGAGCGAGGCGCTGTCCAAGGACCTGAAGCAGCGCGGATTCAATTTTGTCGGGCCGGTGATCGTGTATGCGTTCGCCCAGGCCGTCGGCATGGTCAACGATCACGCCATCCAGTGTTTCCGTCATGCCGAATGCGCCAAGCTCGGCGCGAAAGCGCGCAAGAAATGACCTGGCCCGATGCGCTCGGAATTTTCGGCTCGCTGCTGATCGTTGTCGCCTATTTTGCCAATCTGCGCGGCGCACTCGCGACGACCGGTGCGGCCTATTCGCTGCTCAACCTGATCGGCGCATCGCTGATCCTGTTTTCGCTGTGGTTCGCGTGGAACCTGTCCGCCGCCGTGATGGAAGGTTTCTGGGCGGCCATCAGTGCTTATGGGTTGGCGCGCGCGATCGCGGCGCGTCGGGCCACGTAACGATCAAGGTCTGCTCGATGCGATCGATCCCCCGGTCCGCAAAGCGGGTCTCCGCATAGCCGCACGGCGCAACGACGTTCCGCCAGAACGCGACCGCTGGCGTGTTCGCCGCGATCTCCCGTATCCGCCACGGGCCCGGATACTGTGCGAGCAGGCGACTTGCGAATGCGAGGCCAATCCCGGCGCGGCGATGCTCGGGCGCAACGTAGAATTCTGCTACGCGCATCGCCTGCTCTTCGGGCACGAACTTGATGAGCGCAAAGCCCACGCGCTGCTCATTCACGGTGGCCCAGAATGGCCAATGCTGCGGCTCGCGCCAGTAGTGATCGAAACGCGGATCGGCGATGACGCCGTCGATCGGCTCCATGTTTACCAGCGGCGCGAGTTCGTGGGCATATTGCTGATACATCGTCCACAAATCGGACTTTTCGGAGAGCGGGACCGCCCGGATTTCCATGCCGGTCATCGGCCGCGATACGGCGAGACGCCTGGATCGGGAAGCGAGACACGGTTCGGCAATTTTCCCGTCTGCCAGAGCACGTCGATGGGAATACCGCCGCGCGGATACCAGAAGCCTGCGATCCGCAGGAATTTCGGCTTCACGGCCGCAACGATCCGCTTGCCGATGTCCACTGTCGTCGCTTCGTGGAAAGCGGCGTGATTGCGATAGCTCGCAAGCAGCAGCTTGAACGACTTCGATTCCAAGATGGATTTGGCCGGCACGTAGTCGACGACGAAATGGGCAAAGTCCGGCTGGCCGGTGACCGGGCACAAGCAGGTGAACTCCGGTGCCGTGAACCGCACCACGTAGTCGGTATCGCCATGCGGATTGGGAACGGCATCGAGTTTTGCCGCATCGGGCGATTGCGGAAGCGCCACCTTGCGGCCGAGCTGGAGGTCGCGCTTCGCCATCAGGTGCGTTCCTCGTACACGCAGCTCTGTCCATAGGAAGGCCTGCGGATTTTCACCCTTGCCACTTCCGGCAGCTTCGCCTTGACGCGGCGGAAAATGAACTGCGCCAGGTTCTCGAGTGTCGGATTGTTCAAGCCCTCGATCTCGTTCAGCAGACGGTGATCGAGCTCGTCGCGCAGGCCATCCAGAGCTGATCGCACTTCGCCCAGATCGCGCAGAAAGCCCGTCGCAGGATTGGGTTCACCGCGCAACGTCACTTCCACGTAGAAGGAATGGCCGTGCATGCGCCGGTTCTCCGGTGCACCGGCGCCCAGATAATGTGCGGCATCGAAGCCGAATTCCTGCGTCAGTTCGATCATGGCGCGGGCTTGTGGACGCGCCCGGCGCCCCTCGTCAACCCCCGCCCTTTTTCGCCAGTTCGGCGCGATTCGCGTCACGCAGACCACTCAGCGCGTCCGTCCACTTGATGAGTTCACCCAGGAGGGCGGCGGCGCCCTGCTCGTTGAATTCGCTCGCCGTGAACACACCGTCCTTGATCTGTCCGTACACGTTGGGCAACCACACGGTTTCGGGAATCGGCATCATCTTGAGCGTGGCGATGGTGGGCTTGATGGCGTGCGTGGAGCGTCCGCCGCCGGAAATGCCGCCATAGCCGACAAGGCCGACGGCTTTGTACTGCCATTCCCAGAACAGGTAATCGAGCGCATTCAGCAGCGATGGCGGCGGGCCGTAATTGTATTCCGGCGTGACGAAGACGAACGCATCCGCTGCATTCACACTCTGCGACCATTTCTTCGTGTGATCGTGGTGATAGTGGCGCCGCGCCGGATGCTCGGGCTCATCGAACACAGGAAGGTTGAATTCCGCGAGGTCGACCAGATGGGCGTCGAACTTCCCGTGCGCGCTGGCGAATTCGTGAAACCACTTCCCGATGGATGGACCAATGCGGGTCGGGCGCGTGCTGGCAATGACAGTGTGCAGACGGGGTGCCATGGACTTCTCCTCGAAAGGACTGGTTACGAATGGTAACCCGCACTACATTGGTGACCGGAAGAGAACGCGCAAGAAGGCACAACGATGTCACGCGGGCACAAACATGTCACCGAGGATTGCCGGGCCATCAGCACCGTTCTGGCGCGCATCGGCGACAAATGGTCGGTTCTGATCGTCAGCCGGCTCGGCGATGGCCCGCGACGGTTCAATGAATTGAAACGCACCATCGGCGGAATCTCGCAGCGCATGCTGACGCTGACCTTGCGGAATCTGGAACGCGACGGGCTGATCACCCGCACGGTCTTTCCGACGGTTCCGCCACGGGTGGATTATGAACTGACGGCACTGGGAAAATCGCTGCTCGTTCCCGTGTCAGCACTCGGCGACTGGGCCATCCGCAACCGCGGCAGGATCGAAGACGCGCGGCAGAAATTCGATGCCGGATGCACCGAGAAGGGCAAGAAGGGGCCGAAGGCGGATCGGCGCGCTAGTGCGCCCACCGCATATCGAACCGCCCCGTAACGGGGACGGATTCGCCGAAGGCTTCTTCAGCCTGACGATGCTGTTCCTCGGCGATGATGTCGTCGAGCAAGCCTACAATGCGGCGTCGATCGGCCTGCCACTCGATTTCCAGAAAGCGCACAATTCGTTCGGAAAAGTCGGCTAGTTCGCCAAGCCATTTGCCGCTCAGGATTGCATCGGCTTCGGCGGCCAGCTTGCCCCGCTTGTGAACCAGCACGGCGAGATGTGGCGCCGTGAGGTCGCGCAGGCTCAGCTCCAGCGGATGGCGGCCATCGAGCGGCAACTCGATGCCGGTCCTGAGGAACTGCCAGATCTGATCGAGGTCTTCGCTCCACTTGCCCATGTTGCCGCTCCCATTCCCCGGCGAGCAGCATGCGCGCGAGGGCGTTAAGTCCGCCCTTAGGAACGTTCTTAACCGCACCTTCCGGAATGCACGCACGAAGAATTCAGAGGGAAATCATTGCTCTAGTGCAAGGATGCCATCCGCTTTCGGGTTGATGGCCGGGGCGCAATGTTGAAACCTCGCTCCTTCGCTTTCGCTCGATCCCGAGGCTGGGCACGTGGAAGACGCCGACATCCTTGCCTTCGTCGGGGCAACGGTGAAATCCGTCTGGGCACTCGAACTCCTGCTGCTGGTGCGGCGTGAACGCGGCCGTGCCTGGCGAATGCCGGAGCTCGTTCGCGAGTTGCGCGCGAGTACGCTCGTGGTGGCCGAGGCCCTCCAGAGTCTCAAGAGCGCGGGGCTGGTCGCAACAGATGATGCGGGGCAAGTCTGCTATCGTCCGGCTACGGAGCAGTTGGATTCGTTCGTCGAGCGCGCGCAATCGCTTTACGCTTCCAAGCCGGTCGCGGTGATCAATGCCATTGCCACCGCGCCGAGCGAGAAGCTGCGTATCTTCGCCGAAGCGTTCCGCCTGAAGGAATGAGCCAATGACGATCTGGGCGTCAGCCGTCTATCTGCTTTGCCTGCTCACCAGTGTGGTCTGCGCCGGGCTGCTGTTCCGGAGCTACCGCAGGAATCGCACGCGCATGCTGTTGTGGAGCTCTGCGTGCTTTGCGCTGCTGGCCGTCAACAACTTTCTCATGTTCCTGGACATCGTCGTCTTTCCCACCAGCATCGATCTCAGCCTGCCGCGCACCTGCTGCAGTCTCGCCGCGGTGGGCGTGCTGCTTTACGGCTTCATCTGGGAGATCGACTGATGGCGCACCTTGCCGATTTCCTGTCTGGCGCAACGGCGGCAGGCTTCCTGCTGGCAAGCCTGTTTTTCCTGCGCTTCTGGCGCCGCACCGGCGATACGCTGTTCGCGGCCTTCAGCGCGGCCTTTCTGCTGCTTGCGGCCAACCAGACGATGATCACGCTGGCCAATGTGCCGCGCGAATATCAGAGCTGGATCTATCTCCTGAAGCTCGCCGCATTCGGGCTGCTGATCATCGCCATCGTGGGCAAGAACCTGACGCGGCCGCCGATCGGCCGCGACTAGGCCCCTGTTCGAACGTCAGCCTATTTGTGCTCGTCCTTCCACTTCTTCACGGCGGCCATGGTCATCGCGACGTGCTGGCTCGGATCGAGATTGGTGTAGGTGAAGAGGATCGTGCCGTCCGGCGCGATGACATAGGACGTGCGATCGGACCATTCCGGCTTCTGCTTCAGAGTGGCGTCATAGGCCTTGATGACCTTCTCGTCCGGGTCGGCGGCGACCGCGAACTTGTTGCGGCACTCGACGGAGGAGAATTCCGTCACGCGATTGGCGTTGCCCGCCGTCACACCGATCACCGTTGCGCCAAGTGCGTTGAACTGGTCGGTCGCCTCGGCGAAGTCATGCGCTTCCTGCGTGCATCCCGGCGTGAAGGCGGCCGGGAAGAAATAGAGCACCACGGGTCCCTTCTTGAGCGCCGCCGCCAGCGAGAAGGTGAATTCCTTGCCGCCGAGCGCGGCCTGGGTCGTGAAGTCCGGCGCCTTGGCGCCAACCGTGAGCGCCGCAATGGCCGGTCCGGCGGCCAAAGCCGTCAGAAGAACGCCGCCGAGTAATGCCGATTTCATGTCGTGATTCCCCTCTAGGTTCAGAGATTGGATTACCCGTAGCCCGGCCCGCGACACCGGGGCAAATGACAGATTATTGCGCGGCCTCGCCCCCCATGCTACACGCCTCGCGCGCGGGCATTAAGATTCGCTCACGCGAGTGAATTTCTTCGCTCAATCAATAGCTTAGCACTCGCCGAGCAGAGGCGGTCCGGTCTCCGACCAGAGGCTGCCCCAAGCCGGCGAAAACGAGGCGCGGGTGGCGACAGCGGAAGTGACACACGAAGCAGGACTGGCGGGGCGCTATGCGCTCGCCGTGTTCGAGCTGGCGCAGGAAGAAAAAGCCGTCGAGGCGGTCGCCAAGGATTTCGCTTCGCTCAAGTCGCTGATGAACCAGAGCCCCGATCTGCTGCGCCTGGTCCGCGCGCCGGTCTTCTCGCGCGACGAGCAGGCCGCCGGCATGAACGGCGTGCTCAATCGCATGGAAGCGTCCGCCCTGACCCGCCGCTTCATCCTGCTGCTGGCGTCCAAGCGCCGGCTGTTCGCGCTGGCCGACATCATCCGCGCGTACGACAGCCTCGTCTCGAAGCAGAAGGGCGAAGTGGATGCGCAGATCACGAGCGCGCGACCACTCTCGGACAACGAAGTCACCGAATTGAAGGCGATCCTGAAATCGAAGCTGTCGCGCGAGATTCGTCTCGACGCCAAGGTCGATCCGTCGTTGCTTGGCGGACTGATCGTGAAGGTCGGCTCGCGCATGATCGACTCTTCCATCCGCACGAAACTCAACGGCCTGCGCCTCGCGATGAGGGGCCAATGAGACTTCGCGCAAACATGCTTCGTGGCCGCTTCGCGGCGCCTCAGCATGACGAGAAGTAGATAACCGTCATCCTGAGGTGCGAGCCCAAAGGGCGAGCCACGAAGAATGAATAGACGAGACAACGAAGGACGAGACCATGGATATCCAGCCCGCCGAAATCTCTGCCATCCTGAAGCGCGAGATCCAGAATTTCGGCGCCGAAGCCGAAGTCTCCGAAGTGGGCCAAGTGCTCTCCGTCGGCGACGGCATCGCCCGCGTCTATGGTCTCGACAATGTGCAGGCCGGCGAGATGGTCGAATTCCCCGGCGCCATCAAGGGCATGGCGCTGAACCTCGAGAACGACAATGTCGGCGTCGTGATCTTCGGCACCGACGAACACATCAAGGAAGGCGACACCGTCAAGCGCACCGGCGCGATCGTCGACGTGCCGGTCGGCAAGGGCGTGCTCGGCCGCGTGCTCGATGCACTCGGCAATCCGATCGACGGCAAGGGCCCGCTGACCAACATCGCCGAGCGCCGCCGCGTCGACGTGAAGGCGCCGGGCATCATCCCGCGTAAATCGGTGAGCGAGCCGATGCAAACGGGGCTCAAGGCCATCGACAGCCTCATTCCGGTCGGCCGCGGCCAGCGCGAGCTGATCATCGGCGACCGCCAGACCGGCAAGACGGCCATCGCCATCGACACCATCATCAATCAGAAATTCACCAACGCTGGCGCCGATGACAAGCAGAAGCTGTATTGCATCTACGTCGCCATCGGACAGAAACGCTCGACGGTCGCGCAGATCGTCAAGACGCTCGAGGACGCCGGCGCCATGGAATATACGATCGTGGTGGCGGCGACGGCTTCCGAGCCGGCGCCACTGCAATATCTGGCACCATTCTCCGGCTGCGCCATGGGCGAATGGTTCCGCGACAACGGCATGCACGCCCTGATCATCTACGATGATCTTTCCAAGCAGGCTGTCGCCTATCGCCAGATGTCGCTGCTGCTGCGCCGTCCGCCGGGCCGCGAAGCCTATCCGGGCGACGTGTTCTATCTGCACTCCCGCCTGCTCGAGCGCGCCGCGAAGCTGAACGCCGACAACGGTTCGGGTTCGCTGACCGCCCTGCCTGTCATCGAGACGCAGGCAAACGACGTGTCTGCCTACATCCCGACCAACGTGATCTCGATCACCGACGGCCAGATCTTCCTCGAGACCGATCTGTTCTTCCAGGGCATCCGCCCGGCGGTGAACGTCGGCATCTCAGTGTCCCGCGTGGGATCGGCCGCCCAGGTCAAGGCGATGAAGCAGGTTGCCGGCTCGATGAAGCTCGAACTGGCGCAGTACCGCGAAATGGCGGCGTTCGCACAGTTCGGTTCCGACCTCGACGCCGCGACGCAGCGCCTGCTCAACCGCGGCGCCCGCCTGACGGAAATGCTGAAGCAGCCGCAGTACTCGCCGATGCCGATCGAAGAGCAGGTGGTGGCCATCTTCTCCGGCGTGCGCGGCTATCTCGACCGCATTCCAGTCGGCGACGTGCAGCGCTTCCAGACGGAGCTGCTGCGCTCGATCCGCGCCAAGAATGCCGACATCCTGGCGTCGATCCGCAGCGAGAAGCAGATCACGCCGGACAATGAGAACAAGCTGAAGGCGGCGATTGAAGAGTTCGCCAAGGGCTTTGCCTAAATGCCGAGCCTGATTTCCTTCCGCCGGCGGATTTCGACCGTCAAATCGATCCGCAAGATCACCAAGGCGCAGCAGATGGTGGCTGCGTCGAAGCTGCGGCGCGCGCAGGAAGCGGCGGAGGCCGCGCGTCCTTACGCCGAGAAGATGAGTGCGGTGATCGCCAATGTGGCACAGGGCGTGAAAGGCCAGGCGGGCGCCCCTCGCCTGCTCTCCGGCACCGGCGGCAACAACGTGCATCTGGTCATTGTTGCAACCGCCGATCGCGGTCTGTGCGGCGCATTCAACACCAACATCGTTCGCCTCGCCCGCCATCGCATCCAGCAGCTGCAGGCCGAAGGCAAGACGGTGAAGATCCTCTGCGTCGGCCGCAAGGGGCGCGACCAGCTTCGCCGGCAATACAGCGCGATGATTGTCGACTCCATCAATTTTGTCGGCAAAAAGAGTATCGGGTTTGCGGACGCTGCGAACATCGCGCGCAAGGTGCTGGAGATGTTTGACCACGGCGAGTTCGATGTCGCCACTGTCATCTATTCGCGCTTCAAATCCGTGATCAGCCAGGTGCCGACCGCGCAGCAGCTGATTCCCGCCCCAGTGGAAGAGCTCGCGGCTGGCGGCGTGACGCAGCAATACGAATACGAGCCCGATGAAGGCGAAATCCTCACCGCGCTGCTGCCGCGCAATGTCAGCGTGCAGATCTTCCGCGCGCTGCTGGAGAACGCCGCCGGCGAAATGGGCGCCAAGATGAGCGCCATGGATTCGGCCACGCGCAACGCGGGCGACGTGATCAACAAGCTGACCCTGCAATACAACCGCACGCGTCAGGCGATGATCACCAAGGAACTGATCGAGATTATTTCGGGCGCGGAAGCGCTGTAGGAGCACTGCCATGAATGCGATGACACAGAGCAACAAATTGGGCCGCGTCACCCAGGTGATGGGCGCGGTGGTGGACGTTCAATTCGATGGCGGCAATCTGCCGGAGATCATGAACGCGCTGGAGACCGAGAACCGGGGCAACCGCCTCGTGCTCGAAGTGGCGCAGCATCTTGGCGAATCGACCGTGCGCACCGTGGCGATGGACGCGACCGAAGGCCTCGTGCGCGGCCAGGACGTGAAGGACACCGGCTCGCCAATCACCGTGCCCGTCGGCGAAGCCACGCTTGGCCGCATCATCAATGTCATCGGCGAGCCGGTCGACGAAGCCGGTCCGGTGAACACGACCGAGCGCCGCGCCATTCATCAGGAAGCGCCGGCCTTCACTGACCAGTCCACGGAAGCCCAGGTGCTCGTCACCGGCATGAAGGTGATCGACCTGCTTGCGCCCTACGCGCGCGGCGGCAAGATCGGCCTCTTCGGCGGCGCCGGCGTCGGCAAGACCGTGACGATCATGGAGCTCATCAACAACGTCGCCAAGCAGCACGGCGGTTACTCGGTGTTCGCCGGCGTGGGCGAGCGTACGCGCGAAGGCAACGACCTCTATCACGAGATGATCGAGTCCGGCGTGAACAAGGACCCGAAGAAGGGTTCGGTCGAGGGCAGCAAGTGCGCGCTGGTGTACGGCCAGATGAACGAGCCGCCGGGTGCGCGTGCCCGCGTCGGCCTGTCCGGCCTTACCGTCGCCGAATACTTCCGCGATCAGGGCCGCGATGTGCTGTTCTTCGTCGACAACATCTTCCGCTTCACGCAGGCGGGTTCGGAAGTGTCGGCGCTGTTGGGCCGCATTCCTTCCGCCGTGGGCTATCAGCCGACGCTCGCCACCGACATGGGCGCGCTGCAGGAGCGCATCACCACCACGACGAAGGGCTCGATCACTTCGGTGCAGGCGATTTACGTGCCCGCCGACGACCTCACCGACCCGGCACCGGCCACCTCGTTCGCCCACTTGGACGCGACAACGGTGTTGAGCCGCGCGGTGTTCGAGAAGGCGATCTTCCCGGCCGTCGATCCGCTCGATTCCACGTCGCGCATGCTCGATCCGCGCATCGTCGGCGAGGAGCACTACAATGTGGCGCGCCAGGTGCAGCAGATCCTGCAGCGTTACCGCAGCCTGCAGGACATCATCGCCATTCTGGGCATGGACGAGCTGTCCGAAGAGGACAAGCTGGTCGTCGCCCGCGCCCGCAAGATCGAGCGCTTCCTGTCGCAGCCGATGTCGGTCGCCGAAGTGTTCACCGGCCTTAAGGGCGTGTTCGTGAAGCTGGAAGACACGATCCGCAGCTTCAAGGCGGTGGTGAACGGCGAGTACGATCATCTGCCCGAGCAGGCCTTCTACATGGTCGGCACGATCGAGGACGCGGTCGCCAAGGCGCAGAAGATGGCAGAAGAAGCCTAACGAAATGTCTGCTTTCGGCGGGTGTTGCTCGGAGTTGAGGGATGCTCTCTCGGGTGATTTCGAAAGGCTCTTCGCTGTAAATGACGGTGTTCTCTACATGTCGATTGGGTACGTCCTAACTGAGCAGGGTCCGGGCTGGTTCGACAGTGCTGTCCTGTTTTGTCCGTTCTGCGGAACTAAGATTCAGGACCGGCAAGAAGTTGCAAGGCGAGCGGCAAACTAGATGACTGACAAAATCCCCTTCGAACTCGTGTCACCGGAGCGGCTGCTGCTCGCGGAAACGGCCGACATGGTCACCCTGCCCGGCACCGACGGCTACTTCGGCGTGCTCTACGGCCACATGCCGCTGATCACGACCTTGAAGCCCGGCGTGATCGACGTCACCGGCGGTGATCTCGGCGACCAGAAGTTCTTTGTGCTTGGCGGCTTCGCCGAAGTCACGAACACGAAGGTCACCGTGCTCGCCGAAGAAGCCATGCCGATGGCCGAGGTGGATACCGTGGCCCTCGATGCCCGCATCAAGGACGCCGAGGAAGACATCGTGCTGGCCAAAACCGAGACCGAACGCGCCCGCGCCGTCGACACCGCCGACGCGCTGCGCACGCTCCGCGCCGCACTCTAGTCGTTCCGCGGAGTGAGGAAGGCGGGGACATCCGGCTCCGCCCCGGCTCGCTTGCCTAGACATTACAAGAGGATGCGCTGCCATCCCCCTGAAATTGCTTCTTAATTCCCTACCTTTTGCGGGTTCCCAAGCCGAAACCGGCTTTGCTATAATTCGTTCTCTGAATCCGTCGGGGGACAACAACGGATCGTGGGGTTATGACGAACGGTACAGTCTACTTGGCCGGCTGGACTATGGACGACATTCCATGGGACCGCTTCGATTCCACGAAAGTCGATCCCGGGCTCCT
>Ga0335083_10007861_pt1 | contig 13099 bp, 14 predicted proteins | sample Lox_Sample_42_FD_206716 | JGI IMG/M metagenome (GOLD analysis project Ga0335083, IMG submission 206716) | Soil microbial communities from Loxahatchee National Wildlife Refuge, Florida, United States - Lox_Sample_4.2 | ecosystem: Environmental > Terrestrial > Soil > Wetlands | place: USA...
TCAGCCGCGGGCACCCGGCGTGCCGGTGCCTAACTTGTAAGCAGAAATCCCCACAGCGAGGTCATCCATGCAAACAGAGCCGCAGATTACGTTTCACCACCTCGACGCCAGCCCGGCCCTCGAAACGTTGATCCGGGGCGAGATTCAAGAGCTGGAACAATTCTTTGACGGGATCACCAGTTGCCGGGTCGCGCTGGAGGCTTCCAACCGGCACCGCTCCGGGGGCATCTACCGCGTGTCGATCGAGGTCAACGTCCCGCGCGAGCAGATCGCCGTGGGCCGCGCGCCCGGCGACCACCCGGAGCACGCGGACGCCTACGTCGCGGTGCGCGACGCGTTCCGGGCGGTGCGCCGCCGCCTGGAAGACTACGTGCGCCGCCTGCACGGCAACGTGAAGACCCGCGCGGTCCCACCCCACGGACGGGTCGTCCACCTGGAACCCGACCTGGAGTACGGCCGCCTCGAATCGGACGACGGCCGCGAGATCTACTTCCACCGCCACAGCGTCCGGGGAGGCATCGAACGACTGGCCATGGGCGCCGAGGTCCGCTACCACGAGGAGCAGGGGCTGAAGGGACCGCAGGCCAGCACGGTCGAGCCGATCGGCGCGCAAGGCCGCCACGCCGCGGCCGCCTCGTGGACGGTCTCGTGAAGTCCTAGAGCAGCAGGCCCGGGGCGGCCAGCACGCGGCCGACCGCATCGCGGAAGGCCTCGACCACCGGCAGCGGGCGGGTCGCTTCGTGCCTCACGCGGTCGAGCAGCTCGGCGACCCGAGCGCGGTCGGCCGTACGAGCGATCGCGCCCGAGGAGACCCGGGTCTGGATGAACCCCACGATCTTGGCCATGACGTGACGCTGGCCGGCGTTGGTCAGGCTCTCCAGGCTCCCCAGCATCTCGCCGATCACGGCGAGCTCACGGGGGAAGATCCGGGTGTGTTCGCGCTGATGGAGCTGGGCTTTGCCCAGCGGAATCGACGCGGCAGGGGTCGGGAACCCTTCGAGGGTTCCCGCTTGATCGAAGGGGCGAGAGTTCGAAGAAGAAGGAGAAGAAGAACGGCTAGGGGCGAGCGGGGAGCTCATGTGCGCCCTTCGCTTCGGAAGCCCAGCCGCAAAACTTGAGAGTCACTCCTTCTTCTTGTCGTCCTTCTTGCCGGCGTTCTTCAAGAAGTAGGCCTTGAGCGTCATCTTGTCTGATTCCGACAGCTTGGCCGACATGTGGAAGGGATAGAGGTACTTCTTGGGAGGCATCGTGCCCGACTCGACCTGGTCCCAGCAGGCCTCCAGGTCGTCCTGCCGCTCCTCGTCGTCCACGCTGCCCCACTCGGAGAAGTTCAGGTGGTTACGCCCCTTGTGGACGTCGCTCGCCAGCAGCCAGGAGCCGGGCGCGATCCGGCTGTACAGCGGCCAGCGCGTTTCGTTCGAGTGACAGTCGAAGCAGGCGCGCCGGAGGATGGCGGTCACTTCGGGCGGCGCATCCAGGGTGAACCGATGTGGGGGGTTCGACCCCAGGTCCTGAACCGGAACGAACTGCAGCGCAACCCCGACGGCCACCAACACCAGGGCCAACCATCGCAGTGTCTTTCGCATCGCGCGAATCGTATCCCTGTTTCCCGGAAGACGGCGTCTTTACTGGAGACGCGACGGAAGCTAGCGTGTTCCAATGAAGCGAACCCTCGAATTTTTGAACCGGTCCACCCCTCGCACCCCCCTGAGCGCCTTGGCGCTTGCCCTGGTGGTCGCCCTCGGCGCCGGCGTCCGGCCGGCCCGAGCCCTGGACCTGGGTGGCCTGGCCGGAAAGGCCACCGGGGCGGCCGGCAACGCCGCGCGCGACAAGGCGGTCAAGGAAGCCAACGCCAAGCTTCTGGCCGAAGGGCGAAAGAACCAGTGCAGCTTCAAGACCGACAGCGACCAGCTGATGCCCGGCTGCGACGCCAAGATCAAGAAGCTCGCCGACACGCTGGTGGACGTCAAGAAGCACCTGAAGGTGGCGGGCGTCACCAGCTTCAAGTTCGAGGTCTCCGGCCACACCGACTCGAGCGGCAAAGCCGAGCACAACAAGGAGCTCTCCGGAAAGCGCGCGGCCGTCATCGCCCGCGAGCTGGAAGGCCGCGGAATTCCCTCGAGCGAGATCATCTCCGTGGGCCTGGGATCCGAACGACCGCTGGTCACCCCGGACAACACGCCCGCGAAGAAGGCCAAGAATCGCCGCTACGAGATCCAGATCCGCTTCTGAAACAGTCGGTATACACAGCTACGAAACTGTCGCAAAGCGGCCACCTGCGTGACGGCTGTTCGCTGATTCGCTGCGGATCAGTTTCCCCGTCGATCCTCGAATGCTTATAAACAGCGAGCTCAGATGCTCGCCGCGCGCGAGACCGAAAATGGATTGAACGCGAAGGTGGTCGCCGTCGTTCAGGCGCGGATGGGATCGACGCGCCTGCCGGGAAAGGTGCTGAGGCCGATCGGCGGTCGCCCTGTCCTCTCCTGGATGATCGATCGGTTGCGAGCGGCCATCCAGCTGGACGAGCTGGTCGTCGCGACCACCTATCTTCCGATCGACCAGCCGATCCGCGCGCTCTGCGACCAGCTGGGCGTGGCCAGCGTGGCGGGGCATCCGACCGACCTGCTGGACCGCCACCTGAAGGTGGGCCGCGCCCGACAGGCCGACGCGGTGGTCAAGATCCCGTCGGATTGCCCGCTCATCGACCCGCGTGTCGTCGATATGGTGGTCGCGGAATTTCGCCGCACCTACCCCGACGACGCCTACGTCGGCAACCTTCACCCGGCCACCTGGCCGGACGGCAACGACGTCGAGGTGATCCGCTTCGACGCGCTGGAGGAGGCCTGGTGTCTGGCCACCCGCGCCTTCCAGCGCGAGCACACGACACCCTTCATCTGGGATCAGCCCGACCGCTTCAGGCTCCGCAACCTGGTCTGGCCCTCCGGCCGCGATCTGTCGGCCACCCACCGCTTGACGCTGGACTACGAGGAAGACCTGACGCTGATCGCCGAGGTGTTCCAGGCGCTGCACCGGCCGGACAGGTTCCCCTTCTCGGTCGAGGAGATCGTCGCGCTCCTCGACGCGCGCCCGGAGCTGCGGGCGCTGAACGCGGCCCACCACGGGAGCAGCTGGATGTCCCGACACATCGATGAGCTTCAGACCCTGCGCCCGGTCGCCGGAGCGCGCGCCGAGGCCCGCCAATGACGAGCCCGCACGCCGACCTGGAGACCCTGTCGCGCCGGGTGCGCGCCCACGCCATCCGCATGGCCACCCGCGGCGGCTGCTTCCTGGGCGCGTCGCTCTCCTGCGCCGACATCCTGGTTCACCTCTACCAGCGGGTGCTGCGAACGTCGCCCGAGCGGCGGAGTGACCCGGGCCGCGACTACCTGCTGCTGTCCAAGGGGCACGACGTGCCCGCGCTCTACGGCACGCTGGCCGAGACCGGCTACTTCCCGGTCGCCCGGCTGGCGAACCATCTGTCGCCCGACGACCACATCTACTGGCACCCCAACCGCGCCATCCCCGGGATCGAGTTCCACTCGGGCTCGCTCGGGCACTTGCTGTCGGTCGGCATGGGCATCGCGCTCGAGGCCCGGATGTCGGGCGGCCCGTCGCGCGTCTTCGTGATCGTGGGAGACGGCGAGATGAACGAGGGCTCGGTCTGGGAGGCCCTGCAGGTCGCCGCAGCCAAGCAGCTCGACAACCTGGTCCTGATCGTCGACCGCAACGGCTTCCAGGCCAACGTCGCCACGGAGTCGCTGATCCCGCTGGAGCCGCTGGCCGAGAAGCTGTCGGTCTTCGGCTTCGCGACGACCGAGATCGACGGGCACGACCACGCCGCGCTGGAGGCGGCCTTCGCCGAGCTGCCCCGCCGGCCGGGCCGCCCGACCGCGGTGGTGGCGCGCACCGTGCGCAACAAGGGGCTGCCCAGCCTGGAGGGGCGCGCCGAGCGCTGGTTCGTGAACCTCTCGAGCGACGAGGTGCGGATGCTGCTGGACGAGCTGGAGGGATCGGCCCGCGCCGACATCCGCTCCGAACCGCTGGTGGTCCGATGAGCGGGCTCGCCGAGCGCACCTACTCGACGGTGCTGCGCGAGCTGGCCTCCGCCGATCCGCGCATCGTCGTGGTCACCGCCGAGAACCGCGCCGCCATCCGCGACCTGCCCGACCGGCTGGGCGATCGGTTCATCGACGTCGGCATCTGCGAGCAGACCATGATCGGCATGGCCGCCGGCATGGCGCTGCGCGGCCGCATCCCGGTCGTCCACGCGCTGGCGACGTTCCTGACGCTGCGGGCGTTCGAGTTCATCCGCGACGACGTCGGGATCGCGGGGCTGCCGGTCAAGCTGGTGGGCGGCGTGCCGGGCTTCCTCTCCGACGCGAACGGGCCGACCCACCAGGCGATCGAGGACATCGCGCTCATGCGGGGGATCCCGGGCATGCACGTGGTCTGCCCGGCCGACGAGAGCGAGCTGCTGGAGGCGCTCCCGGTGGTGCTGGCCAGCCCGGCGCCCACCTACATCCGCTTCAACGCGAGCCGCACGGACCTGGCCCATACGCCGTTCGAGCTGGGGCGGGCCGAGCTGCTGACCGAGGGGGACGACCTGGCGGTGCTCTCCGCCGGATTGCTGGTCCCCCACGTCAAGGCCGCGGCCGACCTGCTGCGCGAGGAGGGGATCGGCGTCCGCGTGACCAACCTGCGCACCATCGTGCCGCTGGACGAGCAGGCCATCGTGGGCGCCGCGCGCGCCTGCGGCCGCCTGGCGGTCGTCGAGGACCACCTGCTGGCGGGCGGCATCTACCAGGTCGTCTGCGAGGTCCTGGTCCGGCACCGGCTCTCGGTCCCGGTCGTCCCGATCGGGCTCGACGGGCGCTGGTTCCGCCCCGCCCTCTTGCCCGACGTGCTCGATCGCGAGGGCTTCAGCGCGCCCCGCCTGGCCGAGCGCTTCCGCCGGGCCGCCACCAACGGAGGGAATCCATCATGAGCGCGAACCGCGTGACCCTGAACGCCGAGGATCCCCGCATCGACGTGTCGAATGCGCTCTACGCGCGGGCGCGGCGCCTGATCCCCGGCGCCACGCAGACGCTGGCCAAAGGGGTCGGCCAGCACGTCGACGGGGTCGCGCCGAAGTTCCTGCAGTCGGGTCGGGGCGCGCACGTCACCGACGTGGACGGCAACGAGTTCCTGGACATGACCATGGGTGTCGGCCCCCTGATCCTGGGGTACGCCGATCCGGTGGTGGACGCCGCCATCCGGGCGCAGCTGGCCCAGGGGATCACGTTCTCGCTGCCCCACGCGCTCGAGGTCGAGGTGGCCGAGCTGATCGCCCAGATGGTCCCGGGCGCCCAGCAGATCCGGTTCGGCAAGAACGGCTGCGACGTCACGACGGCGGCGGTCCGCCTGGCCCGCGCCTTCACCGGCCGTTCGCGGGTGCTCTGCTGCGGCTACCACGGCTGGCACGACTGGTACATCGCGGTGACGGATCGCAACCGCGGCATCCCGGCCGAGGTCGCCGCGCTGACCCACACGTTCGCGTACAACGACCTGACCTCGATCGAGGCCGCGCTGGACGACGAGACGGCCTGCGTGATCCTGGAGCCGACGACCTTCGAGCCGCCGCGCGACGGGTTCCTGCCCGGCCTCAAGGAGCTGTGCGCGGCCCGGGGCGCGCTGCTGATCTTCGACGAGATGTGGACCGGCTTCCGGCTGGCGCTGGGCGGCGCGCAGGAACGATTCGGCGTCACCGCCGACCTGGCCTGCTTCTCGAAGGCGGTCGCCAACGGGATGCCGCTGTCGGTGCTCACGGGGCGGGCCGACGTGATGCGCCTCCTCGAGAAGGACGTCTTCTTCTTCTCGACCTTCGGCGGCGAGGCGCTCTCGCTGGCGGCCGCGCAGGCCACCCTGCACCAGCTCCGCGACCGGAACGTGCCGGCGGCGCTGGATGCGCTGGGCGCCCGCCTGCGCGACGGCTTCAACCAGCTGGCCGAGGAGCTGCGGGTTCCGTTCGCCCGCTGCGTCGGCTACGGCTGCCGCACGCTGATCAGCTTCCTGCCGCAAGGGCCGGCCCAAGGCCTGGAGCCACGGCTGCTGAAGTCGTTCGTGCAGCAGGAGATGATTCGCCACGGCGTCCTCTGGGGCGGTTTTCACAACCTGTCGGCGGCGCACACCCAGCACGACGTCGCCTACCTGCTGGACGTCTACCGGCGCGTGCTCCCCTCGCTGCGCGCGGTGGTCGAGAACGGCACGGTCGCCCAGGCCCTGCGCGGCGCGCCCGTCGAGCCGCTGTTCCGGCAGACCACCAACTTCAACCTGCGACCGCGCCCCCCGGCCGCCCCGCCCGAGAAGGAGCCGCGCGGTGCCAACGCCTGAGGCGACGCCTGGCTTTCGGCTGGCCGGAAAGGTCGCCGTCGTGACCGGCGCCGCCGGCCTGCTGGGCCGCGAGCACTGCCGCGCGCTGGCCGACGCGGGCGCCAGCGTGGTCGCCACCGACCTGGACGAGCGGGCCTGCGCCGACGTCCAGCGCCAGATGCGCGAGGAGGGGCGCAGCGGGGTCCAGGCCCTGGCCGCCGACGTGACCGACGGCGGCTCGCTGGCGCGCCTGCGCGACGAGGTGCTGCGCGCCCACGACCGGCTGGACATCCTGGTCAACAACGCCGCCCTCAACGAGAAGGTCGAAGGAGCCACCGCCGGCGACTCGACCCGGTTCGAACGCTTCCCGGTCGAGCAGTTCCGGCGGATCCTGGACGTGAACGTCACGGGCACGTTCCTGGTCTGCCAGGTGCTGGGCGCCGAGATGGCGCGCCGCCGCTCCGGCAGCATCATCAACATCGCCTCGACCTATGGGCTGGTCGCCCCCGACCAGCGGATCTACCGGCGCCCCGACGGCACGCAGATCCTCTGGAAGAGCGCGGGCTACCCGACCAGCAAGGGGGCGGTGCTGGCGTTCACGCGGTTCCTGGCCACCTACTGGGCCGCCGAGGGGGTGCGGGTCAACAGCCTGTCGCCTGGCGGAGTCGGCGCCGAGGGGCAGGACCCGTTCTTCGTGGCCGAGTACAGCCGCCGCACGCCGCTGGGCCGGATGGCCCGCCCGGACGAGTACCGCGGCGCCATCGTCTACCTGGCCAGCGACGCCTCCAGCTACATGACCGGGGCGAACCTGACCGTCGACGGAGGGTGGACGGCGTGGTGAGAGGTGAAGCGGCCGCGCTCTGGGCGCCGCTGCTGGCCGACGAGCTGCTCCGCCGGGCCGCCCGCCTGCGGCTGGTGATCACCGACGTCGACGGCGTCCTGACCGACGGCGGCGTCTACGTCTCCGAGCGGGGCGAGGCCATGAAGCGCTTCTCCGTCCGCGACGGGATGGGCGTGGAGCGGCTGCGCGCCCAGGGGATCGAGACCGCCTTCCTGACCCGCGAGACCTCGCCGATCGTCCAGCGGCGGGCCGAGAAGCTGCGCATCCGCCACTGCTACATGGGCGCGATCGACAAGCGGTCGGTGCTGCCCCGGATCCTCGAAGAGGTCGGCGTGCCGCTGGAGCAGGTCGCGTACATCGGCGACGACGTCAACGACCAGGAGGTCATGGCGGTGGTCGCCGAGCGCGGGCTGGTGGGCGCGCCGCTGGACGCGGTGCCGGCGGTGCTGCGGCGGGCCCACCACTGCTGCGCCCGGCCCGGCGGCTGCGGGGCGTTCCGCGACTTCGCCGAATGGATTCTCGATCTCAAGTCCCAGCTCGGGGTCCGCGACGCGGATGCGACGTCGGCCCTGGACGGTCAGGCAACGGCAGGTAGATGAGGAGGAGCGACATGCCACCATCCATCGCGACGGACTCCATGCTCGAAAGCGCGCGTGTTCGGATCGGCCAGAAGTGGATCGGGACCGGAGCGCCCGTGTTCGTGATCGCGGAGATCGGGATCAACCACAACGGCTCGCTGGAGATCGCCAAGCGGCTGATCGACGGGGCGGTGCTGGCCGGCGTGGACGCGGTGAAGTTCCAGAAGCGCACGCCGGAGCGCTGTGTGCCGCGCGACCAGTGGGACGTCGAGCGCGACACCCCCTGGGGGCGCCTGACGTACATCGAGTACCGCCGGCGCATCGAGTTCGGGCCGCGCGAGTACGCCGAGATCGACCGCCACTGCCGCGAGCGCGGCATCCTCTGGTTCGCCTCCTGCTGGGACGAGGAGTCGGTCGACTTCATGGAGTCGTTCCAGCCGCCCTGCTACAAGATCGCCTCGGCCTCGCTGACCGACACGCCGCTGTTGCGGAAGATGCGCGCCACGGGGCGGCCGCTGATCATGTCGACCGGCATGTCGACGCTGGAGGAGATCGACGCGTCCGTGAAGGCCGTCGGGCGGGAGCAGCTGCTGATCGCGCACGCGACGTCGTCGTACCCCTGCCCGCCCGAGCACCTGAACCTGAACATGATCAACACCCTCAAGAGCCTGTACGCCGATTGCCCGATCGGTTACTCGGGGCACGAGGTCGGCCTGGCGCCGACCTGGGCGGCGGTCACGCTGGGCGCCACCTTCGTCGAGCGGCACATCACCCTGGACCGCGCGATGTGGGGGACCGACCAGGCCGGCTCCGTCGAGATCGGCGGCCTCCTGCGCCTGGTCGCCAACATCCGGGACATCGAGCGCTCGCTGGGCGACGGCGTGAAGCGCATCTACGAGGGCGAGATCGCCGCGCGCAAGAAGCTTCGCCGCGTGGCCAGCGGCGCCTCACCCTCCACCAACTGACCGGAGCGCCTTGTCGACGCCCCACGCCGTCGCTGTCTGGTCGGTGCTCTCGCCGGTCCTGATCGTCGTCGGGGCGTCGCTCCTGATCGCGCTCGAGCGATCGCGGCCGTACAACCCGCAGCGCTTCCTGCGCAAGGGGTTCTGGACCGATCTGCTCGGGTACGCCTTGGCCCAGAGCTACGTCCTGGGTCTGGTCATCGCGCGGCTGTCAGCCTGGGCCTGCAACACGACCGGCTTGCCGAAGTTGCACCTGCTGTCGGGCTGGCCGGTGGGCCTGCAGGTGCTGTTCTTCGTGGTCACCCACGACCTCTACATCTATCTGTTCCACCGGCTGCAGCACGCGTCTCCCACCCTCTGGCGGCTGCACGAGGCGCACCACGCCACCGAGAACGTCGACTGGCTGTCGGGCTCGCGGTCGCACGCGTTCGAGATCCTGATCAACCAGTCGATCGAGTTCGTCCCCATCGCGCTGCTGGGCGCGGCGCCCGAGGTGGCCCTCATCAAGGTGACCATTGACGCGCTCTGGGGGATGTACATTCACTGCAACGTGGACGTGCGCAGCGGCCGGCTCCAGAAGATCATCAACGGGCCCGAGATGCACCGCTGGCACCACGCCATCGAGATCCGCGACGGCGTGAACTTCGCCACCAAGTTCGCCTTCTGGGACTGGCTGTTCGGCACGGCTCATCTGCCGGCGATCAAGCCGCGCGGGTACGGCATCCTGGAACGGTTCCCGGCCGGATACCTGCGACAGCAGCTTCACCTGTTCAGCCGCCGCCGGGACCCGGCTCCCGACCTGTCCACCGACCCGTCTTCGGCCTGACAATGAACGCCCGCCGCCGAGCGGCGCTGGTCCGGGCCTTCCTGTTGCTGCTGGCGCTGCTGGCGCTGTCGCGCCTCATCCGGGGCCACGACCTTCGCCAGGCCCTGGCGCTGATCCGCCGCGTCGGCTGGCCGCTGGGGCTGGTGGTGGTGCCGACGCTGGTCGCGATGGGGCTGGACGCCGCCGGCTGGGGCGGCATCTTGCTGGCGCTGGGGACGCGGGTCCGCTGGGTGCGGATGCTGGAGCTGCGCCTCTCGGTCGAGGCGCTGGTCCTGCTGCTGCCGGGCGGCTCGGTGGCCGGCGAGGCGGCCAAGATGGCGCTGCTCAACCGGCGCGCCGGGGTGCCCCTGCCCCGCGCCGTGGCCAGCCTGGCGCTGACCAAGGGCTACCTGGTCGCGACCGACGGCGCCTACCTGGCGCTGGCCGCCGTGTGGGCCGCCCTCGACGCGGAGGCGGCCGGCGGCTCGCCGTTCTCCCTGCCCGCCCTGGGCGCGGCCGCGTGCGCAGTGGCCATGGGCTTGCTGGGCTGGCTCCTGCTCGCCTCGTTGCGACACGCCGCCATCGCCAGCCGGATCGCGGCCCTGCTGCAGAAGATCCCGATCCTGCGGCTCCGGCGCGCCATCGCCGAGCGCGAGCGCGGGTTCGCGCAGATCGACAGCGAGGCGCGGGCGTTCTTCGCGGCGCCGGCCGCGCGCCGCTGGCGGCCACTCCTGGCGTTCTTCCTCGAGTGGCTGATGGAGGGGATCGAGACCTTGATCATCGTCCGCTGCCTGCGGCTGCCGCTCCCCATCGGGCCGGTGCTGGCGCTGGACGCGCTCGGCTCGCTCCTGCGCGTGATCGTGTTCTTCCTGCCGGCGGGGCTGGGCGTTCAGGACGCCGCCATCATCCTGCTGCTGCGCCAGATGGGGCTGCCCAACCCGGTGGCCGCCGGGACCGCCCTGATCCTGGTCAAGCGGGCCAAGGAGCTGTTCTGGATCGCCGCCGGCACGGTGTTCCTGCTCATCCGCGGGGACCTGCGGCGCGCAGCAACGCTGGGGCCAGCACCAGGGCCGCCACCAGACAGGTCGCTTCGCCCAGGATCGCCGTGATGCCGAACGACCGGATGCCGGCGTTGGAAGAGAGCAGCAACGACGCGTAGCCAACCGTGGTCGTCCAGGAGCAGAGCACCACGGCGCCGCCCGTGGTGGACAGGATGCTGCCCAGGTCGCCCGCCCCCGCGGCGCGCGCCCGCGCGACCACGTTGACCGCGTAGTCGACGCCGATGCCCAGCGTGATCGGCAGCGCCACGAAGTCCAGGAAGTTCACCTTCAACCCCAGCAGCGCGGCCCCCGCGATCATGAGCGCGGTCCCGGTCACCAGGCAGGCCAGCGTGATGGCGGCGGCCCTCCCCCAGCCGACGATGACCAGCGTGAACGCCGCCACGCCCAGCGACGCCGCCAGCGTGGCGCGCGGGCCGGCCCGGCGCATGGCCTGCAGGAGGTCGGCGAAGATGAAGGCGCCGCCCCCGAAGGCCGTGTCCGGCGGCAGCTCGAGCCGCCGGACCGCGTCGACGAACGCCAGCATGTCGCGGCCGTTCCAGCCGTCGAACCGCGACGCCTGGTTCGCGAACAGCATGAAGCCACGCTCGCCGTGGCGCTCGACGTAGCGGCGCGCCAGCGGCTCGGGGATGTCCGCGATCGTGATCGGCCGCAGCCCGTCGGGCGGACGGAAGCGCTGCAGGTCGGCGGCGTCCTGCTTGTCCATGAGCTGCGTCGAGCGGTCGACCAGGCGCCTGATCTCGTCCAGCACCGCCAGCTTCACGGGCTGGTCGGCGGGGATGAAGTCCTGGATCGAGCCGATCTTGCGGAACAGCGCTTGCGACGGCGCCACGCCGGGCTCGTCCTCGGCGTGCGTCCGCAGCACCTTCTCGACCGCCTCCGCCTGCGGCGCGCTGTCGACCCCGACCATGAACCCGCCCACGAACTGCCGGCCGAAGGCCTGGTCGATGCGCGCCATCCAGCGCCGCGCGTCGCTGGCCGTGCCGCTGTCCGAGCGCAACCGCTGCCAGTCGTACTCGAAGGGGTCGGACGCCAGGTAGCGCGCCGCCACCGCGCATGCCCCCGTCGTCAACACGGCGCCGATGGCGATCACGATCGCGGGGCGGGCCAGCGCCAGCCGCGACAGCCAGCGCCCCAGCGGCGGCTCCGGACGGATCCGCAGCCGCCGGCGCGACGCGAGCCACGAGAGCAGCGCCGGCAGCACGGTGTAGGCGCTGATCCAGCAGAGCGCCATCCCCACCCCGCCGATCACGCCGAAGTCGCGGAACCCGCGGAAGTCGGTGATGATCAGCGACGCGTAGGCGATCCCCGCCGCGGTCGCCGCCGCCAGCGTCCCGGTGAACGAGCCGCGCAGCGCCCGGGACAGCGCCACCTGGTGCGGCGCCTCCGTGCGGCGCTCTTCCAGGTAGCGCGCCAGCACGATGATCCCGAAGTTGATGCCGTTGCCGACGACGATCGACGACAGGAACGCCGTCACGCTGTTCAGGTGCCCCACGGTCAGGCGCACCACCCCGAAGGTCGCCAGCGTGCCGACGGCCAGGGACCCCAGCAGCGCCGACAGCCCGCCCACCGAGCGGAAGTAGAGCAACATCGATGCCCCGACGACCAGGACCGTCAGGAGCAGCGCCAGCGACATCCCGCCCACGATGGCCCGGTGCTCGGCGACGGCGATCACGACGTCCTCGGTCATTCCCAGCTGAACGCCGGGGCCGGCCGCGCGCCCGGCCGCCTCCAGGGTGGTGGCGAGCGCCGCGACCAGCCGCTCGCCCATCGAGACCGATGCCGAAGGGAACGCCGCCTGGACGATCAGGACCTGGGTCCGCCCATCGCGCGAGACCATGGCGTGGGGCTGCGCGTCCGACCCTTCCGCCGCCGCCAGGCGACCGCGCAGCCGATCGATGACCTTCTGCTCGTCGGCCTGGTCGCGCGCCGTCTCCTCGGGATCGTCCAGGGAGACGTAGAGCGGGTTCGCCTTCAGCTTGGCGCGCCGCACCCGCGCCGCCAGCGCGTCGCGCGCGGCATCGAGGTCTGCGCGCGACGCGAACAGGAAGCGATGCTGGGCCACGAACGCCCGTGCCGCGCCGTCGTCCGCGATCACGTCGGCCACCAGCGCCGGATCCAGCTGCTTGATCCGTCCGACCAGATCGGCCGCCGCCCGCGCGCGCTGCGCCGGATCCTGGCTGGCCACGGCACACAGCACCAGGCCCAGCGCCGACGTGCGCCCCTCGATCCGCTCGAGGTCGCGCACCGATCGCTCGTGCGCCGGCAACAGGTTGGAGAGGTCGGTGCGCAGCGGCAAGCCCGCGGCCAGCACCAGGCCCAGCAAGCCCGTGGCGGCAGCCCCCATGAGGACTGTAGTCCGGTGACGTTCTAGCCACGCGGACCATCTGGCGAAGGGATCGTTCAGCGTGTCACCGTCGGCGCGCAGTAGAATACGTGCGCATGTCTCGCCTCGCGAGCATCTGGCTGTTCATCCGGGCCTCGCTGCTCGCGGCCGTGGTTTTCCT
>Ga0335083_10007863_pt1 | contig 13097 bp, 12 predicted proteins | sample Lox_Sample_42_FD_206716 | JGI IMG/M metagenome (GOLD analysis project Ga0335083, IMG submission 206716) | Soil microbial communities from Loxahatchee National Wildlife Refuge, Florida, United States - Lox_Sample_4.2 | ecosystem: Environmental > Terrestrial > Soil > Wetlands | place: USA...
TGGTCGGGGCGCTGTCCGGCTTCTTCGGCATCGGCGGCGGCTTCCTCATCGTGCCGGGATTGATCGGCGCCACTGCGATGCCGCTGATCAACGCCATCGGCTCCTCGCTGGTATCGATCACCGCCTTCGGCCTGACCACGGCGGCAAGCTATGCCTGGTCCGGTTTTGTCGACTGGCCTTTGGCGGCTTTGTTCATCGTCGGCGGCGCCTTGGGCGGCCTGTTCGGCATACGCCTCGCCAGGCATCTGTCCGGCTATAGGCACGCGCTGTCGCTGACCTTTTCCGGCATTGTCATCGCCGTCGGGATTTATGTGATCATCCGCTCGCTGTCGGCGTGACGGCCGCGACATTGGCCGGCCCGTCGACTAGACTTTGCCCGCTTGGGAATCCTCAACCAAACGGGGGCTGACCATGTCGGGTGAACTGAAGTGGCTGATCTACACGGTGATCCTCACCGGCATTCTGTGGGTGCCGTACATTCTCGACCGCGCCATGGTGCGCGGGCTGGTGGGCTGCATGGCCAATCCCTCGCCCGCCGACACGCCGCAATCGCCGTGGGCGCAGCGCCTGCAAAAGGCGCACTACAATGCCGTCGAAAACCTGGTGATCTTTGCCAGCCTCGTGCTCGCGCTTAACGCGCTGCACGTGTCGACGTCGACCACGGTTGCGGCCTGCGCGGTTTATTTCTGGGCGCGGCTTGCGCATGCCGTCATCTACACCGCGGGCCTTCCCGTGGCGCGCACGCTCGCCTTCACCGTCGGTTTCCTGGCGCAGGCGACGCTGGCGCTGGCAGCGCTGGGAGCGATCTAGGGCAAGTCACCGCTGCGGCGCGGCGCGCTCGGCGAGCGCGCGCATATCCACGCCGCGCGGCAGCGTGCCGAAGGCGCCGCCGCGCTCGTCGGTGAGCCGCGAGGCGCAGAAGGCGTCGGCGATCGCGGGCGGCGCATGCTTGATCAGCAGCGCCGCCTGCAGCGCCAGCACCAGATCGCGCACCAGCGCGCGCGCCTGCGATTCATCGTTGCGCTCCGCGGCCTGCATTTTCTGCTGCAGGCGCCCCGCAAAGGCCTTGAGGCGCGCCTCGCCTGTGTCGCCGAGTTCCTGCGCCAGCACCGCGCCCGCGTTCGGCATCCGGCCAATGGCGCGCAGCACATCGAGGCACATGACGTTGCCGGAGCCTTCCCAGATCGAGTTCACCGGCGCCTCGCGGTAAAGCCGCGGCATGATGCTTTCCTCGATGTAGCCCGAGCCGCCGAGCACCTCCATCGCTTCGTAGGTGAGATAGGGCGCGCGCTTGCAGATCCAGAATTTCGCCGCCGGCGTCACCACGCGACGGAACACCTGCGCCGCCTCGTCGTCCTCGTCATAGGCGCGCGCGAGGCGGAAGGTGAGCACGGTCGCCGCCTCGCATTCGAGCGCGAGGTCGGCGAGCACGTTGGTCATCAGCGGCTGGTCGATCAGCTTCTTCTGGAAGGCGGTGCGGTAGCGCGCGTGATGCACGCCTTGCGCCACCGCCTGCCGCATCAGCGCCGAGGAACCGATGCAGCAATCGAGCCGCGTATAGTTGCCCATCTCGATGATGGTGGGAATGCCGCGGCCCTCTTCGCCGACCAATTGCGCGAAGGCGCCGTCGAACTCGACTTCGCTCGAGGCGTTCGACTTGTTGCCGAGCTTGTCCTTGAGTCGCAGGATGCGGATGGCGTTGCGCTCGCCGTCCGGCGTCCAGCGCGGCATCAGGAAGCAGGACAATCCCTTCGCCGCCTGCGCCAGCACCAGGAAGGCGTCGCACATCGGCGCCGACATGAACCATTTGTGCCCATACAGGCGGAAGGAGCCGTCGCCGGCAGGCTCGGCGCGGGTGACATTGGTGCGCAGGTCCGAGCCGCCCTGGTTCTCGGTCATGCCCATGCCGACGAGCGCCGCGGTCTTGTCCTCGACCGGAATGAAGCGGCGGTCGTAGTCGCGGCCGAAGATCTTCGGCAGCCATTGCCTGGCGAGGTCCGGCGCGTGGCGCAGGCTGGGCACCGAGCCATAGGTCATGGCGATCGGGCAATAAACCCCGCTCTCGATCTGGTTGAGCATGTAGGTGCCGGCGGCGCGCGCCACATGCGCGCCCGGCTGCGGGTGCGACCAAGGGCTCGAATGCAGACCCGCGCGCAGCGCGATCGCCATCAGCTCGTGCCAGGCCGGGTGGAACTCGACCTCGTCGAGGCGGTGGCCGTAGCGGTCGAGTATTTTGAGCTGCGGCGGGAATTTGTTGGCGTCGAAGCCGAGCTGCACGGTCTCCGGCCTGCCCAGCGTGGCGCCGAGCGCGTGGAGGCCATCCTCCGCCCAGCCTGCCCGCTCGCGCGCAACCGCTTCGCGCAGCACGGCGTCGCTGGCGAAGAGATTATAGGGCTCGAGCGGCGGCGGCTGGTTGTCGACCTCGAACATTTTCTCCACCGGTCATTCCGGGACGCCGCACGAGCGGCGGGCCCGGAATCCATACTCCGCGGCACTGGGGCTATGGATTCCGGGTTCGCGGCCTCACCGGCCGCGCCCTGGAATGACGGAGCCTATTGCACCCGCTGATTCACGGGAACAGCGCCACCTGCTCCAGCCCCATGGCTTCCGGCCAGCCCATGATCAGATTCATGTTCTGGATCGCCTGGCCGGAAGCGCCCTTGACCAGATTGTCCAGCGCCGCAATGACGATGGCGCGGCCGGGGATGCGGTCCTTGGCGACGCCGATGAAGGTCATATTCGAACCGCGCACGTGCCGCGTCTGCGGCGTCTCGCCGAACGGCAGCACGTGTACGAAAGGCTCCTTCGCGTAGAACTTTAAAAGTATCGCATGAAGCTCCTCGGGGGTGCGGCCGCGCCGGCCCCGCACATAAATCGTCGACAGAATCCCCCGATTCATCGGCACCAGATGCGGGGTAAAGCTGACAATCACCTCGCGGCCCGCCACCAGCGAAAATTCCTGGTCGAGCTCGGCCATGTGCCGGTGGCCGCCGACACCATAGGCGTTGAAGCCCTCGGAGACCTCCGAGAACAGCATGGATTCGCGCGCCGCCCGCCCCGCTCCGGTCATGCCCGACTTGGCGTCGACCACGATCTCGTCGAGCTCGATCGCCTTGGCCTTGATCAGCGGGATCAGCGGCAGCTCGGCGCAGGACGTATAGCAGCCCGGATTGGCGACCAGCCGCGCCTTTTTGATGTCGCGCCGGTGGATTTCGCAAAGCCCATAGACCGCCTCTTTCTGCAGCTCCGGCGCGTGATGCTCGTGGCCGTACCACTTCGCATAGGCCGCCGTATCGGCGAGGCGAAAGTCGGCCGAAAGGTCGACGACCTTGGTCGCCGGCGCCTGCGCCAGCAATTCCTTGATGACCTTCTGCGTGGTTGCATGCGGCAAGGCGCAGAAGGCGACGTCGAGCCCAGCTTTCGCCCAGTCGATCCCGTCAAGGGCAACGAGTGTCGGCAATGCGAACGGAGAGAATTGCGGAAACACCTCGCGCATGGCCTTGCCGGCGCTGCGCTCGGCAGTGAGCAAAACGATTTCCACCCGCGGATGCCGCAGCAGCATGCGCACCAGTTCGGAGCCGGTATAGCCGGAGGCGCCGAGCACGCCGATTTTCGCTTTTGTCGCCATGGCTAGTGTCCTCCGCCGGCAGTGGAAACGCAGCCGGCCGCGCCCGGCCGGTCGTATAGCAGATGCGGCCGCAGCGCGGCCATGCGCGCGGCGATGGTCCGCGAGCCCTCATCGGCTCGCGCGGCGAGCGCGGCGGTGACCGCGGCGTAGTCGGCATCGGCCTTGTGCTGATTGAGCTTGAAGGTGCCGTCGATGTCTTCGACCAGCATCTCGATCGCGACGATCCCCTGCATCAGCATGTTCAGCCGCTCCGGCGCAACGCGCTCTTTCGACCACGACGGCTTCGGTGCCAGCGCGCGCTCGAACCGTTCGGTCAGCGCGTCGAGGTGTCCGCCCGCATGGTCCGGAGGAACGACGTGAACGGGACCGCTCAGTTGCACCGTTTCATACAACCAGGTCGGCACCTGGCCGCTGCCGGGATACCAGTCGGCGGAGACGTAGGCGTCGGCGCCCTGCACCGCCAGCAGCCAGTAGCCGCCCTTGACCGCCAGCGCCGCCAAAGGATTCGAGCGCGCAACGTGAAAGGCGACGCGCGGGCTCTTGCCGTCCGCTTCGATGAGCAGGAACGGTACGCTCGCGGCGACAGGCCGCCCTCCGTCGGGCGCGATCATGACGCCGAAGCCGCGCGCGCCGGCAAACGCCAGCGCCAGCGCGGGATGAATCTTGAAAGGCGAGCGGGTGTTCATGGTCGATCTCCGGGTGAAGAGGCCGCCGGAGGCCGCGCCGCATTGTCTTTGAGGGGAGATCAGACGATGTGCCGCGGCTTCAAGTCCGGCAGCACGGGGGGCGTAACGATTAAACGCGAACGCGCGCCCGTGCCGTGGCAATACGGCGGGGACGGAAATTGCGCGCTGCAACAAGCATCGTCATGGCGCGGCATATAGGGCCAAGCGCCGGCCCGGTCAAGCCAGTCCGCGCGGCTTCATCCAAAGAGATATTTCAGCCCAACCGAAATCACGTCGCCGATGGTCAACAGCACCGCCGCCCAGACCAGGGCCGAGGTGACATTGGCGATCTGGAATTCCCAGAACGGCATCTCGAAGATGCCGGCAACCAGCGGCACCACCGCGCGCAGCGGCCCGAAGAAGCGGCCAATGAAAATGCCGGGAATGCCCCAGGCCTTCACGAAGCGCTCGCCGCGCGGGATGAGTTCGGGATGACGCGACAGCGGCCAGACATGCGCCACCGAATATTCGAGCTTGAGCCCAATCCAGTAGGACAGCCAGTCGCCGGCGGCGGCGCCGAGCGCGCCGCCGATCCACACCCCCCAGAAATTGATGCCGCTCGACGACAGCAGCGCGCCGATCGCCACCAGCGCGCTCCAGGCCGGGATCAGCAAAGAAATGAAGGCCAGCGACTCCCCGAATGCCAGCGCGAAAACGACCGGCGCTGCCCAGGCCTCATGCAGCCGGACAAAGTCGGTGACCTGCTGAACGATGTTGTGGAGGTCCATCGGGGTCGTGCTGGTGGGCTCGCCGCGCTTCTGTCTAGCGTGACCGCAGGGGCGGACGCCAGCCGGCCTGGCCTAGTCCGGCAGCGACGGCTCGTCGCGGGGAAACAATTCGGTCGCGACCGCCAGCCCGATGGTCAGCAACGGCGTGGCGAGGAAGGCGCCGACCGGCCCCCACAGCCAGGCCCAGAACACCAGCGACAGGAACACAGCGAGCGGGCTCAGCGTCAGCCTGCGGCCGATGATGGCCGGCGTGATGAAAGTCCCTTCCAGCGTCGCCAGCCCGATATAGACCGCCGGCGCGACCAGCGCGTGAGTCAAGGTCGAAAACTGGACAAGGCCGGCACCAAATAAAATCAGGACCACAAGGCCGGGGCCGATATAGGGGATGAAGCACAGCACGAAGGTGAGCGCGCCCCAGGCGCCGGCATTGGGCAGGCCGATGAAATAGCAGGCGATGCCGACCGCGATGCCCTCGGCAAAATAGATCACGCCAAGCGTGGTGAAATAGGTCGTCAGATTGTTCTCCGCTTCCTGCATGATGTGCAGCACCCGCAGCCGCGCCTCGCGCTCGGCGAACAGGATCGCAACGCCGCGACGCAATTGCACGCGCGTCGACAGAAAGAAGAACAGGGTGCCGAAGAAGATCAGCAGCTGCCCGATTGCCGGCGTCACGAACCCGATTGCCGGCGTCAGCAGGCTGAGCGCCGGCTGAATCAGGCCGGACAGGCCGAGGTCGAGCGGCGCCGCGCGATCGCCGCCGGGATTGAGCGTGTCGCGCAGGCTGCGAAGCCACTGCAGCGGATAGTCGAGCAGCGACAGCTTGTCCTTGAGCCGGGCGCCGATTTCCGGCGCCTTGCCGGCCCAGTCGGAGACCGGTACGGCGAGCAAGACGATCAGCGCGTTCATTGCCGCAACGAGCAGCAGCACGACAAGGAGCGCGGTCAGCCATTGCGGGACGCGGTGCGCCCGCGCCCTCTCGGAGATCGGCCCGAACATGGTGCCGATCACGAACGCCGCGGTTAGCGGCAGAAGCACCACCCGGGCGAGTTCGAGGAAGGCGCCGAACAGCAGCAGAAAGATGCCGACGGTTGCCGCCTGCGCCGCGCGTTGCCAGAACATCGCAGCGCCCGTCCCCGGCGTGGGCTCCGTCGGGGGCAACAGGCGCTCGTCCTGCAGCGGATTGCGCGTATCCATCGAAACTCCCTGCGGGGCGCGGCCGGGGCGGCCGCAGCTTAATGCCGCGGCGCGCCAATGGTTGCGCTCGACCCCCATATTATCCGCCTTCGCGACCGCGCGCTCGCCGCTTTCCCCGTCCCGTCACAATGGCCCGGCCGGCGGACGGGCCGCCGTTAAATCTCCCTTAAGCTGCGGCAGGCACTTGGCAGGGCCGGTCGACGCCGCGCCGCCCGTGGCATAGTGACTGGCAAGTGATTCGCTTGGCTCTTATCTGAAGGCTTCCATGGCCAAATCCGCCACCAAGATGAAACCGACGAAACAGCCCGACCTGTTCGACGCCGCGCCGCGGACGGCCAAGCCTGCCGGCCGCAAACCGGCCGGGCGCAAGGCGGCGAAATCGCCGGCGCGCGAGAAATCGCGCGGCGGCAGCGCCGAGGCCGGCTATACCGCCAAGCACATCGAGGTGCTGGAGGGGCTGGAGCCGGTGCGCCGCCGCCCCGGCATGTATATCGGCGGCACCGACGAGAAGGCGCTGCATCATCTCTTCGCCGAGGTGATCGACAATTCCATGGACGAGGCGCTCGCCGGCCACGCCACCTGGATCGAGGTGGAGATGGAGGCGGACGGCTTTGTCTCCGTCACCGACAATGGCCGCGGCATCCCGGTCGACCCGCACCCGAAATTCAAGAACAAGTCGGCGCTGGAAGTGATCATGTGCACGCTGCACGCCGGCGGCAAGTTCGACTCCAAGGTCTACGAGACGAGCGGCGGCCTGCACGGCGTCGGCGTCTCCGTCGCCAATGCGCTGTCCGAGCGCATGGAGGTCGAGGTCGCGCGCGAGCAGACGCTCTACAAGATGGATTTCGAGCGCGGCAAGCCGAAGGGCAAGCTGCAGAAGATCGGCCGCGCACCGAACCGGCGCGGCACCAAGGTGCGCTTCATGCCCGATCCGGAGATCTTCGGGCCGAAGGCGGCGTTCAAGCCGGAACGCGTGTTCAAGATGGCGCGCTCGAAGGCCTACCTCTTCGGTGGCGTCGAAATCCGCTGGCACTGCGACAAGGCGCTGCTCAAGGGCGTCGAGGATGTGCCGGAAAAGGCGGTGTTCCATTTCGCCGAGGGCCTGAAGGATTATCTCGCCGCCAACCTCGCCGGCGCCAATCTGGTGCATCCGGATATTTTCACTGGCTCCTCCGGCAAGACCGGCAGCCACGGCGCGGTCGAATGGGCGGTGGCCTGGACGGCGGACGCCGACGGCTTCCTGCAATCCTACTGCAACACCATCCCGACGCCGGATGGCGGCACCCATGAATCCGGTTTGCGCACCGCACTATTGCGCGGCCTGAAGGACCACGCCGCGCGGCTCGGCCTCGACAAGCGCGCCGCCGCCATCACCAGCGAAGACGTGATGACCGGCGCCGGCTCGATGCTCTCGGTGTTCGTCCGCGAGCCGGAATTCCAGGGCCAGACCAAGGATCGCCTCGCCACCGCCGCGGCGCAGAAGATCGTCGAGAACGCGATCAAGGACCCGTTCGACCACTGGCTCTCGGGCAATCCGCTGCAGGCGAACAAGCTGCTGGAGTTCGTCGTCGAACGCGCCGAAGAGCGCATCCGCCGCCGCCAGGAAAAGGACATCGCGCGCAAGAGCGCCGTGCGCAAGCTGCGCCTGCCCGGCAAGCTCGCCGACTGCACCGATTCCGCCGCCGACGGCTCGGAGATTTTCATCGTCGAGGGTGACTCGGCCGGCGGCTCCGCCAAGCAGGCGCGCGACCGCCGCAGCCAGGCCATCCTGCCGCTGCGCGGAAAAATCCTCAACGTCGCCTCCGCCGGCAAGGACAAGCTGGCGCAGAACGCCCAGCTCGCCGATCTCGTCCAGGCGCTCGGCTGCGGCACCGGCGTGCATTACCAGGACAAGGATTTGCGCTACGAGAAGGTCATCATCATGACCGACGCCGACGTCGACGGCGCCCACATCGCCTCGCTGCTGATCACCTTCTTCTACCGGCAGATGCCGAAGCTGATCGACGACGGCAAATTATTCCTCGCGGTGCCGCCGCTCTACCGCCTCACCCACGGCGGCAAGACCGTCTATGCCCGCGACGACAAGCACAAGGACGAGCTGCTGAAAAAGGAATTCCACGCCAACGCCAAGGTCGAGGTCTCGCGCTTCAAGGGCCTCGGCGAGATGATGGCGCATCAGCTCAAAGAGACGACCATGGACCCCGGCAAACGCACGCTGTTGCGCGTCGTGCTCGCGGACAATGAGCGCAAACCGACGCAGAAGACGGTCGAGCGGCTGATGGGCACCAAGGCGGAAGCGCGCTTCGAGTTCATCCAGGAAAAGGCCGAATTCGCCTCCGACGAACTCCTGGACGTGTAGCCGGCTAAACCGAGGCTACTCGCATTTTTTCAGCTCCGGTGTCGGCGTTCCGGTCGCGGTCGCGATCCCATTCAACACGCGCGGCTGATCGTTGCTCATGCCGGTGAACATCGTGCGCCGGCTGCCGTCCTCGACATGCACGATGATCAACTGCCGTTGCGGCTCGGCGCCGCTCTGCTCGAACAGCGCGTCAAGCGCCAGGCGGCGGCCGTGCAAGCGCCGCGCGGCGACGATGACGTAGCGGTTCTCCTCGTAATCCGGACCGAAATCGTGCTGCTCCAGCACCGCGCCCGCCTGCGGCATGTTGACGCTGACATGCGGATTGCCGAGCGAGGCCGGCGCGGCGCAGTCCGACGCCCACATGCCGAACAGATCGAACTCGTGAAACAGCCGCTCGACCGATGCCGGCCGCGCCGCCGCGGCGCCGGCTACCACAACCGCCAGCGCGATCGCCGCCGCCCACATTCGCACCATTACCGCGCTCCATGCGCCGGCCCCGACGCCAAACCAAAACGCCGCGCCGCGGAACCGTGCCGGCGCCGTTCTATTTGAAGCTCAGATGAGCCGCCTTCACTACCTCTGACATTGTGGCAATGTCTTGATCGATATATTTCGCAAAGGCCTCGCCGACCGGCCCGCCCGGTGTCACCGCCATCTTTTTCAGCCCCTCCTGGACGCTGCCGTCGGCAATTGCGCGGCCGAGCTCCGTCTCCAGCTTGGCGACAACCGGGGCCGGCGTGCCCGCCGGCACGAAAAAGCCGCTCCACAAATGTGTATTGACGTCCGGGTAGCCCGCCTCGGCCATGCTCGGCACGTCGGGCAATTCGGGTGAGCGCTCGGAGCCGGTGACCGCCAGCGCCCGGGTCTTGCCGCCTTTCACCAGCGGGATCGCCGGCGGCCCGTCGGAAATCGTGAACAGGCATTGCGCGCCGACCACGCAGAGATTGGACTCGTTGCTGCTCTTGTAGGGGATCGCCACGCCCGGCATGCCGCTTTTGAGCTTGAGCAATTCGGCGGCGATGGTGAACGACGGCGACGACGTGCCGTAGTTCGACTTGTCCGGATTGGCTTTCGCCCAGGCGACAAGCTCCTTGACGGTCCTGGCTGGGTGATCGGCCGGCACCACCAGCACCAGCGGAAACGACGCGATCATGTTGAGCGGAATGAAGCTCCTGGTCGGATGATACGGCAGATCGGGATAGGCGGCTGCGGCAATCGACATCTGCCCGGTGGCGCCGACCAGCACGGTGTAGCCGTCAGGCGGCTGCTTGGCGACGTATTCGGAGGACAGGCGGCCGCCTGCTCCCGCCCTGTTTTCGACGATGCCGGTGGCGCCGGTCAGTTCTTCGAACTTTTTCACCACCAGCCGCGCGAACAGGTCGTTGCCGCCGCCGGCGGCAAAGCCGACGATGAACCGGATCGGACGGCTCGGATAATCGTCGGCGCGCCCCACGCCAACGCTCAGCGCCAGTGCCGCGACGAGCGCAAAAATCCTCTGCATTGTTTTCATGGTTCCTCCCGCACGCGCAGCGTTCGTTGCCGCCCGCGTTGCGACGAAGACTATACGAGCCGCCGCCGCCGGAAAATGCCGGCAATGCGGTCGCCATGAAACGCCGGCGCTAGTCGATCGGCAGCCCGGCGTAGTTTTCGGCGAGCGAAATCGCGGCTGCCTGCGAACTGGTGACGTAATCCAATTCCGCCAACTGCCGCTTCATGTCGAAGCCGGCATATTCGCCGCTATAGCGGTGCAGCATCGACGTCATCCAGTAGGAGAAGCGCTGGCCCTTCCAGACGCGGCGCAAGGCCGTCGCCGTATAGGCTTCGAGCTCGCCGCTCTCCCCCTTGCGGTAGAAACGCTCCAGGGCCCGCGCCAGCACGCGCACGTCGGCCATCGCCAGGTTCATGCCCTTGGCGCCGGTCGGCGGCACGATATGGGCGCTGTCGCCGGCGAGGAACAGCCGGCCGTGCTGCATCGGCTCGGCGACATAGCTGCGCATCGGCGTGATGCCCTTCTGCAGGATCTTGCCTTGCCGCAACGGCCGCACGCCGGAAAGCCGCGTGGTCAATTCCTCCCAGATGCGCGCATCGGACCACGCGTCGATGTCCTCGTCCGGCGCGACCTGCAGATAGAGCCGCGAAAGCTGCGGGCCGCGCATCGAGAACAGGGCGAAGCCGCGCTGGTGATAGGCGTAGATCAACTCCTGCTCCGGCGGCCGCGATTCGGAAAGTATTCCGAGCCAGCCGAACGGATAGACACGATCGTAACCCTGCCACGACCCTTGCGGCAGGCTCGGCCGGCAAACGCCATGAAAGCCGTCGCAGCCGGCGATGAAATCGCATTCGATGTCCTCGGCTTTGCCGCCGTGCCGGAAGCGGATTCTCGGCGAGCCGCTGGCAAAGTCGTGCACGCTGGCATCCTGCACCTCGAACAGAATCTGACCGCCATCAGCCAGCCGCTTGGCGATCAGGTCGGTGACAACTTCTTTCTGGTCATAGATATAGACGTGCTTGTTGACGAGTTGGGTAAAGTCGAGCTTGTGCGCCTCGCCGTTGAAAGCGAGGAAAATGCCGTCATGCACCATGGCTTCGCGCTGCAGGCGCGCGCCGACGCCGGTATCGACCAGCATCCGCGCCACCCAGTTCTCCATCAGGCCGGCGCGGACGCGGTTCTCGCAATACTCGCGGCTGCGGTCTTCGATGATGATGCATTCGACGCCGGCCAGATGCAGCAGATGCGACAGCATCAGCCCGGCCGGCCCGGCGCCGACGATTCCAACTTGCGTGCGCATTCACAATCCCCGACAAACCATTGCCGGAACTATAAAAGAAAGCCTGTGTCACAGGCAAAGGGACGTTTGCCGGAAATGCTGGCCCGTCTCAGACGCGAACGCCATAGCGCGGCACCGCGTCCTTGTAGCGCCGATAGGCATCGCCGAATTTCGCTTCGAGGTAGCGTTCCTCGCGCTTGACCACGCCGAAATGGATCAGCAGCGCACCGGGCATCAGCATCACCAGCGTCCAGTCGGAGGCGAGCGCAATGCCAATCCCCGCCGCCAGCAGGCCGAGCCCGACATACATCGGGTTGCGCAGCCAGCGGAAGATGCCGGACGACACCAGTGCCGACGACGGTTTCCACGGCTCCACATGGGTATGCGCGGCGCGAAACTGCCATACGGCGGCGAGACCGAGCGCGCCGCCGGCGGCGATCAGGATCACGGCGATGGCAATGCGTTCGCCCAGCGACAGCAGCACGGCAAGCACATAGGCCGGCAGCAGCCAGTCGAGTGCGACGCCCAGGACGACAACGCCCAGGGCAATGAGCGGCGGCGGGGCAATCACTCCAGCGGTATCGCCGGTCTCGGTCACGATCATGCCGCTACAACGCGCGGCGGCGATGCGGGGTTCATTGCTCAAGCCAGGCGGCCAGCGCGGCATTCACCGGCTGCGGCCGTTCGAGGGTCGACAGGTGCCCGCAATCCGGCACCACCACGAGCCTGGCGCCGGAAATGCCGCCGGCGATTTCCTTGGCCAGATCCGGCGGCGTCAATTCGTCGGCGTCGCCGACCAGCACCAAGGTCGGGCACGTAATGGCCGCCAGCAGCGGCCGCGAATCCGGGCGGCTCATGATCGCCCGCTCCTGACGCACAAAGGCATCGACGCCGGTGTCCTCCATCATGTCGCGGATCGTTTGCCGCAGCGTCGTGTCATTGCCGCGGGTCGGATGCAGGAAGCGCGGCGCCAGAGTCTCGACGACCTCGGCGAGCCTGCCTGATTGCGCCATGGTGATGAGTTCTCCGCGCACGGCCTTCTGCTCGGGCGTATCCGGTCGCGCCGAGGTGTCGAGCAGCGCCAGCCGCGCGATGCGCTCGGGCGCCTTGCGCATCATGGCAAAGGCGATGTAGCCGCCCATCGACAATCCGGCGAGGGCAAAGCGCGGCGGCGCCACGGTGAGAATGCGCTGGGCGATCGCGCTCATGTCGGCGTCGTGGCGATGGTCCGCCACTATCACCGGCCCGTGCGGCCACAGCGCCGCGATCTGCGGTGCATAGAGCCTGGCGCTGCAGAGCAAGCCTGGGACCAGGACCAGTGGTAAATTCTCCGCCATTCGCGAGCCTCCTGCGACGAAAAGACTAAGAATTTATATGACTTATCGCGATGCAAAGCATTGACTTTGGGCCTTGCCGCCCTATGTTCCCGCCAACCGGTTCGAATTAAGAGATTCGACCGTCCCCCGCGCAACGCAACTGGTTTTTATGTCCGGCGCGGTCATCCGCGACGCGGCATATGGGACGGTCATTAGAGGTGACATGTCCTTTTCCCATTTGGGCTTATCCGCGAAAGTTCTCGCCGCTGTTGAAGCGGCCGGCTACAAAACCCCGACCCCCATTCAAGAGCAGGCGATCCCCCACGTCCTCGCGCATCGCGACGTGCTCGGCATCGCGCAGACCGGCACCGGCAAGACC
>Ga0335083_10007864_pt1 | contig 13097 bp, 15 predicted proteins | sample Lox_Sample_42_FD_206716 | JGI IMG/M metagenome (GOLD analysis project Ga0335083, IMG submission 206716) | Soil microbial communities from Loxahatchee National Wildlife Refuge, Florida, United States - Lox_Sample_4.2 | ecosystem: Environmental > Terrestrial > Soil > Wetlands | place: USA...
GCGGTGGAAAAGCTGGTCGGCGATGCGGTGTCGGAATGCCTGCTGCACGAGCGTCCGGCCAGCGGCACGCTGACGTTTGACGAAAAGCGCGACTGCCTGATTGTGCTGTGAATCAGGCCAACGAAAGATACAGATGCGTTTCGCCAAAGTCTTTGTCCGGCAGAAAAGCCCCCAGTTTGCGTTTCGACAGTTGGCCGCAAGCTTTGCGGACGGCTTTCCGCTTGGCGGCAATTTTCGGCATCCTCACCAACAGACAGTCGGCGAATTGAGCGCCAGTTTTGCCGTTGTAGATGTCAGGCGCGATCACTCCGGTCGCGCCTGCTTCGTAAAGGGCGGTAACAAATTTCAAGGCATCATCCTGGCGCTTGAATCGTCCAAGCGAGCGCACGGCCTTGCCGCCCCTTTCAAGCCACTTCCGCGCCTCGGAACAACGCTTGTGCGCCAAAAGGAACCGGACGAAAACTTCATGGGCGTGTTTATCCGTGGCAATGGTTTGGGGCAAAGGCTTGACGGATTGGCCGTTCAGAATGGGCAGCGATTTATCTTTTGCGCGGGCCGCACGATATTCCCCGGCGGTCACGGAACGTCCGTGCAGATAAATGTTCTCGGACAGCAATGTGCCGTCGTGCAACCACAAGCGATAGCGTCCCGAAAAATCACCGCGCACGGTGGAGAATTCCAGTTGGAGTTTTCCGTTTTCGTGCCACGCACGCTGAATGCCCGTGCCGTGAATCAGGCGGTATTTGCCAAGCAATTTGCCGGATTCACTCCACTGGCGGCTGACGCCGTGCATCAAGCCGTTCTCGTAGGGTTCTTCGGTCTCCAACACGCCGTTCTTGTGCCAGACACGGACAACGCCATGCCTGCGACCATTGCGCAATGGCACCACTTCACGAAGTTGCCCATTACGGTAGAAAGTTTTATCAACGGACTTTTTCAATCTGCCGCTGGTCATTTTATTCAACAGCAATTCCCATTCAATACCGAATGACACTGAAAAGACAGACTGCAATTGAGATGACACACGATATTTACGTTCAGAATCCAGACTCCAGCGATGAAATCCTAGAAGCAAATTCCTCGGCGGCGGCGGGCGGGTCAAAGGAGGAACGGAAGCGGAAGCGTCTAAGCGAGCGACCCGTAGAATCCTTGACGCGACCGACGCCGCCACACAATCGAACGGGGCTTCATCGCGCTGTCCCGGTGGCAAGTCGGATGGCTCTCACAGCGAATGGCAATCAGCTCAAAACAACGACTCAGATTTTTATGAGGAAACCGAGAGATAAACAGAAAGTCGGTAAAATGGTTCAGCCCAAAGCCGCCGACTACGACAACGTGTTGGCGGGTGTGGTCGAATTGCTGGATGCAGCGCGACGCGCCTCCGCCCGCGTGGTCAATTCGCTGATGACGGCGACGTATTGGGAAATCGGGCGGCGGATTGTGGAGCACGAGCAAGCGGGCAAAGAACGCGCCGCCTATGGCGCGGAGCTTCTCCCGCGCCTCTCGGCAGATCTAACGGAACGGTTCGGACGCGGCTTCAGCGTGGACAACCTCGAACGCGCCCGGAAATTTTTCCTCACTTTTGTAGCTGCCAGGAAATCCGCAACGCCATTGCGGATTTCCGAGTCCAGCGGGCCTTCGCCAATTTCCGCAACGGCGTTGCGGAAATCTTGCAGCGCCGAAGTGGCCGAACAATTGCGCTTGATCGCGGAACGATTTCCCCTGCCGTGGTCGCATTACACGAGGCTGTTGCGGTTACGGTCGGCGTATGCCGTTGAGTTTTATCACACGGAAGCGGTGCGCGGCGGCTGGACGGTGAAGCAACTGGAACGGCAGATGAATTCGCAATTCTACGAGCGCATCGCCTTGTCGCGAAACAAGGCCGGAATGCTGGTCAAGGGGCAATGTCAGTTGCCCGAAGACAAAGTGACCGCCGACGATGAAATTCGTAGTCCCTTCCTCTTGGAATTTCTCGGCCTGAAGGATGAATACTCCGAGAGCGATTTGGAAGAGGCGCTCATTTTGCATTTGGAAAAGTTTTTGTTGGAGTTGGGTAACGACTTTACGTTTGTCGGGCGGCAACGGCGTTTGCGAATTGGCAACGAATGGTATCGCGTGGATTTGCTGCTATTTCACCGGCGTTTACGGTGTCTTGTCATCATTGACCTGAAAATCGGGCCGCTTGCCCACGCCGACATTGGGCAGATGAACCTTTATTGCAACTACGCCCGTGCCCATTGGACGCAGCCTGATGAACGTCCGCCAGTCGGGTTGATTCTCTGCACGGAACAGGATGAAGCGTTGGCGCGTTACGCCCTGGACGGACTGCGAAACCAGATGCTTGTGCGTGAATACATCACGGCGCTGCCGACGGAATCGGAGTTGGCTCGCGAAGTCAATCGCGCGCGTGTGGCTTTGGCGCGTCAGGCTGAAGCACGCCGGATGACAGGAAAGAGATAGCACTCGGCTTCGGTCTGTGGTCGGCGAGTGGGGAAAGTGGAGCGCGGGCGGAGAGGAACGTCTAGTGAAGCGCAGCCGCTGCGGAACGCCCGCCGCCGAGCCGCAGACGGAAGCCTGCCGTACTTGCGGTCACTTAAGTTGCCGCTCGTGACGAGGGCACGGATTTGAGCAGCGGAACTGGCGGGGTCGGAAGGGCAACAGGGCCGATTTCCAGCCTGTGAAGCGGAGCAAACCGTGCGTTGGTCAAGGCGGATCGGCGGAGCTTTCCTACGCGCAATTCGCCAGGAAGACCGGCCTCTCGCATCAAACGCTTTATCGCATTGAGCATGGCGAGCATCATCTGACTTTGGACAAATTGGAGACAGTCCTCGTGAAATTGAAAATTCACCTGAAGGATGTTTTCCCCGACGAGTGCTGAATTCCCGCTTGGTCAGGGATTATCTCGTGTTCAGAACCAAGCTTAACAATCTACGCGATTGGCGTTGATTTGAAGCGTAGATTCTTCCTTGGATAGTGACGCATTTTAGAAACGGAGAGAGTGTTCTTTTCATGGCGAGGTACTGTCATTCATGGAAAGGATAGGACAATAAAGCTGGAGGTTGACATTTGTTCGTCCGAGGTCGGCGATGGCATTCAGGCTGCCGAAAGGATATGTGAAATCCTGCCGTTTGCCGCCCAATTCTCCCATATAAAGCGGTGAGATTTGGGTAATCGTAAGTTTTATCACTTCATTTGGATTTACATTCGGTGCGGGCATAACTGCCCGGCCCTCTTTAATCCATTGGACGATTTGATCAGGACTTGCCACTTGAAATTCTTTCCATCGCTGGAGATTCCTCCACACCAGCTCCAATTCTTGTACTTTCGCACGACTGACAAAGCGGACATAAAATCCGCCAGCCACGCCGATGCCCGCGAAACTCACTCCTTCAATTTGTCTGATGAAAAAGACGCCGCGAGAATCAATCTCGTTCTTGCCGGTGGTTGTTTTCGTTTTTGTATGATACGTTGGGCCTCGAGTTCCGGTTTCTCTGAAAGTCAGCGGTTCCCCGTTTTTCGATTCTTTGACGAGTTCAGAACGAGGAATCCCAATCTCGTCCAAAAGTTTCAGGGCCAACTTCTTCGCCTTTGCATCACTCGGAACGCCTTGGATCTTATCTCTGACATCGAAGGCTCGATTATCTTTGTAAATAATCCAGCCGAGTGCTGGTGAGATTCCTAAAGAACGATTTTCGTCCTTTGTGACAAATGCCAAGGCGTTTTTGTCTATCGCGCCTTCTTCGGCAGTTAATTTTCTTTGATCATTCGTGGTAAAAGAACCCAAGGCCATGAGGTTTGAAATGGCATTGGGCGAAAAATTCTGCGGAATAGTTCTATAGACCCACAGTTCCATTGGCTGCTGGTTCGTTGGAACGCCCCAAGTAATTTCAGCATTTACCGGCACAAATGGAACGCCAGCGCGTTCAAGCGATAGCGCTCCATCACCATAAACGCTTGCAACGCCAAAAATCAGCAAGCCAATTAAAACTTGTTTCACGGGTAAACCTGTCTTGTCGTGGATGTGATATTGCCACTCGTTCCTCCAGCATAATTCTTTAGCGTGTCGCTGAAACAATTATCTGAACCCGCAACCCGGAATATAACGGTGTTCGATATATTCGTTGCGTATTGATAAGAATTATGCGCACCGTCATACCAAGCTTGTTCGACCGTTTCTGGTGACGCGAAGAAACTTCCAAGCATTTTTGCCGCCCACAGTTCACCGATATTGTCACTCATGTAACTGATGGTAGTTGTGCCACAAAGCAAATGAAGGTTGCTCGGAATCGGGAGAACACCGTTGCCTAACATGCTGTTGTAATTTTGATCTCGCAAGCTATTACAAGCGAGTACCGCCACCCAGCGCAAACTGCCACCGAATCCGAATTCGGACATCCGAATCCAAGGGGCACTAGCATCGGCTGAATTATCACTTGCAAAGTATGTTTCGTAAGATTGGCTGGCGTCCGAATTGTAATCTAAAGATGTTCCATAGCTTCCATGATCCAGAAAAAGACCAAGGTTGACCCTACCGAACATCTCATTTCCGCCCAGGCTGGTGGCTCTCAAATCATTTATGCGAAACACACTGCCTGAGAAATTGAATCCCACTTGCCACCCTTTGCTTGCAAGTTTGGTCGCAAAATTGTTGGCCGTGTTAGGACATTCAGGAATGGGATCAAAACGCACGTTGGCCGTGCTTCCCTCAATGGACACCTTGTTTAGTGGATAGGGCATGCCGCTATTGGGAACGGCATAGCTCTTTGTCGTGGGGAAATTATAGTAGGCAACGCCAAAAATTCCTGCCGAGCCTTTGACTGGCGCGGTTGGTGGTCTCGTTGGTGCAAGCGTATTTTGAGGCGATGGGCCGGAGTAAGAACTGACCTCATCCATCGGACTGATGGATTCAGCAGTGAACGATGGAACGCTGTCTGATTCAACTAATGACAATGGCGCTTCAAAAATAAGCAAATCATTGGTATCGAAACCGGGAGGATAAATGGCGAGCGGCGCAACGCCTCCTGAACCATCTAGGGGTATTGCCCATAATGCCGTGGAATCCAGATTCACAGCCGACGGAGAAGCAAATGAAGAGAGCGAAGGGGCCGGAGGACTACCGCCACTTCCATCGCTACCGGAATCGTCGTCGGCAATTTGACCGGAGAGCCCATTGGTTTGCGCCGAGATTGCATAGTAATAATTACCATCCGGTATGCTGGCGCCTCCGTCGCCCGTGCCGTCCCAGTTGAACTGTAAGGAGGTTCCACTGCCCGAAATGGTGCGAACGGCATTGCTGGAATCGTTGATGATTTGGAGCGTCCAATTGCAATTTGCAGCAAATACCGCTGAGACTTGTTGTGTTTGCCCCAAAGACGGTTGAAAGAACTGCTGGCTGAACGCAACTCGCGAAACGAGGTTGCTAAAGGTCACAGGCACATAAGGCGATGCGGCGTACGCGACGTTGACTGGAAAGGAGCCGGATGGCCCAGCCAATTGGGACTCGCCTTTTACCGTTGCAAACAGGATATGGAAACCGTTTGGCCATTCACTGGTGTTGATGACGAAATTGGTTCCATCATCGCTGTCGTACACTTGTTGGCCGTCAACGTAGAGGTAAGAATTACGGATTGGCAACGTGCTGCTCGCCGTAACAACCGTTACGGTTGTCTGGCCGAACAAAGACATTCCGTTCGTCGGAAAGATAACGGCGACTGTAGGAGGAGTGACGGTATTGGTGCCGAGATAAACTGCTCGATAAAATCGTGTTGGGTCATACTTTGGATGATTAACTGGCGGAGTCTGCAAATAATTCCCCGTGTCAAGCCAGAGCGTGTTGGTTCCTTGGGAAGGATAACTATTCACCAGGACACTCCATTGCCCATTGGTCAGCGTTGGCTCGTATTGGATTTGGTAAAGTGCGTTTGAAACACTTGCCCAATGCAATTGAATTGCGCCTTCTGGCGTGGCATTGGCGCTGGTAAATTGCAGATTGATTTGCGCTTCAACTTTTGAGCTTAGGCAGCAGGCGAGACCGCAACCCGCTACCAATCTTCCGATGATCTTCATGGTAGCTTTCATATTTTCCCGTTCGTTTTATTCCTAATCTGGCTTTGTTTTGCCCCGTTCGACTGTCTTATCAAATTGGATGTGTCAAACACGTTTCATTCAAGTGAAAAATGTGGGGAGTGCCGTGCCATATTTTGTCCGCTCCGAACCAAAACATGCTTTGATTTGACGTGGAACCTGTTTAATGAAACATCGCAACTGAACATCTGCTAGAATCAATGTGGCCTTGATTTGGCCAAAATCATTGCTCGCGATCAAAAGCGGGCCTCCAAATAATCTCCGCCCCCGGCGAAGCCTTGAAGCAAAGATTTGTTAGTAGCTCATGTAGCCCAATGCGCGTAGCGATGTGTGGTTGCCATTGCCAATGACCACATGGTCCACCAGATCAATTTTCAGCAATTGCCCGGCTCGCAGAAGATCACGAGTCACCTTGATGTCTGCTTCTGACGGCGTTGATTCGCCGCTCGGATGATTGTGTTATGTGCAGCGTTGGTTTATGTGCAGTTGGCAATCGACGGTGTCGGCGTTAACTCGGGTGCGATGGGGAAAGGAGTGTTATGCCTGACAGCAGATCATTCCAACGATCTGGCTCGCAATCGCGTGTTCGCAGATTGAAAATCGAGACCGAGGGTGACTTCTGGAAGGGTCTCACGAAACCAAAAATCCGCCTGACTGGGCGCTGGCTGGAGCGAGCGGGGTTCAAGTCCGGCCAGCACGTCCACGTTGCCTGCGTGGCTCCAGGTGTGATTGAGTTGCGATCACCGCCAAACCTGCCGGCAAGCGAGACGACAGCACCATCATCAGATCCGTCTGAACGCGTGTCTTGATGTGGTCTGTGTTGGATTCACTTCACATAACCGCTGCGTGTTTTTCCATGCAGCGGTTTTTTTCTTAACGGCAAAAGGGGCAGAACGCTTTCCAGGAATGGCTTCAAGCCTAAAAGTTTGATCGTTCACCTTGCCCCAGTCTTTTTCAACAACAAATTTATGCTCGAATCCTGGTTCAAAGAAAAACGCACCTTGGTCGATTTCCGCCGGGGTCTGCTCGGTCCTCATTTCGACGGCTTTGCCGCTTATCTCCAAGCCAAAGGTTATGCTCGCCACACAGGCTGCGAACTGCTGGCCAAGTGTTGCCAGTTCAATAGCTTTCTGCTGGAGCAACAGGTCGAGCGCTGTGACCAACTGGGCGCTACCCGCGTTGAAGCCTTCCTCCAGGCTTACTACGCTCATGTGTCTGACTCAGTGTATGGCTATTCCCCGATACGAACGGTGCGACGTGCGATCAAATGTCTCTTCGACTACTTGATCCAGATCAAAGTGCTCACACCACCCAAGCCAGAACGGATCATCAAACCCTTCGACTGGCTCCTGTTGCCTTACCTCCGTCATCTCCGGGTTGATTGCCAGTTTTCGGAGCTGACGATTAGACGGTGTGGCGTCCAAGTTGGTGCTTTGCTTGAGGCGATGGGGCCAAGCAGTCAACGGACGCGTTTCCATGCCCTCAAGGCTGCAAAGGTCGAAAGCATCGTCAAAGAGCTTCTCCGCACGTGCACAGACCCGGAGGGCTTGGTCGCAACTTTGCGCCGGTTCTTTCGCTACTGCGCTGCCCGGCGGCACACCCGCACCGACTTTTCCGGCTTGGTTCCGCCTATCCGCCGTTATCGGCATGCCTCCTTGCCCAAGGGGTTGGATGACTCGGTGCTGGGAAAAATGCTCCAAGCGATCCCGAGGGACACGCCGGTGGGCGCCAGGGACTACGCGATTATCGTCCTGATGATGGCCTATGGCATCCGCGGTGTTTCGGCCGCCCAACTGCTTTTGGATGATTTGGACTGGCAGCACTCGCGCATCCGCATTCGCGCGCAAAAGGGCGGCAAGGAAGTGGTGCTGCCGCTGATGCAAGCGGTAGGCGAAGCTCTGATCCAATACCTTCAGCATCGCCCTGGACAGCTCCCGTGCCGAAAACTCTTTCTGAGCATCAAAGCCCCGTTCCGTCCGCTCGACAGTGTGGCCATTTCCATGATCGTTCGCCGCCATCTCGAACATGCGGGAGTCAAAACCATCGGCAGCGGCTCCCGGTCTTTGCGTCATTCCTGGGCCATCCGTGCACTGGCCCATGACTCACCCATCAAATCCATCGCCGATGTGCTGGGACATCGCTACATCGACACGACTTTTATTTACGCCAAGGCAGACCTCGCTTCGCTTCGTCAAGTGGCTCTGCCCTGGCCGGCAAAGGACTAAAGTTTATGGGAACGTGCTTTTTCCACAGCGCGCTGGCACCCCGGCTTCAAGCTTTTTGGGAGACGCATTATGCGCGACGTCAGCGTGGACTCAGCAGTCACAAAATACTGCTCAACCTGGATCGCTTTCTGATGAATGAACTCAAGCCGGGGCAATCGATCAGTCGGGAGTTGGTGGAACGTTGGAATGAAAGCATGGCTCACCTGAGTCCCAATACCCGAATCAACCGGCTTTGTGTTCTGCGCCGGTTCTGCCGTTACTTGAGCTATTTTGATCCGGATACCTGCATTATCCACTCCAGTTTTTTGCCCCGGCGGACTCGTCCGGCTCCCCACATCTACTCCCGTCAAGACATCCGCCGCATCATGGCTGCGGCTCGACGACTCGGCCCACCAGGAAGTCTGCGCCCGGTCGTGGCCGCAAACCTGATCGGGTTGCTCTACGCGACCGGTCTTCGCATCGGTGAGGCGTTAAATCTGACATTGCGGGATATGGACCTGAAGCGCCGGGTCATTGAGGTTCGCGAGGGCAAGTTCCATAAATCCCGTTATGTGCCTCTGTCGTCCTCAACCGCGCGGCAGATGAAAAAGTATCTGCGGCAACGTCAGCGCGCCGGTTTTTCGACGGACCCGGCTGCCTCTGTCTTCCTGAACATCATCGGAACCCGGCATGGACACCCCGGTTTCGTGACGCTGTTTTTGGAGCTCCTGCGCGACCTTGGCTTGCGCGGCCCAAAGGGCCAGCCGGGACCTCGCATCCATGATCTGCGCCACACCTTCGCCGTCCACCGTCTGCTGGCGTGGTATCGGCAGGGGGCCAATCTTGCGGCCAAACTCCCACTGCTCTCGACTTATTTGGGACACAGCACCATCACCGGCACTGAAATCTATCTACAGGCCACGGCACAACTGTTGGAACAGGCTGGGCGTCGTTTTCATGGTCGCTTTGCCGTGCCATTCACCCGAGTCAAATCCGATGACCACCTCTGATCTTGGCACTTTGTTGCGGAACTTCTTCGAGCAACACCTGGTCGCACACCGGGGACTGAGCTCCCATACGGTGCTGGCCTACCGCGATACATGGAAACTCTTGCTGCAATTTGCCTCCCGGCGGCACCATAAATCCTGCGCCTGCCTAACACTGGCTGAACTCACTGCCGATACAGTGCGCCGCTTTTTGGATTACCTGGAACACGAACGGCACAACTCGGTGCCGACCCGAAACAACCGGCTGGCCGCCGTTCATGCCTTCTTTCAATACGTCGCCCAAACCGAACCACGCGATCTGGCCCACTGCCAATCGGTTCTCGCAGTCCCGTTCAAACGCCACGCCCAACACGTGCCTGAATACCTGGAACGGAAGGAAGTGCTGCAAATCTTCTCGCAAATCAACTGCCGGACGGCGCTGGGGCGCCGTGACGACAGCTTGCTCCGGCTGCTCTATAACACGGGAATGCGCGCGCAGGAACTGGTGAGCCTGGATGTCAACCACGTCCGCTTCAGCCGTCCCCATCTGGTGCGGATCCTCGGCAAAGGCCGTAAAGAACGAACCTGCCCGTTGTGGACTGAGACCATCCAATCCCTCAAGACCTACCTGACCGCACGCACCGTGCGCCTGGATGCAGCCGTTCCTCTTTTCGTCAACGTCCATGACAATCGGCTCACCCGTTTCGGCCTGCGGCACATCATTGCTCATCGAGTTGCCGACGCCGCCAATGTGTGTCCTTCCTTGTTCACCCGCAAGGTGACGCCACACACTTGGCGCCATACCACGGCGATGCATCTGCTCCAATCCAATGTTGATCTGAATATGATCCGTTCCTGGCTGGGCCACGCCTCCATTGAAACCACCAACACCTACGTTGAAATCGATCTGGAGATGAAACGTAAAACGCTTCAGTCGGCCGAAAAACTGATCCCGTCCAAGCCCGGCCGCAAATATCCTTGGCAGACTGACGACAAGCTCATGTCGTGGCTGGCAAGGTTGTAACGACATGAAAGGAAAAACCGCTGCGCCCCAAAAAGCACAGCGGTTATGTGAAGTAAACGGGAACAAAGGGCCAGCATCAGAACAGACAAGCGAGTTCATCTGACGAGGCTTGCTTTCACTCATTGATCTGGGAGGTCGCGGAGCGCAGCTCGATGACGCCCGAACCGAGGCATTTAACAGAGACGCGAGTTCCTGGTTTGAAGCCTGCGCGCTCAAGCCAACGCCCAGTGAGGCGAATCTTGGGCTTGATGCGTCCCCGGAAGTAGTCGCCATCCTCCTCGATCTTCAACGTGCGAACCACCTGACCGGTATTGTTCGCCTTGGGTGACTCATGCGAATCCATTGCATGTCCTCCTTCTTGAAAACCGCGGTGATGCCAGCCCCATCAATCGGGCACTGCACATAACTCGGAACGTCACATAACACAATCATCCGTCCGGTGACCCGGCCCCCAGTGAAGCCGACATCAAGATCACCCGGGATTTGATTCGCGCCGGCCAGTTGATCAAGATCGAAGTCCTCGACCACGTCATTATCGGCAATCCCGGCAGGTCGTCATTGCGGGAGAGTGGGTATTTTCTGTAGCACTTGATAATGCCGAGCACACGGGGCGATTCTTCAAATCATTGAGGAATCGCCCTTTTTCTAATTTTTAACTCGGCATTATTAGAGGGTAAAAATCCGGGCTACGCGCGCTGTCGCGTAAGACGCTGGTGATCATGGCTTCCCCTTTGGAGTCCCCGACTCAAGATGTCATTTTTCCTTCGCTGACTCTAGATATTCAATAAGACTTTTCATGCTCTGCAGGTAATTTGTAAGCGCCTTACGGCCAGATGCGGAAATCCTGTAGGTTGTCTTTGGCCGTAAAGCGACGAACGCTTTTTTGCTAGTGATGTAGGCGCATTCCTCAAGTTTGCCCAAGTGTAGATTCAGGCTGCCATCGACAGTATCGAGCCGCTTCTTCAAGGTCGTGAAATCGAGCGGGCCATCAACCTGCAACATCGTCATGATGCCCAGCCGGATGGGGCCATGGACAGCCGTGTCAAGGCCGTTGAAATCAATGGGATTCATTTTGGCGTTCGATTTGCCGGATTTGCCAGACCTGAATGATGGCACAAGCCAAACCAATCCCGATGAACATCATTCCGAGAGGAATCCCGCTTATCTTGCCTTTGCCGGAAAGCAGTGCTTCAAAAAGACCGTAGGACAAAATTGGAATCGCAACTCCTAAAAGCAGCCAAAGTTTGGAAATTACCGCCAGCACGATATACGTGGAGCCCGCGAGAATACAAATTCCAGACCAGAATGCTCCAAGGCCAATTTGGAAATGCTTGGCCCAGACAACATAAAGCAAAAATTCCAGCATAAGCGCCAGGCCAACCCATCTGCCGTGCGCATCAATCCCCCAGTATCGTTTATATTCCCGAATCAGGCTCTGCGGGCGACCATCGTTGGCCGTCATTTTTCGGATACTGATAATCATCACGCCTAGCATGGCGGCGGCCACCAGAATCCCCGTCCATTGAGCCAGCACCAGACCAAAATATTTTTCAGCCTTGCCGGACGGCAGGAACGACGAAGTGATCAGCATTATTCCCGGAAGACACCACCACAAGTTTAACCAATTGTCACGTTTCATCCATGGAATCCATTCCCGCCCCACAGTAGGAGCCAGCCCCATGGCCTTTTGCATTGTCTCCACATCGTTTTTGACTCGATCAAGTTCTTGTTTCATAGGTTTGCCTTTCGCTTTGTTTGTTTAACTACTTAAAATATTTAAGTATAAAGCGGTGTTTTGTCAAATGTTTTTTCCGTGATTTGGGCGATGCTGGGCACCGAACTTCAACCAAAAAAAGGAATGACACTTATGAATGCTCGTTTTAATCCCCAGGCTGAAGACTTGCAACGTTTGCAGGTCGGCCCCATCGGCCCTCATCTGCAAAGCTTTGCGGTTTTGGTCTCGCAGCAATCTTGAACTGAAGGAAAAGGCACTCGCCAAAACCGAGCCGTTCCGCGGTCAGCCTCGACGTTATCGTCCACCAGACCAACTCTTGGCCTTTCTGCAAGCCCTCTGATAATGCCGAGTCAAAAAATGTAAAAGGGGCGTTTCCTCAATGTTCTTGAGGAAACGCCCCGCGTGCCCGGCATTATCAAGTGCTACAGAAAATATCCATTATGCCGAGCTCGGCATAAGGGGTACTTCTACAGTTAAAAAATAACCCCGACCAATTTTGGCCGGGGCTTTTTGCTGATGAATTTTGGTGACGGGACTGTTATGCCGGCACCAACTCGATTTTAACCTTACGCCCCAACGCACGAGCGGCTTTACCCAGTGTGTTTAAGGTGACCGAGGAATTGGACGCATCCAGCAACCGGTCCACCGCTGCACGACTCGTTTTCATTCTCGCGGCCATTTGTGTCTTGGTTAGCTCCCTCTCTTTCAAGAGACGGTCCAATTGGAGGCTCAGCGCTTGTTTCAGGGCGCGTGCCTCGACTTCACCCAAGATACCTTGTTCCTTCAGGAAATCCCGGAAGTCACTACCACGATGATTTCTCTTGTTCATAGATTTTGTAGATATTGTCTTTTACGTTTCTTGGCCAAATCCAGTTCGTCTGGCGGCGTCTTGTGCTGTTTCTTGATGAAACCGTGCAACAGGACAATTTCCTGATCCACCACCGCAAATAATGTCCGCGCGATGCGGTTGCTTAGCCGGGAACGAACTTCCCAAAGTCCGTCACCCAAATTGTCAACCAAAGGCTTTCCGATCGGCCAGGCATATTGCACCGTTAGAATGTCCG
>Ga0335083_10007865_pt1 | contig 13097 bp, 13 predicted proteins | sample Lox_Sample_42_FD_206716 | JGI IMG/M metagenome (GOLD analysis project Ga0335083, IMG submission 206716) | Soil microbial communities from Loxahatchee National Wildlife Refuge, Florida, United States - Lox_Sample_4.2 | ecosystem: Environmental > Terrestrial > Soil > Wetlands | place: USA...
GAACGAAGGCGCGCTGCTCTTCGTTTCGCTCGCCGAAGAGTATCCGGGCGAGCACGGGCTCAGCTATTCGCTCTGCGCGCTCGAGCTCGAGCCGGGCAACGACCGGGCGGTTCAGCTCGCGATGTATTACGCCGAGCAGCTCGGCCGCTCGGAAGAAGCCGCGCAGCGCGCGGCCGCGTACGCCGGCGCGAATCCGAACGGCCCGCTCGCGGCCGACGCGCGTGCGCTCGCGCAACGCTACGGGCAGCCGATCCCGGCCGCGCCGTCGCCGCGCCCGGCTCGGAGCTCCGCCGCCCCGGCGCAGCGCCCGTCGGCCGGTCCCGGTCCGACCCCGGGTTCGTTCGCCGGTCCGCCGCCCGCCGCCGCGCCCGCGCCCATGGCGCCGGTGAACACCGACGAAATCGCAGCGCTCGTCGAGCAGGCCCAAGCGCTCGCGCGCAAGGCGCGCAAGAACGACGCCGCGCAGAAGTACCGCGACGTGCTCGCGCTCGAGGTTTCGAACCTCGACGCCATCGCGTTTCTCGAGCCGTATCTGAAGCAGCTCCGGAAGTTCGCCGAGCTCCGCGACTTGCTCCGGCGCGCGGCGACGGACGACGGCATCGACATGGAGCAGCGCGTGGCGTGGCTCCGCGAAGCGGCGGGTCTTTCGGAGACGCAGCTGCGCGATCCGAACAGCGCCGTCGCCGTGCTCGAAGAGCTCCTCGCGCTCGAGCCCGAAAGCGAGGACGCCCGTTCGAGCCTCAAGCGGCTGCTCGAACGCGCGAACCGCTGGGACGACCTCGCGCGCGTGCTCGAGCAAGAAGCCGAGCTCATCGCCGACGTCGAGGCGCGCATCACGGCCGAGAAGGGCGTCGCGCGCGTGCACGAGCAGAAGCGGAAGGATCCGGTCGGCGCCGGTGAGGCGTGGACGCGCATCGCCGCGCTCGTGCCCGAGGACGACTCCGCGCTCGAAACGGCGATCGAATTTTTCGAGCGCGGCGAGCGGCCCGATCGCGCCGCACAGGCCATCACGGACGCGCTGCCGTCCGTCTCGAACGACGACACGCGCGCCGGCTTGCTCGACAAGCTCGGCGAGCTGCGGCTCGCGGCGGGTGAAATCCTGCCCGCCGGCGAGGCGTTCGCCGAGTCCGCGGCGCTGACGAAGAACGGGGCTTTGTGGGAAAAGGCCGAAAAAGCGTTCGCGCAAGCCGAAGTGTGGGAGCAGGCGGCGAGCGCCGCGGGCGAGCGCGCGCAGCTCGCCGATCGGCCGACCGAGAAGGCCAAGCACTTCGCGATGGAGGCGGCCTATCTCACCCATGCGGGTGACGGCGCCGGCGCGGTCGAACGGCTCGAACAGGCGACCGAGCTCGATCCGCTGAACGACGATCTCGCGCGCGACCTCGAGGAGCGTTACGAGGACGCGGAACAGATCGAAGAGCTCGTGCAGTTTCTGCTGCGGCGAGCCGGCCAGTTGCCGTCGGGGCCCACGCGCTCGAGCTTGCGCCGCCGCGCGGCCGACGTTCAGCGCGACCGGCTCGGCGACGGTGACGGCGCGCGTGAGACGTTGCTCGCGCTGCTCGAGGACGGGGACGATCTCGACGCGCTCGGCTGGCTCGCCGACGACGCCGAGCAGCGCGGCGATCCGTCCGCGGCGGTCGAGTTTTTGGGCCGTTTGAGCCGTGCGACGACGGAGACGGATCAGAAGATCGCGGTCCTGTTGCGCGAGGCGGCGCTCTTCGCGGGCGCGCTCGGCGACGCCGAAGAAGCCATCTCGCGTTACCGCCGCATCCTCGACGACCTCGACGAGAAGCACGACGAAGCGCTCGCGAAGATCGCCGAGCTCTACGAGGGCACCGATGATCCCGGCTCCGCCGCGGACGCGCTCGAGCGCCGGCTCAAGCACACGACCGACGACACGGTGAAGCTCGAGGTCGCGAACAAGCTCGCCGATCTGTACGAAGGCCCGCTCGACGACCCGAAGGCCGCCGTGCGTTCGCTCGACGTGGTGCGCGCGCTCGACCCGGAAGATTTCGGCGCGATTCAACGCCTGGCCGAGCTGTGCGAGCGCATCGAGGATTGGCCGCGCGTCGCCGAGCACCTGGCGCAGTTGATGGAGGTCGAGGGCGACGACGAAGAGGTGAGTCGCATGACCCGCCGCCGCGCCGAGATCCTCCACCAGAAGGTCGGCAAGGGCGACGAGGCGCTGAACGCGCTGCTCGAGATCGCCGATCGCGGCGACGCCGCCTGTCGCGAAGAGTACGTGAAGCTCGGTGACGAGCTCGGTTGGAAGGGCATCGTGGCGGTGAAGCTCGTCGAGTGGAACCTCTCGTCGCCGTCCGGTCCGGAGCGGAGCGCGGCCCTGCGCGGCGCGTTCGATCGTTTCCTCGAGGTCGATCGCAAGACGGACGCCGCGGCCGTCGGCAAGGAGGTCGCACGCGCCAAGGGCACCGACGCCGAGTTCGCGAAGCGTCTCGAAAAACTCGCGGTCGAGCTCACGGATCTCGACGTCCTCGCCGTCGCGCACGACCTCCTCGTCCAGGACCTCACGGGTCCCGCACGCGCGGAAGAGTTCGTGCGCCAGGCGGAGGTGTTGGTCGACTGCGGCGTCGAGAGCGAGACGTCGATTCACCACGGCGAACAGGCGCTCACGAGCGTGCCGCCGAGCGAGGTCGAGCCGCTGCTCGTCCGGCTCGCCCAGCTCTGCACCGATCGCGGCCGCATCATCGAGATTTACGAACGCCAGGTGACCCGCTGCAAGAACCCGGCCGACAGGCTCGCGGCACTCGCGCGCGCGGCGCGCATCGCCGCCGAACAAGGCGATTTCGAACGCGCCCGCGGCTTCTTCGACATCGTGGTCGGTTCGGGCGCGACGGAGGACGCCATCGAGTCGCTCGAAGCGGCGGCGCGCGCCGGCGACAGCGAGAAGGGCGGGGATCAACTCAAGCGCACGCTCGCCGAATCGCTCGCGGGCGGCGGGCAGGGCGCGCGCGACGGCGGCCGCACGCGCAGCAGCATGCTCGCGCGGGCTGCGCGCCTCGCGTTCAACGATCTCGACGACCGAGAGCAAGCGTTCGCGTGGCTCGGCGACGCGATCATCGCGCACGTGGGTGACGAATGCCTGGATCAGCTCGAGCTCTTCGCGAACGAGGTCGGCGACATGAAGCGCGCCGAGACGGTGTTGAGCCGGGCGCTCGAAGAGGTGTTCGACGGGCCGCTCGTGCGCAAGCTGCTCGCCCGCCGCGCCGCGATCCGGCGTGACCAGCTGTCCGATCCGCAGGGCGCGGCGACGGATCTGCGGCGCCTGCACGATCTTTCGCCCTCCGACGCGGACGTGGTCGAGCAGTTGCTCCGCCTCTACACCGAGCTCGCCGACTGGCGCGGCATGGTGCAGCTCTACGAGGACCAAATCCTGCGCGGGAAGGACCCGGCCGTTCGCGCCGAGCTCGCTCGCAAGGTGGCCAGGCTCTGGGAGGAGAAGCTCGACGATCCGCGTGAGGCCGCCGACGCATGGCGTCGGGTCCTCCGCATGAAGCAGGGCGATCCCGAGGCGACCGAGGGTCTCGAGCGCGCGAAGTCGGGCATGCTCAAGCGCCCGAAGCCGGAGGCGCCGAGCGCCGTCGAGAATCCGGCGCCCGCACCCGCGGCGAACGGCGAGCCCGAGGCGAAGGCCGCGGCGCCGGTACCGAAGGAGCCCGAGGAGACGAAGGCTCCCAAGGCGGACGAGCCGAAAGACGGCAAGAAGAAGAAGAAGCGCGACTCCAAGGCGCCCAAAGCCGACACCAAGGCCGAGTCACCCGCGGCGGAGCCGAACGCGGAGCCGCCGGCCGCGCCGGAGCTGCCCGTCACCCCGCCGGCCCCCCCGGTCGACGACATGTCCGGCGTCGATGATCTCGTCGGTGGCGGCATCGACGACGGCGTGACGATGCCTAAGGGCATGAACGCCGCTGCGCTCCATGCCTCGGAGGTCGCGGCCGTGTCTCCGCCGGCGCCGCCGGTGGGCACGAACGGCCCGAGGCTCGCGCCGCCTCCGCCTTCGGGCACGAGCCGGCCGCCGCCGTCTTCATCCTCCGGAGTGACGCGTCCACCGCCCCCGCCGCCGGGCTCCGGGGGGAGCCGTCCACCGCCGCCGCCGCCGTCACGCGTTCCGCCGCTCCCGCCCGGCGCGAGGCCGCCTTTGCCGCCGCCGGGCTCGGGGGCACGCCTGGCGCCGCCTCCGCCGCTCGGCGGGCGGCCGCCGCCGCTGCCACCGAACATCGGTGACGACGACGGCGAGGACGTCGAGGACGCCGAGCTCTTCGAAGACACGAAGGCGTGAGCGAGTCGTGCGCGTGGTCGCTCGACGCGACCGCGCCCGGGCGTCGTCACGAGCCGAGCGTCAGCGTCCCGCTCGCGGCGTCGAGCGTCGCGGGCAGCCCGAAGGGCAGCGGCTCGTTTTCGTCACCGTGTCCGAAACGCAGGCCGGCGAGCACGGGCACGCGCAGCCCGGCGAGCTTTTCGCGGAGCACGCTCGGGACGTGAGTGCCGGCAGAGGGCGGGCAATCCGTGAAGTCGCCGAGGACGACGCCCGCCGCCCGATCGAAATGGCCGCCCGAAAACAGCGACGTGAGCAGCCGATCCACGCGGTACGCGCTCTCCGTCACGTCTTCGAGCGCGATGAGGGCTCCGGCCGGCACGAAGAGCCGCCCCGCGCTCGCGCACGCCGCCAGGAGCGAGAGATTGCCGCCCACGAGCGGCCCGCGCGCGCGCCCGGGCGTCCAGCACTCGAGCCCTTCGATGACGCGTCGCGACGCGGGTGCTGCGAGCGCCCGCCGAAAGCGCTCCCTCGCGCGGGCATCGCCGCGGCCGAGGCCGCCGACGTTCGCCGCGTGGAGCGAGGCGACCCCCACGCGGAGCGCTTCGACGTGGAGCGCCGTCGCGTCCGAGAAGCCGACGAGCCACTTCGGATGCCGGCGTAGCGCCGCGAAATCGGCGCGCTCGGCGATGCGCGTGAGCCCGTAGCCGCCGCGTGCCACGAGCACCGCGGACAGCCCCGGATCGGCGAGGCACCGCTCGAGCTCGGCGAGCCGCCGCGCGTCCGAGCCGGCGAGGTAGCCCGTCCGCTCGAAGAGGCCGGGGTCGAACTCGACCTTGTAATGCTCGCCGAGCCAGCCGAGCCCGCGCAAAACCAGCGTGCGATCGCACGGTCCGGCGGGAGCAATCACCGCCACGCGCGCCCCTTCGCACAGCGGGGCTGGAACGATGGGCGCTGAATCCTCGGGCAAAGCCGCTCGGGTAGTACTACTACTCCGGACCTTCGGATGGCAGAAAAGTCGGCGCTTGCACGCTTCACCGACGTAGCGACCGGGCGCGGCTTGCCCCTGCTCCGCCGGATGCTCGCGGGCGCCGAGCGCGTCGTCGACGAAGTGACCGAGCGCTTGCTCGGCACGGACTTCGAAGAGCGGTTTCGCGTCCTCGCCGATCGCTACGAGCAGCTCGGCGGCGATCCGTTCGGGTTCAATCCCGAAGCGGTGCGCTCGGCCGCGCTCGCATCGGCGTTCTTTCACCGCGCCTATTTCCGCACCGACGTTTACGACGTCGATCGCGTGCCGGCGGGGCGCGTGATGCTGGTCGCGAATCACTCGGGGCAGATCCCGATCGACGCGGCCATCATCGGCTGCGCGCTCTTCTTCGACGCGAACCCGCCGCGGATCACCCGCGCGATGGTCGACAAGTGGGCCGCGACGTTGCCGTTCGTGTCCACGTTCTTCAGCCGCATGGGCCAAGTCGTCGGCCTGCCGGAGAACGCGCGGCGCCTGCTCGACATGGGCGAGCTTTTGTTGGTTTTTCCCGAAGGAATGCGCGGCGTGTCGAAGCCGTTCGACGAGCGCTACCAACTGCAGGAGTTCGGGCGCGGCTTCATGCGTCTCGCGCTCGAGACCAAGACGCCGATCGTCCCCGTCGCGGTCGTGGGCGCGGAGGAGCAGTACTTGAGCTTCGGCCGCGTTTCCTGGGCGGCGCGCGCTTTCGGGTTGCCGGTGTTCCCGCTCGTGCCGCAGGTGCTCTTGCCCGGCGGCCAGCTGCCGCTGCCCACGAAGTATCGCCTCTTTTTCGGCGAGCCGCTCTACTTCGAGGGCGACCCCGACGACGCCGCCGCCGTCGCGGACAAGGTGTACCTCGTGCGCGAAGCGGTCGCGCACATTCTCCGGCGCGGTCTCGCTCAGCGGCGGAGCATTTTCTTGTGACGGAGCCGCCTCCCACGCCGTTCGTCGCCGACGACGGCGCCGTGGTGATCACCGGGATTTGCGGCCGGCTCGGCCGCAGGCTCGCGCGCAAGCTCCACCGCCAGGGCAGGGTCATCGGCATCGATCGACGCTCGTTTCCGGATCGCCCGGCCGACGTCGAGCACCACGAGCTCGACCTCAGAAGCGCGCGCGTGCGCGACATTTTTCGGGACGGCGTGCGGGCGCTCGTCCATCTCGGCGTCGTGCACGACCCGCGCGGCGACACGGCCGAGCACCACGCGTCGAACGTCGCGGGTCTGCAAAAGCTGCTCGAATACGTCGAGTACTTCGGGGTGCCGAAGGTCGTCCTGCTCTCGAGCGCCAACGTCTACGGCCCGCGCCCCGACAATCCTCAGTTCTTGGGCGAGGACGCGCCGCTGCTCGGGGCGGGCCCCTTCAGCCGCATTCGCGACCTCGTCGAGCTCGACATGTGCGCTCAGTCGTTTTTCTGGCGGCTCTCGGCCGTGCAGACCGTGATCTTGCGACCGACGCACATCCTCGGCACCGTGCGGAACGCGCCGAGCAACTACCTCAGGCTCGCCGTGGTCCCGACGTTGCTCGGCTTCGATCCCATGCTGCAAGCCGTGCACCAGGACGACGTGGTGCGCGCGATCATGCTCGCGCTCGCACCCACGGCACGCGGGATTTACAACATCGCGGGCCCGCCGCCGGTCCCGCTTTCGCGCGTCATCGAGCTCCTCGAGCGCCAGACGGTCGCGGTGCCGCACACCGTCGCGCGGCTCGGCGTCGAGCGGCTCTTCCGCTGGCGCGTCACGTCGTTTCCGGCGCCGGAGCTCGATTTCATCCGTTACGTTTGCATGATCGACGATTCGCGCGCGCGCCGCGATCTCGGCTACGCTCCGGCGCACGGGCTCGTGGCAACGCTGTGCGCCGTGGACGAGGAGCGATGGCTCGGGTGAAGGGAAGGGGAGCGCTGCTCTTCTCGACCGGGCTCGGCCTCGTCTGCGCCGGCTGTCCGGCGGCACCGAAGGACGGGCCGCCGCCGGCCGAGAGTTTCGAGGTTGCCCAGGCGGCGCCCCACGCCCTCGGAGCTCTCGCGGGCGGGACCGAAGCGGCGCCCCACGCCGTCGTCGGCTCCGGCCCGGCCGCGCGCTCCGGTCCCGACGACCCACCTGATTCCGACGACGACGACGCTGACGGCGGCGCCGCGCCGCCTCCCGACGCGGGCAGCGCGCCCGAGGACGTTCCGCTATGAAGCGCGCGGTAGCGACGGGTTTGCTGGCGCTCGCGGCCGGCGGCTGCGCGGCCAAGCGCTTGCCGCCGGGAACCCCGCCGCCCGAGTATGAAACGCGAGCGATCCCGGCGTGGCCCCCGGCGTCCGCGGCGCCAGCCGCCTCGGCTGCTTCGGTACCGAGCGCCGCGACCGTCGACGGACCGCCGAGCGCTTCGGGACCGAGCGCCGCGGCCGCGAGCGCCAAAACGCCGCCGAGCCCTTCCCCTTCGGCCGCGGGCGAGTAAACTAACGCGTGGAGCCTTCAGGATTGAGCAGCATTCGTGAGCAGGCTGAGCGCGCGAAAAGCGCGAAGGCAGGCCTCGCCGCGCTCGATCGAGCTCAGAAGGACAGAGCGCTCGGCGCGATCGCCGCGCGGCTACGTGCGCGCGCCCCGGACATTCAGCGCGAAAATGAGCTCGATCTGGCGGCGGCGCGCACCGCCGGGCTCGCCCCCGCGATGATCGACCGGCTGCGCATGGATCCGAAGGCGATCGAGGCGACGGCGCGCGCGGTCGAGCACGTGATGACGCTGCCGGATCCGGTGGCGAGCCGCGGGCCGATGCAGCGCATGCCGAGCGGCATTCAGGTGGGCCGGCAACGTCTTCCGCTCGGCGTCGTCGCCATCATCTACGAGTCGCGGCCGAACGTCACGGTCGACGCCGCGTCGCTGTGCTTGAAGTCGGGCAACGCGGCGCTGCTCCGTGGCGGAAAGGAAGCCGCGCACACGAACCGAGTCCTCGGCTCCATCATCGCCGAAGCGCTCGCGTCGAGCGGCGTGAACCAGGACGCGGTGCAGATCGTTCCACCGGGCGATCGGGACGGCGTGCGTGAGCTCGTCAGCTTGAGCGGCCTCGTCGATCTCGCGATCCCGCGCGGCGGGGAGGGGCTCATCCGCTTCGTCGTCGAGCACGCGCGCGTGCCCGTGGTGCAGCACTTCCTCGGCGTGTGCCACCTCTTCCTCGACGCCGGCTGCGATCTCGAGATGGCGCGCGCGCTCGCGCTCGACGGCAAGGTGCGCCGTCCGGGCGTGTGCAACGCGCTCGAGTGCCTGCTCGTTCACGCGGGGGACGCGGCGCGCTTGCTCCCGCCCGTCGCCGAGGCGCTTTTGGCCGAGGGCGTCGAGCTCCGCGGTGACGCCCGGACCCGCGAGCTCGTGCCCGCGGCAAGGGCGGCGACCGACGCCGATTGGGGCAAGGAATACCTCGCCAAGATCCTCGCGGTGCGCGTGGTCGCCGATCTCGACGGCGCGCTCGCGCACGTCGGGCGCTACGGCTCGAACCACAGCGAAGCCATTTGTACCGAGAGCTTCAGTCACGCCGAGCGCTGGCTCCGCGAGGTGGACGCGAGCTGCGTGCTCGTGAACGCGTCCACCCGCTTCAACGACGGCGGTGAGCTCGGCCTCGGCGCCGAGATCGGCATTTCGACGACCAAACTCCACGCCTACGGTCCGATGGGCCTCGAGAGCCTCACGGCCGAAAAGTGGGTGGTCATCGGCGGAGGGCAGATTCGCGGTTGAAAAAGCGCACCAAATCCACGCGGCGACCCGCCCGCTCGACGGCGTCCCCGCGCATCCTCGAACGCAGCGGTACCCCTTCCGACGAAGCCAAGCGCATCGCGGTCTTGGCCGCACAAGCCGCACTCGACAAGAAAGCGAGTGAGATCGAAATCCTCGATGTCACCGGCAAGGTCGATTACGCGGACTTTCTCGTGCTCATGACCGGGCAGAACGATCGGCACGTCGCCGCGATCGCCGACGCCGTCGAAGAGCAGCTCGGCAAGCAGGGGTTTCGCGCGATCTCGGTGGAAGGCCTGCCGCGCGGCCAGTGGGTGCTCATCGACTTCGTCGACGTGGTCGTGCACGTCTTCCAGGAAGATTCGCGCTCGCTCTACGATCTCGACGGGCTCTGGATGGACGCGCGCCGCGTGCGCGTGAACGAGCCCGCTTCCGGCCGCGCGTGAAGCTCGCGATCGTCGCGGTCGGGAAGATTCGCGAGAAGAGCCTGCGCGCCGTCGCGGACGACTACCTCGAGCGGGTGCGGCACTACGCGCGCACGACCGAAATCGAGGTCAAGACGGACGCGGAGCTCGCGCGCGCGGTGCCGCGCGAGGCGACGCTCATCGCGCTCGATCCCGACGGCGACGCCGTCACGAGCCGTGAGCTCGCGAAGCGGCTCGAACGGTGGGGCACGCGCGGCAAGGGAGAGCTCGCGTTCGTGCTCGGCGGCGCCGAGGGCATTCCGGCGGCGCTCCTCGCGTCCGCGCACGCCCGGCTCAGCCTTTCGAGCCTGACCCTGCCGCATCGGCTCGCGCGCGTCGTGCTGTTCGAGCAACTCTACCGGGCATTCACGATCATCCGCGGCGAGCCGTACGCCCGCGAGGACTGAGCGCGCGCATCGGTGAGGCGCCTTCAGGTCGCCGGCGGTGACCCGTCGTCAGGCGGCTCTTTCTTTTTGCCGAAGATCCAGGCGACGCCGATCGACAGGATGTAGAGCATCGCGAGCGGGATCGCGAGGAGCAGCTGGCTCATCACGTCGGGCGGCGTGACCACGGCCGCGACGATGAAGTCGACGACCAGGAAGTAGCGGAAGAACTTGATGAGGTGCTTGTGCGTGATGAGACCCGCGACCGAGAGGAAGAACGCGAGGATCGGCAGCTCCGCCGCGCCGCCGAACGCGAGCCCCATGCGGGTGATGAAGTCGAGGTAGTCGCTGATCATCACGGTCGGGCGCACCTCGAGCTCGCCGACCTGTTCGCCCATGTTCAGCAAGAAGTTGAACGCGAGCGGGAAGGCGATTTTCCACGCGAAGTAGCCGCCGCCGGCGAACAGCAGGCAGGAGCAAATCACGAAGGGCGCCGCGTAGCGTTTCTCCTTCGAGTAGAGCCCGGGCGCGACGAACGCCCAGATCTGCCAGAGGATGAAGGGCAGCGCGAAGACGAACCCCGCGATGGCGGCAATCCGCACGTAAGCGAGGAAGAGCGACGCCGGAGCCGGAAAATGAAGGGCCGCCTTGCCGACGTGGTGGCCCTTGTTCCAAGCCTCCACGAACGGGATCGTGATGATCTGCAGGAGCTCTTTGCGCTTCGTCCAGGCGAGCCCGCCGCCCACGACGAACGCCACGATCATCTTCACCAGGCGCCCGCGGAGCTCGTCGAGGTGCTCCCAGAGCGTCATGCCCTGGTCTTGCGTTTGCTCTTCGGGCACGTTCGGCTTCTTGTCTTGCTCGGGGAGCTTGCTCATGAGGGAGCGTTCGCCTTCGCGTCGGTCGCATCCTCGCTCGTGACGACCGGGGCGGCCGCGGGAACGACCGGGGCGGCCGCGGGAACGGCCGGAGCGGCCGGCGGCTCATCGTCCGCGGTGAGGTCGTCCGGCAGGGCCCCCTTCGAGTCCGGGCCTTCGGGCGGGTACTCGCGCGAGACGTCCATGTCGAGGTTCGCGTACGGATCTTCCGGAGGCGACGGAATGCGAATCGGGGCGGGCGGCGCGGGAATGGCGAGGCCCCCGCCGCCACGCATGAGCGAGCGGAGCTCGTTCAGTCCGCCGTGGAGCCCCTCGGCGCGCAGCATCTCGTCGATGCCCGTCTGCTGCCGGACCTCGGTCGTCATCTTGCGCAGCTTTCGGATCCACTTGGCGAGGTCGCGCAGAAGGCCGGGCAGGCGCTTCGGGCCCACGGCGATCAGCGTGACCACGGCGATCAAAACGACTTCGCTGAACGAGAATCCGAACACGGCGCGTTTCCTACGATGCCATTTGCCACGCGGCAATCCGCGCGAGCGACGACGGGCGGGCTATTGGGTCAAGCTCCGGGCGATGACGAGCCGCTGAATTTGGCTCGTCCCCTCGTAAATCTGCAGGACCTTCGCGTCGCGCATGAGCTTTTCGACGGGGTAGTCGCGAACGTAGCCGTTGCCGCCGAAGACCTGCACCGCATCGACCGCCGTCTGCATGGCCCGGTCGGCGCCGAACGCCTTCGCGTAGCTCGAGACGATGGGATCGCGCACGCCGTGGTCGAGGTTGTAGGCCGCCTTTTGGTAGAGGAGACGCGTCGCCTCGGTGCTGATGGCCATCTCGGCGAGCATCGCCTGGACGAGCTGGTGCTCGGCGATGGCCACGCCGAAGGTCTTCCGTTCCTTCGCATAGGCGATGCACTCGTCGAGGCAGCGCTGCATCAAGCCGGTCGCCATGGCACCGATGTCCGGGCGCGTTTGGTTGAAGGTCTCCATCGCGAGCTTGAAGCCTTCGCCCTCGGGGGCGAGCAGGTTTTGCTTCGGCACCTTCACGTCTTCGAAGTGAACGGCGGCCGTGTCGCTCGCGCGCTGGCCGAGCTTGTCTTCGTGCTTGCCCACCTTGAGTCCGGGCGTGTCGCGGTCGACGATGAACGCCGCGATGCCCTTGTGGCGTTTGGCCGGATCGCTCGTCGCGAACACGACGTAGAAGCTTGCGAGGCTCGCGTTCGTGATCCAGCACTTTTCGCCGTTCAAGACGAAGTCGTCGCCGGCGGCGCGAAAGGTCGTCTTCAGGCCCGCCACGTCGCTGCCTCCGCTCGGCTCCGTCGTGCAGTAGCTCGCGAAGAGCGGCTCGGCCGTCAGCATGCCGAGGTACTTCTTCTTTTGCTCCTCGTTGCCGGCGAGGCGAATCGGCGTGAGGGCGAGGGTGTTCGCGAGCAGGCTCGTCTGGATGCCCGTGCAGCCCCACGCGAGCTCTTCCGCGATGAGGGCGTTGTCCATTTCGTGAAGGCCCGCGCCGCCGTACTCGGGCGCGACGGTCGCGTTCACCAAGCCGAGCTCGTGAGCGGCCACGAACACGTCGCGCGGAAAGCGCGCCTCGCGGTCGCACTCCGCGGCGACGGGGGCGATGCGTTCGCGGGAAAAACGCCGCGCGGTCTCGATCAGCGCCTTTTGCTCCTCGGACAGCGAGAAATCCAGCATGCGGGTTTACTCCTTGATTCGCTTCTTCGCGCGGGCGACCTCGGCACGAGCCGCCTTGGCGCCCAGCATGTAACCGATCGTGAGCGCGATCATCGCGACGCCCGGAATGTAGATGATGTGCTCGATCGTCACGCGCCGGATGCCTTTCCCGAGACCTGCCGCTCGAGCTCCGACAGGCGCGTCTCGAGCTTCTTCTGCCGGCGCCAACCGAGGCCCAAGAAGCCGAGCAAGAGCGCCCACATGAGGATGTAGGCGACCACGAGGAGGGTCCCGGCGCTCGTCGTTTCGGCGCCGCCTTCGACCGGGACGAACTCGGTGGAGCGGTCGCTCGGCGAGGTGGTCTGCGCGGTCACGCGCCGTCTCCGAGGCCGGCCGCGGCGGCCTGCTCTTCGAGGGCGGCGAGCCGCGATTCGGCGAGCGCGACGCGCGCCCGCACCCAGAGCAAGAGCACGGCGAGCATGCTCATCGCGACGAAGCCGAAGAGCAGGGCCCGCAGCATGTCCGGGTGGTGGAGTCCGCCGCCGCCTTTGGTGACGACGGTCGGGTGATTGCCGCCCCAGAGCTGCACCGCGTAGTGAATCACTGGCAGCATCGTCGTGCCGAGGATGGTGAAGCCCGCGGCGAAGCGCCGTTCCGCTTCGCCGCTGCCGCCGAAGTTCCGGAGCACGACGATCGCCGAGTACATGAGCACGGTGAGC
>Ga0335083_10007867_pt1 | contig 13097 bp, 8 predicted proteins | sample Lox_Sample_42_FD_206716 | JGI IMG/M metagenome (GOLD analysis project Ga0335083, IMG submission 206716) | Soil microbial communities from Loxahatchee National Wildlife Refuge, Florida, United States - Lox_Sample_4.2 | ecosystem: Environmental > Terrestrial > Soil > Wetlands | place: USA: Florida...
TGGCCGCCGGCCCGGCGGCCCTGGTTCGGGCCGAAGCGGTTCGGCATCGGCTTCGGCCCGCAGACCTGGCAGGGCGTACTGGTCACCGTGGTGCTCGTGCTGTTCGTGGCGGGCACGGCCGTGGTGACCGGGGGGCACACGCCGCTGATGGTGGTGCCCATCGCGACCGCCATCCTGGTGCCGCTGATCATCATGTGGGTCCAGCGCCGCTAACCGGGGATCTTCCTGCGCGGTCAGCCCGGCCTTACCATGCGCTCAGGCGGGGCCCGGCTCGATGGCGAGGAGGCCGTACATGGCGGACGTGCACGGGACGTGCGACGCGCGATTCGAGGCGGTGCGCAGCCTGCTGCGGGACAACCTCGATTCGGGTGCCGAACTCGGCGCCTCGCTGGTGGTGGACATCGACGGCGAGCTGGCCGTGGACCTGTGGGGCGGTTTCCGCGACGAGGACCAGACGATCCCGTGGACGGCCGACACCATCACCAACGTCTGGTCGACGACCAAGACGGTGACCAGCCTGGCCGCGCTGATGCTGATAGACCGGGGCGAGCTGGACCCCGCGGCGCCGGTGGCCAAGTACTGGCCCGAGTTCGCCGCCAACGGCAAGCAGGACATCACCGTCAGCCAGATCATGTCGCACACCTCGGGCGTCTCCGGGCTTGAGCACCCGGCGGTCATCGCCGACCTGTACGACTGGGAGCAGGCCACCGCGCGGATGGCGGCGCAGGCGCCCTGGTGGCCGCCCGGCACCGCGTCGGGCTACCACGCGCTCAACTACGGGCACCTGGTCGGCGAGGTGATCCGGCGGATCACCGGCCAGCCGCTCAAGCAGTTCGTCGCGGCGGAGATCGCCGGCCCGCTGGGCGCCGACTTCCAGATCGGCGCGGCCGAACGGGACTGGCCCCGGATCGCGGACGTGGTGCCGCCGCCCCCGCTGCCGTTCGACCTGTCCGCGCTCGACCCGGCCAGCCCGGTCTACCGGACCTTCACCGGGCCGGTGGCCGACGCGGCGGCGGCCAACACCCCGGACTGGCGGCGGGCCGACATCGGTGCCGCCAACGGGCACGGCAACGCGCGCTCGGTGGCCCGGGTCATGTCGGTGCTCTCCCGGGGCGGCGAGGCCGACGGCGTGCGCCTGCTCAGCCCGGCCACCATCGACCTGGTCTTCCAGGAACAGATCGACGGCATCGACCTGGTACTGGGCGTTCCGCTGCGGTTCGGCCTGGGCTACGGGCTGCCCCGGGCCGAGGTGCTGCCCTGGGCCGTGAACGAGCGGGTGTGCTTCTGGGGCGGCTGGGGTGGCTCCGTGATCATCATGGACGCCGGCCGCCGGATGACCTTCGCGTACATGATGAACAAGATGGGCGCGGGCGTGGTCGGCTCGGAGCGCAGCAGCGGCTACGGCCAGGCCATCTATGGCGCGGTCCTGGGCTAGCTGCCCGGGCTGGCACCACGGGTTGCGCCGCCGGGTTGCAGCTAGCAGGCATACCGGAGGTGACGCCAGCCCCCACCGGGGTTGGCCGCTGGCTGCGCAGACGCCGTCCCGGCCGGCCGGGACGATGGGGAACACAAGCGCGACCTCACCCAGAGCGGCCCAGGCCCGGCCGGCGGATGCTCACGCCGGCCGAGCCGGCCTCCCAAGCAGCGGGGCCGTCAGCGCAGGGACCATCTTCCCCCACTAGGTCCTCCCCCGAGCTGCGCTGCCGGTCCCGCTCACCAGCCACCCTCACCGGTCAGGACGCATTAATGCCACAGCAGGTCACCGCCGCTCCGCCTCGCGGATGGCGGGCCCAGCCGCCTTCCCGGCGGCCCGCGCGGCCGCCGGCCGCGCTGCCGCTGCCCGCCCGGGCCGCGTCGGCGGCGGCCGCCCGCCGGCACGTCCGGCGGCTGCTGGCCGGCTGGCAGCTGACCGCCTGCCTGGACACCGCGCAGCTGCTGGCCTCCGAACTCGTGGCCAACGCGGTGACCGCCACCCGGGCCATGCCCCAGGCCGGCTTCCCCGCGGCCTGGGCGCCGATCGGGCTGACCCTGCGCCGCACCGGAACCAGCCTGATCATCGAAGTCCGCGACCCTGACCCCGACCCACCCGCGGACCGCGATCCCGGCCCGCTGGACGAGGACGGCCGTGGGCTGCTCATCGTGGGCGTGCTGAGCAGCCGCTGGGGGCATTATGCGGCGCAGCGCGGCGGCAAGGTGGTGTGGTGCGAGATCGCGTTGCCGCCGGGCACATTGTCCTAGCCCGGCATCCGCGTCCTAGCCCGGCATCCGCGCGGCCGAGGGAGCTGGGCCCGCCTTGGTGAGTGAACCAGGGAGTGGGCCTGGGCCGGGCTGGGGTCCGGCCCAGGTGCTTTCCGCCGAGGCTCAGTCGTCCGCGCCGGATTCCAGCCGCAGGTGCGGTCCGGGATGGCCGGCCGGCAGGGCGCAGCCGGCCGGGCCACCTGGGGCCTGCTCGCTGGTCTCCGCGCCGCACCGGCGTGGCCGGCTCGTTTCCCGCCACCCCGCGCACGACCCGCGCGCGTGGCACACGGTGCCGTCGAAGTGATAAAACGTGCCGGCGTTCATCCTGCTGCCAGCCTGACCCAGCCGGGCGGCCCGGTCGCCCCGGCAGGCGGCCAATCCCACTACCGGCTAGCCGGTAGTGCCGGCCCGGGGCCCGCCGGGCTGAAGATATTGCAGCTAGCCGCGATGCTGGCCGGCTGGGCCCGGTGCCAGCCTGACGTCATGGCCGTACGCTGCCTGCTGGTCGACGACAACCCCGGCTTCCTCCAGATCGCCCGCAAGACCCTGGAGAGCGGGGGATTCGTGGTGGTCGCGGTAGCCACGTGCACGGCCGACGCGGTGCGGCAGGCCCGCCAGGCCCGGCCCGAGGTCGCCCTGGTCGACGTGGAACTCGGCACGGAAAGCGGCTTCGACCTGGCCCGCCAGCTGGCGACGGGGGAACCGGCCCAGCCGATCCAGGTCATCATGATCTCGACACACGCGGGAGAGGACCTGGCCGACCTGCTCGCGGCCAGCCCGGCCATCGCGTTCCTGCCCAAATGGGAACTGTCCGCGGCGGCGGTGCACAGGCTGCTGCGGCACGGCACCCGGGACGAGGCGGGCTGGTAACCGGGCCTCCAGGAAGGCCAGGACGGCGAGCACCCGGCGGTGATCATCCCCGGTGTCCGGCAGCCGCAGCTTTATCAGGATGCTGCGCACGTGCTTCTCTACCGTCCCCTCGGTCACCCACAGGCACCGGGCGATGCCCGCGTTGGACCGGCCCTCGGCCATCAGCGCCAGCACCTCGCGCTCGCGGGTGCTGAGCCCGGCCAGCGGATCGTCCACCCGGCTGGCCGCGACCAGCTCGTGCACCAGCGCGGGATCTACCACCGAGGCGCCGCGGACCAGGCGGCGCAGCGTCTCGAGGAACTCGTCCACGTCGGTGACCCGGTCCTTGAGCAGGTAACCGCTGCGCTGCCCGCTGGCCAGCAGGTCCATCGCATGTTCCACCTCGACGTGCGCGGACAGCACCAGCACCGCGATCTGCGGGAACTCGGCGCGGATGACCCGGGCCGCGTCCAGGCCCTCGGTCGAGTGGTTGGGCGGCATCCGGATATCCACGATGACCAGGTCGGGATGCTGCTCACGGACCGCCTCGATGAGCTGTGCCGCGTCGCCGGCCTGGGCCACCACGTCGAAGCCGGAGCGTGCGAGCAGGCTGGCCAGGCCCTCGCGCAGCAGGACGTCGTCGTCCGCGAGAGCTACCCGGGTACCGCTACCGCTCACTGAGACCATTATCGGCCAGCACCACGGGTCCGGGCCATCGCGGGCCTCCGGGTTTCTCGCCTGACATGCCAGTGACCTGCGTGATATGCAGACAAGGGGCGCTATGGGGGGTGGGATATGCGGGTGCGTTCCGGCACACCATCCGCTGCCGTCGTGCTCAGCTGCCTGCTCGTGCTGCTCACCGGGTGCGGTGGGACCGGGCGGGTCAGCCGGGACGGCGCCACCTGCACCGGCGAGCTGACCGGCCCCGGCCCGGTGTACCTCACCGCCTGGTTCCACACCGGGACGCCAGCCGAGGCCCGCACCATGCGGGAGCAGGTGGCCCAGTTCAACGCGGCCCAGCACGAGGTCCAGGTCAGGCTCACCGAGATCCCGGCGGCCAGCTACCCGGGCGTGGTCGCGGACGCGGCGGCCACCGGGAACCTGCCGGACATCCTCGACTTCGACGGGCCTTACCTGTACAACTACGCGTACTACGGCATGCTGGCGCCGCTTGACTCGTGCGTCTCCCGCGCGCTGCGGGCCGATCTGCTGCCCTCGATCCGGCAGCAGGGCAGCTATACCGGGCAGCTCTACGGCATCGGCACCGGCGACTCTGGCCTGGGCCTGTTCGTCCGCCCCTCGGCGCTGCGCAAGATCGGGGCCCGGCTGCCCACCGGCGTGGCCGACGCCTGGACGGCCAGCGAGTTCACCAGCATCCTGGAGCGGCTACGCCAGGCCGGTTACCGGCAGCCGCTGGACCTGCAGATGAACCAGGCCCGGCCAGGAGGCAGCCGGGAGTGGTTCAGCTACGGCTTCGCCCCGGTCATCTGGTCGGCGGGCGGCGACCTGATCAACCGCTCCGGTTACCGGACCGCACAGGGCGTGCTGAACGGCCGGGCCTCGGTCCGGGCACTGAGCAGCGTGCAGTCCTGGTTCCGGGCCGGGCTGGTGAACCCGAACCGGGACGGCACCGCGTTCGCCCGCGGCCAGGCCGCCATCTCCTGGGGCGGCAGCTGGATGTACGGCGGCTACCACCAGGTGCTCGGGGACGATCTGAAGGTCGTACCGCTGCCCCGGTTCGGCGCCCGGCCGAGCAGCGGGCTGGGGTCCTGGCAGTGGGGGATCACCAGCAACGCGATCGACGGGGACGCCGCCTGGCGCTTCGTGTCCTACCTGCTGCAGGCGCGTCAGGTCCTACGGCTGGCCCGGGCCAACGGCGCCATCCCGGCCACCCGGGCCGCGATCCGCCGGGCACCGGCGTTCGCGCCCGGCGGGCCCGAGCAGCTGTACGTCCGGCAACTGGAGGACGGCATCGCCCGGGCCCGCCCGCAGACACCGGCCTACCCGGCTATCACCGCGGCGTTCTCCGCCGCGTTCCTGGACATCACCAGGGGCGGCAGCGTGCGCCGCGCGCTGGACACCGCCGTCGGGCAGATCGACCGCAACCTGGCGGCCCACCGTTACTACCAGCCATCGGAGCCCTGAGCAGGATGTCTGCACCTCCGCCGCCGGCCGGCCACCGCCCGCCCCTGCTGGCCCGGCTGCGCGTCGGCACGAAGCTCATGCTGCTGGTCCTGCTGCCGGTCGGCGTGCTGGTCGGGTTCATGACCATCACCGCGATCAACGACTGGGACGCCGCAGCCGACCTGCACCAGTTCCAGTCGGCAACGCGGGAGTCCTTCGCCCTGACCGGCGTGGCGCAGGAGCTGGCCGCCGAGCGCACCGCGGCGGTGCTGCTACGGCTGCAGCCCACCCCGGGGCACCAGGCCGGCCTGGCCGCGGCCCGGCGCGGGGTGGACCGGGCCCTGGCCCAGGCCGGGCGGCAGGCCGGGCAGGGCACTGGGATGATCAACCTGGCGGGCCGGATCAGCGCGGCGCAGCGGCAGCTCGGGGCGCTCCGGCAGCAGACGGGGGCCGGCTCGCTGGGCACGCCACAGATCGCGCAGGGTTACGACGTGATCGTCACCAACTTGATCAGCGCCGCCGGTGAACTGCTGGAAGGCGCGCCCACCGAGGACTCGGGCCGGGCCGCCGACGCGTATCTGGCCATCGTGCAGGCGGTCGAGGCGGCCCAGCGAGAGCGATCCGACGTCGCCGCCGTGCTGTCCACGTCCGGGCACACGGGGCTGCTCGCGGCCGCCCAGTGGTCAGCTCTGGAGAGCGCGGAGCTGGGCACGTTCCGCCGTACCGCGTCCGGCGGCCTGGCCGCGGACCTGGAGGGCGTGCTGTTCTCACCGGCCGGGCTCACGGTGCAGCGGGTGCGGTCCGGGTTCCTGGCCGACCCGGCGGCCGTGCACACGCCGGTGGCGACCTGGCTGGCCGCGTCCGGCACCCGGATCGACGGGCTGCTCCGGCTCGAACGCGGCGCGGCCGGCAGCCTGGCCGGCACCGCGGCCAGCGGCCTGGTGACGGCCCAGCGCGGCGGGATCCGCGACGCGGCCCTGTCCCTGGCCGTGCTCGTGGTCGTGGCCGCGCTCGGGCTCGCGCTGCGCCGGTCCATCACCGGGCCGCTCCGCGAGGTGTCGGCGGGCGCGCGCACCCTGTCCAGCGGTGACCTGGACTTCGACGTCAGCTACGCCGGCCGGGACGAGATCGGGGACGTCGCCGCCGCGTTCCGTGACCTGCGGGTCACCGCCGGGCGGCTGGCCGGCGAGATCCGCGCGACCACCACGGCGGTCAGCGAGAACCGGCTGGATCACCGGGCCGACGTGGCCGCGTTCGAGGGAACCTGGGCCCAGCTGCTGGCCGGCCTGAACGAGACCACGGCCGCCGTCGCCCGGCTGCACGGCGGCCGCGAGCGGGCGGAACGTGAGCTGGCCGGGATCTTCAACCTCTCACTGGACCTGCTGTGCATCGCCGGCACCGACGGCTACCTGAAGCGGGTGAACCCGGCCTTCGAGGAGACCCTCGGCTACACCAGCGAGGAGCTGCTGGCCCGGCCATACTCCGCTTTCGTGCACCCGAACGACCGGGCCGTGACGCTCGCCGCTCAGGACGTGCTGGCGTCCGGCAAGGACGTCGCCCGGTTCGAGAACCGGTACCTGCGCAAGGACGGCGCGGAATGCTGGCTGCAGTGGAGCTCCCGGTCGGTGCCGGAGGAGGGCCTGATCTACGCCGCGGGCCGGGACGTCACCGCCAGCCGGCGCGCCCGTGAGGAACAGGCCGCGCTGCGCCGGGTGGCCACGCTGGTCGCCCGCGGGGTCGCCCCGGCCGAGGTGTTCGACGCGGTGGTGGCCGAGATGCGGCTCATCCTCGGCGCGGAGAACAGCAGGCTGATGCGCTTCGAGCAGGGCCGCCACGCGGTGGTGCTGGCCACTTCGTACGAGCCCGGCCTGGAGATACCGGTGGGGGACCGGGTATCGCTGAACGCCGAGAACGTCGCCGCCCGGGTCTTCCGCACCGGGCGGCCGGTGCGGATGGAGCGGTTCGGTGATAACCCAGGCACCATGTCCGAGATGTTCATCGGGCTGGGGGTCCGGCTGGCCGTCGGGGCACCGATCATTGTCGAGGGCCGGCTCTGGGGGGTCATCCTGGCCGCTTGGCGGCGGACCCACCCGGGACCCAGCGCCGAGGAGCGGATGGAGGAGTTCACCGCGCTGGTGGCCACCGCGATATCCAACGCCCAGGCCCGCGCGGACCTGGCCGCGTCCCGGGCCCGGATCGTGGCCGCCAGCGACGAGACCAGGCGGCGGATCGAGCGCGACCTGCACGACGGCGCGCAGCAGCGGCTGGTCTCGCTCGGCCTGCAGCTGCGCGCCGCCCAGGACGCCGTGCCCCCGGGCCAGCCCGGGCTCGGCCAGGAACTGGCCGGGGTGGCCTCCGGTCTTGGCGAGGTGCTGGCCGAGCTACGCGAGCTGTCACGGGGCATCCACCCGGCTATCCTTACCGATGGCGGCCTGGCCCCGGCGCTCAAGGCGCTGGCGCGCCGCTCGCCGGCGCCGGCCCGGCTCGACGTGTGCGTCCCCGGGCGGCTGCCGGAACGGGTCGAGGTGGCGGCCTACTTCATCATCTCCGAGGCGCTGGCCAACGTGGCCAAGCACGCCCGGGCCTCGATGGTCCAGGTCCGCGCCGGGCTCCAGGACGGCGCCCTGGAGCTGGTGATCCGGGACGACGGCATCGGGGAAGCCGACCCGGCCCTCGGCTCGGGCCTGATCGGCCTGGCCGACCGGGTCGAGGCGCTCGGCGGGACGATCAGCATCTCCAGCCCGGCCGGCGCGGGCACCCTGATCACCGTCAGCCTGCCCACCCGCGCCGGGTAAACGGGTCAGCTGGCCAGCAGGGCCAGGATCCGGGCCAGGCGTCATCGCGGGCCGCCTGGTTGAAGGGCGGCGTGCCGGGCCAGACGAAGCAGGTGTGCCATCCGCGGCTGGGGCCGGTGGGCTACGCCCACGTGGTGCTCCTGGTGGCCGACCAGCCCGAGCAGACCCTGGTCGGCCACACGCTGGGCCGGCCCGGCGGCTGATCCCGCTGGTCAGGCTGGCTCGGGGTCGAACAGCCGGAGCCGGTGCGCGGCCGCCGCGGCCTCACCGCGGCTGCTCACCCCGAGCTTGGCCAGGATGTTGGACACATGCACGCTGGCCGTCTTGGCCGCGATGAACAGCTCAGCGGCGATCTCCGCGTTCGACCGGCCCGCCGCCACCAGGCGCAGCACCTCGAACTCGCGTGCGGTCAGGCCCAGCCGGTCCGGGCTGGGCCTGCTGGCTGGCCGGCCGGTACCCAGGTCCAGCCGGGCCTGCCCGGCCAGCGTGGTGATCTGGAGGCTCAGCGGCCGGGCGCCAAGCTGGCCCGCCAGCTGGGCAGCGCGCTGCAGCCGCCGTGCGGCGCCGTCCCGGTCGCCGGCGGTCAGCGCGGCCTCGGCCGCGCCCAGTAGCGTGGTCGCGGCCTGGTAGGGCTCGGCCAGCCGGTCCCATGCCGTCACCGCCGCGTCCCACTGGGCCAGCGGCGGGCTACCTGGCCCGGTCCCGGTCACCGCGGCGAACGTCAGCCGCCAGGCCTGCTGCGCCGGGCCCAGCGCGTCCATCTTGCCGGCCAGCTCGATCAGCCGCCCGAGCAGGTCGGCGGCCTGCCCGGGCACGGCGCGTTCCGCTGCGGGCGGCCCGGCCCCGGCCGGGCTCGCCGCGGCGCAGATCCGCGCGCCGGTGGCGATCAGCGGCCAGGCGTACCGCCGCTCACGGGCCAGGTCGAACTGCTCGTCCATGGCCGTGATGGCATCCAGCGCCGGCCCGGTCCGGCCGCCGGCCGCGCACACCTCGGCCTGCAGCTGCGCCTGCGGCAGGTAGTACTGGCCCGCCCGGTGGCCCCGGTACGGCGCACGGCTCAGCGAGGCCTGGGTGGCCTCGGCCGCGGCCCGGGCGCCGGCCAGGTCACCGCGGTGCACCGCGATGACGCCGGCCACCACGCGCAGCCCCAGCCGGTTCAGCCGCGGTGGGGACAGGGCCAGGGCATGCTCGATGACCTCGATGGCCTCATCCCAGCGGCCGAGTGAGACCAGCGGCTCGGCCACGTTGATGGCCAGGAACGTGCCGGTCGTACGGGCCAGGCCATAGTCCGCGGCGCTGGTGATGCCGTCCTTGGCTACCTGCGCGGCCCGCTCGTGCTGGCCGGCGCCTTCCAGCACGTGAGATTCGTTGATGGCGGCGTGCACCAGCGGCCGCAGCGCGCCGTTGCGCCCGGCCAGCGCGCGTGCCTCGCCGAACAGCCGCAGCGCCGCCTCGTCCTGGCCGTCGTTCGCCTCCATCATGGCCAGCTCGCACAGCGCGGTGACCTGGGTTTCCGCGGCACCCGCCCGGCGGGCCAGCGACAGTGCCTCGGCGGCGGCCAGCCGGGCCTGCGGGCTGTATGGATTGGCCAGGTACCGGGCCTCGCTGACCAGCACCCGGGCGCGGGCCGCGTCGTCCAGGCCGGCCGGCACCAGGGCCAGCGCGGCGCGCAGGTCGGGGGCGGGATCGAGGCGGCCTGAGTGCTTGCCGAGCATGGCCCGCTGCTCCAGCAGCAGCGCCGTGCGGGCCGGCTCGGCGGCCGGGTCGATCTCCTTCAGCGCGGCGGACGCGAACGCGATCCCGCGCTCGTGCTCCTCGGCCTCGTCCGCCGCGGCGGTGGCCCGCTCCAGCACGGCCAGATGACTCGCGCCGATCCGGTCGGCGGCGTCCGGCACCTTGTCCCACAGTTCGAGCACCCGGGTGAGCAGGGCCAGCTGCTCGGCGTGGGCCAGGGCGTGCTCCGCCACGGCCGCCGCCTGCCACGCGCTGATCAGCGCCCACGTGGTGTCGTGCGCGTGATACCAGTGGTGCGCCTCCTCGATGAGCGCCCGGCCCGGTGCCATCAGCCCGGCACCGGAGCTGAGCACCTCGGCGAACCGGTTGTGCAGCCGGGTCCGCTCGCCGGGCAGCAGGTCGTCGTAGACCGCCTCGCGGATCAGCGCGTGCCGGAACGCGTAACCGTGCTCGTCGGCGGTCAGCACGTTGCCCGCCACCGCGGGCCGCAGGCCGCGGGCCAGGTCCTCGCTGGCCAGCCCGGTCACCGCGGCCAGCAGCGCGTGCCCGGTGCGCTGCCCGCCCGCGCTGGCCGCGCCGAGCAGTTCCTGGGTGTCCTCGGGCAGCCGCCGCACCGCGGCCAGCAGCAGATCGCGCAGCGACTCGGGCAGCTCGCTGGCGGGCCCGCCGTCGCGGCACAGCAACTCCTCGACGAACAGCGGGTTGCCCTCGGCGCGCCGGTACACCTCGTCGGCCAGCCACGGCTCCGGCTCCCGTCCGATGATGCTGGCCGCCAGCTCATCGGCGTGCATCCGGTCCAGCCGGGGCAGCTGTAGGCGCCGCACCCAGGCGTGCCGGCCCAGCTCAGCCAGCAGCGGCCGCAGCGGATGGGTGCGGTGCAGCTCGTCGGACCGGTAGCTCACAATGATCAGGACCCGGTCCAGGATCTGCTGGCTGCCGATGAGGAACGCGGTCAGGTCCCGGGTGGACCGGTCGGCCCAGTGCGCGTCCTCGATGATCAATACCAGCGGGCTGGTGTCGGCCAGCCGCTCCAGCAGCGTGAGCATCTGTTCGAACAGCCGCGCCCGGGCCACCCCAGGGTCAGGCTCCGGCGCCGTCTCGCCGAACTCCGGCAGCAGCCGGGCGAACTCCCGGGTGGCCTGCCCGGGCAGCAGCGCCGCCACCCCGGCCGCGCCCATGTCCCGTACCAGCTCGCGCAGCATCGCGGCGAACGGGGCGAACGGCAGCCCATCGGCGCCCAGGTCCAGGCAGCCCCCGGCGAGTACCCGGGCGCCGCCGGAGCTGGCCGTGGCCGCGAACTCGGTGACCAGGCGGGTCTTGCCGATGCCGGCCTCACCGCCGACAAGCAGCGCGGACGGGCCGCCTTCCCGGGCCCGGGCTAGCGCGGCACCCAATTCCGCCAGGTAGTCAGCCCGGCCGACCAGAACCGGCCTGTTCATCCGGGGGCTCATAGATACCAAGAATGCTACCTGCTACCGACATTCCGGATAGTGGCCCCGGCGGCCGATCCTCATGCCCCGCGGCGCGCTCCGGCCGGTGGGCGCCTGGGTTCGGCCGCGTCCTCGACGTCGATGTACAGCTCCCGGCCGCCGGGCAGCAAAATGCCCAGCGAGTAGGAGACAATCCCGTCAAGGATCTCGCTCTGGCCCAGGATTTCGATGTCGATGACGTCCGGGTGGCCGATCAGCAGACGGCACAGGACGCTGCCAGCATGATCAGCGGGCAGCGGCCCAGGTTTCCCTGGATCATCCGCAACTGGCATCCGGCCACCGGGCTATCCGGGTTACCGCCATCCGTGGCGCCACGCCGGACGAGCTTGGCACTCGGGGCGGAACAGTGTATGCGAACACATTTCCTACGGTAACTCGGCGTGAGCGCAACAAGCCGGAATGAGGCCTAAGAACGCCATGCGGCGTGTCTTGCTCCCGCGGATTCACCACCCAGCGCGGCCATCCCGCGCGCGCCCGCGGCCATCCCGCGCCGGCCCGGTCGCCGTCAGCGCGCGCTCATTGCCCGCCCGGCACGCCGCTGCCGGCTGGCCCGCGCCCGCTACTGCTCATTGCCCGCCCCGGGGTGGTGTCGCTGCGGGCTGGCGCGTGGTGGGGCAGCCACTATTCACGTGATTGGTTCGCTGAATTCGGCACAAACCGGGCGGCAAGCGCACCGAATCCGTGAAGAGTTGCCGGAGCACACGATCGATGAGCCTGCTGGGGCTGGAGTTGGTTAGTCCGGCCGCCGGTTCACCGGGCGGGCGGGTTGTCCAGTCCTAGCCGGGCGGTTGGTGCGCCGACGTTGCCGCTGAGGCTCGGGCTGGGGGTGGCGGCCGGAGCGCTGGGGGTGGGGGAGACGGCGGGCTCGGTCGGCGTGGGCGCGGCACTGGAAGTGGATGGGGTGACGGTCGGTGACGGCTGAGTGTGGCCGTGCCCATGCTGCGCCTGGTGGCCAGTTCCCTGGTGCGCCCGGTGGCCCCGCTGACTGTGGCCGTGCTGGGCCGCCGCGACCTGAGCCGGGCTTGGCGAGTGCCGCGGTGTGGCCTGCTGCGCGGCCGGGGCCCGGCTGGGCGGCCGGTGCCCCGCCGGGCCGGTGCCGGCGCTGCTGGTCAGCAGCCAGATGACCACGCTGGCCAGCCCGGCCGCGGCCAGGCCGGCCAGCACCAAGACGGCCCGGCTGGGCGGGCGCCAGGCGGGTGCGCGATGGCCGGGCATGTCGAGGCCGGGCACGCCCGCGCCAGCGCCGTCCCCGACTGCGGTACTGCCCTCAGCCGCGGGCGGGCCGTAGCCTGTGGCCGCGCCGCCCTCAATGGCGGCACCGCCCGGGAATGCGGCGCTGTCTCCGTATCCGGCGTATCCCGCACTGTCCCGGTATCCGGCACTGTCCCGATATCCGGCACTGTCCCCGTACGCGGCACCGCCCTCGTACGCGGCACTGGCTTCGTATCCGGCACAGGCTCCGGGTGCGGTGCCGTCCGCGTACGCGGCTCCGTCCTCAATGGGGGCACTAGTTCCGTCGAAACTAGTGCGGAGGGGGCTGGTTGCGGCTGGGCTGGTTGCGGCTGGGCTGGTTGCGGCCGGGCTGGTTGCGGTGCGGTTGGTTGCGGTGCGGTTGGTTCCGGTGGACCTCGTGCCGGCGCGGTTAGCTCCGGCTGGGCTGGTCCCGTTAGGGCCAGTTCTAGCGAAGGCGCCGGCCGGGCCGGGCGCCGGCGCGCGAGCCAGGCCGGCCCGGGCCAGTACGGCGATGGCCGAGGCCGGCCTGGCCTGCGGGTCTTTGCGGGTCAGGTCGGTGACCAGGGCGGCCAGGTCGGCGGGCACCGAACCCGGCAGCGGCGGCATGTCCCGCTCCACGTGGGCCAGCGCCACC
>Ga0335083_10007868_pt1 | contig 13094 bp, 14 predicted proteins | sample Lox_Sample_42_FD_206716 | JGI IMG/M metagenome (GOLD analysis project Ga0335083, IMG submission 206716) | Soil microbial communities from Loxahatchee National Wildlife Refuge, Florida, United States - Lox_Sample_4.2 | ecosystem: Environmental > Terrestrial > Soil > Wetlands | place: USA...
TCCGCTCACCGGCACGCTCGACCTGACGGTGCAGCTCGACAACCGCCACCACCTGTTCATCACGCGCGATCGCACGGCGCGGCTGGCCTTCGACTTCAATCTCGCGGCCTCCAACTCGGTCGACGTGACGAATGCGACGGTCACGGTCTCGCCGGTGATCCAGGCGACGGTCGTTCCGCCCGCCGATCTCGCGGTGCGCGTGCGCGGCACGCTGGTGTCGGCCGATACCACGGGCAACACCTACACCATCAACGTGCGTCCGTTCCACCTTGGCTCAGGCGCGACGGGCCAGGTGGTCGTGCACACGACCGATGCGACGAAATACGAAATCGACGGCACGGCCTACACTGGCGCTGCCGGCCTCACGGCGCTGGCGGCTGAACCGGCCGACACGATCACGGCGGCCTTTGGCCTGCTGTCGACCAGCGACTACAGCTTCACGGCGAAGCGCGTCTATGCCGGCACCAGCGTCGAGAGCAGCACGACCGACCGTGTGCGCGGCGTCGTGATCGCGCGCAACGGCGATGCACTCACCGTGCGCGGCGCGACGATCGACAAGCGCAGCGGCGGCTTCGAGTTCCTGCGCGGCGATGTCACCGTCAATGTCGCCGACGCGACGCACGTGACCGAGGAAGGCGCCACCGGCACCTTCGGCATCGGCGATATTTCCATCGGCCAGCGCATCTGGGCCACCGGCACCGCCACGATCGACGACACCACCGACACCGCGACCTTCGACGCGACCGCCGGCCACGTGCGCCTCGAGATCACGCCGATGTGGGGCCTGGTGAGCGGCACGATCGCCAGTCCGCTGACGCTCGACCTGCGTGCGATCGATGGACACAATCCCGCGATCTTCAGCTTCGCCGGCACCGGCGCGAGCTCGGCGAGCGACGCGAACCCGGTCGCCTACGTCGTCGACATGGGCACGCTCGACCTGACGGGCCTGATGGTCGGCGCGCCGGCGCGCGTGTTCGGCTTCCCGGTGCCGTACGGCACGGCGACCAGCGTCGACTTCAGCGCGCAGACCGTCGTGACGTACGCGCAGGTGAAGAACCAGCTGTTCCTCGACTGGAGCGGCGGCGGCTCGACTGCGGCATTCCCCGGCTTGACGGCGACCAGCACGGCGCTTGATCTCAGCCTCGACGCAACCGGCCGCGTGCACTTCATCCAGACCGGTCCGATGCGCGTCAGCCTGCTGTCGCTCACGGCGGCGCCGCAGATCGTCGGCGATGCGATGGCCACCGACACCGCCTACGTGATCGGCCACGCACGTTCGCGCCGCGTCGAGAACTACCAGGCCTTCGGTGATTTCGTCGCCGCGCTGGCCGGCGACCTGGGCAGCATGCCGAAGGTGCTCGGCATCGCGGCGAATGGCAGCTACGACGCCACCGGCAATGTCTTCACGGCCGACCAGGTCGCGGTGCTGCTGAACGATTGATCGATCGAACATCGGGCGGATCATGGGACGTCCGCCCGCACTGGGCCCGCACCTCACGGCGCGGGCCTTTTTTTAAGCTCGTGCGCGGCTTCAGAACGAGTAGACGAGATTGAGCGTCGTCACGGTGTCGGTCTTCTTGCGCGGCTCCGGCGGATTGGTGTTGTGCCGCACGTCGAGCCCGGCTGACAACGCCAGCGCGGTGGTCATCTTGACCTCGAGACCGGTGAAGTCCGTCAGCAGCGTGTTGTCGGATCCCGATTCGAGATGGAATTTGTTGACCACGTTGGTGGTCGGCGTCAGCACGCGCGCATAGTCGACGCCCGCAACGACGACGGCATCGCCGGAGGTGGCGCCGGTCACGTCGTCCTTGATGCGCCGATAACCCGCACCCGCCTGTCCCGACAGTTTCGTCTTGTCCGTGTCGTAGAACTTGTAGCCCACGCCGGTGCTCGCCGTCGCCTGGTAGGTGAAGCCGCTGAAACGGTCGCGCTCGTAGCGCAGGCCGCCGAACGCAAAGGTGCGATCGTCGATCTTGTAGTCCGATTGCCAACCCGCCATGAAGCGGTCGGCGCTCGTGACGCCATCGCTGGTGGCGCGCAGCGCCGCCATCTCGAGCGAGTGCTTCCAGTCGCCCACTTCATCGCTCATCGCGAGCTTGAGGTTGATGGTGTCGGCTTCGGTATTGCCGCGTGCGAACACGATGCCGGCCTCGCCCTTGCCTTTCCAATCGGCGTGGGCGGACGCGGCCAGCAGCACGAACAAGCTGCCGGCGAGAATCTGTCGAGTCGGGGTCATGACTGCTCCGGAGGTAAAAAAAGCGCGCGGATTATCCGGACCGGGGCCGGCCCGAACAACCCCAATCTGCAGGAATTGCGCGCGGCGACGCGGCGGTTGAATTGCGGCGCGCGACACTCCACATTAACGCATCTTAATTACCCGACGCAGGACCCCCGTGCTCAAAGGCAGTGAACGGCGCATCGCCGACCATCCGATCGACCCCCTGTTCATCGACCGCTGGTCGTCGCGGGCGATGTCCGGCGAGCCCTTGGGCGAGGCGGAACTGATGATGCTGTTCGAGGCGGCGCGCTGGGCGCCCTCCTGCGGCAACTTCCAGCCGTGGCGTTTTCTCTATGCGCGCCGTGATACGGATTTCTGGCCCGCGTTCCTCGAACTGCTGAGTGCCGGCAATCGCGCCTGGGCGGAACGTGCCGGCGCGCTGGTGCTGGTGGTCTCGCGCACGCACTTCGACGGCGACGGCCGCGCCTGCGTGACGCATTCATACGATGCCGGGGCGGCCTGGCAGAACCTCGCGCTGCAAGCCTGGATCAGCGGCATCGTCGTGCACGGCATCGCCGGCTTCGATGCCGAGCGCGCGCGCCGCGTGCTGCGCGTGCCGGCCGCGTACGCCATCGAAGCGATGATCGTGCTGGGCAAGCGCGGCGATCCGGCCTCGCTCCCCGAATCGCTGCAGAAGCGCGAGCAACCGAACGATCGGCGGCCGCTCGCGCAGACGGTGTGCGAAGGCCCGTTCGCGTTGTAGCGGTCGGCCGCGGTTCGATCGCCTGCGGTCAATCCATCATGTCGCGGCCGTTTGCGGCGGCCGATCCAGCAATCCCACATAACCGGGCTGGGTAGCGATGCGCTCCAGCCAGGCACGCAGCGCCGGATAGGGCTTGAGCTCGATGCCGCCGTCCTCGGCCACATGCGTGTAGCCGTAGAGCGCGATGTCGGCGATCGTGTAGCGCTCGCCGACGAAGTAACTGTGGCTGTGCAGATGGCGTTCCATCACCGCGAGCGCCTCGCGCCCGCGCGCCTGGCGCTGCGGCAGCTCGGCGCGGCGCGGAGAGTCGGCGGCAAAGTGGCGCATGATGAAACGCGGCGTCGCGACATAGGGTTCGTGGCTGTACTGTTCGAAGAACATCCACTGCAGCACCAGCGCGCGTTCGTAGCGCTGCGTCGGCAGCAGCGAGGTGCCGTCGGCCAGATACCAGAGGATCGCGTCAGACTGGGCCAGGAATTGTCCGTCCTCGAGTTCGAGCAACGGGATGCGCCCATCGGGATTCTTCGCCAGGTATTCCGGCGTGCGCGTCTCGCCGCGCATGATGTCGAGCTCCACGTAGCGATACGCGATGCCAAGCTGCGCCAGCGCGAGCCGCACCTTGTAGCCGTTTCCAGAATCGAGATAGTCGTACAGCGTGATCACTCAAACCTCCACCGGCATGTCTTCGCGCCCGCCCCACTCCGCCCATGAACCATCATAGAGTGCGCCGGCCGGAAGACCGGCGGCGGCCAATCCCAAGTTTAATACAGCGGCGGTCAGGCCCGAACCGCAGCTGGTAACGACGCGGCTGTCGGCGCCGACCCCGGCGGCGGCAAAGCGCGCGCGCAATGCAGTCGCGGGCAGCAGCGTCTGTTGCGGCGTCAGCAGTTCGCCGAACGGAAGACTGTGCGCGCCCGGAACGTGTCCGCCGCGCAGGCCCGCGCGCGGCTCGGGCACGCGGGCGTGGAAGCGATCCGCCGAGCGCGCATCGAGCAGCAGTTCGCGCCGCGTGTCGAGGTTCGCTCGCACATCGCCCAGTCCACGCAGCAGCGCGGTACGGAGCGAAGCGCGAAATCGCGCCGGCGTTGGCGCCGCGGGCGTTCCGCCTTGCAAGTCACGCCCTTCGACGCGCCACTTCGGCAGTCCGCCGTCGAGCACAGCCACCTGGTCGTGGCCGAACAGTCGCAGCATCCACCAGGCGCGCGGCGCGGAGAAGATGCCCTGCTGGTCATAGCACACGACGCGGCTGTCGTTATCGATGCCGAGTTCACCGACGCGCTGCTCGAATTCGCCCGTTGCCGGCACCATGTGCGGCAGGCTCGTATGCCGGTCGGCAATCTGGTCGACGTCGAAGAAGCGTGCGCCGGGAATGTGCGCGGTCTCGAACAGCGCGCGCGCATTGCGCGGATCGGAGGGCATGTGCCAGCTCGCATCCAGCACCACCAGGTCGGGAGCGCCGAGTTCGGCGGCGAGCCAGGCCGTGCTGACGAGTGCGTCCATGGGCTATCTTCGGCGCAATCCGGTGATGCTGGCAACTCGTGCCGGCGCGTTCGCCACGCAGCGGGCGAGCCGTTAAAATGGCCGCATGAACGTGCTGCGCTGGCTTCCTGCCTGTATCGGCACCCTGCTGATCGCAGCCTGCGAAACGGTCTCGACGACCGCGCCGGGCGCGGTTGGCGTCGATCGCACGCAGACGATGCTCGTGTCCGAGTCGGAGGTCGAGCAAGGTGCCACGCAGGCCTACGCCGAGGAACTCGGCAAGGCCAAGCAACAGGGCCAGCTCAACGCCGATCCGGCGCAGACCGAGCGCGTGCGGGAAATTGCCGGACGGCTGATTCGCCAGACGGCCGTGTTCCGGCCGGATGCGGCCAAGTGGGACTGGAACATCAACGTGCAGCAGAGCGACCAGATCAATGCCTACTGCATGCCCGGCGGCAAGATCATGGTTTACTCAGGCCTGATTGAAAAACTGAAGCTGAGCGATGCCGAGCTGGCAACCGTCATCGGCCATGAAATGGCGCATGCGTTGCGTGAGCACAGCCGCGAAGCCGCGTCGCGCATGCGCGCCGAACAGGGCCTCGGCGTGCTGGCGCAGATCGCCGGCGTCGACGCCGGTGTCGTCGGTCTGGCGGGCACCGTGACGCAACTGACCTTCGACCTGCCGCACAGCCGCACGCAGGAATCGGAAGCCGACCGAATCGGCCTCGAGCTGATGGCGCGCGCCGGATACGATCCGCACGCAGCGCTGTCGTTGTGGCAGAAGATGGGCCAGGCGAACCAGGGCGGCACGCCGGCATTCCTCAGTACGCACCCGAGCGACAGTTCGCGCCTGGCGACGCTGCAATCGCTGCTGCCACGAGTGCTGCCGCTCTACGAGGCCGCGCCGCGGCACTGATCGCAGTCACAGCTGCGTTGCGCCGCGCGCAATCTTCCGGCGCAAAATTCTGCTACCGTTCGTTGCGGTCCGTCGGGCGCTGGCTCGGGCGCGGGACGTCTGCACGCGGCGCGGGCGGCGGCGGCGGCTCCGAGCGCGATTCACGTGGCGGAGCGTGGTACTCCGGTTGCGGCGCGCGGTATTGCGGCGGCGGCTGGACCTGCGGCGGCGGCGCGCGGTACTGCGGCGGCGGCTGGACCTGCGGCTGCGGCGGCGGCGCGTGATATTCCGGCTGCGGCTGGGGCTGTGGCGCGTGGTATTGCGGCTGCGGTGCACGGTATTCCGGCTGCGGCTGCGTGGCCGAGCGCGTCGGCGCGCGTTCAATGACCTGCGGCTGGCGATCGATGGCCTGCGATCGCGGCGAGGTGCTCAACACCGTCGGTGCGTCGGCGCGACGTTCGATCATCGGCGTAGGCGGTGGCGCGCGCGTGCCGCTTACGCTGCTCGCGGGCGCTGACACCACCGGACGATCGAACACGGCGCGATCGGGCCGGATGCCCGGCCGGTCGGACGGCAAGCTGCGGCCGATGCTGCGCGGTTGCGGACGCAGGTCGGGGCCGGCCGCCGAAAAACCAGCCGGTTGCGAATTGTCCGGCGCCGTCGTCACGCGATTGCGCGCCACCGAGCGCGCCGCGACGAATGCATCGCTCGACATCGCCGTGTACGCGCCGGGCACGCGCTCGTTGGCGTAGGTGCGCGGCGGCGCCTGATTGCCGCCACGCGCGCGCCCATCGATGTAGCGATCGACATCGACGTGACCCAGGCGCGTGTTCGACAGGTTGGCCGCGCGCAGGTAGGCGTGGCTGGCATGGAACGGCGGCTCGTACATCTCGTTGTAGCCGAGCGGCACCCAGCCGACCAATGGCGCGCCGCCCGCGCCTGCGCCGGGCGCACCACCAGGCCCACGGCGCGGATAGCGATCGCCGCGCCAGGCGACGAGCGCCGGGGCAAACACCGGCCGATGCCAGTTGCGCGGACCGGGCGCCCAGCCCCAACCGCGGCCGCTGTGCACCCAGCGACCGTAATGACAGGGCGCAAAACCCCACGGCGCATCGTCGATCCAGGTCCAGCCCCACACGTTGATCCACACCCAATGCCCGTAGCGATACGGCGCCCAGTCGGTGACGACGAGCTGCGGGTACCACACCGAGCCGTATACCGGATCGACGGACCAGTCGCCGTAGCCGTCGAGCTCTTCATAGCCGACGACGTCGCGCGACACATACTGCGCGGTGCGCGACTGGTCTTCGCGGTGATCGCGATCCTCGGCCCACAGATCGAGGCTGTCGGGCGAGCCGGCGTTCGCCATCGCAAGATCGGACTGGTCGCCGCCGGTCATCTCGACCGATTCATTGGTGTGCACGTCGCGGCTGCCGGCAACGCCCTGCACTTCGGCGCGTCCGCTCCACACGGTGAGCTGCGCGCGCGAATCCTGGTCGTCGACATCGAGACGGTAGCCGCCGGGCTGCAGCAACTCGATCTCACCGGCCGGCGTTTCGATCTCGAAGCGGTCGTCATCGAGGGTACGGATGCGCACGTTGATCGATCCGGCCGTGACGCGCAGGCGCACGCTGCGGTCATCGACCGCAACGATTTGCAACGCAGTCCGGGCGCCGAGCCGCACCGCGCTCGATCCGATGTGCATTTCGGCGCGCGCACCGGCATCGATCCAGAGCTTGTCGCCGCCCGTCAGCGGTCGGTTGACCAGGTCTTCGACCCATTGATCGGAGCCGGCCGGTTCCACCGCGCCGTGTCCGTCGAGCAGGTTGACGCGCGCCACGCGCCCAGGCGGATCGGCATCATCGGCGGGCGCCGCGTTCGCGAACAGCGCACTGCCCAGCACTGCAAGCGCGATCATCGCGCCGCGGAAGCGTGCCAGAAATGGAGTGTTGCGCATGGCGGCCTCTCCCGGTGCTGACCTGGACCTGATGGCAATAGTGCCGCATTTCCAGGCCGCCGCGCGTGTCGTAGCACTATATTTCGCTTGCGCGAGCGGGTTCAGCCGCTGTTCAGCCGGCCTGCGGTCGTGCGGCTGGCGCGCGCAAAAAAACAGGGCGCCCCGTGGCGCCCTGCGACGAATTCCCGTGAATTCGTTGTGCCGTTGCGGCTGGCCTTACTTGGCCGGCGCGGCGGCGTCGTCAGCCTTCATCTTGTGCTTGTGGTGATGCTTCTTCGCCGGCTTCGCAGCCGAGTCGGCGGCCGGAGCCGCGGCCGGGGCGGCAGCAGGAGCTGCAGCAGCAGGCTTCGCGGCCGGCGCAGTGGCGTCAGCGGCCACGGCAAACATCGGCGCAGCGGACAGTGCGGCCACGGCGGCCGCGATGACAACGATCTGAGACTTCATACGAGCTCCTGGTTGGTTGATTGCCCCATGAGGCAGGCGCGACAAGTATTGCCAGCCTCGCGGGCAGATATCGTGAATTGCGCGTAATGCAGGCGTGAAATAGCTGTAATGAGCAAATGCGGGAATTTCACCTGCGCCAACGAAACAGGGCGCCCCGTGGCGCCCTGTGTTGGACCCTCATCAGGGCCCCTAAGAAGCCTGCTCGCTTACTTGGCAGCGGGCTTGCTGTCCTTGTCCTTCTTCGGGGCATCGGCAGCGGGCTTTGCAGCCGTCGCGGCAGCGGCGGCCGGCTTGGCGGCGGTCGCGGCAGCAGCGGGCTTCGCAGCGGTGGCAGCCGCGGCCGGCTTCGCGGCAGTCGCAGCGGCGGCCGGCTTGGCGGCAGGCGTCGTCGACGTCGTGGAGTCGGTAGCGGCAAACATCGGGGCAGCGGACAGCGCAGCCACGGCGGCCGCAATCACTACGATCTGGGACTTCATACGTGCTCCTGGATTTATGATGACCCCTGTATTCAGGGGCGCGAGAGTATTGCCACGATCGCGCCGTGCCATCGTGAAATGCGCGTAATCCTTGGGGGCGCAGGGCCGCTCGCGCCGCCGCGCGACATTAATTTCTCTTTAAGCCGCGGCGCGCGCGGCGGCGGATCTCAGGTCCTGGAGGCGGGACCCGGCGCGGCCACGACGGTGCCCGGATATTTCTTGAAGATCGCATCGACCACCGTGCGGATGCGTTGCTCCGCGTCGGCGCCAGTCAAGCCGGTCACGTCCACATCGACGTAGGCATGCCACAACGCGAGATGCGTGTGCGCGTCATAGAGATTCACGGTGACGCGACCTTCGCGGTAATCGTAGGGCGCTTCCCAGGCGAGCGAACCGCCGACGCCGCGGTGGCCCCATCCGCCCCAGCCCATGCCCAGGCCCCAGCTGAATCGCGGCGAGGCCGGATCGGGCGCCAACCGCGAACCGATCGCGTAACCGACAACACAGTCGGCCGAGGCATTGTCGGCCGCGGCGCTCAGGCCGTGGCTGTTCAGCCCACCGGCGATCGCATCGCGCAGGCGCTTTTCGTTGAGCGGATTGCCGAAGGCGGTAGCCGCCTCGGGACGGCTCTCCATCGAATCGGCGAAGGCATAGCTGCGGCAGCTGGCCACGGAAGCGCCGGCGGCGGAATCGGTGCGCGCTTGCAGCGCACAACCGGCCAACAGGCCAACGGCCGCGGCAATGGCCACTACCGGAATCAGGCTGCGGATCGTCATGACTTTCTCCCCGGGCCGCAATGGCGGCACCCTTGAGGCACCACTCTAGTATAAGAGTTCGCCGCGGGCGGGAAAGTTCTACGTGCGGTGTGCTTCCGATCTCAGGCGTGCATCTTGACGATCAGCGCGAGCACGCCGACCGCAACGATGGAGCCGACGACCACGAAGCGCATGAAGGTGTCTTTGGTTTCCATAGGGATCCAGCATGCCGGTTGCGAGGCAGCGGATTCCTTGAAGGTGCTCACGTAAATCTGCTTCCGCGCGGTCAACCGCGCCGGCGGTCGAGCGTTATGCAAAGGCGGCGTTCGATTATGCCCGCGCCGGCCGCTGGAACAGCACCAGCGCCACGCCGGCCAGGATCAGCACCACGGCCGCGACCACGTAGACGGTGATTTTCTCGCCGAGGCACACTGCGCCCAGCAGCAACGCCACCAGCGGATTGACCAGCGCATAGGTGGTCGCCTTCTGTGCCGACACCTGCGTCAGCAGCCACAGGAAACAGCACAGCGCGATGATGCTGCCGAACACCGTCAGGTAGCCGAGCGCGGCCCACGAAGCCAGCGACACCTGCGCCGGATGCAGCCGATGCCAATCGCCGTGCACCAGCGCCATCAACGAGAGCAGCACCGCACCGACGATCATCTGCACGCAGGTCGCGGCGCCCACCTGCTCCGCCGTGACGAGGCCGCGCGTCACGAGCGTGCCGCTGCTCCAGCACAGCATCGCGGCGAGCAACGCGATCACGTACGGCGCGCGCACCGCGCCGGACAGCGAATGCATGTGCGCGACGATCAGCGCCACGCCGCACATGCCGACCAGCATGCCGGCCAGCGAGCGCGCATCCGGCGCGCGCCGCGCGAAGAACAGCCAGTTGAGCATCATGACGAACACTGGCACGGACGAGATCAGCAGCGCGGCTATCCCTGAGGGCACGCCCTGCTGTGCCCACACGGAAAATCCGTTGCCCCCCGCCACCAGCAGCACGCCGGCCGCCGCGAGGCGGCGCAGCGGCAGGCCACGAAATGCCTGTCGCCGGAATATCAGCAGCCAGATCAGCAGCAGGCCGCCGCCGAAAATGTAGCGCATGGCGGAACTGGCGAACGGCGGAATCGTGCGCAGCACGATGGCGACCGCGAGATAGGTCGTGCCCCAGATGAGGTAGATCGCGGCCAGGGCCATCGCGACCCCGGCACGGTTGCCGGTCGATGCCCTCATGCGCCCTGGCGTCAGATCCGGCTCGCGCTCATCAGCAATGCCGCGGCAACTTCCATGGCATCCCGGTCGGCGGCCGTGAATCGAGCGGGCAGCGGACTGTCCATGTCGAACACGCCGACGAGCGTATCGCCCTTGATCAGCGGCACGACCAGTTCGGAGCGCGACACCGGATCGCAGACAATGTGGTCCGCGAAGGCGTGCACGTCTTCGACCAACACGCTCTCGCGCCGCGCTGCGGCGGTGCCGCACACGCCGCGGCCCATCGCGATGCGCACGCAGGCCGGCCGCCCCTGGAACGGCCCGAGCACCAGCTCGTTGCCGCGCAGGATGTAGACGCCCGCCCAATTCAGGTCGGGCAGCGTGGTGTAGACGAGCGCGGAAAAGTTGGCGCAGTTGGCGATGAAATCGGGCTCGCCGGCCAGCAGGCCCGTGAGGCCGCGCTGCAGGTCGGCGTAGAGCTCGGCGGCACTGCCGCGATCTGCGGTGGCGCTGCGGGCGGCCGGCTGGTGTGCCACGATCGATGCTTCCCGATGGCGCGCGGCTCAGGTGCCGCGCAGTGGCTATCTTAGCCCTTGTCAGAGCGCTCCGGCGACCAGCGATGCGTCGTCTTCTGGCCTCGCCACGACCGCGGCGGCCGGCGGAGCGACGCGCACGCAATTGCGGCCACCGTGCTTGGCCTGGTACATCGCGCTGTCGGCGCGACCGACGGCCTGCTCGAGCGGTTCCCCGCTGTCGATCTGCGCCACGCCGATCGAGATCGTCACCGTGTCGTTCAATTCCTGCTTGCCACCGCGCTTGATGCGCGTCTTGCCGAACGCAACGCGCAACTGCTCGGCCAGCATCACCGCACCCTCGCCCGGCGTCTCGGGCAGCAGCACGATGAATTCCTCGCCGCCCCAGCGCGCGGCGATGTCGCGTCCCTTGACGCAATTTTGCAGCACCTGTGCCAGCGCGCGGATCACCTGGTCGCCGACCAGATGTCCGTAGGAATCGTTGACGTGCTTGAAATGATCGATGTCCGCGATCAACACCGAGCAGCCGCCGAGATCGGCATGGTGGGCGAGCGCGTATTCCGCGACCGCCTGCTCGAAGCCGCGCCGGTTGCGCAGGCGCGTGAGCGGATCGGTCTGCGCCAGGTTCTGCAGCGCACCCATCTGGCCGCGCAGCTGCTGCATCTCATCGCGCGTCGCGGCGACTTCCTTCTGCAGGGTCTGCGTCGACTCGCGCACCGCGTTGGTCGAAGTCACGAGCGAGCTGATGATGCGTTGCACGCCGGCCGGGTCGCTGATCGATGCCAGGTCCTGCTGGCACTGCGCGAGCGTGCGCGCGTATTCGGCGGTGCCGGAGCCGGAACTCGCCGCGATCTCGCCGAGCCGGCGCAACAGTTCGCCCAGGCCCGCCTGGTAGGCCTCGAGCGTGCCGGCTTCGCGCGCGTCGATGAATTTTGCGTACAGCTGGTCGATCTCGGGCTGCGACAACGGCGCGTCGTTCTTCAGCCGCTCATCCAGCGCCGCCACCAGCTTCGGATTGACGCCCGCCAGGTACTCGTACCAGAGCGCATAGGTGCTCGGCACGTAGCAACCGCCATGCTTTGCGATGCGCGGCACGATGAGGCGCAGGAGCTCCGCGCTCTCGGTTGCCGACTCCTGGTATCGCATCGCCACGCTCCGCCCCGGTAGACTCGTCCATCTCCTGTATCGTCGTGGCGCTTGAAAACCTTTGCATCCCCGGCCCGTCGGGCCCCAGATCACGCTCAGGACGTGCGCCATGCACGGAATTATGTCAATCGCGGGCCGTGGCGCCGCTTGAGCGAGAGGCAGCGCTCAGTGCCCGCCCTGCACCAGCAAGCCCTCGGCGCGCAGCGCTTCGGCGAGCCGCTCCTCGATGTGGAGCGCGTCGGCGCGCGCAATGCCCTGCAGGTGCAGCACCGGACCGGGCAGCAGCTCGAGTCCACGGCGCAGCACGCTGCCCGCGGCGCGGATACCCGCCTTGTGCTGGTCGAAACGCGCGGCAATCGGGTAGCGCGTTTCACCGACATAGACGCCAAAGTCGTCGGCGCGGCTGTCACGGTAGTCGAGCAGCACCAGGTAGATATTCGAGCGACCGCGCCGCCGCGCCTCGAAACGCGCGCCGACTTCGTAGGCCGTGCCCAGCCACTCGATGTGGCGCATCGGCAGCCACGCGGGAATCGACTCGGCCGCGCTGTGCCACAAGCGCTCGAGCGCCGCTTCGATGTGCACGGCGAGCGCGCCGCGCATCCACCATTCGTGGATGCAGTGCGCGCCGTTGACGCCGTCGCCGGCGGCGATCGCCTGTTCGAGCCCGCGCGCCAACTGCGCCTCGGTCACGAGGCGCAGCGGCCTGGCGCCCGGCAGCTTGGAACCTTTCCCGCGAGCGTTGTTCGAAACTGCCGTCCGCATGCGCGATAGAATACGCGCCTGCCTTAAACCCTGGAGATCGTGCATGTCCCGCATCCCCGCCCTGCTGTTGTTGTGCGCGCTGCCCGTCGGCGCTTTGGCTGCCGATCCAACCGCCGCCGCGCCGGCAAAGCCTGCCGCAAGTCCGTCGGCCAATGCACCGGCGGCGGCGCCGAAAGCCGCTGGCGCGGCAATGTCGGAAACCGACAAGACGATGTTCGCGATCGGAGAAATCCTCAGCAACAGCGTCAAGCCCTTCGCCTTGAGCGAAGCCGAGATGCGGCAGGTGCAGGCGGGTTTTTCGGCCGGCATACACGGCAAGCACACCGGCATCGACGCCGACACCTACCGCCCCAAGATCCAGGAGTTGCTGGCCGCGCGCGTCCAGGTGGCGACGGAAAAAACCAAGGCCGCAGGCAAGACCTATCGCGCCAAGGCCGCTGCCGCCACCGGC